>Ga0302326_10006144_pt1 | contig 27040 bp, 17 predicted proteins | sample Palsa_T0_3_FD_202264 | JGI IMG/M metagenome (GOLD analysis project Ga0302326, IMG submission 202264) | Peat permafrost microbial communities from Stordalen Mire near Abisko, Sweden - Palsa_T0_3 | ecosystem: Environmental > Terrestrial > Soil > Palsa > Peat permafrost | place: Sweden: Abisko... | reverse complement strand
TGGCGCTGAATGAACTGGCCGCCGGCTACGAAGTGGTCGTCTCGCGCGGCGAATTGATCGAAATCGGCGACGGCTTCCGCATCCCCGACATTATGCAGCGCTCCGGCGCGCTGCTGCGCGAAGTGGGCACCACCAACCGCACCGCCATCGCCGACTATCGCGATGCCATCAGCGACCGCACGCGCCTCCTGTTGCGCGTCCATCCCAGCAATTTCCGTATCGAAGGCTTCACCGCCCGCCCGTCGCTCCAGGAGTTGGTCGCGCTGGGCCGCGCACGCGGCATCCCCGTGTATGAAGATCTGGGTAGCGGCTGCATTGTGGACCTGCGCCCGTTCGGCGTGGATGAGCCGCTGGTTTCCGACAGCCTGCAGGCCGGCGCCGATCTGGTTTCGTTCAGCGGCGATAAGCTGCTGGGCGGTCCGCAGGCGGGTATCCTGGCCGGAAAGCCGGAAATCGTCGCGCGCCTGCGCCGCAACCCCATGTTCCGCGCCTTGCGCCTTGATAAAACGATCTGTCAGATGCTCGAAACCACACTGCGCCACCTGCTGCTGGAGCAATGGGACCAAGTGCTTGCCCTGCGCATGATCCGCCAAACAGCCGCTGAAATTCGCGCGCGCGCCGAGCGGCTTCTCAGTGCGCTGCCCGGTCTTAAGGCGGAACTCGCGCCCGGCGAATCCGTGATCGGCGGCGGCGCCACGCCCGAGCAATCTATTCCCACCTGGCTGATCGCTATCGAGTGCACCGACGAAGAGGCCGCACAACGCCGTCTGCGCGCCCACAACCCGCCGGTGGTCGCGCGCGTCGAAGAAGGACGTTTGCGGTTGGATCTGCGGACGGTCCTGCCGGAGGAAGAAGCGGATCTGGCGGCGGCTCTTCAGGCCCTTTCCAGATAGGTGCCTTCCGCCGTGTTCACGCGAACCTTTTCGCCTTCGGTGATGAACGGAGGCACCTGCACCACCAGTCCGGTTTCGAGCTTGGCGGGTTTTGTCACGTTGGATACCGAAGCGCCCTTCATTCCCGGCTCGGTTTCCACCACGGTCAGGTCCACGGTGGCCGGCAACTCTACGCTGATGGGTTTACCCTCGTAAAACTCCACAGCCACCTTTAATTGCGGAACCAGATAGCCGACGGCATCGCCCAAAAGATCCTTGGTGAGATGCATCTGCTCGTAGTTTTCGGTGTTCATGAAATAGAAGTACTCGCCATCGTCGTACAAGTACTCCATCTCGTGCTCTTCCAGCGCGGCGCGCTCGACCTTATCCTCCGAAGAGAACCGGTGCTCGATCATCGTGCCGCTGCGCAGGTTGCGCATCTTGGCTTGCACGAAGCCGCGCAGATTGCCGGGCGTCCGATGGTTCACGCTGAACACGGAGAACAAGTCGTTGTTGAACTTGACCACCATGCCCGGACGCATTTGTGTTGATGAAATCATGAGCTACCTCTCGATCCTGTGAATATTGGCGCTACAGGCGTAAACGCCAGTATAGCAAAAAGCTTTCAGCCGGCCGGCTCGATGATGGCCGACATGGACCCCACACACCGCGGCAGCCGCGGATCCGGCCCGTACGCGTGGATTTGATCCCGCGCGAACTCCGCTTGCGGGCGTTCGCACGTAATGATCACGGTGCGCCCGCAACGGTCCACTTCTTCGGCATGCCGGAAGGCTTCGTCCAGCGTGAAGATGAACAGCCGCTGCAGCATCTCGATCACGTAGTCGTAGCTGTGATCGTTGTCGTCCAGCAACACGACGTTGTAGAGGGGAAGGATGGCTTCCCGTTCGGTGATTCGGGTCTCCGGAGCAACCGTGGTTTTCGGCATGGCCCGCTATGAATTTAGTATGCCATGCCGAGACGCCCACTGGAAGGGCGTCAGGCCGCGCCGGAAAGCAGGAGTTCACGCAGGGTATGCACCAGGATATAGGCGTCCAGGCCCCGCGAGAAGTGCTTGAGATAGTAGAAGTCGTATTCCAGGCGGCGGAGCGTATCTTCGGGCTGGTCCGGCGGCGTGTTGATCTGGGCCCAACCGGTCAGGCCCGGCTTCACTGCGTAGCGCTGGCGGTAAAACGGAATCAGCTCGGCCAGCACGTTCGCGAATTCGCTCCGCTCCGCGCGCGGGCCCACAAAACACATATCCCCGCGCAGTACGTTCCACAAATGCGGCAGCGTGTGCAGCCGCCAGCGCGCGATGAACCGTTGCACGCCATTCCGATTTCGTTCGGGCCCCGCCAGGCGCAAGCCGTAAAGCTGGAATGGCTGCCCACCCAGCCCCGCGCATTCCTGCCGGCTCAACAGCGGACCGCGCGTCGACAGCTTCAGCAGAACCGCGGCCAGCAACAGCAGCGGCGCCGAGAGGACCGTCAAGATCGATGCCAGCAACCAGTGGCCGAGCGTCTGGTAGACGATCCGTTGCGCGCGCGGACGGTACGCGCCGGAGAGCAACATTTCCGAAGGCCGCAACTCGCCCAGCGGAACGCGTCCGCATAACTGCTCGTAGGCCGTGGAAGCCTCGTCGATGGGCATCCCGCTGTACCGTAGTTGCAGCAAATCCGCGATGGGCATGCGCCCACGGCGTTCGGCAAAGCCCACCACCAGGCGGTCGGGCGCAACCTCGGCCGCCACCCGCGGCAGGGCGCTGAGTGGCCCGAGCAGCTTGCCGGCCTCCTGCGCCGCGGCTGCGGCCTCCCCGTCGTCCAAATAGCCGATTACCTGCAGGCCGAGCTCCGGGCGGGCGCGGATATAGCCGGCCATTTCCAGCAGCAATGGGCACATGCCCACCAAAAGGATGCGCTGTGCGCCCACCACCCGCAGAACGAAAACGCTGTAGGCCACCCGCCAGCCGAATAGCGCCGCCACCAGCACGGCGCACGCGGGCACCATCAGCCGGAGCGGTAGCCGGAAGCCGTCGTTCACGTAGCCTAGGAAGCCCTGGGCCAGCAGCGCGATTCCCATCACCAGCGAAAGTTGCTGGATCAGCAGAACGCGCGACTTCACGTAGAGGTTGACGTACAGATCCTCGAAGTACAAACCGAACAGGATGCTGGCGCCCGCCAGCGCGATGCGCAGCAGGCCGTTATCGGCGAGCAGAAACACGGTGGGATCCACGTTCAGGATCAGGAACGTCACCACCAGAAAGCAGGAGGCGATCAGCAGGATCTCGGAGAAAAGCAGGGCCAGCGCCCCAACGGGTAGGAAGATTCGCGACAAACGACTCATTATAGCTTGTGGGGCGGGCGTCCACGCCTGCGGCGGCTCTCCAGACCCGCGCGCTTTGGCGAGCGAAGCCCACCCAACCGCCGGTCACACGCGGACGGATAAATCCTATTGCCCGTGTCGTCAGTAACTTACGGCCTTTTCGTCTCCGCCAAAGACCGGCCGCTAGGCGCCGCCAATGCTAACTTGAAATCGGAAGGGCGGATCACTCGCCTTCGGTTCCCGCCAATAGTTGGCATAACCGCCTCTCCAATACCAAATAGCAGCGGACTCTTCTCGTCGCCGCGGCGCGGGGCAGCGCCCGGCCGGAGTCGTGCCATCTCGGAAGGAAACCATAGAAGTCGATGAAGTATATAACACCGCAACAGCAACACGCCTCCCAGAGGGACGTTCACCCCTCGCAGCGGCAGCACCATGTCACGCCGATTACGTCGCACTTACACGTGGTTACCGTAGTGACTAACCCGATGCGCTACTACGTGCGATACAAACTATATCAAGCCTTCGCCAAGATGGTGGAGGAGTCCGGCGGAATCCTCTATACGGTGGAACTGGCTCTCCGCGACCGGCATTTCGAGGTCACCGATCACGATAATCCCCGCCACATACAACTGCGGACGCCGGAAATTCTTTGGCACAAAGAGAATCTGATCAACATCGGGATCTCACGGCTCCCGCACGACGCCGAGTATGTAGCCTGGATCGACGCCGACATTCAGTTTGCCCGTCCCGACTGGGTGCAGGAAACCCTGCACCAACTGCAGATCTATAAAGTCGTCCAAATGTGGACGCACAGTATCGACTACGGCCCCGAGCATCAGCCAATAGCGCAGTGCGGCAGTCTGTTCGCCTCGTATCTCAAGGACCGGCAAGTCTTGCAGCCCATCGTCCGAAAGCCCAACGCTCAAAATGGCAATGCCGCCAATCCCGGGGCATACCCATTCAAGGGATTGATGCACACCGGTTACGCATGGGCGGCGCGCCGGTCGGCCATCAGCGATCTTGGGGGGCTCGGCGACATCGGGATTCTCGGCTCCGGCGACCGTCATATGGCCTATGCCTTGCTCGGCCAAGTGGACAAGTCGTTTCCGGTTGGCATAAGCAAGGCCTACATTACCTATTGGAACCGCTGGCAGGACCGTGCTGAAAAGTATATTCAACGCAAAGTGGGAGTGGTTAGCGGGACGGCCAATCACTATTGGCATGGATCGAAGCAGTACCGCCGATACCAGGACCGCTGGAAGATCCTGGTACAAGACGGATATGACCCCGATTTGGACCTCAAGTATGACTTTCAAGGTGTGCTGCAACTCACCGACCGCAACATCAAGTTGCGCGACGACGTGATCCACTACTTCAACGTCCGCAACGAAGACTCGATAGATCTGTAGCGCGCTCTACTGTTCGAAGCGCAGGCACGCTCTGCCGATGTAAATCTCGTCACCCGCGCATAAGCGCTCGCCCCGCCGGTTGCCGGCCGGCACCTCGACGGAGCGGCCTTCGCGGAAGATGCGCGTCCCGTATTCGCTTTCGTCGTCGCAGATGCGATATTGGCCCGACGGACGGTCGAACCGGATATGCGCGTGCGCGCGCGACACGGTGGCGTTTGCGTCGTCGCCGCCTTCTTCGAAGACTATATCGTTGCGGCGCACGATGCGGTGCTGGCTGTCGGTCAGTTCCTGCATGCGTCCGATGTTAGTGCGCGATTTGTCCATGCTGTACGATTCCTGGGCGGCCTTGCCACGCACTACCGCCAGGCGCGCCGGGGCGGGCGCGGCGGGCGGTTCGGGCTCGGGCGACGGGGCTGGCTGAGGATCGGGAACGGCGGGGGCGTCGCGAATAGCGTACGCGATCTCGAAACCCTTGGGGCCTTCCTCGGCTGTCTCCACTTCTACAGCAAAGCCGGTGGGCGGTGCACATCCCATCGCCTGCAGCGACTCGCGGATTTCGTTTTCCAGGCGGCCATCCTGGCCGAATGCCGCCTGAAACAAGGCGCGCCGCTCAGGCTTCGGGGACACCAGCCTCACTTTCAAATAGTTATAGGGAAAAACGCGCTGGCCGCGCTGAATCCTTTGGATCTTGCCTTCGATTTCTTCGAGGATCGCGCGCCGCACCAGCAGTAATTCGTCCGACTGGACGGGGCCGAACGCCCGCTCGGTCCATTTGCGGAACGTGCGTTCGATGGTCTTCTCCACTTCCGACAAGAAACTCATTTGCTATTTCCCCGCTCCGGACTTTTGTCCGATCAGTCCCAGGTTTTGCGCCGCAGTAACCAGCGCGGCGGCCGCCGGCGCCGCATATGTTCCGCCATACTGGCCATTCTCGATCAACACCGCAAACGCGATGCGCTGGCCGGCCGGATACGGCGCGAATCCGATGAACCAGGCGTGCGAGGGCGCGTCGGAGAGTTCCGCCGTGCCGGTCTTGCCCGCGATTTGGACCGGCGCGTTGGCGGCGCTGCGGCCCGTGCCCTGCGTCACTACTTCGCGCATGAACCGTCCCAGGGTTGCGGCCACATCCGGGCCGATCACGGCCTGCGGCCCCTGCGTGCGATCGTTGCTTTCGTCGGCGATCCAGCGGCCTTGCGGCATTTGGCCCCCGTTGGCGACGGCCGCCGCCACGCGCGCCATCTGAAAAGGCGACGCCACTACCTGGCCTTGCCCATAAGACGATTGCGGCAGCGACTTATGCAGTTGCTGCGCGTTGGGCGGAGCGGCCATGGAAATGCCCAGCAGGGTACCCGTATCGAATAACTGCTGCGCGCCCACGTTATAAGTGCCCAACTGCGCGAAGTAAGCATTGCAGGAGACGATTACAGCCCGCTCCATGTCGATAGTGCCGTGCGGCGACTTATCCTCGATGTCGTCGCGGATGGGCCGGTTGGAGCCATGCAGATAGTTACCCACGCGGCCGTCGGGTAGGCGGAGGCAGGAGTATGTCTGTTTGGATAACTGCGGGTCGCGGCGCAGCGCGGCCATGGCGGTGACTACTTTGAACGTGGAGCCGGGCGGATAGAGGCCGTAGCGTGCGCGATCCAGGTACGGATTCGCTGTTTCGTCGCCAGGTTCGGCAGGTGCAGCATCGCCGGGCCCGATGGGCGGTAACGGATAGCTGACCGCCGCCAGCAGCTCGCCTGTGGCGGGATCGAGTGCCACGATCGATCCCTTGTCCTGGCCGGCCTTCTGCAGCGCAGCCTTCAGAATTTCGCCTGCGCGCACCTGCAGGCGCGCATCGAGCGACATGCGCACGTCGCGCTTGCGGTCCAACACGCGGCGAACGGCCGGATTATTCGGATCGTAGCGATGCCGCAGCAGCGGAACCAATTCGCGCAGGTCGTAGCGCACGACGCGATCCATCTTGCCGGTCTTGGGATTCTCCACGTCCACCAGGGTGGGGCGGTCGTCATAGCCCCTAAGGCGAGTGGCCGAGTCGCGCTCCACGTACGAAGTGTTGCCTGCGCCCCAGCGGATGCGCGTGCGCAGATCGCCGAGCAGATGGAAAGTCAGGCCTTCGAAGGGATAGTGGCGGCTCTCGGTGCGCGAGCAGGCTTGATCGATATTGATGCCGAGCTGCTGGTATTGGGAGCGGTGCTTTTCGAGTTCGTCCCAATTGCTGGTAGCCAGCGGAAGACCGTTGCGGTCATAGATACCGCCCTTGGGGATGTCGCGCGTGACTTCCTGGAAGCGCGGATTATATTGGTAGCGGCGCGCGCCATCGGCCTGCACTACCAGGGTGCCTTCACCCATGATCGCCGCGCTACGCAACACTTGCACGTATGCGGCTTTGCCCACGATGAGGAGGGCCAGCGCTCCCAAGGCCAGGCCCGCGGCTTCAACGGGCGCGCGGAACGGCGCGTTGCGTTGCGGATCGTCGGCGGGCCGGGCGGAGATGGAAAGCAGCATCGCGAACATCAGAAAATTCGCCAGCATCGACGATTTGCCATAACAGAGGAAGGGCGTCACCACGCCGGAGAGCGGCAGCACGCCCAGCGATCCGCCGGCGATCAGCAGGATTTGCAGCGCCATGGCCACGCCGAGCCCGGCGGCCAGAAAGAATTCATAATCGCTGCGCGCGCGCAGCGCGATTCGGGATGCGCGGTAGAGGATGAAAGCGTACACCGCGAACACGCACGCCACGCCCAGGAAGCCCCACTCTTCGCCCAGCGCGGAAAGGATCAAGTCGGTGTGGGCGGCCGGGACCAGCGCGGGATCGCCCAATCCCGGCCCAGTGCCCCAGAAGCCGCCGGTGGCGTAGGCCCATAGCGATTGCGCCAACTGATCGCCACCGTGGATCACGTTATTCCAGGGCGACGACCACATGGAGACGCGCTCGTAAACGGTGTGCGGGACGCGGACGAGATAGCCGCCCACGAATCCGGCCAACAGAAACAGGAGGCCGGCAGCGGCGATCAGCGCGTTCTTGCGCGCGATCGCGTACAACACCAGGAACAGGCAGGTGAACACCATGGCCGGTCCCATGTCTTTCTGCAAGAAGAAAAACAGCAGCGAGAGCGCCACGCACGCGAATATGGGGATAGTGTCTTCGAGGGGCGGAATGCCGCCCAGGCGGTCGAACAGGGCTAGGCGCGGGCGCTGCTCGCGCGCGTGGCGCAGGATGTCCCAGCGTTGCGCGAAGTAGCCGGCCAGGAACAGGATCAGCAAAATGCGGATGATTTCGACGGGCTGAAATCCGAACAGGTTGACTTTGGCATCGCTGGTGCCCGGCCCGTATCCGAAGACGATCAGCAGCACCGAGAGCCCGAAGCTGGCCAGCAGCGGGACGAAGCTCAATTTGCCGAACAGGCGCTCATAGTCGAAGGCGCTGGCCAGGGCCAGGACGGCGCATCCGGCGGCCACGCCTTGCGCAAAATCCACGAACAGCAGGCTGTCGCGGACCGGGTCGCGGAGGCTGACCATCAAGTTGAGGCCAAGGCCGGTAAGCAGCAGAATGGCGGGCAGCAGCGTGGCATCGCCTGGGAAGCCGCGGGCGCTCCACCAAAGGTGCGCGGCCCAGAATGCTGCGAAAAAGATGGCGATCCAAATGAGGAACGCGCGGTGGAATTGCGCGGGGCGCCGCACCACGAACGAGGGCTTCAACTGGCGAAACTGTTCGCCGGTAAGGAGGGCGTGGCGTCCGCGGAAAGATTTTAGGCCGCGCGTTGCGTCGACCTCGGATTCGGAGACGCGCAGGCGGGCGATGGCGCCGACGTTCGGCAGGCTGCCTGCGGCGTCGTAAATCCGGCGCGCGACGAATTGCCGTTCGGCTGGTTCGGTGAAGATGGCGAGGTAAGGCAGCAGGTCTTCGCGGGCGGTGAGGTCGTTGAGGTTTAGCAGTTGCTTGTTGGCGATGCCGGTTTCGATTTCGGCGAACGAGCGGGTTTTGGCGCGATAGACGAAGAAGAAACCGAGCACCAGGACGAGGGAGACGGCCAACATCCAGAGGGCTTCGCGACGGCGCCAGACGATGCCCTGCCAGAGGGGCGCGCTCCTTCCGCCGCGCGGCGCTTGGGATCGTTCCGCGGCTCTGCTGCGGGTTACCGCCATTGAGGGTCCAACTTAGATGATAAGCTGTGGCGCGGGGCGGGCGTGGGGGAGGGGCAAGTGGGACCTTGAAAATGGCGTTCTCGGTGCCGGGCGAGGGCCTTCACAACTGGCGCAGCGGCGCCCACGGCGGGTCTCGTCCAGCACCCTCCTATTGGCACCCAGCGCCTCAGGCGAAATGTGCCCGACGCATGTGTAGGCGGGATACAACTATTCCTTACGGCGGCGTCATTGCTTGCGGCGCGGTTTCCATGAACCGTTCGGGGTATCGGGTAATACGTCTGCGGCCGAGTCTTGGTAATATTGAAGCTCGTCCATGCGCCTGCTGCACTACATCGAGATTGAGAACTTCAAGACGTTTGGAAACAAGCAGCGGATAGAGCTGGACCATCCGGCCGTCATCATCGGGCCCAATAACTGCGGCAAAACGAGTGTCATTCAAGCCATAGCCCTGTGGTGCCAGGCCCTGAAGACCTGGCACGCCGCGCGAGAGACCTCCGCGGCGAGTGAGCGGGCCGGGACCCCGCTCAATCGCCTCAACATTCTCAACGTTCCGGTGCAGCGAACGCGATTCTTCTGGCACGAGACCAAGGTGCGGACCGGAAACAAGGATATTCCGCTGGTCATCACGGTCGGAGTATCCTTTCAAGGTGAAGTGGAGCCGATTCCCATGCGGTTCCGGAATCAAGGCGAAGATCTGGTTTACTGTTCCCTTGATGAAAAGATCCGCGACAACCATGACTTGATCGCCCATGTGGCCAAAATCGACGTTGAGTTGCTGTACCCGATGAGTGGGCTTGAGATCGAAGAGCCGGTCCTGCAACCCGGCAGGATCGGAGTGCTACTCGGGCAGGGCCAGACCGCGCAGGTCCTACGAAATCTTTGCTTGATGGTATACCAGGGATCCAGAACGGACTGGGACAAAATCGTCAAACTGATGAAACGTCTCTTCCAATTGGACCTGGGAATCCCAATCCAGAACTCTCGCGGCGCGATTGAGCTCACTTACTCCCAGCGGGGCGTGAAAGAGCCGCTGGCACTCTCCTCTTCCGGGCGCGGTTTTCAGCAGATGTTGCTGATTTTCGCCTATCTGTTCTCACACAAAGGTAGCGTGCTCCTCGTGGATGAGCCAGACGCCCATCTCGAGATCCTGCGCCAGAAGCAAGTGTTTGTCCTACTCCGGGATATTGCCACCGAGAACCGGTCGCAAGTCGTCATAGTAACCCACTCGGAGGTCATCCTCGATGCTGCCCTGGAGACCAACTTGACGTTGTTGTTGGAAGGCCGGGCGGACAATCTGGCGAAAAAAGTGCAGATCCATGAAAGCCTGAAGCTATACGGTACGGCGAACTACGTGCGGGCACGGCAGCGGGGATACGTCTTCTACGTCGAGGGCGGCACCGATGTCGATATCCTTCGTGCGTTGGCCGTGAAACTGAACCATCCGCTTGCCAGCGTTTGGGACGAGAATGCGAACGTCTACTTCGTCGAGAATAACTACCCCGAGGAGTCTATGGACAGCCAACTTGAGCAGGTGGAGGGCGGCTTCGGCATCACCGCGAAGGACCACTTTAACCAACTGCGGAAACTGCTTCCGGGCTTGCGGGGACTGGCCATCCTAGACAATGACGGACGGGCGCGACAGGACTTCGACGATCAGAGCCTGCGCATTCGGTACTGGAAACGGTACGAGGTTGAGAACTATTTCGTTACTCCACACCTACTGCTCGAGTATGTGGAAAAGATGAATCTGGGATTGGGACTGTTCGACGCCGTAAATACCGATCAGGCGGACGGCGTGCTGAGTGAACTTATTCAGGAACAAGTGTTTGGAGGCGATCGGAACGACTACCTTGTCTGGAAACACTCGGCTTCCGATGCTGGCCGGTTGATATGGGAAGCCAAAACACAAAACATAAAGCTGAGTACTTTCGCGGAAGAATTCTTTCGACGGCTCAGGGATCGCACCGGACTCGATATGCTGCTTACGAAAGGCGAGTTTCATAGATTGGTGGAATTCGCGGACTCCGAGTGGATACCAAAAGAAGTGAAAGAAAAACTCGATTTGATAGCGGACCTGTTCCAGCGAGCGACTGCCATGGCGGATGTGCCAAGCGCGCCCGAAGGTTCCTAATAGCATCGCTGGTGCGGACCGGCCGGTCAGGTGCCAAGAGCCTTTAGAATCGCGTCCGGATCATATACGCAACCGCCCCATGCCGCCGCCCGCTCACCCCTCGACCATTTCTAGCTAGCTAGTCGGATCTGGCGCGCGCAGGCAGATCAAACTGCGCGATCTGCGTGATCGCCACGCAGCGAGTAGCCGACGGCGATACCGCTCCTAATCCTGCTCACCCAGAGTTTGCGCGTACGTTTTGCCGTAGGGGTAGAAGAGTTCCTTGCGGCCTTGCTGCCAGGCCGCCTTGATCTCGGCCGTTGTGATGTCCCAGTCCGGCCGGCATTTCTTGGTAACGGCACGCAGGTCCTGGCGGAGATCTTCCAGCGTGGGCCTGCCCAAAAACCAGTAGCCGTTGTAGACCTTGTAAACGACAAGACCGGGTTCCAGCACAATCGTGTGAGGAACCATGGGATTGTTGACAGGATCGGTATACTCGGCGATGTCGAGATCTTTCTGCACGATACGCCCCGCGTCGGAGAGGAATGGCCAATGGGCGCCAACTCCGGTGCGATATTCATTCGTCTGAGTGATGTTGTCGGTGCTAATCGTGACAAGCCGGCAATAGGCAACCTCAAGCTCACGATGGAGTTGAACAAGCCCTTCAGCTTGCCGCCGGTCCTTAGGACAGAAACCCCCGCGGCTGAGGACGAGGACCATTGGATGCCGTGCTTGCAGTTCGGAGAGCTTCCGGCGCTTCGCGGTGTGGTCGGAAAGCTCATAGTCAGGGAAGATTGCCCCTGGAACGATGTCAGATCGCATATGAAATCCTCAACACTTGGATGTTCTTCGCCGGGTTACGTTACCCGTCAAGAGCCTTCAGAATAGCATCCGGATCGTACACGCACCCACCCCACGTGCCCCCGCTCACCCGCCGCAGCGCCGCCCACAGCCGCGTCTCCGGCGGCAGCGCCGGGTCTGGCACGAGATCCGCCCGCATAGGCCGCGCGGCCAGCACGCGCTCCCCTTCCGCTGCGCCGAACAAATCCGCGCCGTGCCCGACCAGATTCACGGAGCCTTCCAGGTTGACCCGGTCCACCAAGATCTCGATCACATCGCCATCCAGCACCTTACCGATAGGCCCGCCAGCCAGCGCTTCGGGCGAGATGCGGCCGATACATGCGCCTGTCGAAACGCCACTGAAGCGCGCGTCGGTGAGCACCGCGATGTGCTTGCCGAAATCCAGATACTTCAGCGCCGAGGTGATCTGGTAGGTCTCCTCCATGCCGGAACCCAGGGGGCCGCGGCAGATCAGCACGATCACATCGCCGGGATGCACGCGATCCGTCCCCCGGCTCTTGATGGCCGCGATGGCCGCCGCTTCGGTGCGGAACACGCGCGCGGGACGCGGCGATGCTTCCCACCAGTCGAGCGTGGCATCCAGCGTCCGGCCGCTGACGATCAGGACGCCGGTATCGACCAATCCCGCCCGCCGCAGGTGCAGCATCACTTCGGGGACCCCGCCGCCCGGGAAGACCTGCAGCGTGGTGAACGAGCGCGGGCCGTTGGGCAGCAAGGTTTGATCGCATGCTCCACTGGTCACTCCACTAGACTTTTCCGTCACGCCGGCTAGCCTTCGAGGTCGATGAGAAGCGCGCGCGACGAGACGGGCCGTGAAGTCTGGCCAGGTGCGCAACTTCCTTCGGCCACGGGCCGGCAAGTCTTTCGTTGGACCAATGAAGCGTATCAAAGGTCCCATCGGGACGTGACGTTACATACCCAATCCCATTTCCGTTCTCGGAGTAGTTAGCCTCGATAACGAGCTCGGCCCGCCAACGAAGTGCGGCAAGACCGCCTGTTCCGGTCGCGGCGAGCGAACTGCTGTCATACGCGATAACTGGAATTCCCCACCCGCTCTCCGCTACAAGCGTGGCGATCACGCCGATGCCCTCGGCCCACAACTCGTGGTCGGCGAGAGCGGCAACCGTCCCTACGTCCCCGATGACAATACGTCGGGGCCGTTCGGAGTCCTTTTCACCGAACAAGCGGCCACCAAGGTACTCGACTAGTTCACAAATCGCAGCGTTGACCCCGGCGGCGACCGAAAGGAAACGGACTTCTACCTTGTTCGATGACCATCCATCGGAGTCGAACCCTAAGGGGTCTAGGCCGATTACGATGTCCCGGTAAGCCTCCGTCCCAGCGGGTACGAGACCGAATGCAAGCTTGCGGGCGAGTTCAAGATTTGGACCGGAAACAACTGCAAATGAACAGCCGTAATCGCGAGGCTCTGGCGATGTAGGAGCTAGAGCCTCATGGTCGTCGTGGGCTCAACGAATGCATGCCTCGCCGGGTTGTTTGGGTCCAAACGCGCCGCGAGTGCAGCCGCATAAAGCGCGCCATTATCGATGCCAAATACCCAGTCCTGCGCCGGGCCGGTGGCGCCTCTGCCCATCCCTCGAGGTCGCCTGTGATGCGGTATGGGCCACGGAGAATCGGGTGAAACCGACATGCCGCCGGTTCCTGGGCCGAATGTGCCGTCCGCTGAGTCCGTTTCGGACGGCAGTGCCCCAAGCATGCGCTTGCTTGGCCCGACGGTCGGCACGCCGTTCTCAGTCGGCGTCATCGCTCGAAAATATTCGCGGATGCTCACGATCTTCGCACGCACCAAGCCTTAGCTTACCTCGGTCGCACCAGGAATCAAAGGAAGGTCAGCGCGGGACACTCTTCCGGCCAGGCCTATGTAGCGGACAAATCCTGCTTCGTTACAAACGCCCAATCCCCACCAGATTCCGCAGATGCCCAACGGTGAGCTCGAATCTTTGCTGGGACCCCAAATGATGGTAAAGAACGTTCTTCCTACTGGCGGGGATTCCGCAATGGAATCAATCAAATAGAGAAGTCAAATGGCTCCCAGGTAGGACTCGAACCTACGGCGGTCACCGGCCAAGCGCCTTCAGAATATCATCCGGATCGTACACGCACCCACCCCACGTGCCCCCGCTCACCTGTTGCAGCGCCGCCCACAGCCGTGTCTCCGGCGGCAGCGCCGGGTCCGGCGCAAGATCCGCCCGCATAGGCCGCGCGGCCAGCACACCGTCGCCTTCCGCCGCGCCGAAGACCTCCGCGCCGTGCCCGATCAGATTCACGGAGCCTTCCAGGTTGACCCGGTCCACCAAGATCTCGATCACGTCGCCATCCAACACCTTGCCGATCGGCCCGCCGGCCAGAGCTTCGGGCGAGATATGCCCGATGCATGCACCTGTCGAAACGCCACTGAAGCGCGCATCGGTGAGCACCGCGACGTGCTTGCCGAAATCCAGATACTTCAGCGCCGATGTGATCTGGTAGGTCTCCTCCATGCCGGAACCCATGGGGCCGCGACAGATCAGTACGATCACATCGCCGGGATGCACGCGATCCATCCCCTGGCTCTTGATGGCGGCGATGGCGGCGGCTTCGGTGCGGAACACGCGCGCGGGGCCGGTCTTGCGGTAGACGCCATCGGGACCCACCACGCTGGGGTCGATGGCGGTGCTCTTGATCACCGAGCCTTCCGGCGCGAGATTGCCGTGCGGGAAGGTGACAGTGGAAGTGAGGCCGGCGCTGGCGGCGCGCGCGGGGTCCATGATCACATCGTCCGGGTCGATGCCGTCGCGGTCGTGCAACAGGCGGCGCAGCGCGGCGCGGCGCGGCGATGCCTCCCACCAGTCGAGCGTGGCGTCCAGCGTCTGGCCACTGACGGTGAGGACGCGGGCGTCGAGCAGTCCCGCGCGGCGCAGATGCAGCATCACTTCGGGGACCCCGCCGGCCAGGAATACTTGCACGGTGGTGAACGAGCGCGGACCGTTGGGCAGCGCATCCACCAGGCGGGCCACGCGCCGGTTGGTGGCGGTCCAATCGGCGGCGGTGGGGCGCGCGAGGCCCGCGGAGTGAGCCACGGCGGGCAAGTGCAGAATCAGGTTGGTGGACCCTCCGAACGCCGCATGCACCACCATGGCGTTGGCTACCGAGGCGTCCGTCAGGATGTCGCGCATGGTCAGGCCGCGGGCTTCGAGCGCAAGCACGGCGCGCGCCGAGCGGCGGGCCATATCCAGCCAGATGGTATGTCCGGAAGGCGACAGCGCCGAGTGCGGCAGCGACATCCCCAGCGCTTCCGCGACCACCTGGGATGTAGCCGCGGTGCCCAGAAACTGGCACCCTCCGCCGGGCGTGGCGCAGGCGCGGCAAAGATTTTCGGCGGCTGCCTCCAGCGTGATCTGGTTATGGGCGAAGCGCGCGCCGACACTCTGCACGCGGCCGGCATCCTCGCCTTCTTCGGCCGCGAGCGTCACGCCGCCGGGCACTAGCACGCAGGGCAGATCGTGCATGGCAGCCAGCGCCATCATCATAGCCGGCAGGCCCTTGTCGCAAGTTGCCACCCCGATGACGCCCCGGCGGGTAGGTAGCGAGCGGATCAGGCGGCGGAAGATGGTGGCCGCGTCGTTGCGATACGGCAGGCTGTCGAACATGCCGGTGGTGCCCTGTGTCCTGCCGTCGCATGGATCCGTACAATACGCCGCGAAGGGGATCGCGCCCAACGCCTTGAGTTCGCGCGCGGCGGTTTCCATCAGCAGGCCGACCTCCCAATGGCCGGTGTGATAGCCCAGCGCGATGGGCGCGCCAGCGGAGTCGCGCATGCCGCCATGCGTGCTGAGGATCAGGATTTCCTTGCCGCCCAATGCGCGCGGATCCCAACCCATGCCGGCGTTTTGGCTCCATCCGAACAGGTCGCCGGAGGGACGCGTGAGCAACATCTCGGGGGTTATGGGAAGCGCGCCTGCCGGACCGGGCGCGGTGGTGCGCACATCGAACAGGGAGAGGTCGCCGGAATCGAGAATCTGGTTGTCGCTCATCACGGATTCGCAGGCGGCGCGAACAATTCATGCGATCCCAGCGACCGCCAGAAAGCGAAGATGGCGATGCCCAGCAGGAGCAACACGGTGGCCAGTCCGGACGGGGCGTACCAGGTCTTCCAGTCCGCGCCGAGGCTGATCAGGTTGAAGCTATCGATGAAGAAGACGGCAGCCATAGTGGACACCAGACCCAGCCGCAGCAAAACAAGGATCAGCACGGAATAGATACCGATGGAAATAGCGGCCTGCAGCTTCCAGTTGGGTGAAGTGAAAACGTTGCCGCTGGAGAGCACCAGCAGCAGGGCGGCCAGGATGGCGGCGGCCCAGTCCAGCTTGACCATCAGGCGCATGCCGCAAATCGAAAAGAAGACCAGCAATCCGAAAAACAGAGCACCTTGCATGGCAACGGCATGTGCCGCCAGCCAGTGCCGGGGTCCCAAGGCGGCATTGATCCCGCTCAGGCCATCCATTCCGGGATTCTGCCAATCGCCAACGCCCTGGGCAGCCACCCAGACGGCGGCGCCTACCGTGGCGCCTATCAAAATGTGGGATCCCACCTGCGCATCCAGCCAGCGGCCGGCCAGCAGGCGGTTCCAGGTGACGATGGAATGCGGCCACCGCGCGCGCACCAGCGGCTCCAAGGCTATGTACAGCACCGCCAGCACGGCGCCCCACATCAGCCATGCCGCGCAGTTTGCGAAAAAGAAAGAGATCATGGACTCGTCGGCCACAGGGTGTACGGTACCGATCCACGCCAGCAGTCCCAATAGGCCGCGCGCCATGCCGATGCGCAACGCTCCCTTACGGTCGACGTGGCCCAATCGCCAATTGCGCCGCGCCAGCAATACCACGCCAAGCAGTCCCATCACCGAGAGCGCCAACAGCAGAATCCAGCGCAGACGGGAGACGAAGGTCCCCGCCAGCGAGGCGGGGGCGGCGGTGTTCTTCGGCCAGTCGAGACGGATGTTCGCCTCCGTGATGCGTCCTTTCCACGATGCCAGATCGACGGTCAGGTTCAGGCCGGGAATGCGCGGATGCGGCCCTTTCCAGGAATGCAGTTCGCTCGAAGCGCCGGCCGGGACAAACGCCGGGGGCGCCTCGGTAAACGCTCCCAAGTCGAGGCCTGCCGCGCGGAAAACGGCTTCGGTCGCGACGGGTGGCGCGAGCGCTTGCGCATCCTGGTACGGATTGGCCTGAAAATAGCGCAACCGGCCGGCGCCATCCAGCAGCACATGCACCATGCCCGGCGCGGTGGGAGCCGGATTTTCGGAAGTCACTTCGCCATACGGATCGGCTAGCAGCGGCGCGAGACTCTCGCGATAGTTGGCAAAGATTGGGGCCTCCGCGGCCAGCCACTCGTCCCATTGGTGCGGCGGTGGCAATTGCTGGAGCCGGTCGAGCAAGTCGGGGCGATTATTGAGCGACAAGTCCGAATCCGCCGGCCGTCGGGGATAGCCGAACAACGCCGCCATTTCGCGCGCCTGGTGCGCCAGTACTTCGGGGGGATTGTCGAGCGGCGTGTGCATGATGGCGCCGTATCGCACGCGCAACGCTACCGCCGCGCACAAGCAAACAATAATCGCGAGCAGGCAGGGGATCGAGTACCTGGGGGCGAGACCTTCCAGTTTGCCCGCCGATGCGACCAGCTCCGGCGAGGGCAGTTCGCCAGCCGCTAAGGCGGCGGCCAACGGATCTCCGCCGGGTAACGCCGCAGCCACGGACAGAACGTTCGCCGGACGACGCGCCGGATCCGGATCGAGGCAGCGGCGAATGGCTTTCTCTACTCCGGGATCGATATCGGCGGCGACGGAAGTCATGCTGGTCAACTGCGCCGATTCCTGCTGGCGCAGCATCGCCTGCACCGTGTGGGCGTCGAAGGGCCGCTTGCCGGTGAATAATTCGTACAGCACCAGGCCGAGCGCATAGATGTCGCTCTTGGCGGTGACCTCCGCGCCGCGGAGCTGCTCGGGCGCCATATAGGCGGGCGTGCCGTTGCGCACCTCGGCGCCGGAAAGCTGCTCGGCGACGGCCGCCAGGCCGAAATCCATGATGACCACGTCGCCGCGCTTGTTCATCATGATGTTCTGCGGCTTCAGGTCGCGATGGATGATGCCGCGGTCGTGGGCGGCGGCCAAGCCGCCGCACAGTTTGCGCGCGGTTTCGAGGGCCTTATCGGCGGGCAGCCGCCCGATGCGCACCAGCAGAGACGCCAGATCTTCGCCATCCACGTACTCCATGGAGATGAAGGGCATGCCTTCGGCCTGGCCGATGTCGTACACGCGGCAGACGTTGGGATGCGAAACCTGGCGGGCGATGCGGACTTCGCCGTGAAAGCGCTCCAGCAAGCGCTGGTTTTGGGCAGCTTCTTCGGGCAGGAACTTCAGCGCCACGGATTGGCCCAGGGCGAGATCGGTGGCGCGGTAGACTTCGCCCATGCCGCCGCGGCCCAATAGCCCGATGATGCGGTAGCGTCCGCCCAGCAGCGTTCCGGGGAGGAAGCGGCCTTCATCGACGTCCGACGAGGAAGAGATGTGTGAGACGGCGGAAGTGGGGGGCTCGGCCACAGTCTCGGCAAACGAAGGGTCGGCGCGGCGCTCCATCAGTATGATTGTACTGCGGTGGCGCACGTTCTCAACGCGCCGTGGGCACACCTGTGAACATCCGCATCCCAATGCATATTTCGACCGACGATGGTAAATTGGGGCATTTTTCGACATCGGCGAAGGGTTTTCGACATGAAGTGCGATATACTGGTTTTCGACGCCGCACCCAGATATGGTGCGGTTTTCGACCAACTAAATGATTTTTCGACCGAAGAAGCGAAAATGGGCTCCCCAGCCGATCTTCCAGGAGAAGACCGTCCCAACCGGCGCCAGACTGGCCGGATGGGCGGCGCTTGCCCAATCTCTGGCCCTGCGCGGGCCCATCCGGCGCCCCAGTTGCGTCTCGGACCAGCATGTCCGCGGCAGCCAGCGGGAAGAGAGAGGCTGGAACGTCTTCGATAAACGCTACTGGCCCGGCGCCACTTTTGCCGATCATTTGACGTTTGCGCTCCGCCATGAAGATCTGGATCTCCCGATCCTGAACCGGGTCTTCGAGGCGGTGCCCCAAGCCAAGGTCGAGGCCCTTGTGCGGGCCGCCCCCACTGGCATTCCGGCGCGGCGCGCATGGTATCTCTTCGAAATCCTGACCGGCCGTACTCTCGACGTGGACGACGCGCCCAGCGCCGCAGCCATCGATCTTCTGGAACCCGAGGCTTACTTCACCGGCAAGCCGCGTCTTTCGAAACGCCATCGCGTGCGCGACAATCTCCTGGGTACCGGCCGATTCTGTCCGGTGATCCGGCGAACCCAGGCGCTCACGGAATGCCTGGCGCTCGACCTGGGCGCCAAGGCGCTCGAAACCGTGGGGCGCACGGGCGCGCACCTGGTGGCGCGGGCCGCCAGTTTCATGCTGCTGGCCGACAGCCGGGCCAGCTTTGAGATCGAGGGAGAGCGTCCGCCGCGCAACCGCCTGGAGAGATGGGGCCGCGCGGTGCTGCAGGCGGGCAAAAACCGGCTGACGCTGGATGAAATCATTCGCCTGCAGCGCGTCCTCATTGAAGACACGCGATTCGTGCGCGCGGGTCTGCGCACCGACGGCGTCTTCCTGGGCGAGCGGGACCACGATGGCGATCCGCTCCCGGAATTTATCGGAGCGCGCCCCGATAATCTGGCCGATCTCATGAGCGGGATGGTGGAGGCGAACGACCGCATGCGCGACGACGGCGTCGATCCGGTGCTGCAAGCGGCGGCCACGGCATTTGGCTTTGTCTATGTCCATCCCTTCCAGGATGGGAACGGCCGCATGCACCGTTGCCTGATCCATCACGTGCTGGCCGAACGGAAGTTTACGCCGCCGGGGATGGTCTTCCCGGTTTCGTCCGTGATGCTGGATCGCATTGACGATTACCGCGCAACCCTGCAGGCGCATTCCGGCCCGTTGATGCCCTTCATCGAATGGCGGACAACACCCGATCGCAACGTAGAAGTGCGCAACGAAACGGCCGACCTCTACCGCTATTTCGACTGCACGGCGGAGGCCGAGTTCCTGTATGCCTGCGTCAAGCGCACCGTCGACCGGGATCTGCCGCGCGAGATCGACTATCTGCGCCGCCACGACGAAGCCATCCGCCGCATTATGGATCTGGTCGAGATGCCGGACCGTGTGGCTGAAAACCTGGTGGCGTTCATCCGGCAAAACGATGGCACGCTTTCTAAAAAAAGACGCCAGGGCGAGTTCAAGAAGCTGCGCGCCGCGGAAGTTACTTCGATCGAGAGTATTGTCAACGATGCGTTCGCCGGTTTCTGAAACGCCGGCCTCTACCAACTGGAGCGTTCACCCTCCCGCGCAGCGGCCGACGCGAGGATTCAAGTGGTGGGGTCCTGATTCGACGCGGTCGTGACGGGGTTTCCATTTTGACGAACCGGGGGCGTACCGACCCTGGTTCCGGGACGGCCGCGGGTAATCCGCGACAGAAAGCCGCCAACCGCGGACAGCGCCTTCCGGACGCGAGTGTTATAGACATGCGTCACCCCCGGTTGGATGGGCCTCTTCATGGCGGCCTGTTCGAGGGCGCGGATGCCAGTTGCAAGATCCTGTAGGCGACCCTCCAGTTGGCCGTTGAGCGCCTCGACTCTCTCTCGGATCAGCTCCAACTGGACCTCCAAACCCCGCTTTTCTCGCGGATGCGCAACTTAGCGGCCGCATCCGCCAGTGCGCCTTCGATGTTGTGAATATGCCTGTCCTTGTCGGCAGTCACCCGCGCGTTTTGGGCAATGGTCAAGAAGAGCTGGCAGAACGACAGGACGCTCTGCAGATCTGCGCCTTCTTGGGTCGAGGCGAAAGACGAGCGCACGGACTCAAGATCGGCGCCGCTCCGGGCCTTTGAGAGCAGGTATCCGGCACGATGACATGGTTCAGACCAATCCCGCGGCGCGTACACGTGGTTGAAGCGCCGATTCAGCTCGTTCACGAAATCGGTGCCGGCCGTCCGCAGCGTCTGGTAAGTCAGCATCATCAACAGCCAGACGTCGGTGCTGCCCTGCGCGAAACTGATCCAGGGATGCGGCGCGCGCGCGAATACTTCGGCGACGCTATCCCTATCCGGCAAGCCGAATTGCCGGTGTTCGAGCAGGGCCGGAACTGGCAGCTTCAACACCACGTCTGTGTACGCGACAATTAGCGACTCCGCCCAGCGGTTGGTTACGGAATCGAAAGGGAACGCAACGTACAGGCCGTCTCGAGTAACCCGGAGCAGTTCCCCCAGAAATGCCGCACGGCTTCTCTGGATATGTGCTCCAGCGTATCGAGCGAGCACACCAAGTCGAACGCTCCGTCGCGAAATGGAAGCGCGAATCCGCTGGCCTGGACGTAATTTTTCAGTTCGGCGGTCCGGTGCATGTCCACAACCGTCACGTCCGCATCCGGAATCGTAGCCCCGGCCAGAGACGAAAATCCGGGCCAGAGGGGCGGCGTGTGGCCGCCCACGTCGAGTACTTTGTACCCTGAGCCGTGTGGCTGGAACAGCTTGGCGATAGGCTCCAGCAGGCGGTATCGCTCGAACAGATCGAATGAAATTCCTCGCAGCAGTTCGTCTTGCCTCATGAGAGTTGGCTGGCGGGCCTTTTGGCAACCGAATCGTCAGTCTAACTCAATTCGCACCGACAGTCGCGCTGCTGGAGCGCCCGATGGGGCGGATCGCGACGAACGTGTGGACCTGGAGGTCGTAACATCGGAACCGGTCTCCATTCACCGCGGCTCATCCCGGATGCCTATCGCTACCACCCAACGGAGTGATCGGAGGTGACGGCGTGGCCCCCCCCCGGCACTTTCCAAGAGAAGGCGCGCCAAAAATCATGAACAGTACTGGAAAAGGCTGTAGTAAGTCGCCGGGTTTTTCCGATTTACTAAGACTTTCCCTAACATATCCAAGCGCTTTTCCTCAATTGCGTTGTATCACATAGTACCGTAAACGCCGAAAGTACTGGATAAAAAGCACTATACCGCTCGTTGCCAGGCGCGGCCCGTACTGGACCGTTCCCTGGTACCGGCACAGGAGAGGACATATGGCATCGACACCAGACAGCGGAGGTAGAGATGTGGCCGGCAGCGTTAGCGCGCTCGCGCGCCTGCTCGTGGCCGGCACTATGGCGACCGGTTCACTTTGGGCCCAGAGCCAGAGCTTCACGGCATGCGACACCAGCGACCTATGCGTGTCGCCCACCACCACGAACGTCGGGATCGGGACCACAACCCCTGATGCCCCATTGACCTTTGGCGCCAATTTCTATAGTCCTCCATTCCGCTTACGGCTTTGGGACCGAGTCCTACAACATGGGCTTCGCGTCGAAAGGCGGATACAAGTTTACCAGCAAGCGGGGACCACGCCACTGATGGTAGTCGGCGGATATTTCAATAGCCAGCTAAGCGGCAATGTCGGCATAGGGACGGCCACGCCCCAGTACCTTCTTGACGTCGAGCTTAACGCCGGGGGCGCCAACGGACAGGTCAACGCCGCCGGCGGCTATTGCATCGCCGGCAGTTGCATCAGTTCCTGGCAGGGCCTCGGCAGTACGAACATCACCTGGTCGGGCGCGCAGACGTTTGACGGGAGCACTACCTTCCCGAGCGGGATCTGGAACTCCAGCGGCGTGGGCATCGGCACGACAAGCCCCTCCGCCTTATTAACCTTGCAAGGGACGGCCCTTCCCTCCCCGCCGGACGCAACAGTCCCTTCGACGCCGCTGCTTAGCGCTTCCTATCCAAACGGTTCGGGCACGTTAAACGCCTTATATATGACGACTCAACAGGATCCGGGCGCAACTGGCGCGAATTATGTCTATGAAGCCGTCGTCGGCATCGGGACGTCGAATCCACAGATCTTTCAAGGCCCGATCACAGGGCAAGGGCTCGACATTGAAAATCCGACTGGCAGGGCTACCTTGCGGTTGGGCAGCGGCTATGCGGGCTTGGGACAAGAATGGGAGTGGCAGTCCACCGTAATCGACGGCTCCTCGGCCGCTATGAATCTTTCCGTTTTTGGAGCCAACGGCTATAACCTCAATTCGCTTATGGTTTTATCGACCGGCAACGTCGGCATCGGCGTTTTGCAGCCCGTGCATGCGCTGCAGGTGGCCGGAACGATCGGCGCGGAGGAGATCATCGTGAGCAGCACGGGGGCGGATTACGTCTTCGAACCGGGCTACCGGCTTCAGCCCCTGGCTGAAGTTGGCGAATATATCCAGCAGCACCAGCACCTGCCCGACATCCCCCCGGCCAAGGAAATCCAGGAGAAGGGCGTGAGCCTTGGCGCGATGCAGGCCAAGCTCCTGGCCAAGGTCGAAGAGCTGACGCTGCATATGATTCAGCAGGATAAAGACAACCGGGAACTGCGCGAGCAAGTGACCCAGCAGGAGAAGCAGAATCGGGAACTCCGGGAGCGGATCGCGCATTTGGAGACCGGCGCGGCGGGGCGGTGAGGTAAATGGCAATGAGGATGGCGGCGATATGCGCGGGCATGGCGAAGGCCATGGTTCGTCCTGCACTCTGGTTCTGTGCCTTGAGCCTGCCGGTGGCGGTGCTGGTGGCCCAGTGCCCAAACGCCTATCAGGTGCCCAACCAGGTGATCAATTCCGGCACGGCCAGTTTCTCGAACGACGCTGGGCTGACGACAAGTAATGTAGTCATCAGCGGGAGCGCCAGCGTCACGTTTTATGCAGGCAACTGCATCGTACTGCAGCCGGGTTTCAACGCGACCGCCGGTGCAACGGGGACCACGTTTCTGGCTTTGATAGAGGCTGCACCGGGAGCCATATCCGTTTCGCCTGCTAGCGGGAGCGGCTTCACCCAGGCGTTTACCTGGACGGTTTCCAGCGCGTCCGGGTATAGCAACTTGTCGGACGTGTACGCTCTCTTCAATACTTCGGTGTCCCTGGCGAACGCCTGCTACATACACTACAACAGGGCGTCAAATCTGTTGTACGTGGCCGACAGTACGGGCGCAAACTGGTCGGCTGGGATCGTGCCCGGCGGATCTGGCACAACCGGCAGCTTTAACCCGTATTGCACCGTCAACGGTACCGGGTCGGGCTTCAGCGCCTCCGGGACCCAGCTTGCGGTAACCGCATCGGTCACGTTTTCAGGGTCCTCGTCGGGGACCTTGAACGATTATCTGAATGCCTACGACAACGAAGGGCTGACCACGACTTGGCAGCAGGTGGGCACTTGGACGGTGCCGCCTCCGTCGCAGTACTATCTGACGACGGCGGTGAGTCCGGTCGGAGGAGGGAGCATCTCACCCGCGAGCGGTTGGTACAACACCGGAAGCCAGGTGACAGTTACCGCCACCGCCGCCAGCGGCTATACATTTACCGGCTTTAGCGGAAGCCTCACCGGTACTTCGCCCCAGAACCTCACGATGAACGGCACCAAGAGCGTCACCGCGAACTTCAGCGGCACACTTGTCTCGGCCGCTCTTCCCGGGGGTGGTCCGAACCTCGCCACAATTTCAACGAGGGTGCCCTACTTCCCCAGTGTCCAGCCGCCTTCGGGTAGCTTGCCGGCCTTCTCGCCTACAGCGTACACGCTCATCAATGCCACGACAATCAATACGTTTCCCCAGGCGGTAGTCCAGAACAACGGCGGAAATAACGTGGCGATCTTCAACGTTTCGGGCGTCACCATTCCGGCAGGCGTTACCGTTGAGGTTGCCGATTTCGACTTTGTGGTATTCAATTCAGCCGGATCGGCTTCAGTAGCCGGCACAATCCAGAGCGATGGGCCCCGAGTGGCGGTGGTTGGCTCAGGAGACCAAACGGTAGACGGCAGCCTTCAGGCGATGGGAGGGCCCGGAGGTGCTGGAACCGACGGTAACCAGCCGGTCATCATCGGCGCGATCTCGGGTGCGGGCGGCAACGGAGGCGTCGGCGGAAATGGCGGGTCTGCGACTGCTGGAACGAACGGCTATAATGGCCAAGGCGGGAATGGAGGCGGCGGTGGCGGCGGTGGGGGGTGGCCGATTGGCGCAACGGCCAATAACGGCAATGGACCGGAGAACAGCCCAGGAGCGCCATATTGGAACCCAGGTAGCTACCCTTGTCCAAACTCTGGCGGCTCTGCGGGCGGGAGCAACGGAACGCAGGGCGCACAGGGCGGCGGCACGGGTATCGGCGGCGTCTGGACGCCAGCCCCACCCTTCGGCTCCGCCTATGTTGGGTTAGACCTGCAGCCTTCTGGCGGCGGATCAGGAGGGTCCGGGGGCTGCGCGTTCTATTATTATTACCAGGACAGCGGGGCGATCTACGACGGGGCGACGGGCGGCGGCGCGGGCGGCAGTGGGGTGGCGGGGGCACATTCGTTTTCGCAACGACACCCACTAGTACCCTCACCGTCGACGGATCCATCAGCGTGAACGGCGGGAACGGCGGAAACGGAGGTAATGGGTCGAGCACTGCCGTCTACGATCTTGATCGAGCTGGGGACGGTGGCGGCGGAGGAGCGGGCGGTGCGGGTGGCTTCATCGTGCTGCAAGCTGGCACTGTGCAGGTTACGGGCTCCCTACAGGCGCTGGGTGGAAACGGCGGAAATTACGGCTCAGCCGGCAGCAACGGGGGCGGCGCTATTAACGGTCACCCCGGCGGCGGCGGGGGCGGCGGCCGCATTGCCCTAATCTCGCCGAACCCCGTCGTAGGCGTGTTAGCAAGCAGCGGGTCGAACGCCTCGGGATCGACCGGCGGGACCCCCACGGTCAGCATCCAGACGCCCGAGTGCACTCCGGCCGTCAGCGGCATCCAGGCCAACGGCGTGGTGACCAACACGATTATCGCCGGCACGACCGGTTATATCGCCATTTACGGAACCTGCCTAGGCAACGCGACTTCCGCACAAGCCGACGGGACTGGCCTGCAATTCCCGTCAATGATGTATACTGCAGATGGACAGGTCAATGTCTCCTATTCCTGCACGGCGTGCACGTCCGCTTCGGGAGGAATTCACAACGTGACCATCACCACTGTGAACGGCACCAGCGGCGCCGGCAGCGGGGCGCAGGTGTTCGTTACGACCGTAACCTTACAGAGCTTTTCGTTCACCGGAAGTTCGCAATATTTCCGTGACTGCAATGGCGCCGAAACGTTGATTAATCCCCCGACGTATCCGGCGACATCATCGGGGGCGTGCCCGCAGGTGCTTGGCTTTGGCACCTACGGCGATCATGCCGTATACCCCGCTGGATCCGCAATGGCTGGCTTGGCTGTGTTCGGCGTCAACCCTATCCCTGCGCAGAGCGTTCCCGGCGTCTATGTCCAGGGAGCGACCTCTGGCTATGGGACCTTCACGCCGACGGGCAGTGTGTCGATTCCGGCCGGCCAGCCGACCTTCTCCGCCCCCGTTCAAGATGCCACGGCGTTCCCCTCAAGCCAGACTCAATTCATCAATCCGCTGAACATCAACTGGAGCGTGGCGCAGGCCGGCAGCTCGTGCGCCATTGGGACATCTTATACTTGCGTTTCCGCGAGTACATCGTCGAATCCCATCTATGTGACTCTCGCTAATAGCGTTCTTCCAGCAACCTACAACGGCATCACAAATCCCGTGATGCTCACGTACGTCCAACTGGCGGTCGGAAACGGGGGGGCGACCAGCCAGAACGGCGCATTCCTTGACACATGGCTGCAATTTACGGGCGCGACCGTCACAACCTGGGACGGCCGCTCTATGCAGTACTACACTGGGGGGAACTCTTCATGCGCCCAAACCGCGCAAAACCTGGTTCAGAACCTCCCCACACCATCCGGCCAATGTGCAGCATTTGCGATCCTCCTGCAAAGCGCCTTAGCTATCAACGGGATTCACTCGAATTTTGTGCAGGTGCTCCCCCTCTACGCGTCCCCACCGGGGAGCCCGCCGGTGCTGATGGTGATCAAGGAATGGTGTTTCTTAGGGACACCAAATTGTGCGGTCGGCACTCCCTACTATTCCAACCGATACGCCCCGGGGTATGCCCCCCCGTGGATCTACCGCATGTTTCTGAATCCGATATCGAGTGGCGACTATATGTACCTTCCGTTATCAAGTTATGGCGATCTGACGAACATGCAAGGAGTCCCTGGACAAAAAGTTGTGTCTGTCAAGTTCTGCAAAATCGGCCATGTATATTTCGATACGCTTCCTATTGATTTCCGCTGCCCGACCAATCAGGCAAGCGTCTCCTCTTGGGTCGCGCAGCAGCGCTGCCGCGTGACG
>Ga0302326_10006141_pt1 | contig 27042 bp, 22 predicted proteins | sample Palsa_T0_3_FD_202264 | JGI IMG/M metagenome (GOLD analysis project Ga0302326, IMG submission 202264) | Peat permafrost microbial communities from Stordalen Mire near Abisko, Sweden - Palsa_T0_3 | ecosystem: Environmental > Terrestrial > Soil > Palsa > Peat permafrost | place: Sweden: Abisko... | reverse complement strand
ACAGTTGTGATGAGGAGCTTCCAGGCTGCTTTCTTCATGAGTCTGGGTCCTCCGCGAACGGGCGCTCTTTAGGGACAGCGCATTCTGTCACGTTGGTTCCACGTCAGGCAAGTCTCCAAAGCCACACTATGTTCGGGCGAACCACGCTTACCCTTTCCATCGTCGCTAGATATTTGATTTGCTACCGTCCATCCCACCATCGTTCTTCACCATTTTGGGGTGTATCACTTTTCCCCGCTCTGTAACCTAACCCCCCATCCAATTGACCCTCTTCGCGGGTGCTCCTATACTCGGCACGCCCGCTCTCCAATTGTCGCGCTTGTCTTTTCTATTTGTAGACTTGTCCGTGTACCCGCCGTGTACCTCCGACTGGCATTTTGGGCGGTTTTGGCTTTTTGGGCGTGACTTGAAATGAGTAACTTGCGTGTTCTCAATAGCAGGAATGGGTTCGAATCCCACCCGCGCCTCCAAATTTCGCCTGCGAATCGCATTCGTCCACCTTCAGCCAGATTTGCTCGCTGGTCCCCCTGCGCAGGCTAACCCGTTGCGTGGCCAGCCATTCTTCGACGGGGCACGCGTCGAGCTCTCTGGCGCAGCATTAACTTGCCGGTGACATCAAAGTGTTTATATATCTCAGGGGCTCGAATTCTCGGCAATAATCCTGTGCAGACGCAAAATTTTTCTGTTCCGCAGGTTTCGGAGCGGCCGCGAATTCTGCCCCGAGCCTTCCGGAAGAAGAGTTCTGACCTTAAAAGGGCGATATGAGCCGTTCAAAAAGCAATCGCGAGCGCTTAGGCCTCGGCCTCTTGCTGAGTATCGCCATGCTCATGTTCGTTTCCCCGCTGGTGAATTTGCACGGAGCGTTTGCGGGCGACGAGACGGCCAATGGCCTGAACGTGGGAAGCGCGTTGAGCTTGCTGCGATCCGGTTTGGACGCAAGCACCGCGCAATTTACTGCAAATCAAGGCCATGCCCCAGTCTCTGCGCCGGAAGGATCGGCGGCGGCAGTTTCACTGCGCGTGCCGTTGAGCATTCAGTCCGAGTCCACCGCGACGATGCTGATTTTCGCCGCCCTGGCTTGCTCCGCATTGGCGCTGCTCGACCTGTTTTCAATTCAAAAGGGAATTACGGCGCTGTCTTTTGCCGGTGGAGTTTTTGGCGCACTGGCCATCGCGCAATTGGTCATCATGAACGACGGAATGCATCGATGGACGGCGCAGCTCATCGATAGCGGCGCGTTTGGTTCACCGCGCGATCCGTTCGTGGCCATGCGCGTTTTGATCGCGCGGTCGTTCGAGCTGGTTCCCGGGCCGGGGTTATACCTGCTGACCGCATGCTTGTTTCTGGTGAGCGCGCTTTCGTACTCAAGCGCGATTCAGCGCATTGAAAGCGTGATGCGCAGCTCGCCGCGAATCGCCGTGGCCGCCTCCATCCGCGTCCGCCCGATCGATCCGCAATATACTGCGGAGATCTGCACCACGCGCGATATTTCGCGCGCCGGCTTATATTTCCACACACCCATTCCGCATTATTACTCCGGCATGGAAATCGGCCTGACGCGCGACCCGGATTCGGTCGGCCTCGGGAACGAAGAGGAACGCGGCTCCGTCGTGCGCGTCGATCGATTGAAGGGCGGCATGTTTGGCGTTGCCGTCCGCGTCGTCACTCCGGCGCCGAAGCGATAGTCGCACCTCTCCGCAACCCCCCGCGCGATCATCTTGATGGACAGCCGCGTCGAGTGATCGGCCGTTGATCCGCAGCCAGCAACTTCTCATCCACGATGGGTAACACTACCCGTTCGGCGCATCGCGCCGCACGCCGAAGGCCCCGCCAATGATCGGCACGGTTCGTGCCCACGGCCCGGTTCAGAGTGCTTGGATCGCTTGCGCATTATCACGGTGGCCCGTTTTCCTGCTACGATAGCGGGGCCGCACGACACTGGACCGCCAACTTGGACGGCAGAACTCTGAAGAGTGAACTTCCGCACTCCGCAAAAGGGGATGTCTGATGCCTGATAATCCGCAGCAACACGCGCTGGGCGATCGCGCCGCATCACAGCTTGCCAATATCACTAAGACTCCTCCGCAGTATGGCGCCATCACGCCGCGCTGGCTGGTGCGGCTGCTCGATTGGAAGCCGCTCGAATCCGGCATGTTCCGCGTGAATCGCGTGGTCAATGAAGAGGAAGTCGAAGTGGCCTGCGGCGGCAGTGCTCCGAAGGAGACGACGCTGCCGGAGACTTTCGTCGATTACGATGACAAGCCGCGCGAATATACGCTCTGCGCGATTTCCAATGTGCTGAACGTGCAGACGCGCGTTTCCGATCTCTACAGCAATCCTTACGATCAAATCAAAGAGCAATTGCGCCTGACCGTTGAAACCGTCAAAGAGCGCCAGGAAAGCGAGCTGATCAACAACGCCGACTACGGCTTGCTCAAGAACGTCGCGCCGTCGCAACGCGTCAAGACCCGCAAAGGTTCGCCCACGCCCGACGACCTGGATGAACTGCTCAGCAAAGTTTGGAAGGAGCCGTCTTTCTTCCTCGCGCATCCGCGCGCGATCGCCGCCTTCGGCCGCGAATGCACGCTGCGCGGCGTGCCTCCGCCGACGGTCACGCTGTTCGGTTCGCCGTTTGTCACTTGGCGCGGCGTGCCGATTTTCCCAACGGAGAAATTGAATGTCGATGGTCAAGCCAAGCCCAAAGGTCAGAAGGGCAAAACGAATATTCTTCTGATCCGCGTCGGCGAGAAGAAGCAAGGCGTGATCGGATTGTTCCAGCCCGGGCTGCCCGGCGAACAGACGCCCGGGCTCTCCGTGCGCTTCATGGGCATCAACAACAAATCGCTGGCGTCGTATTTGATCTCGCTCTACTGCTCGGCCGCGATTCTGACAGACGACGCTATCGCCGCTCTCGAGGACGTCGAAGTCGGCAACTACCATGACGCAAAATGATCCGAAGCTTGCAGCGCCGCGCGCGCAACAAAAAGACGATCTCCCGCTAGACGCGTGGAACGGCACGGCTCTGCCCGCGAATTTGCCCGATCCCGCGCTCGTCGCGTGCATGGCCAACGAATTCTTCACCGCCGTACCGGGATTCTGGCAATCCGCCGGCGGCGAATCAGTGTCCACCGCGCCGCCGTTGCCCGCCGAGTCAGATTCGGCGCCGGACGCAGCCGCGGCGAGCGGGGCGGGGCTCAAAGAAGCGGATTTCAACGACGCGATTTCGGGCCTCGGCGAATCGTCCGTGCCTCTGGTGCGCTCCGTGCCGCTATTTCAACCGTCGATTCCCGCGGCGTCGCTCGCGGAATTTCCCGGCCAATCGGGCCTCGCCGGTTTGACCGTGCCTACGTCCTTTTCATTCCTGGAAAACGTCCGGCCGATTTTCGCGGAACCAACCGCGCCCGCGCGTTCGTCTTCACAGCCGGAGCCCGTTGCAGGAAGCTGGGATGCCTTCCGCATTCCCGGCGCCGAATCCTTTTCCGCGCCGCTCATGCCGGGATCGTGGCCGCGCCCCGACGCCACGGGACAGCCGACATTCGACGCTTTCCTCGGTGGAATCCGGCAGCTCACGTCTGTCGACGTGGTTCCCGTCGTCGAGCCGCTGCGCGCAGAGGCCGTTTCCATCCCCGATTTGGGATTGTCTTCGCGGCCGTTTGAAATCGGCGAGATCCGCCGCGATTTTCCGATTTTGAACGAGCGCGTGAATGGCCATCCGCTGGTCTGGCTCGATAACGCCGCGACGACGCAGAAGCCGCAGGCGGTGATCGATCGCCTGAATTATTTTTACACGCACGAAAATTCCAACGTGCATCGCGCGGCGCACGAACTCGCCGCGCGGGCCACTGACGCGTACGAAGGCGCGCGCGCCAAAGTTCGCCGGTTCCTGAATGCCTCGAACGTGCGCGAAATTATTTTTGTGCGCGGCGCCACCGAAGGCATCAATCTGGTCGCGCAAAGCTGGGGTCGCCAGAACATTCAGAAGGACGACGAAATCGTGATCACCTGGCTCGAGCACCACGCCAACATCGTCCCTTGGCAAATGTTGGCCAAGGAAAAGGGCGCGCGAATCAAAGTGGCGCCTGTCGACGACTCCGGACAAATCCTTCTCGACGAATATGCCAAGCTACTCGGCCCGCGCACGCGCATCGTTGCATTCGCGCAAGTTTCAAACGCGCTGGGCACCGTAACGCCAGCGCGCAAAATGATCGAGTTGGCGCACCGCGTCGGCGCGAAGGTGTTGCTCGATGGCGCGCAGGCCGTCTCGCACATGCAAGCCGACATGCAATCCCTCGATTGCGATTTCTACGTGTTCTCGGGGCACAAGGTGTTCGCGCCCACCGGCATCGGCGCCGTTTACGGCAAGCTCGACATTTTGGAACACACGCCGCCGTGGCAAGGCGGCGGCAGCATGATTTCCGACGTCACCTTTGAAAAAACGGTGTACAGCGAGCCGCCGCAACGCTTTGAAGCGGGCACCGGCAGCATCGCCGACGCCGTCGGTCTGGGCGCCGCCATCGATTACATCGAGCGCATCGGCATGTACAATATTTCGCGCTACGAGCACGATCTTTTGAAGTATGCGATCGAAGCCCTGCAAACCGTCCCCGGATTGCATTTGATCGGCACCGCTAAGGAAAAAACCAGCGTGCTCTCGTTCGTGATCGATGGATTCCGCAACGAAGACGTCGGCACAGCGCTCAACGCAGCGGGAATCGCCGTGCGCGCGGGGCACCACTGCGCTCAACCCATCATGCGCCGCTTCGGACTTGAAAGCAGCGTGCGCGCGTCGCTCGCCCTCTACAACACGCGTGAGGACGTCGACGCGCTGGTCGCCGCGCTGTGGAATTTAACTCAGGGGCGCGCGGGCGGCATGGTTTGATCGCCGCCTAATTGGGCGCGACGGGTGTTTCGACGGACGTGGAAACGGGAGCGGACGCGGAAGGCAGCAATGAAGGACGGGCCGGCCCAGCCCACGGTTTCCCGATGCGGCCGCCGAGTTCTTTGCGGTAGAAGTAATTATAGGTTCCCAGCCCGACCTTGATAATTATTTTCGTCGTGAGTCCCAAACGCTTGCGGCGCACGCCATCGGCCGCCATGCCCTGACCGCCGTAGATTCTGCGGAACGCCAAACACATCATGACGTACGTAAATTTTCCGAACAGCGGCCAGGTGCCCGGCCGTCCCATGCCAACGCGCCGCCACGCCTGCCGGATTGAATAAAACGAATTCCAGCATTCTTGATTTTCGATGAGCAAATCCTCGCGGCTGATATTCGCATGCTTGATACGATCCAAAGGGTTTATGCGCTGCAGCCAGAAGCGCTCTTCGGGAATTCGCGTCTCGTGCTTCGGCGTGTAACCCGGCTTCTCGATATTCTTGATGTCCGCAACCATCTCGTAAAAGTCCTTGGTGCCGGGATACGGATGGTAGACGGGAAATTGCGCCAGCATCGTGCCCGAATCCAGCGCGAACTGGCGCATGGTGCGAATGGTGTCGACGGTGTCGGTTTCCAGGCCGCAAATGATCGAGCTCAGCACGCAGATTCCGGCGTCCTGAATTTTCTGGATGGTCTCCACCATTTTCTTGCCGGTGGGATTCCACGTTTTGTTCGCGCTCTTCAGGCCTTCTTCGGAAAACGATTCGACGCCGACCAGCGCGCCGCGGATTCGCATCTTGTCGTGCATGGCAAGGAGGTATTCGGGATCGCTCACGGCCTCGACGGTCATCTGCGTGAAGGCGTAAAGATTTTTGGGAACGCGCCGGTCGTATTCGTCGAAGAAATCCAGACGCTCTTGCCGGACCTGTTCGAGTTCTTTTCTTTTTTGCGGGCTGGGCTCGCGCGCGATGCGGCCCAGGGTTGAAGGATTGAAATTGTCGTCGGCGAAAACGATGAAACGAAAGCCGCGTTCGTACAATTCGTTGGCTTCTTCGATGATCTTGTCGGTCAGGCGCTGGCGGGTCTGGCGGCCTTCGGTAACCCACACCGAGCAAAAACTGCAATTTTCGGGGCAGCCCGCGACGGTTTGCAGCGTGGCGAACATGTAATGCCGCGGATCGAGCAGATCCCAGCGCGCCTTGAGCAGGCCGTCACCCGGCACGCGCCCGCCCGCGTATTGCTTGCGCAAAGTGCCGCGCACCGCGTCTTGCACTACCGTGCTCCAAACGAGGTCGCCATTTCCGGTGACCACGGCGTCGGCGCCCATTTCGATCGGCTCGTCGGGGAAAATTGTGGGGTGAATGCCGCCGGCGATTACAATGGCGCCGCGCGCTTTCGCTTTGCGCAGCGCTTCGTAAGCCGGAACCACGTTGCCCGTGGTGATGCCGATGCCTACGATATCGCCGGGCTGCAGAATGCTGGGGTCAAATTCTTCGATGGATTCGTCGACCAGGATGGGATCGCCGACGATGTCTTTCGGCGTGGCTTCGGCCAGAACGAAAAGCCAGCGCGGCGTGATGATGCTGTACCCGGCCGTCTGCATCGACGGATTAAGGAGTACGACTTTTGGCGGCATTACGCTCCAATTCCCGCACGCAGACCCCACCCGTCAGGCCGTTCGCGGGATAGCCCAATAGCAGTTGCGCCGGTTCTTGCTGGGAAGAAAGCCGAGCGCATTTTATGCTTTTGAGCCGTATTTATCAAAGAAAAAACCGAATGCAAAATTTAAACTGAGCCGCGCTCCATTGACACACTGGCCGCGCGTCAGGTATTCTGGTTGCGTTCTTGGTAGAGGTGCGGACGCCACGAGTAGCCGGGCGAGCGGTTCCGAGCAGCTTCGGACGCCAGGCGAAAAGGGTGAAGTGGCAAGCGAAGGTCCGCCGAAGTCGCTGGGGTAGCTGAAACCCTGTGCGATTGGGGGATAGGTCTAAGGCCTGTCCACTGTCATCCGTCACAAACGGATGGAGCGCTATCGAGGAGCGACGACCCGAGACTGCCTCGCGGTTTTCCTTCTCCCTGCGTTTCCCTCCTGAAAGTTTGAAACCGACGATGCAAGTTTTCGAGCTAACGCGCGCGCTTGTGGACATCGAATCGATCACCGGCGATGAAGGTCCGGTGGGCGATTACTTGTACGCGTATTTGTCGGCGCTGGCCGCCGCGCATAATGGCCGCGTGGAGCGCATGAACGTGGAGCCAGGGCGCTTCAACGTGTTCGCGCACTGGGGCGAGCCGAGCGTGACGCTCTCAACGCACATGGATACGGTGCCGCCCGCGCTGGCTTCGCGCGAAGACGATGAATTCGTGCACGGCCGCGGCTCGTGCGATGCCAAGGGCATTATCGCGGCGATGATTACGGCGGCGGAAAATTTGCTCGCGGCCGGCACGCGCGGATTCGGCGTGCTGTTTGTGGTGGGCGAGGAGCGCAATAGCGCCGGCGCGCATGTTGCGGCAAAAAATCCGCGCGGCTCGCGTTACCTGATCAATGGCGAGCCCACCGACAATCGATTGGTGCTGGGCACGAAAGGCGCGCTGCGTTTTGAGATTATCGCGCGCGGCCGGATGGCGCATTCGGCGTATCCGGAGCTCGGCCACTCGGCAATACACTCTCTTCTCGACGCGCTGCAAGAAATCCGCAAGATTCCATTGCCGCATGATTCCTTGCTGGGTGCGACAACGCTCAATATCGGCACGATTTCCGGCGGCCGCGCGCCGAACGTGGTGGCGGATCACGCGCAAGCGGAAGTGCTTTTTCGCATCGTGGGAGATCCAGCGGCGCTGCGCACCGGCGTGGCCGAAGCGGTGAAAGGGCGAGCGGAAGTGCGCGAGATCATTTGCATTCCGGCGGTGCGGCTGACGGCGATCGATGGATTTGAAACCAAAGTGGTCTCATACGCGACAGACATTCCGGCGTTTGGCGGAACCTGGGGCGCGCCGTGCTTGATCGGTCCCGGCAGTATTCACGTGGCGCATACGGATGAGGAGCGAGTGCCGAAGCGCGAGTTGACTGAAGCGGTCGGTTTGTACGAGCGGCTGGTGAAGCGATTGCTGGCGAATGGCGCCGGCGCAGCCTGAAGTTTTTCGGAAGACGAGGGCGTAACGATGGCGGCGGGATTGGCAATCGTCGGATACGGGAAGATGGGGCACATGATTGAGGCGCTTGCGCCGCAGCATGGCTTCGAGGTGCGCGTGCGCCTGGACGTGCAGGAGAATTCCGGCGGCGCGGGACTCACTGCGGAGAATTTGCGCGGCGTAGACGTAGCGATTGAATTTTCGTCGCCCGCAACTGCCGCGGACAATGTGCGGCGCCTGGCCAAGCTTCGCGTGAGCACAGTTGTTGGAACCACCGGATGGTACGACGAGCTGCCCTCGGTGCGCGCCGCGGCAGAGCAGTACGGCGCAGGAGTAGTCTACGCGCCGAATTTTTCGGTGGGTGTAAATTTGTTTCAGCAAATCGTGGCTGAGGCGGCCAAGCGCTTTGCCGCGCGCGGCGAATATCAGGCTTGGGGCTGGGAGATGCATCATTCGCAGAAGTTGGATGCGCCATCCGGCACGCTGCTCAAATTGGCGGAGACGATGGTGGAGAGCGGCTACGACCGGCATATCGATATTTCCTCAAGCCGCGCGGGAGCTGTGCCCGGCACGCACGAAATCGGGTTCGATTCCGCGGCGGACACCATCACGCTGCGCCACACGGCGCGCAGCCGTGAAGGTTTTGCCGATGGCGCGCTGAGGGCCGCGCGCTGGGTGATTGGGAAAAAAGGTTTGTTCGCGTTTCAGGAGATTCTGGGCGAGCTTGGCTAGCGTTCGGCGCGCGCGGAATTTCAGACAGGAGCAGGCGATGTTTACAGGTTGCGGCACGGCACTGGTTACACCGTTTCGGCGGGATGGCTCGCTCGATGAGGCCACGTTGCGGCGACTGGTTCGCCGGCAAGTGGAGGCGGGCATCGACTTCGTTTGTCCGTGTGGCACGACGGGCGAAAGCCCGACGCTTACGCGCGCGGAACATTTACGCGTGGTCGAGATTACGCTTGAAGAAGCCAAAGGCAAAGTGCCGGTGGTGGCCGGCGCCGGCGGCTACAACACCGCTGACGTCATCTCGCTCGCTCGCGACCTCGCGGCGATGCGCGTGGACGGTATCGTCTCCGTTTCGCCGTACTACAACAAGCCGACGCAGGAGGGTCTATATCAGCATTACAAAGCGATCGCCGCTTCGATCGCGCCGCTGCCGGTGCTGCTCTATAGCGTGCAAAGCCGCACCGGCGTGAACGTGGAGGCTGCGACGGTGAAGCGCCTTTCCGAAATTGACAACATTGTCGGGATCAAAGAAGCCTCGGGCAGCATCACGCAGATGGGCCAGATCCTGAATATGGTTCCAGACAGCTTCGTCGTGCTCTCCGGCGACGATTCGATGGCGCTGCCGCTGATGGCTTTGGGCGGGCGCGGATTCATCTCCGTGATCTCAAACCAGACCCCCGCGGAGATGACGCAACTCGCGCGGTTGTGCAATGAAGGAAATTTCAGCGCTGCTCGCGCGCTGCATCGGCGTTATCTCGCGCTGATGGAAGCGAATTTCATCGAGACAAATCCCGGCCCGGTGAAAGCGGCGATGGGATTGATGGGCTTGCTCGAGCCGGTGTGGCGATTGCCGCTGGTAGCGCCGAAAGCCGAAACCATGGCGCGGCTCCAATCCATTCTCGAATCGCTGGGGTTGGTCGAGAGGGTGCATGCCGCCGCGCGACATTGAGCCTCTGATCGAACGATTATTCGATCAGCCGCCGGCGCGCTACACCAGCGATCACTTTCTTCTTTTCCAGGAATTCAAGGATGCGTTGAATCGCGGCGAAGTGCGCGCTGCCGCGCCCGACGCCGCGGCGAAAACCGGATGGCGCGTGAATGCCTGGGTGAAAAAGGGAATCCTGCTGGGATTTCGCATGGGTGCGATCGTGGATATGTCCATCGATCGTGCCAAGCAGCCGTTCTTCGATAAATCCACATTTCCGGTGCGTGCGTTTTCGGCGGAGAGCGGCGTGCGCATCGTTCCCGGCGGCTCGAGCATTCGCGATGGCTGTTACGTCGGGCGCGGCGTGATTTGTGTGCCGCCGATGTTCGTGAACGCGGGCGCTTACGTGGGCGAGGATACGCTGATCGATTCGCACGCGCTGGTCGGCAGCTGCGCGCAGGTGGGCCGCAAATGCCATATCTCCGCGGCGGCACAATTGGGCGGCGTGCTCGAACCGGTCGGCGCGTTTCCGGTGATTATCGAGGACGAAGTTTTGGTCGGCGGGAATTGCGGCGTGTACGAGGGAACCGTGGTGAAGCGCGGCGCGGTGCTCGGCACCGGCACGATCTTGAATGCTTCGACGCCTGTATACGATTTGGTGCGAGACGCCACGTACACTGCCAGCGACGATGCGCCGCTAGTGATTCCTGAAGGCGCGATCGTAGTTCCCGGATCGCGTGCCATCACGAATCCAGTCGGCCGTAAGTGGGGCCTTTCGCTGCAAGCCGGCGTGATCGTGAAATATCGCGACGCGAAAACCGAAGGCCGCGTGCAACTCGAAGACCTGCTGCGTTGAACGCCATAGCGTTCTTAGGACCCTGCACGCGATGCCGAGTGAATCGCCCCGTCTGCCCCGCGGCGCTGTGCCTATGCGGCGCAGAAGTAGCGGGTTTGACACATGCGCCGGGCCATTCCGCGCCGCTCGCGCTCTAACCTCCTCCTAAGAGACTGACCTCGCAAGGTTTGCACTGCTCCTTATGTTCCGTCCAAGCGTCGATTGGCCGCCAAACTGCCCATAACCTAGCCGGGGAGCAACGCGCGTTGCGCTGCTCAAGGGTATGGCGCGAGGGTCAACGAGGGTGTCACGCTTTTCGCAATTTACGATTCGCACCAAGCTGAGCCTGATCGTTATGGCGATCACCTGCGGCGCGCTGGTCGTCGCGGGCACGACGTTCATTTCCTACGACGTCTACAGCTTTCGCCGCGCCGCGGTTCAGGACTTGCAGACGCTGGCCAGAGTAGTGGCCTCGAGCAGCACGGCTGCGCTGGCGTTCAGCGACCGGGCTGCAGCTCGCGAAGTGCTCGCGCAGTTTCGCTACCGGGATCACATCGTCGCGGCGTGCGTGTATGACGTGGATGGCAATCTATTCGCCAGCTACCTGCAGCAAAAACAAAGCTGCGCGTCCTTCGATCTGCCAGCTCAACAGGACGAGGCACAATTTTCGCGCGATCGCCTGACCGTTTCTCGGCAGATCGTTCTCGACGGAACAGTCGTCGGCCGCGTCACCATCGCGTCAGACCTGGACGAACTTTCCGAAACGATACGCTGGCATCTGGAATTTTACGGAATCACGCTGGCGTTTCTCCTGGTCGGCGCAGTCCTGGTGGCGGCGCGCCTGCAGCGCTCAATCTCCGACCCCATTCGCGCCCTGGCGTCCACGGCAAATTCTATTTCTGTGCATAAAGATTTCTCCGTACGTGCGGCACGCAATGCGGGCGGCGAACTGGGCCTGCTGATCGATGGCTTCAACGAAATGCTGGTGGAAATCGGGCGTCAGGACCACGAATTGCGGCACGCGCAGGACGGGCTTGAACTGCGCGTTAAAGAGCGCACCAGCGAACTGCGCCAGGAAATCTCCGCGCGCGAGCTGACCGAAGCGGCCTTGCGCTCGAGCGACGAACGCACGCGTTTGCTTCTGGATTCCACGGCCGAAGCCATTTACGGCCTGGATCTCCAGGGGAACTGCACGTTTTGCAGTAGCGCCGCGCTGCGCATACTCGGCTACGGCGACGCAGGCCAATTGCTGGGCCGCAATATGCATGTGCTGATACACCATACGCACTCCGACGGGCGTCCCTATCTAGAAAACGAATGCTGGATTATGGAGGCCGCACATTGTGACAGGCCCGTGCACGTCGATACCGAAGTCCTCTGGCGATCCGACGGCACAAGTTTCCCGGCCGAGTATTGGTCTTATCCGGTCCGCCGGAACGACCAGGTGGTCGGATCGGTGGTGACATTTCTGGATATCAGCGAGCGGCGGCGAGCCGAGCAGGCGCTGAACGAGCGCACGCTATCGTTAACCTCGCTCGTGGAAAATAGCCCGCTGGGGATCCTGGCGTTCGACCGCGAGAACCGTGTGGAACTGTGCAATCCGGCGTTCGAGCGGCTATTCGGTTACTCAGCTTCGGAGCTCAACGGCCAGTCCATGGAGGACTTGATTCGGAAGGGCGGCGGCTCCCCCGAGGAAAGCGAAATTTTGCAGCAAGGGAAAAATGGCAAGTCGGTTCAACTCACAACTGAGCAGCAGCGCAAAGACGGATCGCACGTCGCGGTGGAAATGTTTACCGTGCCGCTGATGGTCGACGGCCAGATTCACGGCGGTTACGCTATCTATCAGGATATTTCCGAGCGGGTGCGCGCCGCTAGGATAAAAGACGCGCAGCACGGAATCACGCAAGTTCTGGCGGAATCCGCGAGTCTGGCGGAAGCCACTTCCGGAATATTGCGTGCTGTTTGCGAAGCCAGCGGTTGGGACCTCGGGATGCTTTTGCAAGTGCGCTCGGACGAGCACGAGCTGCGTCTGGTGGACTTGTGGCGCGCGCCGGGATCCGCGCTGGCTGCGAACCTGGATGCGTTGCGCAACGCAACTTTCCCGCCAGGAGTGGGTCTGGCGGGGCGGGCCTGGGACAGCAGAACCGTGGTGCGTGCTTACGATCTGCAGAGCCACGAAGACCCGGTTTCAGTGGATCTTGCCAAGAGGATCGGGATTCACGGCGGATTCGCCGTGCCCATCACGTCCAAGAAGGAAGTCGTTGGCGTGCTTGAATTCTTCAGTTCCGCGTGCCGGAACCCGGATCTCGAACTCCTTTCCGTGATCATCTCGCTTAGCGGGCAGATTGGCGAGTTCATGGCGCGAAAGCGTGCTGAAGAGGAAAGCCTGCGCTTTTTCTCCGTCTCGCTGGATATGTTGTTTATTACGAGCATGGATGGCAACGTCCGCCGAGCCAGCCCGGCGTGCGAGAAAATTCTGGGTTTCACGCCCGAGGAGTTGACGGGGCGATCGGCGTCGGAGTTTGTGCACCCAGACGATCAGCAGGCGGTGCGCGATCTTTTTGAACGCGCGGCCGCGGGGATTCCGAGCGCGGACTTTGAAGATCGCGTGCGCAGCAAGAATGGTTCTTACAAATGGCTCCTGTGGACCATCGTGCCCGACCTCGAAGCTGGGCTGGCGTACTGCGCCGCGCACGATATCACCGAGCGGCGCGCGGCGGACGAGGCCCTGCATCTGGCCACGATGGCCGCCCAAGAGGCCAGCCGCGCCAAGAGCGAATTCCTGGCGAACATGAGCCACGAAATCCGCACGCCGATGAACGGAATCATCGGCATGACCGAGCTGGCGCTGGATACGCCGCTCAACGCCGAGCAGCGAGAATATCTGCAGATGGTGCAGTCTTCCGCGGAAGGTCTGCTTCGCATCGTCAACGACATCCTGGATTTTTCCAAAATTGAAGCGGGCCGGTTCGATTTGGAGATCGCCGATTTCGATTTCCGCGATCTGCTCGATCAAACTTTGAAAGCGTTCGCGCTGCGCGCCCACCAAAAGGGCCTGGAGCTTTCGCTTCGCGTGGACCCGGCCGTGCCGGAAATGCTGGCCGGCGATTCGGTGCGCGTCGGGCAGGTTGTGGCGAACCTGATTGGCAACGCGATCAAATTCACCGAAGAGGGGACGATCCTGGTGGAAGTCGAGCCGGACCGGGCCGCGGCCGATCCCTTCACGTTGCACTTCTCCGTGAGCGACACCGGAATTGGCATCGCGGCGGAGAAAAAAGCCATGGTCTTTGAAGCGTTCGCGCAGGCCGACGGCACGACCACGCGGCTGTTTGGGGGCACGGGTCTGGGCCTGACGATCTCGCGCAGAATCGTAGAGATGATGGGCGGACGCATTGATGTGGCGAGTGAATTGGGCAAGGGAAGTACGTTTCATTTCACCGCGCGTTTTAAACCGGCAACCGCGCTGCCGCGCGGTCCCTTGGCGAATCCGCGGCAACTCGAAGGCGTGCCCGTGCTCGTCTTGGACGACAACAAGACGAATCGGCTGATCCTCGAAGAGATGCTGAAATCTTGGCGCATGCGACCGAGTCTGGCGGCTACCGGCGTTGCAACGCTGTCCTTGCTGCGTGAGGCTCGCGATGCGGGCCGTAGCATCCCGCTGGTGCTGCTCGATGCGCACATGCCCGATATGGACGGTTTCGCCGTCGCCGCAAGCATTAAGGACGAGCCAGGCCTGGCCGGCGTGACGATTATGATGCTGACTTCCGATCAGCAGCCAAAAGATGTCGCCCGCTGCCGCTCGCTCGGGATCAACGTGTACGTGGTCAAGCCGGTCGGCCAGGCCGCATTGCTCCGCGCAATACTCACGGCTTTGGGTAGCCCCGCGACCGTCGTGGTCACTGGAGCGATGCCGGCTTCAGCACCTTCGGCGGCCGAAGCGCAACCATCGATGCGCTTATTGCTCACCGAGGACAACGAGGTTAATCGGCGGTTTTTGGTACGCCTGCTCGAAAAGCACGGTCACTCGGTCACGATCGCCCGCAATGGCAGGGAGGCGATCGATTTGCTGGACCTTCGCGGATTTCGCTCGTTCGACGCTGTGTTGATGGACGTGCAGATGCCGGTGCTTGACGGCTTGCGCGCGACAGCCATGATTCGCGAGCGCGAGAAGGCTCTGGGCAGCCACCTGCCAATCATCGGCGTCACCGCGCACGCGAGGGAAGAGGACCGCAAACGTTGCTTGGAAGCAGGCATGGATGGATTCGTCACCAAGCCGATCCGCTCGCAGGATTTGTTTGCGGAGATCGCGCGCGTTGCGGGCAGACAGAGCCCACTCGAGACCATGCCGAGTGCGCCGCGAGTGCCGGCCAGCGCAGCGGACGCCATATTCGACCGCGCCGGATTGCTCGAACGCGTCGAGGGCGACGAGGATCTGCTCGCCGAGATCGTGCAGTTGTTCCTCGACGAATTGCCGCGGACGCTCGAAGAGCTGCGTGCTGCAGAGCGATCGGGCGATTTAAAATCCCTAGCGCGCGCGGCGCACAAGATTCGCGGAGCCCTAAGCAATTTGTGCGTGCCGGCGGCGGTTGCCGCAGCCACGAATCTTGAGCACTTGGCGAACGGTGGGGACAGCGCCGTGGCGCGCCGGGGATTTGAGACGCTAGCGGCCGAACTCGATCGCCTGAAGGCGCCGCTCGCGGAATCGGGCCAAGAGGTCGCGCCGTGAAAGTTCTGGTTGCTGACGACGACGTTGTCTCGCGCCAAATGGCGGCGCAGCTGCTCCGTAAGTGGGACTACGAAGTGGTGACCGCGGCAGATGGCCGCGCGGCGCTCGATATTCTGCGCGGCCCGGCCGCGCCGCGATTGGCGCTTCTCGATTGGATGATGCCGCTGATGGATGGGCCGGAGGTTTGCCGCGAGCTGCGCCTGAAACCGCTCGACGCGTATGTGTACTTGCTGTTGCTGACCTCGAAGGACGCGAAGCAGGACGTTGTCGAAGGCCTCGAATCCGGCGCCGACGATTACCTCACGAAGCCGTTCGATTCCGACGAATTGAAGGCGCGCTTGCGCGCCGGCTTGCGCGTGCTGGATCTGGAAGACAATTTGGTAAAGGCGCGCGAAGGTTTGCGCTTCAAGGCCAGCCACGACGCTCTGACCGGCCTTTGGAATCGCGGAGCTATTCTTGAATTGATGCAACGCGAGGTGCAGCGCATCCAGCGGGAAGGCGGCGTGCTCGCCCTGATGCTTGTTGATCTGGATCATTTCAAGAGCGTCAACGACAAGCTCGGCCACCTGAGCGGCGACGAAGTGCTGCGAGAAACAGCGCGACGCATTTCCCAAAGCGTCCGCTCCTACGACCTGGTGGGGCGTTACGGCGGCGAGGAATTTTTGGTTTTGCTGCCCGGATGCGATCGCGCCGCCGCGGAAGAGCGAGCTAAGCGTTTCGCGGCGGCCGTCGCTGACAGCCCCATCGAGACCACGGAAGGTGAAACGCGAATGACTCTTAGCGTAGGCGTGATTTCGACAGTGGACGCGGCCGGCAGCGATTCGATTGCGCTGGTTCGCGCGGCCGACGCCGCGCTCTATCGCGCCAAGCAGGCTGGGCGCAATCGCGTCGAGCTGGCCGTCTCAAACGATCTGCTGCAACCGGTTCCCGCCGCCGGCTGACGCAGGACAGCCCGCGCGCGGAACGAGCGCGGGCTAAGCCGAGCGCGCCGGCGGCTTCTTTCCGCCCGCCGCTTTGCGATAGAACGTCACTTTGCCCGCCGCAACGTTCGCCAGATATCGACCGCCCGATAGAAATTGCATCACTTTCGTTCCCGCTCGAGCCATCTCCGCCCAGCGTGAACGCGTTGCGGGATTTTGTTCTACGCCACGCAGGCTCTCCTGCTCGAACTCGAAATCCACCTGGCGAAGCCGCTGCCTCGCCGTGCGACGAACAGGAAAGCGCCTTCCCTCGATCTCGACCAGATTCGCGTTCTCCTCAAGCGCTTGCCGCCAGACCGCCATCAGCGCCTCGTCGAGAGTCATTGGTTTGCCGCGGGTGCGGCGGGATTGCGCGAGCCGGGCACCGCGTCGACGATGCCCACACGATGCACTTCGCCGATTTCGATTTTTTCCTGCGCGAAACGCGCCACGATGCGCCGGCGCAGTTCGCGCGCGACGTCGTCCTGCCGGCCGGGCGCGGTGCGAACTTGCAACCGCAGCACCGCCGCGCCTGGCGTCAGCGAATCGATCCCCAGCACACGCGGCCCGTCTTGCAGCGCGGCCGACCATGCGGCGTCGGCCCGGAACGCCGTCGCGACCTTGTCCAACGCGGCGAGCGCCGCATCGATCGAAGTGCCTGCCGGGACAGTCACGTCGACGAAGACCTGGCCCCAATCGCGGCTCAAGTTCGCAACCGAGCCAAGATCGGAATTGGAGATTGTCCACAGCGCGCCTTGATCGTCGCGCACAACCGTGCGCCGCAAGGTGATGTGCTCCACGCGGCCCTTGATCGTGCCGCTGCGAATCGTATCGCCAACCATGAATTGTTCTTCGGAGATGATGAAGAAACCGTTGATGAAATCGCGCACCAGGTTTTGCGCGCCGAAACCGATGGCCAGGCTGGCCAATCCCGCGGCGGCGGCCAGAGGCGTCACGCTGAAGCCCAATTCGGGCAGGGCCATCAGCGCCGCCAGCACCAGGATAACGGCGTTGCCCCCGCTGTAAAGAATTCCAGCGATGGTGCGCGAATGCAGCTCGTGCATTTGCGCCCCGCGGGAGCTACCGCCTTCGGGGGCGGACTTCCGCACCAAGCGCCGCGTCACCACGCGCAGAATCCGATTCAAAATGATCGCGATGGCTAGAATGCCGCCGAGCCGCAGTGCATTGGTCAGCGTGAATTCAGTCCATTTTAAGGCGGGGAGAGGCATAATGGGCGAGGTGCAGATTATAGCATCCGGCTCCTGGCTTCCAGGATCGGGAACCGTCGAACCGCCGCTTTCAATTCCATGAGCCCACTGGGTTCCCGACGCCCGTTAGATTTCACCGGGAGGTGGCAACTGATGCGCAACGATCGCAGAATATTTCTTGCGGGTTGGCTTGCGGTGGCCGGCAGCCCGCTGTGGGCCTCCGCCCAACAGCACTCCTCTTCACCGCTAGGCCAGGGTCAGCAGCCCGGCCCGCCGCTGCCGGCGACGACCAGCCCGTCGCTGCCATCGCCCGACGATTTCCCGCCGATCACGACCGGACCTGGGCCGGCGAATAGTCCTGCGGCTCGCGCGCTTCTAGAGCAAGATAGGAAGGATCTACAGCACGATGCCGCCTCGCTGGCGCTGATGGCGTCGGATTTGAAAAAACAAATCGATGAGCTCGACACCACCAAGGTGCTCTCGCTCGATCTGATTCATCAAGCTGAAGCGATCGAAAAGCTAGCGCACCAAATCAAGACGCTCGCGCAGGGACGTTGAGGCCGCGATTGGATTGAACGCCCCCCGAAACCAGCTTAGAATGAATGCGCTCATAGTTTTTCCTGCGCGGCTGTAGCTCAGATGGATAGAGCGAACGCCTCCGGAGCGTTAGGTCGGGGGTTCGAATCCCTCCAGCCGCGCCATCGCTTATTGGGTCCGACCCGGACACATGGGTAACGGAATGTACCGGCTACATGGGTAACGCTTTCGGGCCAAAGGGATTTTGCAGCGGTCCCAACACGCTTCAAAACAAGAGATTGCGACGATTGGGCTCGGACAAATACGCAAGTTTTTTTGGCTCTGCGGGTTCACCCAGTGCGCGCCGAATGACCGCCAACAGTTCAGCGTTGTCCACGGGCTTTTGAAGAAAGGCCATCGCGCCGGCCTTGAGTGCCCGTTCCAAATTTGCGTGGCGATTGCGCGCGGACACGATGATTACCGGGATCAAAGCCAGGCTATCGTTCGCCTTTAACCGTTCCATAACGCTGAATCCATCGCCGGCTGGCAAGCCGAGATCCAGAATAATCAGGTCAGGCATATGTTTCCGAGCTTCTGCAATGCTCGCCATGCCGTCCGCCGCAAAAACAACGTCATAGTGGTTTGCTTTGAGACGTATGTGAAGGCCCAGCCGCATGTCGGGATCGTCATCTACGATAAGAATTTTTTTATTGCTCACTTCTCACCATCCTTGAAGAAATTTCCTCGTTTATAAGTTCTTGAATTTTGGTAGCGACATTTTCCAGGTGAGCCGCCGTCGATTCATTCGTCTTTCGGCTGACCGCCTCAATGGACCGATAAGTGCTTGCATAGGTCAATCGAGGATGTTGGATGTGTTCGCGATCTTCCAATCGTCCGCAAATCCGCTTAGTAATCGCCTCACCGCCAATATCATCCGTAATCGCGACGATAAAGAAGAGCTCCACCGCGCCAGTAGAACTCATTTTGGGTAACAGAACGTCAAGATCAGAATGCAAGCACTGCTGCAGAAGGTCGCGGGCCCAGTGAGACTGTTCCGCACGCACCTCGTCGGAAAGCCAGCCGGTCTCTGAGCCTATTTCTGTCACCACGAGCGTAATAGGACACTGGGCACGTCGTTCGCCGCCGAAGGCCGGAGCGATCAAGTTAGGCAGAGAAAAAACGGGCAATGTAACGGAAAGGACGGCGCCCTGTCCCGGCGCGCTCGTCGCCCAAATCTTTCCACCTTGCCGGGTCACCAACTCCTTGCAGATGTATAAGCCCAAGCCAAGGCCCTTACGGCCCGCCAATGCCGGATCGGGCGATTGGAAGAGACGTTCAAAAATTCGCTCGGTCATATCCGGACTGATCCCATGTCCCGAATCCGAGACCTTCAGAACTACGAAATTCGGATCTTCTTCGAGCATACGAACTTGAACACTCACGGTGCCGCCAGCAGGTGTAAACCTAATGGCGTTATCGACCAAGATCACAAGGATTTGCTGAAGACGGGTTGGATCAGCGCAAACAGATGGTATCTGGCCCTCGATATCCGAGCGCAAAGCAATTTCCTTGGCTGCGGCGGCGCCCTGAAGTGTGTTAACCGTGTAGATGACTGCATCGGGAATGGACGTACGCTCCAAGTCGATCAGCAGTTTGCCCGCCTGCACGCGCGTGACTTCGAGAAGGTCATTGATCATCGATTGAAGCTGTTTGACATTTTTTAGGACGATTTCCAGATACTCGCCTTGATCGCGATTCAGATCGCCGGCCAATCGATCCAGTAGAATCGTCACAAACTGATAGATCGCGGTCAGCGGCGAACGAAGCTCATGCGAAACGTGGGAGAGAAATTCATCCTTAAACTGCATCTGTTGCATCCGAATGATTTCGGTTTCTGATTGCATGCGGTGGCGCTCGATCGCATGACGCAGTGCCCGGGGAAGTGCACGATTTTCGATCTGCCCCTTGATCAGATAATCCTGCGCGCCTTCCTTCATCGCTTCGGCGGCCAGCGCCTCGTCATCCAAGCCCGTTAGCACGATCAATGGAACGCTCGGAGCCGCCGCGTGCGCGCGCCGGACGGTATCGAGGCCATGCCCATCAGGCAATCCCATGTCCAACAGGACGATGTCCGTCTTACCTTTCGCCAGATGAATTACCGCGTCGCTCATGCGCAACAGATGCGTCAGCTCGAAACTGTCCGGCTTCTCCTTGCTGAACATCTCGCGGAGCAAGCGGGCATCTCCCGCGTTATCCTCGACCAGAAGAATTTGAAGTGCCTTCTCTTTCATCAGCGCGTTTCGTGCGGCAGCTTGACTACCGACAGCCAGAAATCGTCGATGCTCTTCACAACTTTCAGGAACCCGCTAAGGTCCACCGGCTTGGAGATATAACAGTTCGCATGGAGCAGATAGCTCCGCAGAATGTCCACGTCAGAAGCAGAGGTCGTCAGAATAACGACAGGAATGCTCTTCAGCGCCGGACTCTCCTTGATTTCCTTCAGGACCTCCCGGCCGTCTTTCTTGGGCAGATTCAGATCGAGCAAGATCAAGTCCGGACGAGGAGCATCGGCGTACTTCCCCTCACGCCGAAGAAACGCCATCGCTTCTGTACCGTCCGCAGCGACGTGCAAATTGACATGCACCTTGGCGTTCTTAAACGCTTCTCGCGTCAGGCGGACATCGCCGGGACTATCTTCAACCAAGAGAACTTCTATTGCTGTCGCGCTCACTCCAATCGATTCCATCATTCCTTTTGTCTTTCTGGCAGAGCGAAGTAGAAGGTTGAGCCCTTTTGAGGTTGCGACTCGACCCAGATCCTACCGCCCAGCCGTTCCACAACCTTCTTGCAAATGGCTAATCCTATTCCGGTGCCCTTGAACTCTTCCCGCCCGTGCAATCGCTGGAAGATGACGAAGATCTTTTCAAAATATTGAGGGTCGATTCCCAGACCATTGTCCCGCACGGAAAAAATCCATTCGTTCCCACCGTTTCTGGCTGCGGAGACGTGAACGTGAGGGACTTCGGCGCCGCGGTATTTGATGGCGTTCCCGACGAGGTTCTGGAATACCTGGCTCAGTTGGGTGTCGTCGGTAGTGATGGCCGGCAGCAAATCGTGAGTCACGATTGCGCCGCTTTCCCCGATCGTTATTCGCAGGTTTGCGAGCGCCTCTTTGAATGCATTTTCACTGGAAATCTCGCGGAGCACCTTTCCGTTTGTTCCCGCCCGCGAATACGCCAGCAGATCCTGGATCAGGTCCTGCATTCGGTTGGACCCGTCCACGGCATAGCCGATGAACTCATCGGCATCGGAGTCAAGGCGCCCTTTGTAGCGCTGAGCCAAGAGCTGCGTATAACTGGCCACCATGCGCAACGGCTCTTGGAGATCGTGTGATGCGACATACGCAAACTGTTGAAGTTCGTCGTTGGAACGCTTCAGTTCTCCAATCGTCTTCACCAGGTGCTCCTCGGATTTATTGCGTTCCGTGATGTCCCGAATCGCCGCCGTCACCAGGATTCCTTGAGCGCTTTTTAGCGGGCTCAACATGATCTCGATCGGGAACTCACTTCCATTCTTCCGCCGCGCGGTGAGTTCAATCCCAGTGCCGATCTGTTGCGCCAATGCGTCCGCCGTAGACCTGAGATCGTCCGCGATTAGCCGTTCCGCAAAGCCCTCTGGAATGATGTTCTTCACCTTTTGCCCGATAAGCTCGTCGCGGCTGTATCCGAACTGCTTTTCCGCCTGGACATTCAGCAGGACGATTTCACCGTCCTGGTTCACCACCACCATGGCATCTGGGGCCGCTTCCAACAGTCCCCGATACTTCGCTCCCGATTCCTTGCTTTCGCTTAGATCGTGGCTGAACTCAGAAAACCCGCGCAGATTACCGTCGGAATCGCGCAGTGCGGTGAAGGTGAGACTCGCCAAAAACCGCGAGCCGTCTTTTCGCACGCGCATGCCTTGTTCCTCGTGCCGTCCGCTTGCGGCAGTCAACCTGAGTATTTCCTCCGGCCTGCCACGCTTGATATCTTCCGGGGGGAAAAAACACGAAAAGCTCTGACCGATAATCTGGTCAGCTCGGTAACCTTTGATTCGCTCCGCACCGGAATTCCAACTGACAACCCGGCCTTGAGAATCCATCACGTAGATGGCGTAGTCGCGGATTCCGTCGAGGAGCATCCGATATCTTTCTTCGCTTTCCCGGAGCGCTTCCTCCACAACGCGGCGCTTGCCCTCCATGCGCGCGAGATGCTTTTCCGCGGCCTCGCGCTCGGCGATGTCTCGTTTCAGCTCTTCGATCCGGGCCTCTTCCAGTTTTCGCCGTTCAGTGATTTCCCGTGAGATCCCGATGGTCCCGATGATCTTCTCGTCGGCATCGCGAAAGGGCCCCTTGGTGGTAAGAAAGACGCGCCTGGCGCCATCAATCTCGGCCACTTCCTCGATGGTGCAGGCGCCGCCGGCGCGCACGAGCTCCCGATCGTTTCGCGCGACGGCGTCGTAACTATCCTCGGGAAGAAGATCGCGCATGCTTACTCCCACCACCTCACTGACAGTACGCCCGAAAAGTTTGGCGCAAGCGCTGTTGGCAAACGTGAAATGGTCGTTCAGATCTCTGATGTAAATGAAGTCAGAGGTGCCTTCCACGACGGCGTCTAGTAGCCTAAGCTTGACGCTCAGTTCTCGGGACACTTCCGCCAATTTCTTTTCCGCGGCCTTGCGTATGCTGATATCGCGAATTGCTGCCGTTACCAGAATTCCTTCGACGCTCTCCAGTGGGCTTAACAGCATCTCGATCGGGAACTCAGTTCCATCTTTTCGTCGCCCGATTAAGTCCATTCCGGTACCGATCTGCTGTGCAGTGGCTTCCGCAGGTGTTCTCGCGAAGTCAGTGATGAGCCGTTCCGCAAAACCTTCGGGAATGATGTTCGTTACCTTCTGGCCGATGAGTTCATCGCGGCTATACCCGAACTGGGTTTCCGCCTGAAGGTTCAGCAGGACAATTTCGGCTTGCTGATTAACCACGACCATCGCGTCCGGAGCCGCTTCCAATAACCCGCGGTACCGTGCCCTCGATTCCCTGGTCTCGCTGAGATCGCGGCTGATCTTATAAAACCCCCGCAGATTTCCGGTCGCGTCGCGCAGCGCTATGAAAGTGATACTCGCCACAAATCGCGAGCCGTCTTTGCGCACGCGCATGCCTTGTTCTTCGTGCCGGCCGCTTGCGGCAGTTATCCGAAGTATCTCTGCCGGTCTGCCACGCTCGATGTCTTCCGGAACAAAGAAGCAAGAGAAGTTATGACCGATAATCTCATCGGCCTTGTAGCCTTTGAGCCGTTCGGCGCCGGCATTCCAGCTGACAACCGTTCCTTCTGGGTCCAGCATGAAGATCGCGTAATCCTGCACTTCGTCGAAGAGCGTTCGGTATTGTTCTTCCCTGGCCCAGATCTCGTCGTCGGCAAGCCGGCGTCTGGAGGCGTCGCGCTGGGCGCTCAAGACTGCGGCAACGGTGATCAATAGGCCCAGGAGGGTGCCGAGAATCAGCATAGCGTTGGTCTGGTGCACGCGCCTCGCTGCGTCCGCGTCGCGCAGCACCAGCAATCGGAGCTCTTCGCCCTCCATCTGGCGAATGAGCGCATGAAGGTCGTCCATGATCTGTTGACCCTCTCCAGCGCGAACGGACTCGGCCGCGGCCTCCATGCCTTTGCGCTGGCGCAACGCAATCATCGTGTCTCCGAATCGGATTTCTTGAGCGATCAGCGCTTCGAGAGCCGGGAGCCGGTTCTGCTGCGTGGCGTTGTCCAGCGTCAAATTGCGGACGGTCGATTCGTACTGCCCAGCACTTGTGACGCCGGCGCGGTAATACGCAAGATAGGAGTCCTCGCCGGTCAATATGAAGCCCCGATAGCTCGATTCGACATTTTGCATGGATGAGAGTAGATCGTGAAGATTCTCAAGCACCTCATGCGTGTGGCGGACCCAGTGGTCACTTGTACTGGACACTTCCATGCCACGATAGGAGATCAGACCCACGACGATCAGCGTCAGAATCGCGGACCCGAATGCGAGCTGCATCTTCCGATTCAAAATAGACTTCATCTTCCCTTCGCACCAAGCCGGAAATACGGGTTGCCCGGCTTGGATCAGGAGCATTCAACTTGAGACCAAATCGTAGAACCGCTCAAGCAGCGCTCTCCCAATATGAACCTGTACCAAAACGGTATATGTCCTATTTGGTTCAGTCGTGTGCCCAGCACTGGCTATATGGCGCGTCTTCAGGCCAGCGATGTGCCTAAGTGGGGCAGTAGCAAGGCTTACGCGCAGATGTCGGATAGGACACGAACACAGAAGTCTTGGCGCGATAATTCTTGGAAACCAGGCAATTCGATTGCGGCGATTAATCGTGCAGAACGAGATTTAGGAGAGAGTCGCGGATCTGAAGGCCGCCGTCGCAATGGATGAAACCAAGTTTACGGAATTTATTCATGAATACACTAACTCGTGAGCGCGCAGCGCCAATCATGCTGGCCAGTATGTCCGGGGATGCTGTGGGAACGATCTTCCTCGACCCGGAGCTTGCGAGACAGCAAATGGGGGATAAAACGGTCGGCGAGCGTATGTTCCGTGTGGAGTACGCGCATCGGTTCTTTGTTTTCGACCAACAGTACGACGGTCGGAGTGATCGCTGTCACGGCACCCAAGTAAAAACGCTGGCGTGGGAGAGATGAGCCTCCAGGCGCAGTCCGGTAAGGGGATCAATTTGTGGCAACGCTGCCAGGAAATTGTCAAGAAAGGCGCTAAGATCGTTGCCTTGGGCGCGCCGCTCTTCTGTATGATTTGTATGCTATAAAATCATGCGGCACCCGACAAAATTCGCGGAGGTCCCGCGTTGCGACGCGCCATCGTAGTTGCCACCGACACAGACGTGTGGAGTAAAGTCCCGCAAGCCACGCTGCTATTCTGGATTGTCAAGATTCTCGCCACGACCGTCGGCGAGACCGGCGGCGACGCGCTCTCGATGACCCTGAATCTGGGCTACGCGGTAAGCAGCCTGATTCTTCTGGTCTTCTTTGCCATCACGCTCTGCGCTCAGTTGGCCTCCAAGCGCTATCATCCGGTTTTCTACTGGGCGGTTGTGGTAGCCACCACAACCGTGGGCACCACAACGTCCGACTATTTGGATCGCACCGTCGGCCTCGGCTACGTAAAGTCGTCGATCATGCTGCTAACGTTGGTCCTCACCGTCCTGCTGATTTGGCGGCTTACGATGGGCGCGGTGCAGGTGGACCACATCACCAGTTGGAAGAACGAACTCTTTTACTGGCTCACAATTTTGGTTTCCAACACGCTCGGCACCGCGATCGGCGATTTCACCGCAGACAATGCCGGGCTTGGCTTCGAGCGAGGCGCGCTGGTCTTCGCCGGCCTGATCGCGCTCGTGGCTGTTCTTTACTTCGTCACGAATATTCCGGGCAGCGTGCTTTTCTGGGCCGCTTATATTCTGACGCGGCCGCTTGGAGCCACGCTGGGTGACACGCTGACCAAGCCGCTGGCGCAAGGGGGATTGAACCTGGGCCGCATCACTTCATCGCTCACGATCGCGGCCGTTATGATCGTGGTCATTGCCCTCACGCCGCGTCGCCAGCCCGCACGCTCCGCTTGACGCCGCAGTGGAATTTTCACAACTCTCGATGCGGATCGGAAAAAGCAACGAGCCGGGCGCGAAACGTGCGTCGCGCCCGGCTCGTCTGTGTGCAGGAAAAACTAGTTCGGCAGCAGAACCGAATCGATTACCTGAATGACGCCGTTCGATTGATAGACATTGTCGATGGTGATCGAAGCGGTGCCGCCTTTCTCGTCGGTCAAAACGATCTTGCCCATGTCTTCCGTGGCTGTGATCGTGCCGCCGCTCACCGTGGTCAGCGACGCTTTGCCGTGGCCATCCTTGATCATTTTCTTGATGTCCGAGGTGCTCAAGCGGCCAGAGACCACGTGGTAGGTGAGAATCTTCGTCAGCATATCTTTATTTTCGGGCTTCAGAAGAGTGTCCACCGTGCCGGCGGGCAACTTTGCAAATGCTTCGTTAGTCGGAGCGAAAACCGTGAACGGCCCCGGGCCTTCGAGTGTATCCACCAGGCCCGCGGCTTTCACCGCGGCCACCAGCGTGGTGTGATCGGCCGAATTCAACGCGTTCTCGATGATGTTCTTGCTGGGATACATCGCCGCCCCGCCCACCATCGGGTCATTCTGAGCTGCAATTACAATTCCTCCGCACAGCAACAGCGCACAGACCGCAGCTAACAATCGTGATTTCATTTTGTTTGATCCTTTCGCTAGTTTGAACCGCACTGATCAATACGACGCTGGCGTCGAATTGGATGTGTGGAAAATCTAATTTCGCGGGCAGGTTCCGATGGGAGACAAGATCCGCGCTTTCCCAGGCGAATGAATCGTCTTGCGGGCCGCGCGGCTACAGCTTGTGTGCGATTTCACTTTCGTATTCTGGGAAGTAGCGGGCAATCACGGAAAGATCAAAGCGCGCGAGAATCGATTCTTTGGGTTCGCGCTCCAGCAGAAATTCAAAGGATCGCCGCACGAGTTCCTCCGGTGCGGTATTTCCGGCGAGCCTCTGGCAGTCTTCCGCTTTTAGCGTAACGCGATGCGCGGATTCGCCTGTAGCTTCGATCACGCGAACGCGATACTCGCCCTCGCCGTAAGCTACGACTTCAATTTTCGGTTTCGCTGCCGGCCGGCTCAAGTGATGTGCTGAAATTTGCGATGTATGTCGGGCCAGAATTCCTTCATCAGATTGGACACGGTGTCCCATCCAATCAGTGTTCCCCAGTCGGACGCAATATCGCCCACGGTTCTTTCGTCGCCGGAACGATACGTTGAGCCGATGCTTGCCGCGGTTGCACTGCCAAGAATTTCTGAAAAATTGAACGTACTGTTTCCCGCGTCCGTGCGGATCACGAAAATGCGGCTGACGGAATAGCCGGTGCGGCGCAGAAAGCTGCCCTTGCCCATCTGAAAATAGCGCGGATCTTCCCTGAAAAGCGTGGGGTAGACCGCTCCCACCATGAAATTCTCATCCGTGCTGTCCAGGAACCCCGCGCCATAGCGCCTGGCGTAGCCTAGCGCACCC
>Ga0302326_10006138_pt1 | contig 27045 bp, 16 predicted proteins | sample Palsa_T0_3_FD_202264 | JGI IMG/M metagenome (GOLD analysis project Ga0302326, IMG submission 202264) | Peat permafrost microbial communities from Stordalen Mire near Abisko, Sweden - Palsa_T0_3 | ecosystem: Environmental > Terrestrial > Soil > Palsa > Peat permafrost | place: Sweden: Abisko... | reverse complement strand
TTCACCATAGGTGAGATGCGCGACGCTGACATCGGCCGTCAAAGACGTATCAACTTCCGGCATCACCGCATGATCGATCCACCACAACTGGGCGTGTTGTATCTGCAACGCGTTCAACTTCGCGATCAGTGGCACAGCGGCGGGGGCGGTTGTCGGTTGTGTTGCCGGCTGGGTCGATGAGGGCAGAGTGGTCGGCGGGGGACTGCCGGGTGCTGTCGACGGATTTTCGACGAGCTTAATCCCCGCCAGAATTAATTTCCCCTGCGCATCTCTCTCGATGCGCGCCTGCGGGTGATCGATCGTGACATCGCTCACGCCGATATTGCTTCCCGTCACCGCCACGTTTCCAACCTTCAGCGAATCGACCGCGAGCAGCGTCTGGCTCGGATCGGCGTATTTAATCTGGTCGAGCGCCAAGCCGACGTTGAATGTTTCTTTCTGATGCCCCAGCGCCACCTTGGCGTGGAAAGCGAGCGAGCCGTCGGTGGTGAGCGGGTCAATCCCGAGCGGCTCAAGGTAGGGCGCAAGCGCCGACGGCGACACGCCCGAGCCGGCGCCGTCGACATCAAGCTGCAGCGCTTTGGGACCCGGCGCCACGTTGCCGTTGAGTTCGAACTTGTCGACAAAATGCGGTGCGGCCAGCCACGCTTTAATCTTCCCGGTGTTCTGGGCGTAGTCCTCCGGATCGAGCCCCACATGCAGATCGCTGAGCTCAACGCCAAAATCGTCTATCCCGATCGATTGCGGCGGCGTGACTCCATCATCCTCGAAGTGCACGTGCACCCCATGCCAGACAAACTTGCCGATCTCCAGCATCGGGAGTGGTGCCGCGGAAGCAATTTGCGTCGCCGGCTGGGTGACGGATGACGGTGACGTCGACGCTTCCTCCGGCGTCAGAGCGGCAGAGTGCCGTGTCTTGAATCCCAGCAGGCTGAAACCGCCGCTGGCATCACGATGAATCAACAGCGTCGGCCCGGAGACGGCGATCGAATCGAATCGGATGCGATGGGCGTCGGCCGACACTCCCTTGAGTGCCACGTCGTCCAGCCCGAGCAACTCGCGGCCGTCGGCCAGCCGCAGCTTCGAGAGATGGGCGTTGGCGGTAAAGGATTTGCCATCCGGCGTCGGCTTTAGATCAGCGTTGAGATCACACGCAAACGTGCCGTCTTCAAATTGCGATTCCAGACCGATGGCGTTGAGGTATGGCTTGAGTGCGGTGGGGTTCAGGCCGGTGACGCGCAGCAAGACCTGTGCAGTCTTGATCGCGTCGAATGGAGACGTGGAACCGGAGAGTTCCACCTGCTTCGCCACGCCAGGAATTGTCAGCTTCCCAACGATCGCCAGCGGTCCGCCTGTCGCCGGCGCGGCGATGGTGAACTCATCGAGCTGCAGCGCCAGCGCCGTGGCCGGACTCACCTTCTGGTCATCCAGCTCCACCCGGCAATCCTGCAGCCGAACCGAGGCGACGCTCAGCCCAAACGCAGGTCCCGCCGTCGGAGCGTTTGCGGGTGGCGAGTTGTTTGCCGCTGCCTTCGTGAGATTGATGCCGCAGGCGCTCAGCAGCCCGGCATGCGTCCGGGCGGTCTTGATGCGAACGCCTTGCACCAATACATCCGCCAGCTTCACGCCCAGTGTGTCAAACGAGTCGATGTCGATGTTGACCTTATCCACCCGAACCGATTGTTCGGCGTCGGCGGATGCCAGCACCTTGTCCACCGAAATCCTGCCCGTGAGCGCGCCGACTGTGGTCGTCGAAGGGCTGGCGGTAACCGCCGCGCTCATGCTCATATTGATGTTGTCCGCCGCCGGCTCGATCCCCGCCGGCACCAGATAGCCGGACGCGACGCGCGGATGCACTCCGCGAATGCCGACCGTCATCTGCGCATCCAGAGCGTTGGCATCGAGCTTCGCATGACCTTTGAGCGATAGATCGTCGAGCAGTTGATCCGCGGCAACGCTCACTTCAAATGTCGTCGGCTTGCCGGCGACGCCCAGATCGCTGACGCGCACGGCCAGCAGCACATTGGTATCCATCGCGGGCGTCACGTGCAGATCGTGAATATGGGCATTGAGATGTTCCAGGCGAAACGCCTCGACCTTGAGCGGCGAGGTCAGATCGACCCGCTTGGGCACACTCGCGGGGGAGGTGGCGGCACTCTTCGCGCTCGCTGGCGCGAACCGCTCCAGAAGCGGAATGCCGCCGTCGGCATTGCGATCGACGTTGATGTCGATGCCGTCAACTTCTGCGCGATAGACGTACAATCGCCCGCGAAGCAGTTGCAGCGGCGCGATGTTGCCGAAAATATAATCCGCATGGGCGATGGGTTCGCCGCCCTCTCTGGGCCGGATCGTGAGGTTATAGAGATTAAGATTGCCGTCGGCCAGGCTCAGCTCCGCACGATCGTACGTGAGGGCCAGGTTGTAAAACGCGACGACCCGCTGCAGCACCACCGGCAGCAGAATCGATACCAGCACCCGGCCAACCGTGGCCAGCGCGAACAGCGTGACGAGGATCACGAGAATCTTCCGCCGCCAATTGCGGCGCCGGCGCGCCGGCTTGTCCGCCGGCGCAGCCGAGGCGGGGGCAACGGGCGGCGGGGGGGCTGGCGAAGCGGCGGGGGGCGATGGGTTGGATGGAGGAGGAGTCGGCACGTCACTCATTTGGCGGCTCCAGCGGGGGCGGCGGTCGGCGTTGCGGCAAATTTTTCCAGCGCGTCACGGCGGTCCTTCCGCGGCGCCTGCGGATCATACCCCGGCGGCGCCTCAGCCCGCGCCGCAAGCCAGTCGTAAGCGCGCACCCGTGCGGCAAGCGAGCTGTCCTCCAGCGAGATCAAATTTTCCGCCTGCAGCCGAGCCATAAACTGCGCCCGGCTTCCCATCGAATGCGAGACTTCATCCACCGATCCGGCGTCTCGCCCGACCTGTCCCGTAAAAGAGGTTAACACTCCCATCAACTCCAACGGCAACTGCGACTTGTTCAGCATCGTGCTGAGCATCTGATATGTCGTGCGATCCAGCGTCCAGCCTAGCTCTTCTGACCCCGGCGTCGCGCTGCCGGCGGGGTTGGCCGCCGCCTCGCGCACCGAAGCGGAGAGTTGCTCGAGCGCCGGCGCGTCGGCCGCCAGCGCCACATCCCGGCAAAGGGGGGCGCCCGTCTGCATCGCCAGATACACCAGGGCCGCGCGTCTGCGATTCGGGTCGCTCAGCGCATCGAGTGCAACGCGATAGATCGACCACTCGGGGCTGACCACCGTCAGCGCCTGCGGACTGTTCGCCGCCGCCTCGGAAGAACTCTGCAAGTCAGCGACACACTGCGTGGTCGCGGCAATATGCTCCGGCGACGTGGACGCCGGCCCAATCGTGATCACCGCGGCAATCGCCGCCGCATCCGTGTTCGCAAAATGCATCGGAACCACCGCGGCCACACTCTCTCCCTGCGCCGAAACCGGCGGCAGGTCGATGATCGCCAGCTCACGCTGAAACACCGGCGGCACGCTGGGTGTCGGGGCGGGCGCCGCTTTCTGTGTAGCGATGTTCGTATTCCGCGAGGGAGCGGGCTTGGCCGTCTGTTCTTTCGACGGCGCGGAGGATTTGGTCTGGTCGCCCAGATCGGTTTTGTCAGGGGCCTGGTCCGCGAGATCCTCCAGTGCCAGCCCGATCTCCACAATATTTGTGGGAGACCGATAGGCGTCCACCTCGATACGCCGATGCAACGTCGCCGATGAGCCGGCATCCTGCAGGGCCGCCGCATCGGTCAGCGTAAACGAGGCGGTTACGTTCGCCGGCAGAGCCCCGTGGGGCTGGGCAATGATGGTGATGCGTTTCGCCGCCGACGAGATCGCGGCCGCAAGCCCGGCCGGGTCGTTCAAATCAAGCCACCGCGCCCCGCGCAGCAGCCGCTCGGCCGGCATCACCGGGAAGGCACGCCGCGACTGGATGATCATGCGCGATTTGCTCGCCACCGGCTCCCCGACTCCCGGCGCCATGTGCTCCAACGCCACAAACTGCACATCGATCGACCACGCGTCGGCGGGCAGAATCACCGGCGGTTTGGCCACCGTCGCCCCCGAAAGCGGCGTGCCGATGAAGTGCGTCACATGCGCCGCGCTGCTCGCCGGCACAAGAAACGGCCGCTCCGCCAGGGGCTTCTGCTGCTGACAGCCGCCCAGCAGCATCGTCGCAATCACGGCAAGCAGGAGGAATGGGGATTTACTGATGACACACATCGGAAGACGTACCCGAGTCTAGCGACTACCCGCCCGGCCGCCAACATTTGCAGCCTCGCACGATAAAGATGTTAGACTGCCCGATACGGGAGCCCAAAAATCAGAGTGCACCCATGGCTACATCCGTCGATCGTCGAACCGTGGACCTCTCACAATATCCGAACCTCGTCGTGATCTATCTCGGTATGCGGGCAAATCGCCTGACCGGCCTGAAAACGGTCCTTGGATTCGGGCCCAAAATTTCGGGGTCCGTTGCCGCCCAGCCCGACGGGCTGCTCCTGCACGAAAACATGCTCTTCTCGCTGTTTCCCGTGCACGTCGGCATGCGGCAATACTGGCGTGACATGGAATCGCTTCTCACCTGGTCGCGCTCCGAGCCACACCGCCAGTGGTGGACGAGCTTTCTCCGCAACTCCGGCGGCACCGGCTTCTGGCACGAAACCTACCTGATGCAGGGCGGCATGGAAGCGATCTACGACGACATCGCCAAACCCATCGGGTTTATGCGTTTCGCGCCGATCAAGATCGCCCGCGGCCCGATGTTCGGCGCCGCGCATCGCGCCGGCAAGCCGGTGGATTCGGACGCCGTCGTCAGCGAAAAAGAGCTGTACGGGCCGTAACGCCGCCCGGCAAACGTCATCATGCAAGCGGCCTCTCCCCGGCCCCGCGACTTAAGTCGCGGGGGCCAAACGGAAGAGAGACGGCCACAAAAAAGCGCAAAGCACGCAAATCAGAGAACCCCAATCGGATTCCAGCAATGTAGGGTGGGTGTACCCGCCCACCGCGTTTTCACTTCCCCGCAATTTCACTCCCCCGCATACACCGCAATTTCGTCGAGCCGGTCGGGCGGGATTACGCCATGTTCGCAACCGCAACACCAATCGCGCGCAGAACGATTCTCAATCACGAAACGGTGAAACGAAGAATGCGGCCATTCATGGGGGCACTTCACCAGAAAGAACGTCCCGCCCGGCTGAAACGCCCGCAAATAATCCGGCATCCCAGCGTTTTAGATTGTCCCAGCCGTTCCGCAAAGAAATACGGTGGGCGAGTACACCCACCCTACGCTCCGCGCCGCCGCTTCGCCCTGGTAGGGTGGGTGTACCCGCCCACCGTTTCCTCCGAGTGGTTTGCCGGCGGGCGCGCAAGTGTTTATGATGCTGCCTGGAGTGACTGCTGATCGGCCGACAGGCTGAGCCTGGAAAAGGGAGGAACGTGGAATCGTTGGAACAGACCAAACAAGCGAAGACGCGATCGCCGGTGCCGGAGGGATAACGGATTAGGATTCCGCCGGACGCAGCCATCGCCGATCGCAAGCTGTACAATTATCTGCCCGTCACGCTTGTTCCGAGCACGGGAGGCAGCCGATGAAACCGCAACCTTTCGCCGAAGTTGAGATTATCCGGGACGATCCCCAGCGTAATGTGCGCGCGGGTCAGCGGGATACCTTCTCGACTGGCTGCCAGACCCACAGGGCGGTGAAGAGGGTGCGATCGTCGAGTTGCATGAGCGATCCGGCCCTGAAGACCCGACCGTTACGGTTCCTGAATCATGGATTCAACCCGTAGCGGAAGAGCCTTCGCAGGTGTAACCACAGGCGAAAAAAGTGCGCCAGCTAGTGGCATCCTATGATTGGCCCCAAGAAACTCCGCACCATTCGTGAGGATCTCCACCGTGCCCTGGCCGGCACCGGCCAGGACCCCATTCGCTGGCTGGGCCGGCTGCCTATTCTCTGAGTCCGGCTCCCTGCTTGACGGCCCGCTGGACTGAGTATGCCGCGACTTCTGCGAGGTCGTCCTCGCCCCATTCGCCGTTTATGTCAATGGCACTCTCATTTGCATCGGTGGGCGCGTGAAGAGGGTCTCGCGCCGATGGCGTCACCTCGCCTTTTGCATGACCAGGCGGGGTCCCTGGACGACCATCTGCGATCGCTTGAGCTCAGAAGCCCGTGGTCAAAGTCTCGTTGCTTGCGTCCTCGGGCCGAGCTCTTCGTTGTCGAGACTTGCCTGTATTTCGCTGCAATACTGCTGCGTCTCGACGCCTTGATCCCGGCCCGACGCCGCGGCGCACCGACGCGCGGGATTTTCACTACGGGCTGCTTGTGGCGCTTGGCGAAGGAATCGGCTTCCTTCAGCAGCCCGCGCTCGATGCTGACGGGAACGATCTTCGCGCCCTTGCCGATCATGGGCCGGCCGGACTTGTGTTGAATTCGTGCCCGTTGCTTCCGCTGGGCCGGTGAGAGGGGACGCCAATCTTTGGGATCGGTTCCGCCTTCATACTCGGTGGCCTAATTGGTCAGATTCACCCTCCGCCGACGGCGGCGAGCGCCGAGCATCGGCGTCGCGCCGGCGAGCACCAGCAGAGCCGTGCCCGGCTCAGGCGTGGCGGTATATTCCACATCCAGGGCGGAGCCGGCGCCATCGGTGACCGCAAGCAGCTCGAATCCGGTGTTGGCATACGGGGTCGAGTTGTTGTTGGTGAAGTTGCTGGTGTTCAGCGCGAAATCTCCAGCGTTAATGTCGGCCGCCAGCGCGGTCTGTGTGACGTTGGGGAGAACCGCGACATCCGTCAGCGTGAAGGGGGTGGCGCTGCTGAAGCCAGGCGTAGCCCCCACGACATTGGCGGCGGTCAGGCCATAGAGTTTGATGTTGGCTGGAGCAATGGAACTGAGGGTGCTCACGCTCAGCGCGGTGATCACCACCTCGTCCCAGTTGGTCCCGACAACGGCGGTGTTTGATACGCTGTTCACCTTCACATCAAAATTCGAGCCGCTGGCCAGCGTCACTGTGCCGGAATTGGCGTTGAGAATACCGGGCGCGGCGGCGACCGCTGCGCTGGCGACGCCGGCTCCGGCGGTGAGGGTTCCGCCGCTGTTCACGGTGATCGCGCTCACCACGTATCCTTGCATCGTTCCTGTGCCGCCGCCCAGTATTCCGCTGCTGGCGACGGTTACCAGGCCGGAGCCCGTCGAGCCGGCGGTGCTATTGGTACTGTTGGCCAGCAGTGTGCCGGCGCTGATTTTAGTGCCGCCCGAGTAACTATTTGAAGCATTGAGCACGAGCGTTCCGGCGCCGGTCTTGTTAAGAACACCGGTTCCACTGATCGGATAGCTGGCGGTCTCAGATCCAAACAGGTTGTAGGTCAAGATCGCGTTGTTGGTGATGCCGCTGGTGCTCAGGGAGCCGTCGTTGCCGGACGTGCCGTTGCCGAGCTGGAGGGTTTCGTTGCCGTAATTAGTTCCGTTGGCGCCAAGAGGAGTGATCGTTGTGCTGCCCGTATACGTATTGGCTTTCGTCAAGACGACCGTTCCCGCTCCATCGCCGCCGACCGTGAGATTAGATCCGGCTCCGCCGCTGATGACGCAATTGATGTCGGCGGTCCCCAAAGCAGCGATTGTGGCGCTGGCGGAAAGGGCGATGCTTCCCGTAAAGGTGGTCGTACTACTGGGATTCGCCAGTCGCATGGCCTCGGATTCCGCACTTTCCCCGTAGCCAGTCCCCGCGATAGTGAAGGCCTGGTTGAAGGTGCCGCCATTCCACGTTGCGATCTGGGCACCGCTCTTGACCGTGACCGCGGTAATGCCACCCAGGCTGGTTTGCGTGTTGGTTGGCATGCGGCCTTCGTCGAGCACCAAAGTCCCGGTGAAGCCCGCGGCAAAGTTCGCATAGTTTTGGCTGCCGGTGCCGGTCGCCCAGTCTTGGTCGGTTGTGGCCGTGTTCAGTTCCAGTGTCCCCGCGCCCGTGATGGTCGAAAAGCTTTGACCGGCGGCGGGAACGCTCGCGGAATCGAGGTATAGCTTCGCGCCAGTGGCAATGTTGTAGGTGCCGGTCCCGACTGTACCGTTGACGGCGCCGTTTCCGATTTGCAGGGTTCCGGCAGTAACCTGTGTTCCTCCGCTATAAGTATTTGCGCCTGTGAGCATGGCTGCACCGCCGCTGACGGTCAAGCCGCCTGTCCCGGCGATCGGACCTGAAATGTTGATCGTCCCAGTCGTGGTCAAGGTATAACCGCCGTTTGTCACGGCCCCTGAAACGCTCAAGGCATTCGAAGAACTGTTATTTGTCCATGACTGGGTCCCGCTCAGCGTGAGGGGTGTGGCCAGGCTTACCGCGCCAGCGCCGGAATTGACGGTGATGCCGCCGGTGCCGACCGTGAGCGTGTTGCCGTCAGCGTTGAGCCCGACCCCGTTGGAATCGTTGACGACGATACCCTGAATACTCATGCTCGCGCCCAGGGTGGTAGAGGTGGCGTTCACGACGGGAGTGGAGTCGGAGAACGTGACCACCGTGGAGGTGCCGGGGGTAAGGGGCGTGGCATCGCCTGCGAGATCGGTGGCCCAGTTGCTGGAGGTGCTGCCATCGGTGATCGCCCAAACCGTGGTGGCGCTGGTGAATCCCCCCTTCCAGAGCTCACTCGTCAGGGCCGTGGCACTGGTAACGTTGATGGTGTCACCGGTGGCGGTGGTGGTGAAGCCGCTTAGGGTGTAATTGCTCAGGTTGTAAATGTTGCCCAGGGTCCCTGTTCCCAGACCGCCGGTGGTCGTGATCAAAGCATTGGTGCCGGTCGCGGGAGCCACACCGGAAATTCCATAAACGTTAACCGAATAGTTTCCACCCGCACCATTCACGGTGCTGGTAATCGCTGACTGCCCCGAGGTTCCACCGAGAGCGGCCGTGATCGCACTGCCGGTGTTCAACGTCAGCGTCCCAACACTCAGTGGTCCCGCAGCGGTAGGCTCGTACGCGAAGGTTGCACTGCCGGCCACACTAAGATTGCCGTTGCCAATGGCGGACTTGCCCGAGGCAGGCGCGCCCGATGCGACCAGCGTTCCGCCAGTTACTGTGGTGCCACCTGTAAACGTATTTGCGCCAGAGAGAATTTGCGTACCGGTGCCTGTTTTGATGAGGCTGCCGAAACCGGAGAGAACGCCTGAGTAGCTGGAACTGAGAGGCGTGCTGCCCGTTCCAGCGTTATTTCCAACGGCCAGGGCAATTGCGTCAGCCAGCACGGCGCCCGCACTATTCTGCAAGGCCAGATTGCCGGTGCCGCCCAATCCCCCGAGAGTGAAGGCATTTCCCCCAACAACGCTGTCGAACACCAAGGAACCCCCGTTCATGGTCAGGGCGCTGTTCTGCAAGGCGTTTTGGTTACTGAGATCCAACGTGCCAAGGGTGAGCGTGGTCGCGCCGGAGAAGGTATTTAAGGCCGACAAGGTAAGTGTGCTGCTGGAACTGGTGTCCTTGGTCAGCGCGCCGGTTCCGCTGATGGCGCCGGAGACTGTCTGGCTGGCACTCGAACTGTACTGCAGCGTGCCGGCGTCGGAGATGGTTCCAGCATAGGCACCGGTGCCCAACTGACCCGCGCCGCTTATTTGGAGGGTGCCGGTGTTGATCGTAGTGCCTCCTGTAAATGTATTTATGCCAGTGAGAATTTGTGTGCCGGTGCCCGTTTTGATGAGGCTGCCGGCACCGGAGAGAACGCCTGAGTAACTGGAACTGAGAGGCGTGCTGCCCGATCCAGCGTTATTTCCGACCGCCAAGGCAATCGCGGCAGGTGTACCGGCGTTGTTCTGCAAGGCCAGATTGCCAGTGCCGCTCAATCCCCCGAGGGTGAAGGCCGTGCCGCTTCCGGAGGCCGCGGAATCAAAGGTAATGGCGCCGCCGCCGCCCGTGACCAACTGGCTGTTTTGCAGTGCAAGGGAATTTTTGAGATCCAACGTGCCGAGGGTGGGGGTGGTGCTACCTGAATACGTATTGGCATTCGTGAACGTCACCGTGTTCGACTTGTTGCCATCCGCCACGTCAGCCACTATCAACGCGCCTGAGCCGCTGATCACGCCGCTCAAAGTAATCGCGGCCGCAGTTTCGTTGTAATTCGCCCAACCGACCGTAGACGCGGTGCCAGCGTTGAGGGTAACCGGACCGGAATAAGTCAAGGCTGCGTCCTGCGTGCCCAGGAAGCCGCCATTGAGAATGATGGGGTTGGTCACGGCGACTGGAGCGGTGCTCCCGGTATCCGATGATAAAATGCCTCCGGTGTTAATTGTGACGGTGCCGCCGGAGCCGGCGGTGCCATTACCACCAAAAACTTCAAGACTGTTTGACCGATACTGCACCCAGCCGCTGTTGGCTTGGCCATTGCCAATAACGACGTTGCCGCTGAACGATGGACTGTTGGGGGTGAACAACCAGGTGTTGGAGACAGTGCTCGTGCCCGCCGTGGTCGAATCAAGGAAAGTTATCGTGCCCGAGCCCGTTAATGCGCCACTGGCGTTGACGTAGTTGGTGGTTCCGCCAGCGCCAATCGAGCCCGTATAGACACCGGCAGCGTCCAGCGTACCGCCGTTGGTGCCGATATTGAACGCGAGGCTCAAAGCAGCGCCCGCTTGAGTGATTCTGAAGGTGCCTCCGTTGAGCGCCACCGTAGAGTTTTCGCCCGCGCCCTGTGCCGTGCCAGCCGCGGCAACACTAGCCAAGGACACGACGCCGCCATTGATCGTCAACTGTCCGCTAAACGTATTTGCGGCGCTGAGAGTTAGAGTTCCGCCACCCGTTGCCGTGATGCCGCCCGCGCCACTGATCAGACCGCCGAGCGAGATGTTGCCGCCGCCCGCCGTTGTGGTGAAGGTCTGGGTGCTGGCCAAGCCGACCGCGTTATTGATCGTCTCGAGATTCGTGCCGTTGTTGATGATGCCGCCGGTGAGGGCGAAAGCGTTGCCCCCGAATGTGTAGGCGAACGAGCCTGGGTTGAACGTTATGCCAGCGACGTTGAAGGAACTACTGGTGAGCGTGTCGGTAAGGGTGGCCGAGGCAGAGAGGTTGGCGTTGGCGAAGAGGAGCGAGTCGTTGCTGAGCGGGGCCGCGCTGGTCCCGTCGGACCAGTTGGCAGCCGTGATCCAGTCAGCGCTACCCGCAGAACCGGCCCACGTGTCAACAGCGGCACCGGCTCGCGGCGTGAGCGCGGCTCCGAGGGCTCCGGCGGCGGCGATCGCGAGAAGGTTTCTCGCCCGCTTGCGGCCAGATGCCCGCTTTGCCTTCGAATCGACAGAGGCCGACCTGGAAAAACCCTGCATAATGCCCTTTCCATCTTCCGATAGGCTTCTGAGCCTCGGTTCTTCTCACTTCGACTGCCCCGATGACAATTTATTTGCAAAACTCCGAGATGTCGGATTGACAGATGCCCGCCTCAACTACCTGGCGTCTTCATTACTATTCCGTAGCCGGCGCCCAAAACCTTACAAATTGATTTTGCCCCAGAGATGTCTGTTGCCTAATCCGGCTTTCCGGACTGATACATCTCCCGCACCTGATCCGCCGAGATTGCCCGGCGGAAAATTGCCAGTTCATCGACGAGCCCTTGAAAGCATTGCTGATAATGGACTCCGCTGATGCCCGGTTTCTGATCCAGACGGGCTCCAATCGTGACCGGCAGATCCGTCTTGATCAGTGTTTCCGGTGCGTCCTCTCTATGAGCGGATAGTCGACCATTCACGTAGAGCTTGACGCTGTGGAGCGAGGGATCATACGTCAGGGCCAGATGAATCCAACTCCCGACTGGAATTGAATCGCCATCGACGCTGCACTCAAGACCATCAGGCGGATCCCCATGCTTTCTGACCCACCCATGCGGTTCCAGTGACGCCGTGGTTTGCATCCCAAACTGTTCCTGAAAGGCAAATCCCTTTGCGACGATTGCCGCGTAGTCGTTGGGCTGAACGTTAACACGGACCCACTCGGCAACCGTAAAGGGAGTGGCGGTCTTGTCGCCTCGGGAGAAATCCAGCGGATCGCCGATCCCGCTGTGGACGATCACGCGTGAGTAGTTCACCGCGTTGAAGGCCAGCGCACCCTTCTCCGGCCAGCGCCCGGTGGTCCAGGTGGGCTTGGCCTGCGGGTCGTCCTCCCCCAGGAACCCATCGAGTGCCGCGCCCTGGGAAGAACGATTGAGCAGACGATCGGGTGACTCGCCTGCATTATCAAAGGTGTAGTACGCCACCAGATTTGGGTCGCGCCGCAATTGATAGCTGTAGGCAAGCCAGCGCTGATAAGGCGAGCCGGCGGTCGCCGAGACGCGGGCGTTAAACTCTTGTTGCCGCACGAACTGGCTTGAATCGGCGGGGGATGCGTCAATCACGACCGCAGCGTCGGCAGTCACGTCAGTCGCCTGGCCGGCGGTGACGACCTGGACCGCATTTGCGGCATCGGTCGGATGCAGCGGCCGGGCTTCAACTTTACCGCGGAAGACCTCGATGCGGGTGGAATGATCGTCCGGAACCGCCACCCCAAATTCGGTTCCGAGATCGACCGCGGTCGCTGAGGGAGTATGCACCGCAAAGCCGTGTGCGCTGGCGGGTACCAGCGCCGTCATCCGGCCCGCGTCGAGATCAACCGCGTTATTTGAACGTATTCGGAAACGGGCGGGCCCCTGCACGATCATGTCCGCGCCGGATGCAAACCGCACTTCCGCCAGTCCAGCCTCGAGTTCGAGGGTACTGGTCGGCAGGACTGTGCCAGAGGTCGGCTGGGCCGAAGCGGAGGCCCATCGGGAATCCACCGTTGTGGCAAGCGTTGCGGGGGAGGGCTTGGAATGAAACAGGCCCCAGGCAGCAATGGCGAGGACCAGTGGCAGCAAAATCACCGCTGCCATCCGCCAAGGAAAGCTTCTGGGCACGGCTGGGGAGCCTTGAACGAACTGTGCCGACGCAGGCTCTTGACCGCTGTCCTCTTCGCCTTCTTCAACAGGAAGCCGCAGCGCCGGCATAATCATCGCGTCGTTCAGATCCTGCGTATTTTCCGGCTGGGCGCCTTTGAGCCGATCGATGAGCCAGCGATGCATCATGGCAGCCAGAGCGACCTCTCTGGCGTTGGCGGGCGATTGCATGACCCAGTCACACAGCATGGAAAATTCAGCGGGCGTAATCGTGCCATTGAGATGGCGGCTGATGAGAAGTTGAGGATCGTCAAGGGTGCTCATGTGGCGAGTCTCCCGGAGTCCATTCGATGGAGAATGCACTTCCTCAGGGTCATTCGTATGCGGTGCAGGGCGGTATCGACAGCGGTAATGGTGCCCGCCAGGCGTCCGGCAATTTCTGCCGAGGACAATCCGTCGCGGTAGCGGAGATCGAGCATGGTCCGCGACCTTCCCTCAACGCGTTTCAGGCAGTGTTCCAAGGCTTCCTGAATCACCAGGGAGCCGCTTCCAAGCTTCTCGCATTCAACGGCGATACATTCGATTACCGCATCGTCGAAGACCAGCCGGTCAAAATTGTTCATCCGGTAGAAATCGGCAATCTTGTACCGCGCGATGCCAATAGCCCACGGCAGGAATGGTTTGGATGAATCGTAATGGGCAAAATTCTTCACAACGTCTGTGGCGACTTCCTGAAGCACGTCCTGCGACTCGTTGAAGTCACCGATCTGCGAGGCAATGAACCCCCCGACGATGGGCTGGGCTGCCAGCCAGAGAATCGACAGGTCCCTGATCGCAGCCGTCTGATCGGAGCCGGGCGAAGAATGTGACTTATCCGCTCTTTTCACAGGAATCGTCTCAATGCAGTCCTGATACACGAAAACTCCGTTGGCGCGCACATGTCGTCGCATAGCTTTCCGGAGAATACAGCCAAGACCTTACAACTTTCTGCCCGGCACGGCGAAATGCCTGAACGGATGCTCCCCTTGCCATTGATGGACGCACCGCCATGTGCGCGCGACGTAGAAGGGGCGTATCATCAGAGTGGCGCATGTGGTACAAAATGGCGCCCACGGTAGCGGGTAGCGGCCCGTTACAGAGGACCCTCCCTCGAGTCAGCACCAGGGCAATTGCCGGATTTTGCGTGAAAGGAAACGTCATTCCGGCCCGTATTAATCATGCGGGGAGTCTGGGAGCATTTCCTGACGGAGATCGCGGCGGGCAGCTTGAGGGTCAACTTTCTCAGAACCGGACTGCAGAAACGATGAAACTCACCACACTTTGCGGGCGCCTTTTCGTCTTTTCTCCCACCTGGGACATTCTGACGACGCTTTTGCGTATACGGATGATCGGTGCAATTGGCGAGCCGAGGCGGTGCACCGTGTTTAGCAGGGTTGGGCCGCCAGCAACGAAAAGAGCGAGACGCTACGGTTTTACCCTGGTCGAACTGCTCGTCGTCATCGGGATTATCGCATTGTTGATTGCGATTCTGCTTCCTGCGTTGAGCGCTGCCCAAGAGGCTGCTAAGTCAATCAAGTGCGAGTCCAACCTGCGGCAGATCGGGGCGGCATTGTTCATGCACGCGAACGACCACCGGCAATACATGCCGCTGGTGGGAACGCAGTTTGGGGGACAAACGGGTAAGCTGCACGACTCGCCGAAGAATCTCGGCGATCCCACGATGCAAAAGTATTCGTACTTCAACGACTACGTTGGCAGCATCGATCCGGAGCGTCCAACGGCACTGCCCGCGGCGCTGGCGCCCTATCTCGGCCAGGAAACGGTGAACTCGGCCAGCTCTCTTACGGTTGAGGCCGGCATCTCTGTCGGGCCGCTTCAGGACATCTTCAGTTGCCCTTCCGATCCAAATATCGGCCCCAAGTCACTCGCATGCTTTGGAGAATGGGTCGCCGACGATTCGCACGACCCCACTAACAGCGGTTCGTGGGTCAGCGGCTATTCCAGCTACGGCGACAACAACGGGGTGTTCGGTTACTGCGTGAATGGAACAGCCGCGGCTCTCAATGGGTTTCAGCGGTGTGGCGGCTACCTTCCGTTGATCGCGTATCCGAGCATCACCATGCTGATGTGCGACTCCACGCCGCAAACCGGTGGCGGCTTCGGTTACTACTTTGACTTTTACGGGTTGGAGCCGTCCAACACCCTCGCGGATGCCTATAACGGAAATAATGCGGGGTTTAATTCCAACTTCGCTCTCACTCGCCACCGGGGAAGAATGAACGTGCTTCTTGGCGATGGTCACGTGGAGAACCTCGCCATTCTGAATACCGGCGGGACGGTCGGGGGCCCTGGCGTTACCGCCAGCGGAGATCTGGCCAGCATCTACCTCAACAAGGGCTTCCCCTCGTACCCATAACAGACGGATATTTCGAAAACCGTAACCGATGGACATCCAAAAAGCTATCAATGAACGGCCGGCCATCAAGGTTTCGGCAGCGCTGCTGGTCATAGCGCTGGCGGGGATCGCGATCTGGTCTCACTTCCGAAGCCCCGAAACGCGCAACAGCGGGAAGACTTTTTTTTCCGATAATGACGGCCAGACGTGGTTCCTCGATAGCGATCAACTGATCCCGCCCTTCGACCACAACGGCAAGCAGGCGGTCGCAGCCAAGGTCTATCGCTGCGGTTGGTCAAAGCCGTTTATCGCCTTTCTGGAGAAGTACTCGGATGCGCAGCGAGCCCTGGTCGAGCAGTCCCGGCAAAGTCAACTCGATCACGATCCCACGGCTCGGACGCCGATGGTCCTTGAGACAAGCATGGATGTGAAAAAGCCGGGTGATCCGACTTGGGTTCGCGGCGGCAGCGAGCCGGGCTATCTGAAAGTGACCACCGTCGTCTGCCCCGATGGTTCTGGAACTCCGACCATCGTTCGCCCCTCGGACACCGATGTGCCGTAGCGACGCTTGTCCTTGACACCTCGACGCCGCTGCGCTGAAATAGTCGGTTGGCAAAATCATGGCATGAGCATCCAGGAAATTCAGCGGCTGCGATCTGCCACACCCTTTGAGCCATTTCGCGTGCTGACCGCTGACGGGCAGGGATACGATGTCCGCCATCCGGAATACATCGGCCAGACCCCGTCGGGCCGGCTCATCACGATCGGGCTCGACGATGATTCAACGGTAACTCTGGATTTGCTGCTGGTCACAGCCATTCAAAAGCCGCTGCGAAGACAGAGGCGAAGATAACTCAAGTCATTGAACCAAAGGTGGGGAATCGTACTCAATGCCAGGCGAGTAGGGGAATCCCACGACGACAATCAGGGGACAAGGTCGCGGGACTTTCAAATCCTGATGCGAAAATGGAATATGCAATAAGCGATCGCCGGGCACGTTATGTAACCGGGACGGATCTCAATGGCGTTTCGGTTTGAGGTTTGAGAGGAGCTTCTGATGAAGAAGCTGAGTAAGAGTCAGAAGAGTTCCGAGGGCTTCACGCTCGTGGAACTGTTGGTCGTGATCGGCATCATCGCACTGCTGATCTCCATTCTGCTTCCGGCGTTGAACCGCGCCCGCGAGCAGGCCAACCGTATCAAGTGCGCCAGCAACCTGAAACAAATCGGGTTGGCCATGCTCATGTACTCCAGCGCCGAGAAAAACGGCGGGTATCCCCGCACGTGGTATGGAGGTGGTACCGGCGAAGCGATGACGCTCAATAATCAGGGTTATGGCACGTCGACGACCATGGCGGTTAGCTTCACATATTCGACCACGCTCGCCGACAACCCGGGTTCCAGCTTTTACCTGCTGCTCAAGACCCAGGATCTGACGCCTGACGTGTTCCTCTGCCCCAGCAGCAATGCAATCCGCGGCTTCCAGACCACGCTGGTGGCAAACTCATCCAACTTCGGCGGGTGGAACGTTACCGACTCGGCGCCTGGCGAGGTTGCCGGCTTGCCGGACGTGAGCTACAGCTTCAACGCCGGGTTCCCCACCACCGCCGCCTTTGCCGCCGGGTATAAATGGAACAACACGCTCAGCTCCGACTTCGCGGTGGCGTCTGACGTGAACCCCGGTAGCGTCAGCGACATCAATCCAACGCCGTCAGGCCAGACCGGCGATCCGACCACGTCCAACTCAACCGATATGTCCGCCGTGCAGCAGATTGCCAACAGCCCGAACCACAAGTTCCAGGGCCAGAACGTGTTGTATGGCGATGGCCACGTGGAGTTCCAGCAGAGCCAGTGGTGCGGCTCGTATCGAGGTGCTGTGAACGGCAGCACCGCTCGAGACGCGATCTTTATCAATGGCACCCAATCCACCGCGGGCGGCAGCTTCGGAACCAGCGCTCTCCCCCTCGACATCTACGACTCGGTATTGTTGCCATCCGCCAGCAACTGACGGAAAACTCACCGCCGTCGCGGTCGTTGTGCTCTTGGCCAGCTCAAAGCGGATCCACCGTCTGCCTAAGGGAATTCGATGAACTGGAGGTGAAGTTTTCGTCGCCGCCGTAGACGGCCGTGATCGAATTACTTCCCAGGGGAAGTGCCGTGGTGCTGAACGTGGCGATGCCAGCGCTGAGCGTGCCGGTTCCAAGCACGGTGGTGTCGTCGTCGTCGAAGGTCACGATCCCGGTGGGCGTCACGCCCCCGAGGCCGGTCACCGCCAGCGTCGCTGTGAACGTGATGCTCTGGCCGAAGTTGACGGGGGCGGTGGTGTTTTTCGTCAGCGTCGTGGCCAACGGATGGACCGTCTGGACGAGGGCGTAGGATGTGCTGGCGGTGAAGTCGGCGTCGCCGTTGTAGACCGCCGTGATCGCCGGGTGGAAGCCCAGGCTCAGCGTGGTGGTAGTGAACGTGGCTACGCCGGCAGTGAGCCTGGCGGTGCCAAGCACGTTGGTGCCGTCCATGAAGGTGACGGTGCCGGTGGGCATCCCCGCGCCGGGGCTGACCGCGGCAAGTGTCGCTGTGAAGGTAACGCTTTGCCCCAGGTTGACGGCAGCGGTGGCGTTCTTGGTCAGGGTCGTGGTCGTCGCTGCCTGTTGCACCGTCTGAAGGAGAGGCCTGAACGTGCTGGCCCTGAATTTTTTGTCGCCGCCGTAGGCGGCCGTGATCACATTACTTCCCACCGGCAGCGCAGTGGTGCTGAGCGTGGCGATGCCGTCACTGAGCGTGCCGGTTCCGAGCACGGTGGTGCCGTCCTCAAATGTCACGATCCCGGTGGGTGTCGCGCCGCCGAGGCCGGTCAGCGCCAGCGTCGCCGTGAACGCGACGCTCTGGCCGAACTTGACGGGGGCGGTGGTGTTTTTCGTCAGCGTCGTGGCCAAAGGATAGACCGTCTGAACAAGGCGGTGGGACGTGCTGGCGTTGAAGTCGGCACTGCCGTTGTAGACCGCCGTGATCGGCGAATGGAAGCCCAGGCTCAGGGTCGTGGTTGTGAACGTCGCGACGCCGCCGCTGAGCGTGGCGGTGCCAAGCACGTTGGTGCCGTCCATGAAGGTGACGGTGCCGGTGGGCGTCCCCGCGCTGGGATTGACTGCGGCAAGTGTCGCCGTGAAGGAAACGCTTTGCCCGAACCTGATGGGGGCGGTGGTGTTCTTGGTCAGGATCGTGGTCGTTGCTGACTTGGTCACGGTTGATCCGGAGCCGTTGCCGTTGCCGGAGCCAACGGTTGTGCCGGTTCCTGTGGACCCTCCCGAGCCGTTGCCGGAGCCGACGGTTGTGCCGGTTCCGGTGGACCCGCCTGAGCCGTTTCCGTTTCCGTTGCCGCCAGTTGTGCCGGTTCCGGGGGACCCTCCCGAGCCATTGCCGTTGCCGGAGCCGACGGTTGGGCCGGTTCCTGTCGAACCGCCCGAGCCGTCGCCCGGGTTCGAACCGCCGACCTGACCCGTGCCGTCACTGGTCCAGAGCACATTTTGGGGAACGAGCTGCTTCTTCTGACTGGCGCTGGACCACATCCAGCGTACGAACGCATGGCGGCGCGACGTGTCGTCGTAATCGAGCGTTACGTCGTAGCTCTGGCCGGCCTGGAGCGTCACTCTGCCGGTCCGGACCCGGGGGCCGATATGGCCCCAGTCGTTAATCACCAGTTGGTCGCCGACCCACAAGCGAACGCCATAGTAGGCGCGGATGGTGAAACTGTACTTTTGGGAATACAACGGTACGATTTGGCCGGTCCAGCGGACCGAAAACGGGCCTTTCGATGATAGGGGCAACACCTTGCGCCAATTAAAGTCGATGTTGCCGTCGGTCCGGAGAGCGACCTGGGTTTTGAAGTTCGCTCCCTGGTAATAGGTTCCGGTAAGCCCCGTGACCGCCTCGGAAAATGGGGCTGCGGTCTGCCCGATTCTGCCAGCGGAATGGGCGGCGGCGGCATGCACGCTCACGTGGGGATGCCGGCCGGGCGATGCCTTCCCGATCGTATCCAGGCTGCTCGCCGGAAGAGCGGCGCTGAGCAGCGTGCGACATTCAAGCGCTTCGGTAGTTACAGCTATGTTGTGGTCGCTGGTTCTTCTCAATTTATCGGTCTCCTTCGAGAGCAATGGATCGGACGCTGGCACGTGCCTGCGGATTGCGCGCGTTGCGGCGGTAAAACTGCTGCCGGCTCACGCGGTTCCTCACCGGTGTGATCGGCCGGGAGGGTTGTGCGGTTTATGACGCGCCCGGAAATTTCGGTAGAAATGTGGTTTGCAAACTTCATCCAGATTCCCCAACTCCGCCCCTCGGTTGCCTCCGCCCGTGTAGCCTCACGCTATAATCCGCCGATGTCCGATCGCAAATCCGCGTTCCAGGCTCCGTTCACGCTCATTGGCTGCACGGCATGCCATGCCTTTACGCATGCGTACGCCTGTATGCTCGTTCCGCTCTATCTGCTGATGGTCGCGGATCTGCACCTGGCGGGCGTCAGCGCCGCGTCGCTGGTGGTGGCGGTTTACGGGATGGTCTACTGCCTGGGAAGCTATCCGGCCGGTGTGCTTGCGGATTTTGTCAATCGGAAAAGCCTGCTTGGGTGCGGCCTGGCCCTCAACGCGCTGGTCGCGATCGGCATTGGCCTGACGCGGCGATACGATCTGCTGCTGGTCCTCGGCGCGCTCGGCGGAGTGACGGGAACTTTGTTTCATCCGGCCGCCGGCGCCCTGGTGCCGGCCCATTATCCAAAAAACCCGGGCATGGCGATCGGGCTGCTCGGGATCGGGTCGGGGATCGGATTTTTCGCCGGGCCGCAGTATGCGGGGTGGCGAGCCGAGGCGGCGCACTGGCACTGGGGAACCATCGCCAACTGGCAGCGACCCTGCATTGAAATGGGGCTGGCGGGGCTGGTGGTCGCAGCTCTGTTTCTGATGTTCGCGCGGGAAACGATTGGCGATCAACCGGTCGCCGGGCGCCGGGCGCCGATGGAGTCACGGCTGCGTCGGAACGTGATGGCCGTGGCGAGCGTTCTGGGGTTGCGCGATTTCGTCGGCGTGGCGCTGCTCTCGCTCGGCAGCGTTTATCTGCAGAAGGCGATGCATGCGGACACGCAGCGCACCGGCCTGTTTCTGGGCGCGATGACTGCGCTGAGCATTGTGGTCAATCCGATGCTGGTCTGGCTGAGCATGGGACGCCTGCGATTGCGGTCGCTGGCGGCCGCGGTGATCGGGGCGGGGTGCGTGATCGCCGTCATCCCGCTCTGCTCGGGGGAACACGTCTTCGCGATTCTCTGCGCGGCGCAGACACTGCAGATGGGCAGCTATGCCATCAGCGATGCGGCCATTCTCGAGCGCGTGCCGGCCGCGTTGCGCGGGCGGGTCTATGGGCTGTTTCTCTGCATCGCGGGAACGATGGCCAACACCGCGCCGTGGCTGATGGGATGGTGGACCGACCGTTTCGGCGCGGCAGCCGCGGCGCAGAAAACATATCTGCCGCCGTTTGCCACGCTGGGCGTGATGGTCGCGCTGGCATCGCTGGCGGTTCCGCTGATCGCGCGGCTCGGCGCGGCGCAGGGGCCCGCCATCGATCCCCTCAGTGAAGTCGCGCCCTCAACGATGGAGCCGGCGCTGTAGCCAACTCCACGCGCTTCGCGTCGCGGCTAAACTTTGCCAGACGTCGGTTTTTGAAACCGCTTCAAACCCTCAGCGGGCGATCAAATCTGCATGCAGACCGCCTTGGTCTCGGTGTAGAGTTCCAGGACTTCTTTTCCCATTTCCCGGCCCCAGCCGGATTGTTTGTAGCCGCCGAAGGGGAGGGCGGCGTCGAAAACGTTGTAGCAGTTGATCCAGACTGTGCCGGCACGGAGGCGGGCGGCCAGGCGGTGCGCCTTGCTCGTGTCGCGGGTCCAGATGCCGGCGGCGAGGCCATATATGGAGTTGTTGGCCTGCCGGGCTACCTCCTCAATGTCTCTGAACGGCATGGCGGCGACGACCGGGCCGAAGATTTCTTCGCGAACGACCTTCATGTTGTCGTTGGTTTTGGTGAGAACCGTCGGCTCGACGAAGTAGCCGCTGTTGCCAACGCGGTTTCCGCCGGTGACAAACTCAGCCCCCTGCTGGCGGCCCGACTCGAGGTAGCCGGTGACGCGATCGAATTGCTCCTGCGATACCAGAGGCCCCATCTGACACTGCGGATCGAGTCCCGGCGCTACCTTGATCTTCTTCGCGGCATCCACAACGCCTTCGACGACCCGGTCGTAGATCCCATTCTCGACGAACAGGCGGGAGCCGGCGCAGCAGCATTGGCCATGATTGAAGAAGATCGCACTGGCGGCGCCGGCGATGGCGGTATCGACATCGCTGTCGGCGAAGACAACGTTGGGGCTCTTTCCGCCCAGTTCGAGTGTCACCTTTTTCAGGTTGCCCGCGGCGGCGTTCACGATCAGCTTGCCGACTTCGGTCGAGCCGGTGAAAGCGATCTTGTCGACGCCGTCGTGCGCTGCCAGCGCGGCGCCGGCGGTCTCGCCGAAGCCGGGAACGATATTGACTACGCCTTTGGGGAAACCGACTTCTTCGAACAACTCGCCGAGCCGCAGGGCAGAAAGCGGCGTCTGCTCCGCGGGTTTGAGCACCACGGTGCACCCGGTGGCCAGCGCCGGCCCGAGTTTCCAGGCGGCCATCAGCAGCGGAAAATTCCACGGAATGATCTGGCCGACGACGCCGACCGGCTCGCGGAGCGTGTATGCGTGAAACATTGAGCCTGGCATGTACGGAACCGAGAGGGAGAGCGTTGAGCCGTCGAGCTTGGTCACCCATCCAGCCATATAGCGGAACATTTCGGCGGCGAGCGGCACGTCCGCCGCCTTGGCGACGGCGAACGGCTTGCCGTTGTCGAGCGATTCGAGTTGAGCCAGTTCATCGGTGTGCTCTTCGATGAGATCGGCCAGCTTCCAGATCAGCCGACCGCGTGCCGAGGCGGTCATCGTGTGCCACGGCCCCGATTCGAAGGCTGCCCGGGCGGCCTTCACCGCGCGGTCAATGTCCGCGCGATCCCCCTCCGCCACCCGCGCCAGCACCTCGCCGGTAGCGGGGTTGTATACGTCAAAAGTTTTGCCGCTTTCGGCCGCGGTCCACTGCCCATCGATGAGCATTTTCCTCGGCGTGCTGATGAAGTTTTCAACCGGACGAAGAATGGGAAAGGTGGCAACTGACATAGCGTACCTCCAACAAGTGCCCCCCGGCATGACGGAATGCGGCGGCTGAAGACGCCTTCAGACGCCGGTAAGCAAAACTGTAGCACGCATCTTGAATGGAGTGCAAACATTTCGCCGAAAATCGCCTCTTAAACTTAGAGGCTGGTGAGGCTGGTGCTCTTGCGGAAATCTTTTTCGCAACCCATGATTTACACTGCGAACGTAATAACCCTTGAAACTACGGTGTAAAATCTCATGGCGGCCCCGACCTCAATCGAACATCTGAAGCACGGCGTTACGGATCTTCCGGTAAAGGATCTCATCCTGCAGCGATGGAGTCCGCGGGCAATGGCCGACAAGCAGGTCAGCGAGGCGGATCTGAAGACGATCTTTACCGCCGCGGCGTGGGCGGCCTCGTCGTTCAACGAGCAGCCGTGGCGATTTGTGCTCGGCCGCAAGGGGGATGAGACATGGAACAAGATTTTCAACTCGCTTATGCCGATGAATCAACTCTGGACGAAGAGCGCCCCGGTGCTGTTCGCGACGTTCGCGAAGAAGACGTTCAGCCACAATAAAAGCCCGAATAGTGTGGCCCAACACGACGTTGGCGCAGCCTGTGCGAACCTGGCGCTGCAGGCGACGTCGCTGGGTTTGCACGCCCACGGCATGGCCGGTTTTGACAGGCCCGCGCTTCACGCCGCCTTGGCGGTTCCGGAAGATTTCGATCCGGTGGCGTGCTGGGCGATGGGCTATCTCGGTGATCCCGAGTCATTGCCGGAACACTTCAAGAAGATGGAAGCCCAGCCGCGCCAGCGTAAGCGGCTGGCGGAAATCGTCTTCAGCAGCTGGGACAAGCCGGGTCTGTGACGTGCTGGCGTGCGCGGAGCAAGCAGCCTCAGCGGTGTATTTTAGCGAAGGCGGTCATCCGTGCCGCAGGCGTTCACTTCGCCCGCTCGTACTGGATCGGCCAGTGTCCCTCGGCGCCAAGCTCCCGGGCGGCGTGGAGCGGCCAATAGGGGTCGCGCAGCATCGCCCGCGCGAGCAGGACGGCATCGGCCTTCCCGCTGAAGATGATTTCCTCGGCCTGCTTTGGTTCGGTGATCAGTCCGACGGCGCCGGTCGGGACGTGCGCTTTACGGCGAATCGCATCGGCGAAGGGTACTTGGTAGCCGGGCGAGAGGGGGATTTTTGCGGTCGATACCAGCCCGCCGCTGGAGCAGTCGATCAGATCGACGCCGATGTCGTGCAGCTCCGAGCAGAAGCGGATCGACTGGGGCAAATCCCAGCCCCCCTCGGCCCAATCGGTGGCGGAGATGCGGACGAACATCGGCCGGTCGGCCGGCCAGGCTTCGCGGACCGTGCGGGCGACGCGCAGCGGCAGACGCACGCGGTTCTCCAGCGGCCCGCCGAACTCGTCGGTGCGGTGATTGGACAATGGCGAGAGAAATTGGTGCAGCAGATAGCCGTGGGCCATGTGCAGCTCGATCACCCGAAAGCCGGCTTCCAGGCTTCGCTCTGTTGCGGCGGCAAACTGGGCGACCACCGCTTCAATGTCGTCGATCGTCATGGCGCGAGGTTTGGGATAGACATCATTGAATGGAATAGCGCTGGGCGCAATGGTTTGCCAGCCGCCGGCGGAGATCGGCACCTCGGATCGGCCCTTCCACGGCACCATGGTCGATGCCTTTCGACCCGCATGGGCGAGTTGAACCGCGGGAACCGCTCCCTGGGATTCGATGAAGCGGATGATCGGCGCGAAGGCCCGGGCGTGAATGTCCGACCAGATCCCGCTATCGCTGGGTGAAATGCGTGCTTCGGGCGCGACTGCCGTCGCTTCGACCATCACCAGGCCCGCTCCGCCGACCGCCCGGCTGCCCAGATGCACCATGTGCCAATCGGTCGGTAATCCGTTATCGCTGGAATACTGGCACATCGGCGAAACAAACACGCGATTGGAGATCGTCAGCTCGCGGAGACGAAGCTGCGAAAAAAGATGTTCAGGCATGACGCAACTGTAGGATCAATGGGAGGGGAGGGGAACTTCCCCCACTTTAGCCGCCCGCCTTGGCGGGCGTGACCAGTGAGCAGTATCGTCGATTGGGTGCGGAGACGGCGGTAAGGCTCCATGGCCCTTGAGAAACTGCGCTGCGCGACGCCGCTGTCGCGATTCTGCGGCCCCCCTCGCGGACGGCGTGTCTCGGATAGGTCGCGGGATTCGTTTAACCGGAACGGTGCTCTTCGCGAAGACACCGCCGCTCGCTACCGCGAACCGGCCTATGCTCTTGCCGCCCGGCTTTGTTCTTCGAGCCGCTGGAGCAGCTCGGCGGCTTCTTCCTGGCGTTCGCCGACGGAGCTCGTCCAGAGCAACGCCTCGTTGCGAAGCACGGCCCGCTCGATCCGCCGACAGGCGCTGATCACCGTGCTGTGATTGCGCTTGCCCATGCGCACGCCGATTTCGGGGAAACTGAGCTTTGCCGTCTTGCGGACGAGGAACATGGCCACGCTGCGGGCAAGGCTGATGGTGCGTTGCCGGCGGCCGGACATCAGATCCTTGTGCTCGAGGCCGAAGTAATCGCAGACCGATTGGAGGACGTTTTCGGGGGGAACCGGAGCAACCAGTTGCCGATCGAGATCGCCCAGCGCCTGCTGCGCGAGCGCAACATCCGCGTCGTGATGCATGAGGCGAACCTGCGCTGCGATCCGCGTGATAGCGCCTTCCAGCTCGCGGACATTCTGCGTAACACGCCGGGCGACCCAGGCGATCACTTCCTCGGACAGATTCACGCCCATGCGCCCCGCCAACGCCGAAAGAATCTGACAGCGCGTGGCGTAGTTGGGCGGGTCGATGCGAACGACCATGCCGCTGACGAAGCGATTCACCAGCGACTCGCCAAATTCGTCGATCAGCTTCGGGTGATTATCGCTGGCCATCACCACCTGCCGGCCCAGCGCTTCGATGGCATTGAACGTGTGAAGAAACTCTTCCTGCGTGGCTTTTTTCCCGCCGAGGAAATGCACGTCGTCGATGACCAGCAGGTCCAGGTCGCGCACGCGCCGGCGGAAGACGTCGAGCTTGTTGGTGCGAAGGGCGGTGAGGAATTCGTTGGTGAATTCCTCGCCGGTCAAATACATCCAGCGTTTGGTGGGATGGTTCTGGATAAATTTCTGGCAAAGCCCCTGCAGCAGGTGGGTTTTGCCGAGCCCGCAATTTCCGTGAATAAACAGCGGGTTGTACTGGGCGCCGGGAAATTCCGCGACGTAGAGGGCCGTGTTGTAGGCGAGTTGGTTGCCGGAGCCGACGATGAATGTATCGACGCTGTGCCGCAGGCGCGACTTGGAGGAGAAGCCGGCGCTGCTGGCCAGCGGCGCCGGGCCGCGCCCCGGCTCGCCGAGAATCGGAATCACGCGGTTGGTGGTGCTTCCGGCAGAGCCGTCCGTAAGCGGCGCCGGAATCGTTCCCGCCGGCACGTGCCGCGGGGGATCGCCGCAGGCGGATCTGGCGCTGCGAGTCGTTGGCGCAGCGGGGTTGCCGGCGGGAGCGACGATCTCAAAGAGCTCGGGAACCACGCTGAATCGCAGCGGCAGCGCGCAGCCGAGCACCTCGGTGGTCGCTTCCTGAATCGGCCGGGTGAAATTGCGGCCAATCCACTCGCTGATGAAATCATTGGGGACTGCTATCTCCAGTCCATCCTGGCGCAGGTCCAGGCGAGTGGAGTTGTTGAACCAGACATGAAAACGTTGTTGCCCTACACGTTGTGCGATGGCATCGGCCAATCTCGCAAGTTGCAAGTCATTCGCGCTGACACAGCTCACTTCGCGCTCCTTCCCAAGGCGAAGGCCCTGTCCGACCCCGCGGCACACACCCCGTCCCCGACGGGCGACGATCGTGGGCGCGCGTACATGCTCCCATCCCCCGGCGCCAATTGGCAAAACGGCCCGGTGCGAGAACACCGCTGCCCAAAAATGCCGGCGCAGCGAGAACCCGATTCTTCCGAGGCCTCTTGCCTGAGTTGTCGTCCGTGAAACGCTTCCGTGCGATATGTGATGCCGATCGGCCGGTTCTTGTTGGCCAACTCCGCGGCCAATGCCCAATCCCTTTATCCGATCCAAATCATCCGTGAACTGACGCAGAACATACTCATCAGCGTCAATGCTGGCAAGGGCGTCTTTATCGGATTTCTTTTCCCCATCCGCCGAAACACGCTGTTTTACGCTCGCGTGAGCCGTCAAAATTTAGTTATCTACGCGCCATGCACACGATTACAGGACCATCCACAATTCGCTGCGCGCGAAAGTTTTTTTTCATCGAATCGCCCGTTGGCCGATAACTGCGCTGCCCAGATCAATCAAACGTCTCCGCCACTTCGCCTTTGGGCCGGGTTTTCCATCGTCGATGCACCCAGAGGTATTGGCCCGGGTCGACGCGCACCATGTCTTCGATCGCCTTGGTGTAGCGCTGTGTGATGTAGCGAAGCGGGTCGTCCTGCGTTTTCCAATCGGCGGGGTAAATGATGTCCTGGGCGCCGATCCTGAAGCGAAAAGACGCTCCCTGGCGGCGGGCATAGCCGATC
>Ga0302326_10006136_pt1 | contig 27046 bp, 19 predicted proteins | sample Palsa_T0_3_FD_202264 | JGI IMG/M metagenome (GOLD analysis project Ga0302326, IMG submission 202264) | Peat permafrost microbial communities from Stordalen Mire near Abisko, Sweden - Palsa_T0_3 | ecosystem: Environmental > Terrestrial > Soil > Palsa > Peat permafrost | place: Sweden: Abisko... | reverse complement strand
TGGATTACGTGCTGGCTGTTGGCCCAGTGCCGATGATGCGCGCCGTCGCCAGGATGACCGGCCCGGAGAAGATCAAGACCATGGTCAGCCTGAACTCCATCATGGTGGATGGCACCGGAATGTGCGGCGGCTGCCGCGTTCTGGTCAACGACAGCAGTCAATTCGCCTGCGTGGACGGCCCGGAGTTTGACGCCACCCAGGTCAACTTCGAGGTCCTGATGCAGCGCAACAACATGTATCGCGAGCAGGAGAAGATGAGCATCGACCGGTTGCAGGCCGATCCGGAGGGCGAGCTGGACCGACTTCGCCGAAAAAATCATAAGCACGAATGCGCCGCTGAAGCGGTGGGGGTGACCAATGAGTGATGCGACCCAGACCAAAGTTACCCACAACCCCCTGCCCAACAAAGAGCGCACGAAGTTGCCGCGTCAGCGCGTGCCGGAGCAGGATGCAAAGGTGCGCGCTCACAATTTCCAGGAAGTGAATCTGGGATTTCCGCCAGAACAGGCGCACCAGGAATCGCTGCGCTGCATCGAGTGCCCCAAGCCGGGATGCGTCGTCAAGTGTCCCGTGTCGGTGGACGTGCGCGCCGTCATCGACCTCATCCTGGCAGAGGATTATCTTGGCGCCGCTGCCAAAGTGCGCGAGGACAACGCGCTGCCTGCCATCACCGGCCGCGTTTGCCCAGTTGAAGATCAGTGCGAATCCGGCTGCGTGCTGGGCAAGAAGGGCGAACCCGTTGGCATCGCCTATCTGGAGCGGTTTGTGGCCGATTGGGAGCGAGAGTCAGGCCAATTCGGTTTGCCTAAGACTGCGCCTTCCACCGGGAAGAAAGTTGGCATTATTGGCAGCGGTCCTGCCGGACTGGCTTGCGCCGGCGACCTCATTCAGATGGGGCATCAAGTCCATGTCTTCGAAGCGCTACATGAGCTCGGAGGCGTGCTGGTGTATGGCATCCCGGAATTTCGCCTTCCCAAGGACATTGTGCGCCACGAGATCGATGTACTGCGTCGTCGCGGAGTGGAGTTCGAGACCAACGTTGTTGTCGGCAAGACGGTCACCGTCGACGAGTTGACCAACGACGAAGGTTTCGACGCCCTGTTCATCGCAACCGGCGCTGGACTGCCGCGCTTCCTCAACGTCCCCGGCGAGCACTTGAACGGCATCTATTCGTCGAATGAGTTCCTGACGCGCGTGAACCTGATGCGCGCCTATCGTTTCCCGGAGTACGACGAGCCGCTGTATCCCTGCAAAGACCGCGACGTGATCGTGGTGGGCGGCGGAAACACCGCCATGGATGCGGTGCGCAGCGCGTTGCGTCTGGGTGCGAACAGCGCCAGCATCTACTATCGCCGGACTGAAATCGAGATGCCCGCGCGTGTGGAAGAAGTGCACCACGCCAAAGATGAAGGCGTGCATTTTGAAATGCTGGTGAACCCGGTCGAGTTCCTCGGCGACGAGAAGGGGAATCTCACTTCGGTGCGCTGTATTCGCATGGAGCTGGGCGAACCCGACGACTCAGGCCGCCGCAGCCCCGTTCCGATCAAGGGCTCGGAGTTTGTTGCGCCATGCTCGGTTGCGATCATCGCGGCGGGCACGTCGGCCAATCCGCTGATCCAGTCCACAACTCCGGGCCTGGCTACCACCAAGCGAGGCTACATCTCCGCCAACGACGACACGCTGGCAACGTCAAAGTCGGGCGTCTTTGCCGGCGGCGACATTGTGACTGGCGGCGCCACGGTGATCCTGGCGATGGGCGCCGGACGCAAAGCCGCGAAGTCGATTGACGATTTCTTGAAGGGGCTGGTTCAGATCGCAAACTGATAGCTCAGCCGGGAGCTTGACGCAATTATAGGGGTCCTTCGACTCGCCCGCGCAAAGGCGGCGCGAGCTCGCTCAGGATGACACCATCAAAAGAGGACCCCGAGGTGGACCTCACCGCAGCGCCATCACCAGCAGCTTGCGCTCGGTCATGTCTTCTATCGCATACCGCAGTCCTTCCCGGCCGAGTCCGGAATCCTTCACTCCTCCGTACGGCATCTGGTCGACACGAAAAGTAGGAACATCGCCGACGATAACGCTGCCAACTTCGAGCTCCTCAAACGCGGTTTGAATGAGCCGCGCATCATGCGTCATGATCCCGGCTTGCAGTCCGTAAACCGAGTTGTTGATGCTGCTCAGCGCCTCATCGAAGGTCTCGTACGACTCGACCGTCACAACCGGGCCGAAAATTTCCGCGGAGTTGACGCGCATGTTTGGGGTTGTGTCCGTGAGCACCGTCGGTTCCACCAGCGCGCCTTTGCGCTTGCCGCCGCATAGCAGCTTGGCTCCAGCCTGCACTGCTTCGTCAATCCATTCGACCACGCGCACCGCGTCCTGCTCGCGGATGAGCGGAGGCACATCTGTCGTTTCCAGCATGGGGTCGCCGGATTTCAGTTTGCGAACGCCATGCACCAGCTGCTCGGTGAACTTCTCGAACACCGCTTCGTGTACCAGAATTCGCTGCACTGAAATGCAGGTTTGCCCACCGTAAGAGAAGCCGCCGGCGACGCAGCGTTGCGCGGCATATTGCACATCGGCATCGCTATGCACAATCACGCCGGCGTTGCCGCCGAGTTCCAGGGTGACGCGCTTCTTGCCGGCGTGGTTCTTGAGCTGCCATCCCACCGCGGCGCTGCCGGTAAAGGTCAGGAGCTTGATGCGGTCGTCGGCGACCAGTATCCCGGCATCGTCGTTCGACAGCGGCATGACGGCGAGCCCGCCCTCCGGCCAGCCTGACTCCTGCACGACCTCAGCCAGCAGAAACGATGAAATAGGAGTTTGCGGCGCGGGCTTCAGGATGATGGGGCAACCGGCGGCAATTGCCGGGGCGACTTTGTGCGCCACGAGATTCAGCGGAAAGTTGAACGGCGTAATGCCGACGACTGGCCCCAGCGGAAACCGTCGCACTAGGCCCCAGCGTCCGGCGGCGGATTCCAGCGTGTCCAGCGGGATGTACTCGCCATAGATCCGTGTGCTCTCCTCGGCTGCGACCTGGAAGGTGTAGATGGCGCGGTCGACCTCGACGTGAGCTGTCCTGATCGGCTTGCCAGCCTCCTGGCAGATGGTGCGAGCAAACTCCTCGCGGCGTGAGGTGATGCCTTCGACGATCTTGTGTAGCACGTCGGCGCGCTGTTGCGAAGTCATTTTGCGGGTGACGGCAAAAGCCTGCACCGCCGACTCGATCGCGACCTCGACATCGTCGCTGCCCGCTTCGCTGATGACCGCAAGGACACTGTGGTCATAGGGCGAGGTAACAACCGCCTCGCGTCCATGCGTGTTCCAATTGCCGTTCAGGAAAAACCCAAAGCTGCGGATGGTGGAAGTAGTCTGGCTCATGGTGTTCTCTCGATGATGCTGGAGATTTGGATGCTGCAACCAGCTAATAGAGCGCAGCCCGGCGATACTTAATCAGGCTGGATCAGCAATCCACTCGTGGCAAAGATTACGCAATTGAGCGGAAGAATTCAATGTCGTTACTCGACGCCAGCGACCGCGAGGCGGAATCTAATTTTCCAGAGGAATAATGGCGGACTCCGAGACCGAGTACATCGTCGAACTACAACCTAGAATTGCCCAGCGACTGAAGGAGCTGGGCTTTGCTGAGAATGCGCATGCCATTGTTTTGACGCATAGCCTTGCCGAGATAGCCTCGCGAAGCCGAACTCTGGACCAGCAGGCGCTACCGTTGTTTCTGTCGCTGGACAGCCAGCACCGCCGGTCGTTAGCGGAAGTGACGGTAGCGTTGAAGAACCATCTGGATGCGATGCAAGACGCGATTGCAGACGTGCGGTCGTCGCTGACGGAGCTGATTGATTTTTTGGCGCGTGAGGAAGGCTAGGCTGGTCGGGACATCGCCCTGTCAGTTCTGTGGAGACGGGAAGATCCTTGTTCTCCGATCGGCGTTCTCAGTTAACCAAGGAAAAGCGTCGCGCCAGCGTTGCCAACTTCAATACCCTGTAGATATCGAGGTTGACGCCGCGCAGCGCGATCTTGAAGTTCTTGGCGTCAGCTGTGCGAGCCAGCCCTTCCAGCGCCCGAAGCGCGCTCGAGTCGATCCGGGTCACGGAGGAGAAGTCCAAGGTCACTTCGCCGTCGAGGCTGTCCAGCTTGGTACCGATAGCTTGCAGCGCTTCGGACAAGTGTTCCCCGTCGATTGCAAAACACATGGGAGCTATTGCAGTGGTCATACGCACAACTCTTCCTCGACCGACTGCTTCGGGATAGTCGTCTCTTCCTCAGCTGCACGCCGGCCACGATAGGCGCTCCAGTAAAGCTCGACCAGTTCGCTGATCAGTGGCATGCGCGGGTTGGTGCGCCAGGATGGATCGTCAAAGGCGATCTTCGTCAGGTCCGGCATGGCACGCTCGAACTCTTCTTCGGAGATCCCAAGATCGGCAATCGAGCGCGGAACGCCCAAGCGGTCGAGCAACTGTTCTGTCGCCCTGACCAGCTTGTTCACTTTCTCCTCGACCGTATTGCCACCGAGGCCCAGCAGGTCGGCAATCATGGCGTACTTTTTGTGGGCGACATATGCCCGCGTGTTAGGCGACGGCATGAACTTAGTCGGCACCGACGCGTTATAGGCGATCACGTGCGGCAGCATGAGGGCGTTGGCGCGGCCGTGAGCAACGTGGAAGCGCGCGCCGAAGGCATGGGCCAGGGCATGATTGACGCCGACTGAGGCGTTGGCGAATGCGATCCCCGCGATGCAGGCGGCATTGTGCATCATGGTGCGCGCCTCTTCGTCGCCAGGATTTTCAACCGCCGTGGGCAGGTACTTGAATGCCAACTGAATCGCTTGCAGGGCGCTGGGGTCGGTGAAAGCGGAAGCGTAGATGGAAACGGCAGCTTCCAGACCGTGAGTCAAACAATCGACTCCGGTATCCACGGTGAGGCCCTTCGGCATCGACATGACGAACTGCGGATCCACGATGGCGACATCGGGAGTGAGCGAATAGTCGGCGAGCGTGATTTTGATGCCGCGCTCTTTGTCGGTCATGACGGCGAATGGCGTGACCTCGCTGCCCGTCCCGCTGGTGGTGGAAATAGCAATCAGCCTAGAGCGGTTGATCTTCTCGGTTGGGAATTGCGCCACGCGCTTGCGAATATCGAGGAACGGCGCGGCGAGTTCTTCCAGATCAGCGTCGGGCGACTCATACTTCAGCTTCATGATCTTCGCCGCGTCGATTACCGAACCGCCGCCCAGCGCGATGATCTGGTCCGCCTTGTAGCTGTTAAGCGCCTCCACTCCTTGCGCAATGATTTTGACGTCGGGCTCGGCATCGGGAATGATCGTCACCCGCACTTGTGTCTGGGGAGGAATTGAGCGCCGGACGATGTCGACGAGACCGATCTGCTCCAGCGCTGCATTGGTGACGATGAGGGTGGAGCGCGACGGGAAGTTGCGCAGATTCTCCACCGCGTTTCGGTTGAAGTAGACCTGGTTGGGAACTCGAAACCACATAGGGGCTGGCGTCCTTCGCGCCATGCGTTTGACGTTCAGGTAGTGATAGATGTTGATGTTGTCGGTGGTGCTGTTGCCGCCGCCGGTGCCGCAGCCGAACGAAAAGGTGGGCACCAGGTCGTTATAGACGCCGCCCAGCGCGCCGATCGATCCCGGCGAGTTCACGATGATCCGGCCGGCGTTGATGACTTCGCCGAACTTCCGGATGATCTCGTCGTTCTTGGAGAAGACCACTGCGGTATGTCCGAGCCCACCGGCGCGGTTCACGTCCACGCAAACCTTCAGCGCTTCCTCCGCGGACTTGGCGCGATAGACCGCCAACACGGGGAACAACTTCTCGACGGAGAGAGGATGCGCGCGGCCGACGCCTTTGATCGGCGCAATCAGAAGTTTGGTGTTCGGCTTGACGGAGATACCGGCGAAGCGGGCGATGTCGGCGGCCTTTTGGCCGATGGCCATGGGCTGCATGAATCCTGTCGTGGGATCGATCACGGTGCGTCCCAGCGCCTCGGTTTCTTTCGCATTGCAGATGTATGCGCCCAGGTCGGCAAACTTCTTCAGCACGCGATCGTAGATCTCGTCGTCGATTACCACGGTCTGTTCGGAGGCGCAGATGGTCCCATTGTCGAATGTCTTCGAGGTGATGATGTCCACCACCGCCATGTCGAGGTCGGCGGTTTTCTCCAGATACACCGGGGTGTTGCCGGGTCCCACGCCTAGCGCCGGCTTTCCCGAACTGTACGCAGCCTTCACGGCGCCTGGGCCGCCGGTCGCGTCGATCAGGCCGACGTCCTTGTGATGCATCAGGTAAGCATTGTCCTCCAGGGTGTGCGATTCCAGGCAGGTGAAGACGCCTTCGGGAGCGCCGTGCTTCACCGCGGCTTCGTACATGATCTTCACTGCCTCAGAGCAGCAACGCCAGGAGCTGGGATGCGGGCTGAAAATCACCGCGTTCCGCGTCTTGATCGCCATGATGCACTTGAACAGAACGGTGGAAGTGGGGTTCGTGATTGGGGTAAGCGAGAAGATGACCCCGATGGGCTCGGCCAGTTCGATTAAGCCGCGTTCCGGATACTCGGCCATGACGCCGACGGTGCGTTTGTCCTTGATGTAGTTGTAGACGAACTCGGTGGCCACCATGTTCTTGAGGGCCTTGTCTTCCAGGACGCCGATGCGAGTCTCTTCAACGGCCAGCCGCGCGAGGTATTGCGCCTTCTCGAGACCCGCCAAAACCATTGGCTTGACGATGCGGTCGACGTCCTCTTGTGTGTATTGGGAAAAGACGGCAGCAGCAGTCCTGGCTTGGCTGACAAGCCCTTCCAGGTAAGCGATACGTTCTTCGCTGAGCGGTGCGAGGTTTTCAGGCATTACTTCCTTCTTTCACGTTTCTCCCGCGTCATCTGTGCGGAAAGATTTCCAAGCCCCTGAACCGGCCCAGAGCTCGTTTTCGCCCCGGCCACAAGGATGGTCGCAATTGGCATGGTGCCCGCGCCCACTCCTACGATGGCGATTGACTGACCGCAAGCCGGCACTGGGAGAAACAACAACGCGATGCCCTTCTCAAGGACTGCCCCATTGGTTCGAGCGCGGTTGAGGGGGACACTGGTTACAGTATCGCGGGCCGTGAGCAACGGGGCAGTGAGCGCCGTCACTCGAAGGTGTGAGACTTTGCCAGCCAGCCGAAGGGCTGTTAGCGGGCTATCCAAATTTCGTATCAGGATTATGCAACGGCTATCACGGTAGGCAAACTTCGGTGTCTGCTGAAAAGAGTTGGTTACTACCAGTGGTAGTACGAATGGCTGCAGAGTAGCCTTTGGCCTTCTACACATCTGGCGCTCTGCGCACCGCCAGTTTGGAGGATTGACCTCATGCAGGGAGTTTCCGGAACATCGCATCAGTTCCGCTGTACGCTTCTGATTGCTGCCTTTCTGCTGGTTCCACTCACAGTCCGCGCGCAAAATTCCACCAGCACCTTGCGAGGTGTGGTCCAGGACCCAAGCGCCAGGCGAGTGGTGGGTGCCCAGGTCGTCGTCCGGCTGAGAGGATCAGGGTCCTCCATCGCCCGCGAGGCAACGGCAAACGATCGCGGAGAATTTCGCATTGACGGGCTTCTGCCCGGCCCCTATCAGGTAGCCGTTACGGCCAAAGGTTTCGCGGAGGCCACGGCCGATGTAGACACCGCAGTCAGTGTGGTGCGCGACATCACCATTACGCTCAAACCCGCAGGCGCGCATGAAACGGTAAATGTGCCGGGGAATGCTTCCTCGATTACGATCGAAACGCTTGATACGTCGAGCGCTGTGCGTGGCGGCGTGGTCGACAGCCATGACCTGGAAACGTTTCCGCTCCCGGCACGCAGCTTTGCCAACATCGCTTATCTGGTAGCCGGAACTGAGCCGGTCGAGCCTTCCGATCCTACCAAGGCGCGCATAACCGCCGTCTCCACCGGCGGAAGCTCCGGCTTGAACAACGAACTGTCGGTTGACGGCGCCGACAACTCCGACGACTGGATCGGCGGTTTTCTGCAAAATTTCTCGCCCGACGGGCTTCAGGAATTTGCCGTGCGCACCTCGAATGAAGAAGCGGATACTGGGTGGACGACGGCCGGATCGGTCGTGATCACCACCAAGCACGGCACCAACGATTGGCACGGCGACTTGGCTGTCTACGAGCGCGCGGCTGCTCTTAACGCGCGCTTCCCAATTGAGAATCCGGCGGAAACATGCACTGACGGGGTGTGCGTGCACAATCCCAAGCAACCGTTCTCACGCCAGAACTATGTTGCGACCATTGGCGGTCCCATCGTAAAAGACAAGGTGTGGTTCTTCACCTCATTCGAGACCGTGCAGGAGGATGCGAGCGTTGCCTACAGCCCCGCCAGCATGACGCAATTTAACGCCCTCTCGCAATTGGCGGCACAGGGATTGATCACCGGAGCTCCTTCTATCGCCACCCCTTCCTTTGTTCCAATACCGTTTCGCGACTACATGGGTACGGTGCGCTTTGACTGGTCGCAATCGGCAAAATCAAGTTGGTTCCTGCGTACATCGGAAGACAGCTATGTGACGAACAACAACCTGGTGGAGCAGGGCACATTGCCGTCAACTGGTCTGCTTACGCACGACAATTACTGGAATACGGCGATCAGCAATACCTATGCTTTCAACACCAACACGGTTGGCACCCTGGTTCTCGATTTCAGCTTATTGCATCTGACGCAGACTCGGAACTCCAATCTGGGCTTCGCGCTGGCCTTCCCCTTCAGTTCCACAGCCCTGACCATTTCCGGTTTCGAAACCTTCGGCGACAACCAGTTCGCTACTCCTATCACTCTTTTCCCCGACCTGCGCAACCAACAGAAATACCAGTTCCGCTACGACCTGAGCCACATTGTGGGAGCCCATTCGCTCAAGTTCGGAGTCGACTTCATTCACGAACCGGTGCTGAGCGGAGCGTTTCCTGGCACGGCCGAGACACTTGCGAGCTACGTCAATAACCCAACCTATTACATACAGAACCCCGGCGTGTTCGGGACTTTCAGCCCGCAGTGTGTCAACTTCACTACTGCGGACGGCTCAACTTGCACGTACACTCCGGCCGGCGACGGCAGCTTTTCGCAGAATGTTCAGCGTATGGCGCTGTACGCCGAGGACTCCTGGCGAGTCACGCCCAAGCTCACAGTCAACTATGGCTTGCGGTGGCAGTCGACTTGGGGGCTATTTACGGCTTCGGGACGGACCGAGGCCGATAACGCCGCGTACATAACGATGCAGGCCTTGCAGATTCCGGTTGTGCCCAGCCTGCCGCAGGATGACCACCACCAGTTCGCGCCGCGCCTTGGGTTCGCTTGGTCTCCCGGCAACAGCGGGAACACTGTGATTCGCGCCGGCTTCGGCATTTACTACGACGATCTGGCGCAGAACGGATGGGCGACTGCATTCCAAGGTGTCAACAGCACGAACTACACCACCGGACCGTGTAACCTTACGGGAGGCCCAGGCACTTATGCGCTTACCGGCTCCGGCTGCCTGACTGGCGGCGCCGGGGCCACGGGAAATTTGGTGGGCTCCCCTTACAAAACGCCCTACGCCATTCATATCACCGGCGGCGTGCAGCACGCTTTCAACAATCAATGGCTGATGAGCGCCGACTATGTATACGAGGACGGCGTTCATGGATACCGCGCCTTCCCCTATACCAGCGGCACCAACTTATTCAGTCCACTCATTCCCAAGTCAGACCCGGACTATGCCACGGACCAGGCGAATGTGGTGCCCAACGTCAATGTGTTCCAGTCTGACAACCGTTCCAAGTACAACGCGCTGATGCTGCATCTGGCAGGCAATACGCGCCGCTTCAATCTGGTGGCGAACTACACGCTCTCCAGGGCGGACACATGGGGTTGCCTGCTGGGCGAACTGTTTGATTATGTCGATGGCGTTTGCCAACAAGCGAACGGGCAGTTGAATGCCTTCGGACCCGGAGACTACGGGCCATCCGGCGAAAACGTTACCAGCCGCTTCATGCTGGCCTTCACGGTGAACATTCCCGGCGGATTCCAAATAAGCAGCATCAATCAGTTCGAGAGCGCCCGCCCCATCACGATTACGAATGCGGACAACACCGGCCGCATCTATGTCAATGGCGTGTACACCAGCCTCGACGAATTCCGCGGCACGCCTTACATCCAGTCAGACCTGCGGGTCGCGCGTCCTTTCAAAATCAACGAGCGCTGGCAGCTCTACCCGTTCATCGAGTTCTTCAATCTCTTCAACCGTAACAACCCCGGGGCGAACTATGCGGTCAATGTCGTCCAGCTTCCGGTGCCGGCGTCGCAGATGGTGCCAAATCCCGTGACCGGTATCACCAATGTCACCAGTGTTTGCACGAACCCAAGCTGCACCCAAACCACGCCCATCACCAGCCTGAACCAGCTTGAGATACCCGAAGGCGCGCTGGGAGATTTCTTCGGTCCCGGAACGACGGTGGGAATTCCATTCGCGGCGCAACTGGGAGTGCGGGTGACGTTCTAAGGCTACGGCAGGGCGATAGCAGCCGTAGAGCGATGGGCGGAGCACGCGGTTCACAGACTGCTGAAAAAATCGAAGCAGGGCTTGGTGCCGCCGGCTGAAGCCGGCTCGGGAAGAAAAATAAACGGCTTATCGGCACGACTGAAGTCGTGCCCTGTTACAAAGCGTTTTGCTTGCAGACCAGATCTACCTGAATTGCTCTAGGCCTAACTTGCAGCGCAAGAAAGCCGGCCCTGTAAAGGGGCCGGCTTTGTAATTGGCCGCGAACTTACTTCTTGAGGGAAGCCACGTAGGTTGCGATGGACGAGGCCTGATCGGCTGAGAGCCCGGCAACTGCCTTGCTGTGCGGAGCCTTCTTGCCGGCAGCGCCGTTGGTAAGCAGATCGGCGATCTGCTGCTGGGATAAGGACGTCTTCTGTAATGATGGCCCAACCTTGCCTTCACCCATTGCGCCGTGGCACATGGCGCACTTCGCTTTGTAAAGGGCAGCTCCATCCTGCGCCCAGGCTATGCTAGACAACGTTGTTAATGCGGCCAAAATGATGATGTAACGCTTCATGCAACGCTCCTTGTTTATGAATTGGGATGTAGTCAGGCAGCCAGTCCTGATGCAACCGGATGACTGGTTCTACAACTTTTGTGGGAATGTGGGCGTCATTCCGCACAATAATTCGATTGTAGAGCGAATTTTCAATCTTGCAATGGAATTCAGCGTTGGGTAGTGGGTCAGTTTGAAATTGTGATCAAGTGATCTTGGGTGGAGGACGCCTTCAGAGGCTGCTGAAAAAGTCGAAAAAGAGCCTGGTGCCGCCGGCTAAAGCCAGCTCGGGAAGAAAAATAAACGGCTTATCGGCACGAGTGAAGTCGTGCCCTGTTACAAAGCGTTCAAAGCGGACTTTTTCAGCGGCCCGTCAAGGCGTGCTCCACCCGACACGGGGTAAGCGCGTGAATTTCAAACTGTCCCATTACCCCCGATGAGTAGCGGCCTACTTATCTTCCGTGGCCTAGCGGACGACGCGCAGAGCGGCTTGGCTGAAATCCTCGCTCGTTTGTCCCGGCCTGTGCGCCTTGACGACATGCGCCGCAAACGCCTCATCTCTGGATGGCTTGGCATCGGGAGGGAACGGCATATTGCAAACAGAGCAGCGTTGTGCTCCTTGATAGTCGATCAGGTGGGGTGGGAGCTTGGTTCTTGCCATGCGGATAGTTTCCTCCATTGCTTCCTGTTGCGCCTTGTGGCGCTCACTTGGCACGAATTGCTCAGAGATAAAGTCGCTTTGCGCTCCCATCCCTCGGCGATCTGGCAAACCTCTCTGTTTCATGCCCAAGTGTACGCCGTCCGTGATGGCATTCAAGACCTGTGGAAATCAAACGGCACCACTACCGCAAGGCCGGTAGTGTTGCGAAGCTTTCGTAATATGATGGATGATCCAATTTACCTCTGGTGAAAGTCTGGCTGTCTGATGTCTGTGGATCTGCTATGGAGATGGCGCACACATTCGGCTTGCTGGCGGCGCTGCTGATACTGGCGGTTGTCGCCAATCGTCTGTCCAAGCTGACCCGCGTTCCCGACATCATCGTGCTGCTGCTCATCGGCATCGCCCTCGGCCCCATACTGCATTGGGTCAATCCACAGGCCTTCCAGGGAGCAATCCGCGTTCTGGGAACGCTGGCCCTGGTGCTCATCCTCTTCGAGGGCGGACTGGAGTTGCGGCTTCGCCAGGCGCTGCGCTATTTTCCCGCCGGCTTGTTGCTGGTGGTCCTGAGTTTCGGGCTGAGCCTGGCGCTCATCGCGCTGATGGGCAGGGCGCTGTTGCATCTGGAGTGGACTGACTGCCTCCTGCTGGGAGCGGCACTGGGATGCACGAGTGGGACCATCGTGATTCCGGCACTGCAGCAGATCGATAGCCCCGATCCAGTAAAGATAACGCTCACCGTGGAATCCTCGCTGGGCGAAGTGATAGCTGTACTGATGGTCGGGAGCCTGCTGCACAGCGAAGGAAGCCAGTCGCTGATGGCGGGGTTGGCGACCGATTTTTCTCATCACATCATCGTATCTTTGCTCATTGGCGTGGCAGCGGGAGCGGTGTGGTACAAGCTATTCCCACGGCTGGCTGGTATGCCGTATATCAACATTCTGAATCTGGGTGTCGTGTTGGGAGTGTACGCAACCGGCGATTACTTGAGAGGCAGCGGCCTGCTGACGGTCTTGATTTTTGGCGTCACCCTGGCCAATTTGCCGCGTACTCCTCACCTGACGCGGCAGGGTGCGCGTCTGCTGGCCTTCCACGCCGAGTTCAGTTTTCTGGTGCGCTCTTTCTTTTTCGTTTTGCTCGGGGTTATCGCCCAATTCGTGAGCCGGCACTATATCATACCCATCCTCGGCATCCTGGCGGCGCTGGTGCTGGCCCGGTTCCTGGCCGTGCAGGGAAGCCGTTGGGTGGTAAAAGATGTCTCCCGCGAGGATACCGAGCTGCTTTTCTGGATGCTTCCGCGCGGACTGGTCACCGCAGTCCTGGCGCTGGAGATCGTCAACGACCGGGGAGTAAACTTCGCATTTCTGCCAGCCATGGCCTTCACCGTAGTGATGGTGACGAACCTGTTTATCGTCTGGGGTTCGGTGAGGGCCGGACACCGTGCCGCGGCACGGCTTGAGAAGTCCGCGCCGGTCGTATTGCCGGAGGCGACGACGGTTCCCGTAGCCATAGAAGCTGCGGAGGCTGCCGCCGCCGCCTCGGGTGAAGCATGAAGCGAGCTCTGGCTGCTGGATTGTCCGAGCTGGAGGCAGCCAGGAGCCAATACGGGCTGGGTTGCGCGGCGAGGGTGGAGCGGGTGCTGGCGTCGCTGCGAGGCCAAACATTCGCCGACGCGGAATCGCTTATCGCTTTTCACGACGCGCTGTTGTTCCTGCGCGCCTTTCCCCAAAGCCGCAAGGTCGTCATCCTGACGGAAGGGTTGCTGGGCAGGGTCGGACAGCAGGTAAAAGTGTTGCGCGACTCCGGCGCCGACCTCGATCTCTTCGACTTAGAAGAGTTTTCCGGCATCGCCGGCACGGCAATCCGCGACACCTTTACCTACGAAGTGGCGCGCTGGCTGACACTGCAATTTCCACGCGAACTGCGAGTGGAGTGGAACCTGGACGAACAAAGCCGGCAGATGTCCAGCAGCTTGCCGCAACAGCTTCCGCTGCTGGCGGACGATTGCCTGGTGGAGGCGGACACTCCCTATCTCGAATGGCTGGGCAGCGCCGCCGGTGGCGCGAATAGAATTCTGCCGTGGCTGATGCAGCGGCTGGAAAGCTCGCCGCGCACCATTCTGGAAAAGACAGCGTGGTACGACGCGCTGAAGATCGAAGTCGAGTGGGAGCTGGGGGAATCGGCCGCAAGCCGCACCCACGCTCGTCACAATCCGCCGGATCCCTTCTGCCACATAGGACCGCTCATCCGCCGCAACCAGGTTTCGCTGGAAGAGGAGTTGGATTCGCCACCGCTTCCCGTGCGCAAACTTTCGCGCCGCGAGGGCGAGGAAGCTCTGGATCGGGTGCGCACGGGCCTCACGGTGCGTTACCGGGAACTGTATGGCACAACCCGAGGAGACGCGGAGCATGTGGTGGAGGCCGATGTGGGACGAGGAGTGCACATCCTTCTTTGGGGATTGCCGCCGGAGCGCCGTCTGCCGCTGCGCGCCTATTACGCGGGTCTGACGGTGAAGAATGGCGTGCCCATCAACTACATCGAGGGCATTGGGCTGTTCGAGTGGATGGAAGTGGGCTTCAATACTTTTTACGCCTTTCGCGATGGCGAGACGGCGTGGATTTATAGCAAGGTCCTTCATCTGCTGCATCAACTGGCGAACGTCACGTGCTTCTCCATCTATCCATATCAACTGGGCGAGGAGAATGAAGAAGCCATCAGGTCCGGAGCATTCTGGTTTTACCGCAAGCTGGGGTTCAGGCCGGGCAAGCCGGAACTGCTGGCGCTGACAGAAAGGGAAGAGGCGCGGATTGCGAAGACGCCGGGATACCGGACGCCGGCGCGCACGCTGCGGAAGCTGGCGGCGGAACACGTCTTCTACGAGTTCGGTGACAAGCCGCGTGGGCTGTGGGATGGGTTCTCGATACGCAACATCGGCTTTGCGGTGGAGCGTCACATGGCAGAGAAGTTCAAGGGCGATCCGGAGAGGATGCGTGAGGCTGCGGTTGCATCGTTGGCGCGAGAGTTGGGAGCCGATCTGCGGAAATGGATGCCGCTGGAACGGGCCGCGTTCGGCGATTTCGCGCTCGTGTTGGCGTTAGCGCCGGAAGTCAGGGGCTGGAGCGGTCGTGAAAAAGAGCGCCTTGCGGAGATCATCCGCGCGAAGGTGGGTGCGAGCGAGGTAGAGTATCTGCGACTGACGCAGGGGCATGGCAGGTTGAAGCAAGTTATGTTGCGGCTAGGAAGCAGTCTGCAACAATAGGGGTCCTTCGACTCCGTTCGGCTTCGCCTCACTGCGCTCAAAGGATGACACGTGGGCTGGTGTGCTGCACACGGTACTCGCCCAGGTCTCGAAAAGCGCGAGACCTGGGGCACCCGCGAGCAGTGTAACCGGGCCAAAGGCTCCAGCATTTAGCCGAAGATCTGAGGCCAACGCTCCGGACCGCGCTCCGAACAAACGTTCGTTAGTTAGCACTGAAGTGCGTAAGCCTCGTTGTTTTCAATCGCTTAGCAGGTTACTTTGTGACATTTCGCGAATGTTCCACGTGGAACAATTTGTAAAGTTACAGCTCGGCCGCAGTTTTTCGCCACCTTGACGCCCTGATCCTCGAAAAAGCAACTGCTACCCCAAGTCGCTGGTCATGATGAAGAGCGGCTTCATCTCGAAGCTCTTATAGCGCGGCCGCAGCCGTTCGGTGTTGTATTGATCTTTGATGTTGACGACCTTCTTCGTGGCCACAATGACCTCGATCGGCATATTGTCGTAGCGGCCATTGCGCAGCACCACCAGGCGTCCGTGCACGTTGGTGAGAATAAGGTCAAGCGCGAGATTTCCGTAAGCCATGGGGACAATCGAGTCGATGGCGTCGGGATCGCCGCAGCGCACCAGATACCCCAGGCTCTGAGTCATCACGTCCAGAGCCTTGCCTGAGTTGAATCGCGCCGACAGCTCCTTGATCCGTTCCGCGATCAGGTTGCCGATCCCGCCCAGCTTCTTGTGCCCGAAAGCGTCTTTGACCTCGCGCTCGAAGATCATGTCGCCGCCCTCAAACATCGCGCCTTCCGACACCAGGACAACCGAATATTTGCTGGGGTTCTTGTTGCGATCGAAGATCAGCAACTCGGTCAGGCGATCGATATTGAACTTGAACTCGGGAATGACGCAGCGGTTGGCAGCGCCCGCCATGGTTGGAAGCATGGCCGTGAATCCGGCGTAGCGGCCAAAGACCTCCAGCACCAAAAGCCGTTCATGCGAGCCGGCAGAGGTGCGCAGCCGGTTGGCCATTTCGATGATGCGGGTCACACAGGTGCTGAAGCCGATGCAGTAGTCGGTTCCGGGAACATCGTTGTCCATGGTCTTAGGAATGGCGACCACCTTGACGCCCTCCTTAAACAAACGGACAGCGTAGCTGAGAGTGTCGTCGCCGCCAATCGGTATCAGGTAGTCGACGCCGAGCCAGCTCAGGTTCTTCAGCACTTCCGCAGTCAAGTCATTGCGGTCGGCCTGATAGCTCTCGCGCAGGTGAGGTGGAATGTCGTCCCTGCCGATGCGGCTGGGATTGGTTCGGGAGGTATGCAGGAAAGTGCCTCCGGTGCGGCCGGCCCGATTCACCAGTTCTTCGGAGAGACGCTGGAAGTTGTCGCTGTTGTCGTAATCCTTGTCGCGCACCATGTCGACCAGGCTGGCCCATCCGCGCCGCAGTCCAATGACGTCGTACCCTTCGCGCACCGCCCGAATGGTGACCGCACGTATCGCCGGATTGAGGCCGGGCACGTCGCCGCCTCCGGTAAGAATTGCGATCACGCCCCTCTTGCTATTGCCACTTGCCATGATGAAGACCTCATCCTTCCGGGAAAAAAGCCGAACATCCTAGTGTAGCTGGAGCGCATGGAAGCGCGCGACGCCCAACTCCACCAGGTTGCAATGCTGGCGGTGACTGGAATGCGTGGATACCCCTGAGCGGCGAAGTCCGGTTTGTGAAATGAGGAACATTCTGGCACTGTAGTATGGAGTCATTGGCGGAAGATTTTCCAGTGGCGCGTTGGCGGCAGGTTCGGTTACAAGAACATCAGGCCTCCATGGGAGAAGAAACGGATGATGGTGTGGCACCGCAGGCAAACTCTATTATTGGCGCTTTCTTTTACTCTGCTATTGCTTACCGTGCCGCTGGATTCAGGCGGGGCAGCACTTTACCAGACCGCCGCAATGTCAGGCTCTGACTACTCTGGTCAGGGAATACCGCTTTCCCCCGAGCAACTGCAAGCTCTGGTCGCGCCTATTGCGCTGTATCCTGACTCTCTGCTGGCGCAAGTCCTGGTTGGCGCGACCTTTCCGGACCAGATCCTGGTAGCCAAAATGTGGGTAGACCACAGCATGGATCTCCCACAGGGGGTCTTCCTCCAGGAAGTCAACGCTCAGCCCTGGGACCCGAGCATCAAAGCCCTTACCCAGTTTCCAGCGGTGATGAACATCCTGTCGCGCAATCTCATCTGGACCTCCCAGTTAGGCGAGGCCTACCATAATCAGCATTCCGCGGTGATGGCTGCAGTCCAGGCGTTGCGCGCCAAGGCCAAGACGGAGGAGCATCTCAAGTCCACTCCGCAGTTGACTCTGGCGCAACCGAGTGGGGACATGATCACCTTGCAGCCGGGAAATCCTCTGATGGTGTATGTCCCGCAATACAATCCGGGGCAAGTTTATGGCACTCCGCTGCAGACGCCGAATTTCAACAACAAGAACATGCCGGAAAATGGCTTGATTGCGTTTGGGGATGGGGTGGCCGTTGGCGCCTTGACGGGTAGCGAGTGGGGCTGGAGCAACTGGAGCTGCAATTGGTATCAGGGCGTGGCCAACTATCGGAACTATCCGTACTTCGGCAACCACGCCTGGCATGGCGGCTTCTACGGTGGTTATGTCTACTACGGCAACCATCCCTACCATGACGACGCGAGCCGACCCTTCAGTTCACAAGTCGGCGGCGCACAAGCCGGCACACAAGCGAGCCCGCAAACCAATGCACAGGCGCCCGAGAATACCGCCAAGCACCCTTCCAACGTCAGCGGTGCCGCGAACCAGAAGCCCGGCTTTCAGGTTTTCAGCGCCTGGTCTCGCGAGGGCGGAGGCTGGCCCAGCTCCGATGGTCCTCTCGGCTGGGGACCGCCCGACCCCCAGCAGACGTTGACGGCCTTCAGTAGTTGGGGTAGTCAGGCAGGCACAGCCTTCGCGATTGGCGGCTGGGGCGACCGCTCCGCCAGCTATCGTGGCTGGGCCATTCGCGGCGGAGCTTCTGGTTGGGGTATTGGAGGCCGCTCCAGCGGATTGCACTGGTGATTCCTGGGGCTGATTCGAGGCTACACAAATCAAGGGAGGCGTGGATGAGGATGATGTCGCCGGCGGACGGTAAGTGGGGGTTGGTGCATTTCCGGGGTTGGATGGCTCTCGCGCTTGTGGCTCTGACGATCGCACTTCCGGCTTGCAGCAAGCACGCCACTTCCGCCGGTGAACCTGCTCGTGGTCAAAAGACATTTTCCACGCCCGAAGAAGCCGGTCTGGCGCTGACCCTCGCTGCCAAGAACGACAATCAGCAGCAGATGCTGGCGCTCTTCGGCCCGGATTCGAAAGACGTCATTTCCTCCGGCAACGCGGAAGAGGACAAACGTTCGTTCGCAGGATTTGCCTCCGCCTACGACCGAATGAATCGCTGGCGCAGACTGGAGAATGGAACCGAAATCCTGCTGGTCGACGTTAGCAATACCGCCTTCCCCATACCGCTCAGAAAAGGCCCGTCAGGACAGTGGTACTTCGATACCCCGGCGGGGAAGGCTGAGCTTGGCAATCGCACCATCGGTGGAAATGAACTGGCCGCCATCGATGTCCTCGGTGCGCTGGCCTATGCGCAAACGCAGTATTTCGCGCAGGAACACGATGGCACAAAGCAGTACGCGCGTAAGTTCATCAGCGATCCCGGCACGGAAAACGGACTGTACTGGCCCGATGCGCCAGGCAAGCCGAAGAGTCCGCTGGGACCCCTGTTGGCGTTTGCCACCGCGGAGGCAGCCAAACTTCAACCCAGCCAGCACAAGCCTTTCCACGGTTATTACTTCGGCTTATTGACCACGCAGGGATTCTTCGCCAACGGTGGCCTTAGAGATTATGTCCGCGGGGGTGTCCAGAACCGGGGATTCGGTTTCGTCGCCTATCCGGCCGATTACGGAGTCACCGGTGTGATGACCTTCATTATCGATCAGGACCGCATGGTCTTTCAGAAGGACTTGGGAGAGGCGACCAAAACCCAGGCGCCCTTCATGAACCAATTCAATCCCGACTCAAACTGGAGCGAGGTGAGGGAGTAAGCAGCGAGATTCGTTTTAGCCAGATGAGTCCAGAGTCGTCGTCGCGACTACTGCCGGAAAAATCGGGAAGCAAGGTATGGGTCCAGAAGCCATCTAGTATAGCCATCTCATAAATGCTTTGTAACAAGGCACGACTTCACAGGCTGCTGAAAAACTCCGCTTTGAACGCTTTGTAACAGGGCACGACCCTTCGGCTGGCTCAGGGCAGGCTTTCAGTCCTGCCGCAAGCAAACGCTTTGTAACAGGGCACGACTTCAGTCGTGCCGATAAGCCGTTTATTTTTCTTTCCGAGCCGGCTTTAGCCGGCGGCACATGAGTAACAAACTGCAGTTTTTCCGCAGCCTCTTCAGCCGTGCCGAAAGTGTACTTACACTTTGTCATCACGAAGCCCCGCGAAGGAGCGGAAACGGGGCCCCCGATTCGCGTTTTTTTTTGCGCGAATTGGGGCGGGAAGCGGAGTGCTGGGTAGGCTGGAAATGAGATCAGAGTCCCTTCGGGGACGACACGGTTCTCACGGACTGGGTCCGACACCTGACACCTCCCCTGTCGTACACTAACTGCACCCATGGTCGTCATCTACGGCATTCATTCGGTCAGCGAGGCCCTAAAGTCGGGTGGCCGCAGCTTCGAATACGTCGGCATCGCTCGCGAGCGCCACGATCAGCGCATGCAGCGCCTGATTGACGATTGCCGCGCCAGCGGCGTGCAGGTGCGCTTCCTGCCGCGGGAGCAACTCGACCGGCTCGCCAACACCAATACTCACCAGGGCGTCATCGCCGTTACCAGCAGCAAGCAGTATGCCGATGTGGACACGCTGCTGGAGCAGCGCCACGGCGAATACAGCTTCCTGGTGGTGGTGGACAGCGTGGAAGATCCCCACAACTTGGGCGCGCTCATTCGCACTGCCGATGCTGCCGGGGCCGACGGCATGATCATCCCGGAGCGGCGCGCCGCGGGGCTGACCGGCACGGCGGTGAAGGCGTCGGCCGGGGCCTCCGAGCATTTGCCAATCGCGCGCGTCACCAACATCTCGCGTACCCTGGACGAGCTGAAAGAGCGCAATGTGTGGACCGTTGGGCTGGATGAACGCGGCACCAAGAGCTATGACGAACTGGACTACAACATGCATTGCGCCATCGTGCTCGGCGCGGAAGGTAAAGGCCTGCACGATCTGGTTCGACGCCGCTGCGATTTTCTGGTTTCCATCCCCATGCTCGGGCATGTGCCTTCGCTGAATGTTTCGGTTGCGGGAGGCGTGGTGATGTACGAGCTCGCGCGCCAGCGCAGGACCATGCAGAAGACGGAAGGAGTCAAGTCTTCGTAACGAATTCGCAGTGGGAAAGAACGCTGAGAGGCGTCCCAACAATCCAGCCCGCAGGGCGGTCGTAGATTGAATCCTAATTATGCGGTGGACGATCGCTCGAGATTTGCCTCAAACTAGCCGCGCCAGCGGCGGCTATGAAGTTAGCCCGGGGCGTAAGCCCCGGGTCTAGTGGGAAATTGACCCGAGCTCCGTAGGGGCGGCACGGTTCTGATGCAGACTCTCAAGGTCGAAGCACCTCCTAAACGAGACGCAAAACTAGCAATGCGGTCCTTGACACTAATTGTCGTTCTATCCCTTTGTTCGCTTGCGCATGCCATCGACCGCCAGGCTTTCACCATCACCCGCTATCAGCTCGAAGTCCAGATTGACCGCACTACTCACGTCATGGCCGTTACCGGCAAGCTCACGCTGCGCAATGACTCCAAGGGCCCCGAGAAGAACATTGCGTTGCAGGTCTCGTCATCGCTGGCCTGGAACAGCATCACCCTCGACGATAAGCCGGTGCAGTGGCTGAGTGAGAATTACACTTCCGACATCGATCACACCGGCAGCCTTTCGGAAGCGATCGTTACGCTCCCAAAAGCGGTGCCGCCGGCCGCCGCGTTCACCTTGGATGTGCAGTACGGTGGAACCATCACTCCCGACGCGACGCGTCTCACTCGCATGGGCGCTCCTGCCGATGTCGCCGCGCGCAACGATTGGGACCAGATCAGCGACGCGTTCACCGCTGTGCGCGGCCTGGGATATGTCACCTGGTATCCCGTCGCCATCGAAGCGGTGAACATGAGCGATGGCAATGCTGTTTTCGATGCCATCGCCGTGTGGAAAGAGCGTCATGCCCGCAGCGAGTTCAATGCTCGCATGATCGTGCTTGGTGGAGGCACGGAATCGCTCTGCATTGCCGTGAATACCCCGGTCTCCAGTTGCGGCGAGAGTCGCGAAGTCGCCGCTACCGAGAACAGTACCGGCAAGCTTAAGGAGTTCAGCAACACGCTGACCTTATCCGGCATGAAGGAGACCGCTCCAGCCTTTGCCGTCGCCAACTACGAATCGCTGGATCGCCCCACAATTTCTCTGCTGCATCTTCCCGAGGACACTGCGCTGGCCCGCGATTACGCGCTGGCCGCCGAGGCCAGCGATCCGTTGCTGCACGATTGGCTTGGCGAACCCGGCCAGCCCGCGCGCGTGGTGGAGCTGACCGATCCCGATGCCAATCCCTACCAGAGCGGAGCCATCCTGTTCACCCCGCTGCGCCCGGCGCCGACTCCTACCTTGCAGCTCTTGTTGTTGCCCACCCAGGTTGCGGCCCGCCTCCACTCTCCGCATCCGTGGATACAGGAGGGCGCCGAGCGCTTCCTGCAAACCGTTTTGGTGGACAATCGTTCCGGACGCAAAGCCGCGTTGGACTTCCTGGACGAGTACTGCGAGCCGCTGGTGCGGGCGGAAGAAGCGGCAAATCCGAAAGCGGATGCCGCCTCGAAGACCGTGCCGGATGCCAACTCCGCCGACAACACGCTGCTCAACACTAACGACGAGCTCTACCTGCGCGGCAAGGGCAGCTTCGTGTTGTGGATGCTGCGCGACATGGTCGGCGATTCCGCGATGCAGTCGGCGATGGCGGCCTATCGTCCCGGCGCCGACAAGGATCCCGCCTACCTTCAGCGGCTCTTGCAGACCAGTTCCAAGCGCGATCTGGAATGGTTCTTCGACGACTGGGTCTATCGTGACCGCGGCCTGCCCGACTTTCACGTTGAGTCCGCGTATACTCGACCGCTGTTGAGCGAGACTTATAAGAGCTTCCTGGTGACGGCTACTATCGAGAATCGCGGTCGCGCGGGAGCGGAAGTTCCAGTCCTGGTGCAGACTCCGTCGGGCGAGAAGGTCGTGCGGGTCCTGGTAAAGGCGGGACAGAAAGGCACCGGGCGCATTGAAGTTCCTGTCGCTCCCGACAAAATCACGGTCAACGACGGCAGTGTGCCGGAGGCGAATGTCGGCAACAATGTGTATAATGTCCCCCCGCCGCAGTAATCAGCAATTCTTTCCCAACTGGAAACTTCGGCCTCGTGCAGGCGGTTAGTTAGCCGGGACCCCCTGGGGCAAACGCATCCTACCGCCAGGACTGGCGCGAAGTGCGGTTGTCGTGATACTATATGTGATATCACCTTCTGGGAAAACACTGTGCAGGAAGGACGGTAAGAAGAATATGACACGCCTGGGAGGAATGAAGGGCAACTCTCGAGAAAGTCAGGGAAAAGATCTCCCAGATTGCGGAACAACGAAATAACACATCGGCCTTGGAAATAGAGTGGGTGGTGGACCAGTTACGCGAGCATGGATTTCAGGTCAGAGGACCGCGAAAGACACGTCATGGTGTCCTCTACGGCGTGGGGCCGCTGCGATTCATGGTCTGTACGCACAATCCCGGCAGCAAGCAGGTGAAGGCTTGTTACGTTGACGACTTCCTGAATGCAATGATGGAGCTCGGGCTATATGAAGAATGAAATCATTAAGAAGCGGGATTACCTTCGCACGCTCCCATATGGAATCATCTTGCGCAAGGACGAGGAGGGTGACTGGGTGGCGAGGGTCGCGGAATTACCCGGCTGCACGGCTCACGGCAGCACACAGGTCGAATCCCTGAAAAACCTTGGTGAGGTCATGGATTTGTGGCTTGAGGATGCCCTCATCAGCGGCACGGCAATTCCCGAGCCGCGCGTTGTCGAACGACTCCCTAGTGGCAAGTGGCTCCAGCGAGTCCCTAGATCGCTACACCAGAAACTTGTCGATTTGGCTGAGCGCGAAAGTGTAAGCCTCAATCAATTGGTTACATCAATGCTGTCAGAGGCCATTGGCCGGCGGAATCGCCCGGGGCAACTGGCTGACGCTGGGTTTCAGAAACGACAACGCGACAATGTCATGGTTCATAGACCGAAACGGGCGGTGAGCTTTAAGCCAGTATGAGCTATATCCAATTTCTCGGTGCCGCGGGAGTTGTTACCGGATCGAAGCACCTCATCCACGTGGACAGCGACGCCGCGCGCCCGCTGCAAGTGCTGGTCGATTGCGGTCTCTTTCAAGGCCAAAAGGAATGGCGCGAGCGCAACTGGCAGGACCTGCCGGTGCCCGCGAACACCATCGATGCCGTCATTCTGACCCACGCGCATCTTGACCACTCCGGCTGGATCCCGCGACTGGTAAAGCAGGGCTTTCACGGGCCGATCTATGCCACCGCGCCCACCATCGAGCTGTGCAGCATTTTGCTGCCTGACTCCGGACATCTTCAGGAAGAAGACGCTGCGTTCTACAACAAGACAAATGCCTCGAAGCACCATCCCGCATTGCCGCTCTACACCATGGAAGAGGCGCAGCAATGCATGACGCTCTTCCGCCCGGTCAACGTCGGCGAAGTCAAACAGCTCGGCAGCCAACTGTCGTTCCGCTTCGTTCGTGCCGCTCACATCCTCGGCTCTTCGATGGCGGAGATCACGTTGGCGTCCGGAGCGACGACGAAAAAGCTGCTCTTCACCGGCGATATCGGGCGCGTGCGTGACAGCGAGGTCGCACCCGGCAAGGTCATTTACTCCGGTCCCACGGGAGGCGAGGACTGCGATCTGCTGGTGATGGAGAGCACGTACGGCAATCGCCTGCACCCTCACAACGATCCCCGCCCGGAAATGGCCGCGCTCGTCCGCACCGCGTTACAGCGCGGTGGTAGCGTCGTGGTGCCATCGTTTGCCGTCGAGCGCACACAGAAATTTCTGTTCATGCTGAAAGAGTTGATGGAGTCTGGGCAGGTTCCGCGCGTGCCGGTACACGCCGACAGCCCCATGGCGATCAAGGCTGTCCAGATCTTCATGCAACACTCCGAGGAGTTCACGCCCGAGACCAAAGCACTGATCGGCAAATATGGCTCGCCGCTCGACTGGCAAAACTTCCACTTCGATGCCAGCCAGGACGACTCCAAGAAGATCAATGACGTGAAGTCCCCGGTGATTATCATCTCCTCCAGCGGCATGGTTGCCGGCGGACGCATCGTGCACCACTTGATGCTGCGCCTGCCCGATCCCAGGAACCTTGTGCTATTTATCGGGTTCCAGGCGCCGGGCACACGCGGTTTCACCATCCAGCACGGCGCGCCTCAGGTGAAGATGTTCGGGCAGGAAATTCCCATTCGCGCGCAGGTGGCCAGTCTGGAGCAGTTCAGCGACCACGCCGACACTCCCGAACTGCTGGAGTGGCTGCACACTTTTCGACGCGCGCCGAGTGTGACATACCTGGTACACGGCGAGCCGGCAGCCGCTTCGCAACTGCGCGCCGCCATGACCCAGGCGCTGGGATGGAACGTGCAGGTGGCCGCATACCGGGAGAAGGTGCAAGTGGAGTAATTCTTTGCACCACGGAGGCACGGAGTCCACAGAGAAGTTTTTATTCTTTAGCTTCTCCGTGGCCTCTGTGCCTCCGTGGTGAAGGAGATTTTGATGGCAACATTTGGACTCATCGAGTACGCAGACGCCGGCCCTGAAGTTCGGGCGGTGTATGACGACATCATGGCAACGCGCAAGACAGACCGGATCAATAACTTCTGGAAGGCCCTGGCTAACGATCCGGCGCTGTTGCAGCGCACATGGCAGGACACCCGGCAGATTATGGCGCCGGGCGCGCTCGACCCGCTCATGAAGGAGATGATCTACGTAGCCGTCAGTGCGACCAACGCCTGCCCGTACTGCATCGCCTCGCACACGGTGTCGGCGCGCAACAAGGGCATGACGCCGGAGATGTTTCACGAGCTGATGTCGGTTGTCGGACTGGCTAATGGGAACAATCGACTGGCCAATGGCTACCAGATCGAAATTGACGACCAGTTCAAGCCGCCGATGAAGTGACGCGACCTTCCGCTGCATTGCAGCAATCGGGAACCGTTTTAGAAGCCTCTGCTCCCAATCCGATAACCTCTCGCTTGCGTACCCTATATGATGGTCCCCAATACTATAGCGGCGCGCAATCGCCGCCGGATTGCCTTGTAACCTTCTGTCGGATTGCGACTCTAATTAAGTAAGAGTAGTGGGGAGCATCAAATCGGACAAGGAAAGTCTATGTCAAAGCTTTTTTTGCGTTTCGCTTTTGCGGCGCTAATGGTCGGTGTCTTAGTCGGGATCGTGATGCGCGGCTCTCGCGGCTCAGTGGTCGCGAGCGAGAAGGTGACGGCGCTGCCGAAACCTGCCGTAGATGAACCTCTGGCGAGCGCGCCCGGCCAGGAGACCGCAGTGGTCGCAGGAGGCTGCTTCTGGGGTATCCAGGCTGTCTTCCAACACGTCAAAGGCGTGGTCTCGGCCACATCAGGATATTCCGGGGGTTCAGCGAAAACTGCGGAGTACGAAATTGTCAGCACGGGCACCACCAACCATGCCGAGTCGGTGAAGATCGTCTACGATCCTTCGAAGATTACCTACGGCCAGTTGCTGCAGGTTTTCTTGTCGGTGGCGCACGATCCCACGCAGTTAAACCGGCAAGACCCGGATGAGGGCACGCAGTATCGCTCCGTTATCTTCTACGGCAACGACGAGCAGAAGAAGATTGCCGACGACTATATCGCGCAGTTGGGTCAGGCGAAGGTCTTTTCGCACAAGATTGTGACCCAGGTGGTTCCGCTGAAGGGCTTTTATCCTGCGGAAGGCTATCACCAGAATTATGCGGCGCTGCATCCGGATAACCCGTACATCGCGCGCTTCGACCTGCCCAAAGTGGCTAACCTGCAGCAGATGTATCCGCAGCTCTATCGCAACCAGTAGGTAGGGCTGCAAATCGAGTCCCGCGAAGCGGGACGCAAGATCATAGCCCAGCGCTCCACCGGGGTCCCGACGAGCGCCGCTTTTCCGCTCGTTGGGTGGTTGAGCGCTGGGTGGCCCGTAGTTAAATGCTGGAGCCCCTTCAGGGGCGGCACAAAGCGAATTCTTGCAATCGAGTAAGCTTATGACCAACCGAAGAAATTTTCTGAAAACCAGTTTTCTATCTCTCTCAGGAGTCGCGTTCATGAGTCTGTTTAACCGCACCGAAGCCGAGGCCGCACCGGCCTCGACCGATTACGTCGAAATTGTCGAGTTCAAAGATGACGGCGAGAAGATTGGCCCCAAGCGCGTGCCTAAGGTCGTAAAGACCGAGGCCCAGTGGCGCGCCCAGTTGACGTCGGAGCAGTTCAACGTCACGCGCCAGGCAGGCACCGAGCGCGCCTTCACCGGCCAATACTGGGACTTGCATGCGAAAGGCATCTTCCGCTGCGTGTGCTGCCAGAATGCGCTGTTCAGCTCGGCGACCAAGTTCGACTCGGGTACCGGCTGGCCGAGCTTCTGGGAGCCGATCGCCAAGCAGAACGTCAAGACCGACAGCGACACCACCTTGGGCATGACGCGCGACGAGGTGCGATGCACCGAGTGCGACGCCCATCTGGGTCACGTATTCGACGACGGCCCGCGTCCGACCGGCTTGCGCTATTGCATGAACTCGGCCTCGCTGACGTTCGTGAAGTCGTAGCGTCGCACCCGACCTTAAGCCTGATGCCCCGGAGCCTGCCGAAGGGTTCACGCCCTTTCTTCGGACGTTAACCTGAGTTCGGTGGCCAGTTCGCCGGTTTGGCCGTCAGTCG
>Ga0302326_10006135_pt1 | contig 27046 bp, 22 predicted proteins | sample Palsa_T0_3_FD_202264 | JGI IMG/M metagenome (GOLD analysis project Ga0302326, IMG submission 202264) | Peat permafrost microbial communities from Stordalen Mire near Abisko, Sweden - Palsa_T0_3 | ecosystem: Environmental > Terrestrial > Soil > Palsa > Peat permafrost | place: Sweden: Abisko... | reverse complement strand
AGCCGCCTCGAAAGGCGGCTGCGGCCAAGATTGGCCGCCCTCCAAGGCGGGTCATACCCCAGTTCAGACCGGCCCCAGCCGGTGGCCCCGCTAAAGCCCGCCCTCCAATGCCTGGCGCTGTACCTCCGCCAACATCCGATCCAGAATTCCGCGCGGCAAATAAACCCCGTTGACCACCACCGCCGCAATCCTTCGTGTATTGCGGATATCTTCAAGAGGATTGCCGTCGAGAAGCACCAGATCGGCAACCTTCCCCTGCTCCACTGTGCCCAGGGAGCCATCCCTGCCCAGGAACTCGGCTGGCCGAATGGTGGCACTTTGCAAAGCTTCGGTCGGCGACAGGCTCGCCTCCACCAGCAGTTCCAACTCGTCATGCAAACTGAAGCCCGGAACACAGAATGGGAACGGTGCATCGCTTCCCGCCAGGATGCCGACGCCCGCCCGTCGCATGCTACGCACAATCCGGAAGCAGCGCTGCAGAACCCGCTTTGCCAGGGCAATGTCGGCAGGCGTCATGTCCCTAAGACGATAGTCGGCTTTGGGGTTCCAACCTGCACGCATCGCGCGGCTGACATAACTCAACGCCGGGTCCCGGTACAAGCGTGGATCGTCCAGCGATGCGCGCACGGACCAGATCTTCAGCGTGGGGGTCTGCCATGTGCCGTTCATGCGGAATTCATCAAGGAGCCTCGCTTCAGCTTCGTCGCTGAATGCCGCCAGAATGGTTGCATAGTCTGGGAATTCGCGGCCGACCGGATCGGGCCGGACGCGCTTGCGAAGTTCTTGTTCGCCCGCCGTGCAGCCCAACAGCACTCCAAACAGATGCTCGAGGCTCCTCTGCCCAGCCTGGGATGCCTCGGCCGCCGTCACTGCCTCCGGAACATGGCCCGCGAAAGGAATACGCAAACGGTTTGCCTCTCCGGCCGCCGCGAAATATGCTGCGCGCGGCACGACCGACATGATCTTGATGAAGTCCACACCGCGCGCCGCCAGGGACGCCACGGCTCGCCGCGCCTCATCGGGAGTACCGATCCGCACCACGAATTCCCGGCTTGAGGTGGGGCCGTCCAGATAAGGTCCGGCAACCACCATGCGGGGACCGATGACATCTCCCCGTTCGACCCGCTGCCGCCACGAGAGCAGCCACTCGGCGGGTCCTCCCATGTCCCGGACTCCGGTGACGCCGCTTGCAAGCAGCAGCGAGAAGTAGGTCTTGGGATCGAAGTAGATGTGGACGTGCATGTCCCACAGGCCGGGCATCAAGAACTTTCCTCCAGCGTCGACGATCTGGGACTGCGGCTGAGGGACTTGGGACGTAGGGGTCAAGCTAAGGATTTTGTGACTGGAGATCTCGACGTTCATGCCGGCAAGGAGCGCGCCATGCAAGACGTCAACTACGGTGACGTTGCGGATGAGGAGGGAAACGGGGAAGCTCTGCCCGCCGTTCTGGACCAGGAATAGGAGGAACGCGACGATCAGTTGCAGGCCGTCTCGCAGATCCTCCTTCGTCATCAGTTTATTGCAGGGCGGGCAATGCTGCCCGCAGCCGGTCCTCGGCCGGCTTAGCCCCCTAAAAAGGCGGCTGCGGCCAAGATTGGCCGCCCTCCAACTACGCACGGCAGGAGACTAGCCCCCGCCGCCCCCACTGGATCCGCCGTCGGTTTGGCCGCCACCCCCACCCCCGTTGCCCGACTGCGCGTAGCTGCCGGATTGGTTTCCAACGGTGTACATTGCCACGGCCAGCACACCCAGGGAAATCACTAAGCTGACAATCAGTTTCTTGAGCTTCATATTTCTCCTTTCCGGAATTTGACTTGGAACGCGAACACATTCTTGGGCGATTGTAGGCACGCCTGCCGACGGTTGTCAAGCGTGTGGGGCGGGCAATTCTGCCCGCAGCCGGCCCTTCGGCCGGCCTAGCCGCCTCAAAGGCGGCTAGGCCAAGATTGGCCGCCCTCCAACCACGCACGGCAGGGGGCTAGCCGCCCCCGCCGCCCGATTGCCCGTCATTTTGGCCGCCGCCCCCACCCCCGTTGCCCGACTGCGGGCTGCCCAGCGCCATCCGCACCATGTAAATCTGATGAATCGGGTGCCAGTCCTCGCTCGGTAGGAGTGTCCATTCGCCGAAGTAAATCCTACCAAGATTCTTCACATAAAGTAAGCGCGACGGACTGGAGGTAATGGCATCGCGGAATTCCGCGTCCACTGCGGCGTCCGGATCGTCGCCGCGCAGGTAGCTTTCGCAGCGGTCCGTGGAATAGTGGAACGGCGCGGGCAAATAATCCTTCACGGGCGCGCCTTTCACCCTGAGGTTCTCGATGCTGCACCCATACGGCGCCACCCGCACCCGCTTCGCGTGCGGCTTGCCGTTGTCGAACCACTGCCGCCGGTAAAGGCTGACCATCCCCAGCGTGATCTTGTCGGCGGTGAGCGCGCCTCCCTCCACATTCAGGCCGTTCAGCGTGGCGTGGACTTCGGTGCGGAAGAAGCCGTCCTTGTCTTCCGGATGCGCAGTTACCTCGGATGTGCAGCCGCCATGCGATATGACGCCGGGAATCTCGAAGGCGGCTTGTTGCGCCGTGTAGTGACCGGGTTTCTTATCCGGCACGCCACAGCGCGCGTGATCGACCTTGTGCGGACCAGGCTCCCAGATGTCGGCATCGAATCCGACAGCCTGGCCATGATACAGGAACTCGTCGAATGGCATGAGCTATCTCCTTAATAACGTGAAGTACAGAACTTGGAGCATGAGAATATCTCGCCACCGGAGCCGCGACTGCCGCGCCTCGACAGGCGTTCCGCTCGGCGGGCGAGATCGAATTGCTTCGTCGTGCACCATGTCCCTATATTAGATTGTGAGATCAAAACTCATAACGTTACAAATTTCATCAAACGTTTGGCCCAGTCACGCAGTGCCAGTTGGTAAACGCCGGTTCCGGAGAACCCGCGCCGGCCTGGAGGCCCGCCCCACCAGAACCTGCCTCGGTCCCCCTCACCGATGCGCGCCCAGGTCGAAGCGGCGCACGATTTCCGGGTACGCCGGATCGCCCCGCGCACAGTCGATAGCCTCGTCCATCCGCAGGAAAACCAAAGCCGGCGCTCTCAAGCGACTCATTCAGAAAGGAAACGGACTCATCGAAGCGAGAAGCCCGGGCAAGCCGGTTTCCTGTGTCCAGCCGGGTCCAAGCCAACAAGTACGGATCATGCTCGTGCTCGGCATCGGCGAGCGCGGCCCGATCATACGCCCAAGCCTCAGCGAAATTCTGGGCTCTAGGTCGCCCATGCGCAAACGTATCGCGCAGGCCAAGGGCTCCCGCGATGCTAGCGCGGCCTGTAGAGCATCGCGCATCAGCTTCGCCCGCTCCGGTTGCGGGATCGGCACAAGCCTGGCGCGGTCCATCTTCAGCCGGGCCTGCATGACTGGCGGCGGGAAACCCCGGCACATCGAGGAGCGCACGCGCTTGCTCCACCCGGCTCAGGACGATCAAGTCCTCCGCACACACCAGCCGGAACTGCCAGCCCCAATCGCTATCGGGCCACCGGCGCAGGCCCTCACGCGCCATCGAGAGCGACTGGCTGAAGTCTCCGGTGCGCAACCAGGATCGGGCCTTTCAAATAGGCTGCGCCGGCATCGCGGTCGCGGCTGGCGCAGCCGCAAAGCCATAGGAGTTGTGCCGTCAGCGCGAGAAGGTCCTAACCTCCGCCGCCCCCGCTGCCACCGGACGAGCCATCGGTCTGGCCGCCGCCCCCGCCCCCGTTGCCCCTCTGCGCGTAGCTGTCTGACTGGTTTCCGACAGTGTACATGGCCACGGCCAGCACACCCAACGAAATCACCAAGCTTACAATCAGTTTCTTGAGCTTCATGTTCGCGCCCTCCTTTCCCGAATATTGTGCTAAAGCGCGACCGACCGATCGGCGCGACCGCCCTGCCCGCCGATTGTAGGCCCGCCCGCCGGTGATTGTCAAGAAACCGAGAACGCGTTCTATCGTTTGCCTCGTAACGCCTTCAGTCCGTTATGCCCGCCGAAACGAGAATCTCGCTCTCGTTAGCGGGCATGCCTGCTGGTTAACCCTTGCGCCCGCCCCTCGACATCGTAGCCGAGTCTCTCCAGCCGTCTTTTCGTCCCCGCATCCAGGCCATCGATATAATCTTTGAATCGCGGGACTTTGTCTTTAACAGCCAAATAGCCATACGGCTTAGTTCTCGGAGCGGCCATAGATGCGCGGCTCACATCGATACCCACCGACATAACTTCAACGATCTTGGAAAACTCCTCGCGCGGATCTATCATGAAATCCTCCAGGCGCAACGCCAGCGTGGCGGATTGGAAGTGCAGCTCCGTCTCCTCGACGAATTCCTGGAAAGACAGAAATGGCTCGCCGCGCACCCTCGCGAAAAACTCTGGGTCGCCGTCGGCAAAACTCTTGAACTCCAGAAAGTTCTGTTCCAAATCCGCGGACAACTCGCCTGTGTTCCTATAAATCTGCGAGATGCCGGCGATCCACCGGTTGTCGCGCAGATATGTCCGCCACCAAATCCAATTAGTCAGCAAGGAATCGAGCGGATGACGATAGACAAAAATCGAATCGGCAAATCCCGCGCCAACAGCTTCCAATATGCGACGCATCACTTGCGGCGGCTCCTGAAAGCGGGAAACATGCCGCATGGTGGCATGGCCGCTGTAGATCATAGGTGTCGGACCCGGATGTAAGCGGATCGTATCCCTAAAATACCTGGCTCTTTCTCCAATGTTCTCCAGGATCAGTTCATTGATATACCGGCGGCCGGTGCCAAACAGTCCGATCACATAAGCGGTCCTTTCGTCTACCGGAGTCTGTTCGTGCAAATGCTCGAGCTGCACTTGCATAGACTCCGCCAGCATCGCGTTCCTCTTTTCCGACAGGGCCAAACGGCGCTCCAGAGCGACTATGTCCATCGAAAGCTGGTCCACGGCAGCCATATGCGCGGAAATGTGGCCGGGGGGAACCATGTCGCTGGAGAGGCGGTCGAAGGACCATACGATTTCTTCGAGCGATCGGCTCACGGAGGCGATGAATTTATGCAAGGGCCGCGTATACCAGGTCAGCGAGCGGGCCAGTGACCTCTTAACGATTTGGATCAGGTCGTTGCGCCAACCGGGAAGCCGGGGATTGACCACCCCTATGGCGTTTTCGAATCCCACCAGGGTGGCCGCCACCAGGCGCAGTTCATAGAAGTCATGGACCGTCCAGCCCTCTATGGTCCAGCGGACAAACCGCGCGTCTCTCATATGATGCAGGATCGCGGCCACCGCGAGTATGGGCGGCGCCTCGGTTACGCGTTGGATCAGCAGTGCGGCGATATTCTCCGTGGTGCGCAGCAGGTCCGCTTTGGCGAACTCCATGAGACACATCGCCTTCACCACCCGCGATGCCAATCCAGGGTAGTCTCTGTCGCCGTCGAAGCGCCGGCCGAGTTCGACTATGTCGCGCCGCTTCGCCGCCGGAATATTTCCTTCCACCAGCTCGTAGATCTTATCGATACTCACCAGCGCGCCGACGGGTTGCTCGGCCAGCCGCGTCCGGTCCGACACCAGCATCTCAAAAGCTTGCTTGACCATGGAGCGATTGCCGCCGCGGTTGGGCGCATCGGGATGCATCCGGATGCCCGTCGTGGCGTCGATGGAAATGTCGATGAAATGCGGAAGATAGGGATAAAACCGGACAAACTCGTCTTCGTCGAACTCCGTGCGGCGCTTGCACAGCCGCAGGCTCGTATTCTGCATCAGGGCAGCGCCGTGCTCCCGGAACAGCTTCTGCAGGATCTCTTTCCCGCTCTCCCTCTTGCTCAGCACTCGCCGTGCGGCAACCTCGCCGATGCCGGCCGAAGACAGGTCGATCCGGTGCTTGAAGCTGTTCTGCAGCTTAGGCAGGTCGGTGCCGCCGGCCGCCACGCGGTTGCAGTACTCTGCGAGCGTTTCATGGGCCGTCCCGACGATCCACGCCGGGCCTGGGATCTTACCCGCCCGCATCCGCGTAACGCTTTGCTTCCCAAACTGCTCCACCACGGCGCGCAGGTTTTCGAGGCGTGCGGCGCCCAGCGCGGCGTATTCGCCCAGTTCGTCCACCACGAAGACGAAGGCCTTCCCGGGACGGCGAATCTCGCATAACTCGAACAGCCGTTCCACCGACTCCTCGACACTAGGCCCCCGTGAACGCCCCGCCTTCACCATGTTCAGCCACGCGCCTCGCGAGGCGTAAGTCCGTGGATCGAACCGCTGCAGCAAGGCGCTGCAGCGCGCCAATTTCCGGCCGCCATTACGGATCTTGCGCCACTCTTCTTTGTATTCCACCCGGCAGAGATCCTGGAACGCCGCCAGCTTGCCCGCTTTTTCCAGCGCCATCTCGAGCTCGCCGATATGGTAGTCTTCCGCATAGTCCAGATCGCGCCGCAGCACCCGGTACATGACCTCGGCGATCGGCTTCATGTTGGATTTGGGCGGCAGTTCCACATGGATGTCGAACATGAAGATCTCACACGGGACCGCCCGATTGAGAAACTCGACGCACTCGGCCACCCGCTGGGATGCGAGTTGCTTCAGGAAGAGTACGCTAGAGGAAGCGCCCCGCACTTCACGGTTCGCCAGCACGTATCCGAGGTTCTTCACGAACGAAGATTTGCCCGCGCCGAAGAAACCCGAAATCCAGACTCCCACGCTTTCGTGCGGCGATTTCGCCGCCGCCGCCATGGCGGAGAACAGCCGTTCGTACTCGGCCTTGAGACGGTCCGTCGCGACATATTCGGCGAGCTCCGTGAAGACCGTATCCGGATCGTGGTTGGCGACCTCAACGGTCTCTTCTATAGGTTTGGAAAAATCGCGGTCCAGCAGATCGGCAATTCTGGTCATGTCTCTCGTCCCAGGCCTCGTCATCGTCAATGGACCGCTTTGACCCAGCCGACATCCGCCAGACCGCTCAGCATGAATTGCACGGCGATGGCGGTGAGCATCAGGCCCATCAAGCGCGTGAGGATTCGAATGCCGGTTTCCCCCAGATACCGCCGCACGCGGTCCGCCCCGGCCAGGACCCAGTACGACACCAGGGAAACCGCAGCGATGGCCAGAAACACGGGAATCGCGTACCACCAGTCGGGCATCCCGCCGATGAGCACCATCACCGTGGAAATCGAGCCGGGACCGGCCAGCATCGGCACGCCCAACGGAATGATTCCGACGTCCTCCTTCCCGGCCCCTTCCGCGGCTTCGCCGGGCGTTTCTTTGGTCGCGGAGCGGCGCGCGCGCAGCATGTCGAGCCCGATCAGCAGCAGGATCACGCCCCCCGCGATCTTGAACGCCGGCAGCGTGATGCCGAAGAGCCGGAAGATCAGCTTCCCCGCGGCGGCGAAGCCGGCCAGCACCACCAGACATGTCCAGGCCGCGCGTTTGGCCATGTGGCGGCGCGATGACGCATCTTGTTCCCCGGTCATGGCCAGAAAGGTGGGGACGGCCGCGATCGGATCGACCAGGAAGAAGACGGACGTCAGCGCCACGAAGGAGAACTGCAGAAGATCGGTGAGCGCGGCGGGCATTCGACTAAGCTAACACTGTACTCATCAGGGCGGCGCCATGCAGCGGCCACTGAGCGGGGGAGGGGCGAGCGGGCGAGGGGGCGATCCGGGGCTCCGGCAGTGGACACTTGGCGGTGGTGGTTGGGCGGTCGGCCTGGTCGATTTTGGTTGTGCATTTTGTGCAGTTTTGTGCATCGAGACGGGCTTGCGTAAAATGTGACGGACGAACCGAAATGGATGCTAACACCATATGAATCAACGGCATAGACGGATTTGTGCCGATCATATACCGTCGGCATGTGCGAAATTTTCAAAGCCGGCAGGCCGTCAATTGCAGAACACGTTCGGCGAGTGCAATGTGCCTGGAATTTCGGGGCGTGGCTGTGTGCCCCACTCGATGTCACAATAGCACGGACGGTGGCGGCCGGCTGGAGGGCGGTTGGGCTTCGACTGTTGCTTTCAGGCGATTGGAGGGAATCCGCGGGATGTGATCGGGGGGCGCGGGGGTGGGGTGTCCCCTAAGCAGCAGGGCTTCGCGATGTGTGAAAATGTGCTCTGGCATGGTACCCACGCGCTAGACCCGATCAATGGCCGATCGCAACTACTTTGCGAACCTGATCTGGCAAATCGCCGACCTGCTGCGCCGGCCCTACCGCCCGCCGCAGTACGAGCGCGTGATGCTGCCCATGACGGTCCTGCGCCGGTTCGACTGCGTGATGGCGCCCACCAAGGCGAAGGTTCTGGCGGAGCACCACCGTTGGAGCGGCAGGCTGAAAGGCGAGGCCCTGGACGCGAAGCTCAACCGCGCAGCGGTGCAGCGCTTCCACAACCACTCCCACCTGAGCTTTGAGAAACTGAAGGGCGACCCAGACCACTTGGTCCAGCACCTCGTCAGTTACATCAAAGGCTTCTCCACCAATGTGCAGCGCATCTTCGAGTATTTCGAATTTGAAAAACGAAATCGAAAAGATGCGCGAGGCGAACATCCTCTTCCTGGCCGTGTCTAAGTTTTGCGACGTTGACCTGCACCCGGACCGCGTGCCGAACGAGCAAATGGGGCTGATCTTCGAAAATCTCATTCGCCGCTTCAACGAACTGGCCAACGAGACCGCCGGCGACCACTTCACACCGCGCGAAGTGATCCGGCTGATGGTGAGCGTCCTGTTCTACCGCGACGACAAACTGCTGGCCACGCCGGGCACCGTGCGCAAGCTGCTGGACCCGGCCTGCGGCACAGGCGGCATGCTGGCGGAGGCCCAGAACTACCTGCGCGAGCACCACGACGCCGCGGGCCTCTATGTCTACGGCCAGGATTACAACAAGCGCGCGTTCGCCACGGCCGCCTCCGACATGCTGATGAAGGAGGTGGACCACAACGGCGGCACCAACAACATCCAGTATGGCGATAGCTTCACCGAGGACCAGTTCTCCGGCGAAACCTTCGATTATTTCCTGACCAACCCGCCCTTCGGCGTGGACTGGAAGAAGCAGCAGAGGGAGATCGAGCGCGAGCACGAGAAGCTGGGGTCCGGCGGGCGCTTCGGCGCAGGGCTACCGCGCGTGAACGACGGTTCGCTGCTGTTCCTGCAGCACATGATTTCCAAGTTCGAGCCGGTGCGCCCGGCGGAGCGGAAGCATGGTTCGCGGCTGGCCATCGTCTTCAGCGGCTCTCCGCTTTTTACCGGCGGCGCCGGGTCGGGCGAAAGCGATATCCGCAAATGGATCGTCGAGTACGACTGGTTGGAAGCGATCATCGCGCTGCCCGAGCAGATGTTCTACAACACCGGCATCGGGACATACATCTGGATCGTCACGAACCGCAAGGAGAAGCGGCGTAAGGGCAGGATCCAGCTCCTCGACGCGCGCGACATCTGGGCGCCCGGCGGCAGCGAGGAGTCGAAACGCAGCCTGGGCGACAAGCGCCGCCATCTTACGGCGGCCCAGATCAAGGACATTGTCCGACTGTACGGCGATTTCGAACCCGGCGAGCGATCCAAGATTTTCGACGACGCCGATTTCGGGTATGCCCGCGTCACCGTGGAGCGGCCTTTGCGCTTGCGGTATCAGATGACCATTGAGGACAAGGCCCGGTTTCTGGACGCGTGCCCGCATCTGCTCGACGATTTGCCGGTTATCGACGAAACATACGGACGGGAGCCACGCCGCGATTGGAACGAGGTCTGGAGCGGGAGTGAAGATTCGCTGCGCGAGAATGGCTCATGGTGGAAGATGGGGGAGAAAAAGCTTTCCGCAGCGTACGGAAAAGGACCCGGAGGCCGAGGCTGTGGCGGGCGACGATCGCGGGCGCAGTTTTGAACCCGATCCGGAGCTTCGCGATTTTGAGAACGTGCCGCTGAAGGAGGATGTTGGCGCCTATTTTGAGCGCGAGGTGCTGCCGCATGTTCCCGATGCGTGGATGGATCGCGGGAAGGATAAGGTGGGGTACGAGATCAATTTCAACCGGCATTTTTATAAGTACACGCCGCCTCGGCCGTTGGCGGAGATCGACGCGGAGTTGAAGGCGGCGGAGGAGGAGATCCTCCATCTGCTCAGGGAGGTCACGGCGTGAATGATGGCGGGACACGCCTGCCGAAGTCCGAGCGCTTGAAGTACGTTGTGTCGTTGCGCCGCTCGCGAGCGGACAGCGGCGAGGGCTCTGGCCGTTACGTCGGCCTGGAACACATCGAGTCTTGGACCGGACGCCTTGCGAGCGGTGAGAGTGGCGCTGACAGCTTGGCGCCAAATGCCGAAGCGGGAGGCGAGTCACTTAGCAATGCCTTTGCGATCGGCGATGTTCTGTTTGGCAAGCTCAGGCCCTACCTTGCCAAGGCGTATCTCGCGGAGTTCGACGGGCGCTGCACCACGGAGCTACTCGTTATGCAGCCGGTGCACATCGAGGCGCGCTTCCTCCGGTACGTTTGCCTCTGGCGCGAGTTTGTCGATGCGGTCGATGCGTCCACCTTCGGGTCGAAGATGCCGCGGGCTGACTGGGACTTCATCGGAAATATGCCAGTTCCGGTTCCTGAACCTTGCCAGCAGCGCGCCATCGCGCACTAGCTGGACCGCGAAACGGCTGCTGGCCGAGAAGCGCCAGGCAATGTCACCCGCGCGGTCACCCGCGGCATCGACGCCGACGCTCCGCTCCGCGACTCGGGCGTCCCCTGGTTGGGTGAGATTCCAGCGCATTGGGGGACTGAGCGCGCAAGGTGGCTGTTCCGAGAGCGAGACCGCCGGTCCGTGACGGGTGAGGAAGAGATGCTTACCGACTCGCACATCACTGGAGTCACGCCGAGATCACAGAAGGACGTGAACATGTTCGGGGCGGAAACGAATGAGGGCTACAAAATCTGCATCGCGAGCGACCTCGTCATCAACACGCTTTGGGCCTGGATGGGGGCGATGGGTTTAGCTCCAGTGGACGGGATTGTGAGTCCAGCGTACAACGTCTATGCGCCCGGACACGAGATTGACCCGGCCTATATAGATGTGATGGTGCGCCTACCGGTTTTCGCACAGGAGGTCACGCGCTATTCGAAGGGCGTGTGGTCATCGAGATTGCGGCTCTATCCCGAGGGGTTTTTCGAGGTAATCCTTCCTGTGCCCCCGCTCGACGAGCAACACGCGATCATGGCGCACGTTTCCTCGGAGACCGCGAGGCTGGGCGCCTTGCGCTACGCTACCGAGCGGACTATCGCCCTGCTCCGCGAGCGCCGCGCCGCCCTCATTGCCGCCGCTGTGACAGGGCAGATCGAAATCGCGGCAGCGACCGCTGAGGGCGCTCTTATCCTGCCGCCCCTGTGCGATCATAGCTTGTGAGTGCATCTTTGGGCTGCTCGGAGCCATCTATTTTGTGCGGTCTACCAACGCGCAAAACCGCCTTTCAAATACACCGAGCCTCTTCGCCCGATTCGCTCGACGGGCACGATTCGCTTCCCGGAAAGCACGCGATAGACGGCGCGGTAAAGGGAGCGGTAGATGTAGATCCGATAGTGGTCTTTGGTTTTCCGCAGGTGTTCCGCGTCTGGCGGCGTGGGATCTTCTTCGAGGGCAGGATTTCGTTGAGCGCCTGATCGAAGGCATCGTCGCCGTGATCCTGGAGGATTTGCGTCAGGCCTGCTGTGGCGCCAGGCAGCAATTCTACTTGCCAGCGCCCTTCCGCGGCCACGCTCAAGCCTTTACGTCGCGGCCGTGACGCCGGGCGAAGTCTCTGATATTTTCACCTCTGAGGCCATGCTGCTTCTCTTCCCGTATGGCGAGAATCAAATCCGCTTCTTCCTCATCTATCCAGTCTTGGTCTTTGAGGAGCTTGCTTTCCGCGGCGGTCAATTCGAATTCGGAGGCTGGCCGGCGGGCGAGGGCCGAGCCGAGACTGGGCGTTTCGACGTTCCTGCGGACGGGCATTGCAGTTGACCTCCCGGGTTTAGGATCGCACAGGGGAACTCAGCGGAGCAAGGTAAGAGGCGAAGGAACCGGCGACAGCCAGACACGCAGCGGGCCGGATGCTTTGGCTGAAGAGCCGCCTGAGCAGGCGGCGTTGCAGCCAAAATGGCCGCCCCGCGCTGCAAGGTTCAGTGACGATTCGCGATGTGGTTTGGTTGGCATTGGGTCCTAGCTAGGCGGGCACGTATCGCTCGACGGCGATCTCGCGGGAGAGCGTCCGCACTTTCGCAACGTCATAGGCGAGTTGCATCTGAAGCAGGCGGTGCATGTCGGGGCCGAACGCTTTTTCGATACGGATTGCCATCTCCGGTGTCAGGGCGGCCTTGCCGTTGAGCAGATCGGAAAGCGTCGCGCGTCGCACCTTTAAGATTTTGGCTGCCTGAGATACGTTCAGGCCTAGAGCTTCCACGATCTCGGTTTTGATGAAGTCGCCCGGATGGGGCGGATTTTTCATGGGCATTAGGTGTCTCCTTAATGGTAGTCGATCAAATCGATATCGGCGGCGGGCACGCCTTTCGCATTGTCGTCTTCATGGAGTTGCCGCAGCCCTTTATGGCGGAACTTTGACCAGGCGCATTCGGCTCTCTCATAGCTTTTAAGTATGTACGGTTCTGCCGTACATGTCAAGGACTCTTCCCAGCGTCGTCCTATGCCGATTGAGGGCCGCCATTCCGAGTTCGCCTTCGAGACGGTGATCGAAGGGCACCTGCTGCAGTCCGGCTACGCGCGCATCCCCGAGGAATCGTTCGATCGCGAGCGGGCGATCTTCCCGCATACCGTGCTGGCCTTCATCCGGGAGACACAGCCCGCCGAGTGGGCCAAGCTCGAAGCGCTGCACGGCGAGAAGACCGGCGAGCAGGTCCTGAGCGATCTCTGCAAATGGATGGATGCGAACGGCTCGCTGGCTACGCTGCGCCACGGATTCAAATGCTACGGCCGCGCCCTTCGCGTGGCGTACTTCAAGGCCGCGCATGAACTGAACGCGGAGCTGGAGACGCGCTACGCGGCCAACCGCCTCGGTCTGACGCGCCAGCTTCACTTCTCACCGCGCTGTGAGAAATCGCTGGATGTGACTCTGAGCCTGAACGGCATCCCTATCGTGACCATCGAGCTGAAGAACCCGATGACCGGCCAGACGGTGGAGGATGCGTGCCGCCAGTACAAGCAGGACCGCGATCACTACGCTGCCGTCGTTCATAAGCGACGCGCAATCGTCCACCACGATGGTTTCGGTTTCGGTGGGCCACGAGGCGGGCTGGCTGAAGTTCGCCCCATCCCCCCTCGTATCCCCCTCGCCCCTCCCCCGCTCAGTTGCTCAAATCGCTGGCAGTCGCGTCGAACAGGTTCAGCGGCGCCAATCCCAACAGCCGGAAGATGGTCTTCAGCATCCCCGGAAAGCTGGTGTTCACGTGCGACACATAGCCCCGCTTGCAATACGGCCCAATTCCCATCAACACCGTGCGATGCGCGCCGATGTGGTCGCGCCCGCCCTGCGCGTCGTCCTCCGTAACGATATGGCCATCTCGCGGTACTGCGGCGTCTGCGACAGAAACTCCACGATGCGTCCCAGCGCGTAGTCGGTGCGGACGGGCGGCCGAACGGGCGATTCGGGATAGCACCGATTCGGCCTGCCGTGAATTGCCTTGCTACCGATGACGCCACATAATGCAGCAAGACGGAAATTGGTACACGTTGTAGCGTCTTCCAACCAAATTCGGCCAGTTCTTACTGCACAGCCATGGTAACGGTGTTCGATTCCACCCCGCCTATGGAAATCATGACTGGCACGGCGGGGCCCGCTGCCGCTCCCCCGGGCACCTGCACGTTCACTTGATACAAACCCACGTACCCGGGCGCGAGTCCCGAGAACTGTACATTTGCCGGCACGCCGCCGATGCTCGCTTGTGGCGTGGCCGATATCGACGGCGGCGAATCCGGAGCGGGCGATCCCGTCGGCGGTTGATTGCTCACCGCGCCCAGCCCGGTGCAATAAATAGAGACAAAGCTGCCTGCCGCCGCCGGGTTGGCTGAGTCGACGAGTTGGTACGAAGTGTTGACGATTACTCCCTGCCCAGTGCCTGTCGCGTTCGCGCTGAAGATGGCGGGCGCAACCGGCGCGATGTTTACCAACTGAACGGCTTCCACACCGTTTCGCGTGGCCGTGAGGGAAGCTTGCGATTGTCCTGCCAGTTCCCACGGAACCTGAAAGTTGACTTGCGAGTTGGACGCGAAAAAGAGAGGCACAGAGGGCATGTTATCGAAGTTCAAAGTAAGTCCGCCCATTTGGGTGGGCAGCGGTAATTGTCCGGCGGCGACAGGCGATGCCAGCAGAAAATCGCCATAGGCCGTGGCGATGCTGCCGGGCGCCACGGGTCCGGCGTAATTTGCCGCATTCACCACACCACCGAAATACGAAGGCGCCAAGGCAGCGCCGGCATTCAACGCCTGCACTTCGGTTGTGCCGGGCGTGGGCTGGAGAGTGCCATAGAGCGTCGAGACGTTCTCGGCGGAGATAGCCATCGGCTGGAAGCCGCCGCTGGCGCTCGTATAGTCCAAAACACCGGCAACGTCCCAAACGCCCTGCGGCGATTGCTGCGGGATCAACGCAAATACGCCTCCACATCCTGTGAGTTCACCGGGCGTGCAATTGCCTGGCGTTCTGAGCACGCTGAGCGCACTTTGGCTCGTGGCGCCGTAGATCGCGCCATTCGATGCCATAAGAAGCCCGTTAGGGCTGCCGATGTTTAATGCCCCGGTTATGTTAAAGGAGATTGACCAGCCCGCGCCGGGTCCCAAAGGCGGACTCAAGGCGAACAACCCACCGTTAGGCGATGGCCCCAGATCGGTTGCGCCGTAAAGCGTTCCATCTCCGCCGATTACCACACCGCCCACGGGGATGGCAGGAGATTGCGAACTGGACGCCTGGAAGCTATAGATCGCGGTTTCGGTCCAGGCGCCACCTGCCGCGGATGGAGGCGTCAAGGAAAACACCTCGCCGCAGCCTCCTCCGCATTCAGCCGACACACTTCCTGTGTATGACGCAGTGCCGTAAAGCACGCTGCCGTCGCCCATCGTCAAGCCGCTGGGACCCGCCGACGCGGGGTAGAGGTACACGCCTTGAGCGCCGAAATTGTAGAGGATGTTTTCGGTCCATGCTTCGTCGGGCGTGGACGCAGGGGTTAAAGCAAACACCGTGCCGCCGTTGTTAGGGCCGCCATACAGTGTTGTGCCGTACAGGACCAGCGGAGCTCCCAGCGCGCTGCCGATCGTCACTCCGGTGCTGGGATACAGCCCGTCGAGGTAGCCTAAGCAGAAGCTAGGATTGCACGTCCCATTCGCGCTTGTGAAACTGTGCAGCGTGGTTTCCGTCCAGCCGCCGTCCGGGAAGGTGGAGGGAGAGAGTGAAAATACGACTCCACAGCCGGGAGGTTGGCCGATATTCGTGCAGGCGCCCGTTCCCCCATACGATGTTGTGCCGTAGAGCACGCCGCCCGGGCCAACCGCTAAAGGCCCCATCGGATAGGCGCCATCGGCGCCGCCCGTGAACTGGTGAAGCAAATTGAAGGTCCAGGCGCCCGACGCGGAGGGCGGCGGCGTGAGCGAGAAGATCGTGCCGCAGCCCGAAGGGCACGTTCCGCCTCCGCCACCTTCGGTCGCTCCGTAGAGCACACCGAGCGGGCCGGATACCAAAGTGGAAACAGCGGAGTATCCGGGACCGCCTGCCGAGAACGCGTGCAGGATGGTCTCTGTCCACGCGGAGTTCGAGCTGGTGGGCGCCAGCGAGAATACTGTGCCGGAGTACCACAGGCCGCCGAAGTACGTGACGCCGAATAACACGCCGCCATGGCCTATCAGAAGTCCGGTGGAGGGGTAGGAGCCATCGCTGCCTGCTGCAAAGGCGTGCAGGATGGTCTCAGTCCACGCGCCGCCAGCCGTGGCTGGAGGCGTCAGGGAGAATACGCCGCCAGAACCCGTGTCGAGGCCCTGGGTCGCGGTTCCGTAAAGAACCCCTCCGGCGCCAATCGCCACGCCGGAACTGGGACTGCTCAGATCGTTGTAGCCGCCACCTTGAAAGGTATAAAGCACAGTGTGGGTCCAAGCGCCCGTGCCGGAGGCCGGCGGCGTCAACGAAAAGACCGTGCCGTCGGGGTTTGGCGGTGAGACCGGAGTCGTGCCGTACAGGACGCCTCCACTGCCGATGGAAACAGCCGACGGGGCGAAACCATCGCTGCCTCCCTTGAAGGCATAGAGCGCGTTGACGCTCCACGCGGCCCTGGAGCCGGATTTGGGCGGCGTTAAGGAATAAATGGCGCCGCAGCCATTGTTGGAGCAGCTTGTGTTGTCGCTTTGAAACGCGCCGTAAAGCACGCCGCCACTGCCGATGGCCAGACCACTCGGCGCGCCAGGGGGGCCGAATGGGCTATTGAAGCTATAAAGTACCGCTTCCGCCCATGTGCCGCCGGCGGCCTTTGGCGGAGTGAGCGAGAAAACGACGCCGCAAGTGAAATACGGATCCGAGGGAGCGCAGGCCACGCCTCCGTACGAGGTCGTGCCGTAGAGCACGCCTCCGGCGCCGATCACGACGCCAGTGTAAGGTTCGCCGCCATCGCCGCCGCCGGCAAAGTTGTACAGCACGCTTTCTGTCCATTGGCCATTCGGAGAGGCCGGCGGTGTGAGCGAAAACACCGTGCCGCATCCGGAATACGTGAGTGGGGGCAAACCAGCCGCCACGGTTATAAGGCAGCCATTCGGTAGCGCGCCCGTACCTCCATATGCGGTTGTGCCGTACAGAATGGTCCCGCCGTCCGGCCCGCTGCCAACCGCAATGCCCGACGGAATAGCGCCGTCGCTTTTTCCTTTGAAATCGTAGAGCACCGTCTCCGTCCAGGCTCCGCCGGTTTCCGCGGGCGGGGTCACGGCGAAGACTGTGCCGTATCCCAAGCCGCCGCTCGCGGTGACGCCGTAGAACACGCCGTTACTTCCAGCCGCGAGACCTATGGGATTGCCTCCGTCTTCTGGCTGGTTCACGAAGGTATAGAGAGTGGTTGATGCCGGGCTGGTTTGCGATGCCAGAGGCGACGTGGGAATAAGAAACGCTGCTAGAAGCGTCTTAGAAATAGTAACTACGCGGGGGCGCGTTGGCATGCAAAATCCCTCATAAAATAGGATAGCGGACGCGGTAGTTTCAGGTTACCATCGTTACGACCTCCCCAAGTAAATCGCGCAAGGCCGGGCGAGCCTTGTGGACCAGCCGGACCGGTCGCCCCTTTCGACCGGCCCGACACTCGAAAGTCGAATTCGAAAAAGACTTCACCGTTCGAATTGAGGAGGCGCCGTCACTTGGCCTGCTTCTTGAGACTGTCCAGGAAGCATAAATGTCCTCCAAGTTTTTTCGGAAGGCATGGCCTTTTCGGCTGTACGCCGCCGCGCCCGGACGCGTATGGGTCCATCATGTTTGACTGAAAAAACGCCGGATTTTGACGCACTGCTTGGCACGGTAGTCGTTGGGATATCCAGGCCGCGCGCGCAAGACATCGAGCTTCGCCCAATTGACGCTGGTCACTGAGAAACGACGGCCTGTCCCACCGCAGGGTGGCGTGGAGGGTGCGACAATTCCGATCTGGCGTAATACTTGGAAATTGCGGCGCGGCGTGATACCCTGCGCTTCCAATCTCAAGGGTCCGCGCGGACTCTCCCATCCTTGGCCGTTGCGCTCGATTCTTGTGGAGGCTTATGGAATTGAACAAAAGCAAGCCCATTGTCTCGTTGGCGGTGCTCGGTCTTCTCCTCGTCATTCTGCTGCAACTCGTGCTGATGGCGCGCGAAAACTCGGCTACCTTCGATGAGCCGTGCCATATCTACTCGGGGTATCTGCAATGGAAGCATGGATATATCCTCTTGAATCCGCCCCTGATCCGATATGTCCTGGCGTTACCTTTGCTCGGAACGGATCTTAGAGAACCGGAGATGGCGAAGGGCGATTACGGGTGGGTGGAATTCAAAGGAGGCAAGGATCTGGTGTTCCAGAACGACGTGAATGCACTGCTGTTTCGGGTGCGAATGATGGCGGCGGTTTTCACGCTGCTGCTGGCTTACCTGATCTTTGCGGCGGCGCGGGAGATGTTCGGAGTGGGCGCGGGGCTGATCGCGCTCGGCCTCGTTGCCTTCGACCCCACGGTGATGGGCCATTCCGCGCTCGGCACCCTGGACGCAGGGAACGCGCTCTTCATGTTCGGGGCGATTTACGCCTTTTACCGGTACGTGAAATCGCCAACGGTGCGGCGGTTGACGGCGGCCGGCGTGATTGTGGGGCTTGCGCTGGCGTCGAAGCACAGCGCCATCCTGCTGTTTCCCATGCTGGGGCTGCTGGCTATCGTCGAGGTGGTATGGCGCGGAAAGCTCGCGCCTGATGGCCAAGCCCTTCCGGCCGGACGGCAGGCTTTGCGTTTGGCCCTGGCATTGGCAGTCATTGTCGCGATCTCGATCACGGTCCTTTGGGCGGCGTACGGTTTTCGCTACGCTCCGCGCGACGCCGTGCCGTTTGATCCGCCTATGGCGGCGCAACTCCATCGAGTGCCCTCTGGTTTGGAGGCCGGATTCCTCGGTGAGGTCGACAAGCTGCACCTTCTGCCCGCGCCGTTCACCTACGCTTTCGCGTACATCCTGTATCAGGCCCAGTCATACACGAGCTATGTGCTGGGCGTGGCCTACCCGCACGCGGTCTGGTTCTTCTTCCCCATCACGATGCTCATAAAGTCGAGTCTTACGTTTTTGATCCTGCTAGCCATTGCCGGCGGCGCGGTGGTTACGGGCAGAGTCCGGATCTCGCGGGGAATTCTCTACATGGGTATTCCGGCTGTGGTCTTCATGGCATTCGCGGTGACAGGGGGGATGAATATCGGGGTCCGGCATATTTTGCCTGTCTATGTGTTTCTCTCGGTTCCGATCGCCGGGGCGGCCTGGGCTCTGATTCAACGAAACTGGCGCTGGCTTTACGCCGTGGTTGCGCTGCTGGTGTTTCAGGCGGTGTCGGTGCTGCACGCCTTTCCCGCTTACATCTCCTATACCAACGAGGCCTTCGGCGGGCCGGCGAACAGTTACAAGTATCTTAGCGACTCGAACACCGAATGGGGCCAGCAACTGAAAGCCGTCAAGCGCTATGTCGATACGCGGGGGATCAAGGCCTGCTGGTTCGCCTATTTCGACCAGCTCGTGATAGACTATCGATCTTACGGGATCCCTTGCACGCCGCTAATCACCGCCGAGGTCCCGTCCGCCGACACACCGCCGGCGATTGACGGTCCGGTGCTGATCAGCTCGGCCGTTCTTTCCGGTTTCGAAACTGGCACCGGCCCTCTGAATCCTTATGCACAGTTCCAAAATGTGAAGCCGAGCGCAGTCATCGAATATGGCGTGTTCGTGTATGAGGGGCATTTCGATGTCCCCCTGGCTGCGGCGTTGAGCCACGTTTACAAAGCGCGAATGCTCCTTGGCGCACGGAACGCGCCAGGCGCCCTTTCCGAGGCGCAGCAGGCCGAAGCCCTTGCGCCGGACTCGGCTGCCGTGAACGCAATGTTGGGAGAAGCCCTGCGCGCGAACGGCCAGGCCGGCGACGCCGCGCAGTATGACCGGAAGGCGCTCGCGATTGCTAAGTCCGTGCAACCGGAATTCCAGGCCACGCTGATTGCGGATCTGGAGGCGCGGCTGGAAATAGGGAAGCAGGGGCAGTAAACCAAAGAAACGCCCTGTCGGTCTTTTCATAGCCCATACGTGGCCTGGCACGCCAGCTACTTCCATCATCGCAAGCGTGGCGCTCCTCTCGATATTTCGCTTGCTCGTTCCCACCCATCTTAGCGCGGGCTTCGCTGCGCTATCTCACGTGCTGTCGTCAGCCAGTCGGCGTGCGAGTCCGTCATCGTGCGGGACGTCACCTGTGCAGGTCGCGAGCGCGATCGCGGTCAAGAGAGCTAGCGGACGGCAAGTTTGGCTAGAAGGGCGTAATGATCCATGAGTTCCCCAGTATTGAAAGCTTAAACCCCCAGTTCACCGAGCAGGACGCGTCCGTGTCCAAGTTTGTCAACGTGGACGTAAAAGCAAAGGTCATAAACTTCCTTCCTGATAGTATGACGCCAGCGGGGCGGGCGTGAGCCGCCGATTATTGCAGATTCTTAATGTAGGGGCTAGGCAAGCCGTTTTACGACACCGGCTGGCGCGCGCGCTGGCGTGCCGCTCGACCGCTGCGAAAACAAACGCCAGTCTGCCCGGGGGAGAGGCGTCCGCATCTCTGCTTTCTTTGATCAGGCGTCCACAGTGTCCGCGCCACGCCCCCTGCCTTTCGCCTTCGCAAAGGCCCGCGTTGCCGCGGTGACCGTACTTACGCCCGTGGCGAAGTAGGCCATCATCTGGTCGCCCCAAACGTAGGCTAATGCCACGAAAAAGGCGATGATCGCAACTCCCAGCACAATGCGCAACGCGCTCAAGGAATCGTTGCTACCCGCCTCATCGGGAATGACGCAATCCGCATCGCTGAACGACCGCCCGATGTATTTGGCGAAGCCCTTGACCGCTACCTTAAACCTACGGTCGTGCAACAGCAGGCCGCGCAGTACGAGGTGTGTCATGGCTGGCTTCTGGAGGCAGTTGGCCCAGCCATATTTCGCGATCTGGTGCAAGGCCACCCGTTCCTCATCCGAACAGGCCTGCCAGAGAAGCGCGAACCGGCGGTCGCCCTCGATCCGGCATGGATTTTTCGCCTGCACGACCTGGAAGCCCGCCAGCACCCTGGCCCAGCGTTCGATGTCCAGGCAGTCGCCGCCTTCGTTCTCGGGCGACGGTCCCTTCCGCCTGGCCAAGCAAGCCAGAAAATACAAAGGGTCTACGGTGGTGACGATCACGATTCTGCATTTGACCTCGTAAACCAGCCGCTCCAGCACACTGAGCTTCCGTTGCCTCTCTGCAGGTTTGTCCAGATTGTGCTCGAAGTGGTCGAGAACGACCAGTTTTTCCGGCTCCCTAGCTGCCGGCTCCATCCCCCATTGCGGATCGCCGATCGCGTTCACGTAATACAGGTCGATGTAATCGATTCCAGGGCGACCTTTGAATGCCTCCGTCTTGCCGGAGCGGGGCGCCCCAAGAAGGACCGCGTGCCGCCCAAAGGGCCAATCCCCGAGATCGAGATCCCGCGAGATATTCACTGCGGGCCACTCCTCCGCGCGCCTCCAATCCAGCACGAAGAGGCGCTTGATGGCGTAGCGCAGCCCGAAGAAGGCTACCACAGTCCCCGCTAAAATTGAAACAACAGTCAAGAAGGTCCACGGATCCGACCCAGTCCCGACCCTCTGCGGCAAGGCCGATACGATCCAGCGGCGGTAATCGCCCGCCGCGGCGGCTGGCTCCTCGCTGCAAGACTTTGCGGTCCCGTTGACTCTGAGCAAGAGCTTCGCGCCTGGGAACGATTCATCCTGGCACCACATCAATGCGTTATCGCGGCTCAACCCCGACCGATGCCTTGGCGAACCGCCCTCGCGCGGCACAAGCTCCGAGGAAACAAAGAGGAGTAACGGATCCAGGCTGTGCGGTTGCAATTTAGCCCCAGCGTCCGGCCGAGGCGCCGGTTCCAGCGCCAGCGTCTTAAAGGAGACCATCGCGGACCTTGGCGGCCCGCGTTTGTCGACCCCTTGCACCGCGTAAAAGTATGTCATCGATGCCCTCAGGTTATTGTCCGCATAAAAAGTTGCGGTCAAATCGGCTATCTTGGTCAGGCTGGATGGCGCAACGCCCCGGAGGACGCGGTATCGGGCCGCCGGCCTATCGCTAGACCATGTCAGGCTTATTCGGTTGCTGGAAACCTCAGTCGCGAGGAGTTGGATTTGCGTGCCTTGCTCCGTCGGCGTCTCAGCGAAGACGATCGCCGACCGGGGCGCGAGATCCCGATCTTTGTCGTCCGCTTGAACCGCATAATAGTAAGTCGTCGAAGGGTTCAGATCGTTGTCTGCAAACGAGGCCGTTGCGGAAGCGCCCGCTTCGCTCAGGCTGCCAGGGGCAAGGCCCCTGTAAATCTTGTAGTCGATTTTCGTATTGGCCGCGGGGGGCGACCAATTCAGTACGATCTGCCGGCTTGAAGCCGCCTTCGCCGCCAGATTGGCGATCAACGGGTCCATGTAGTATAGATCCTTGGTTTCGTCGTTCAGGCGTTGTGAAAGAAACTTGCCTCTCGCCGAATCCTCGTCTCCGTAGATTCCGAAGTAGGCTTGACTGATGTGCTCCCGCCGCTGCTCCAATTGCTCCGCCAGTTCCAGTTGCGAGCGGCGGGCGGCAACTACTTTGTGGAAAAGCGCGGATGCATTGAAAAGACGCAGCGCCGGAATGAATCCTACACCGAGTAGCAAGGCGGTGGCCGGCAAGGCGTAAACCGCCGCAAGGCTGAAACGCGCGCTTGGCGGCCTTGGCTTTCCGGACGGAAGCGCCAGAAAGAAGAAAGCCACGGACAGGCATACGAGCCAAAAGGGAACTGGCATGCCAAGGTGCGCGGGCGTGCCACGTTGCCGGAACCACACCGCTATTAGCCATCCCGCCGCCGGCAGCAAGAGCCCGGCTGACAGGAGACGTATGATGCTTTCCTTAGAGCTGAGCTTCAGGAGCGTGAAAGCAATTGTGATCACTGGAATGGTCCAGGCCGTGATCCACAATTCCGTCCCGTCGCACTGAAAAAACAGACACGAATTGAGGATAATGACGGAGATCAATACCCAGAAGAGTCTCCAGTACACAGGGCGATCTCCGTTTGCGGGCCAAATCCAACGCGGCGGACGCTTCGCGAACCCCGCCAGCAACCCGCCGATAACGAGGATCGCGACGTAGCTGCCCGCGAGGAAGAAAAAACTCAGAACCGCATCGAAATGGTCCTCGCCCAAGCGGGTGAGATCCCGGAACACTATGATGGACCAGTCGCTATGTGTAAACGCTTCAATCGGCTGAACCCGGAGGAGATGCCGGATGCCGAGGTATGACGTTTCCAGGACGCCGCTCTCGCGCAGTTCGAGTAAGTCGTGCAGCCGCCGCCCTTTGTCGCACGCATCGGCAAAGTTTTCCCGCCCGTTTTTCGCCGCCATGGAATGGAACAAGACCCTTCCCGTGCGGTCTACAATCGCAAAGCCGTACTCCGGTGGAAACACCGGCTGGTAGAGGCTAACCAATCCGGTTCCGATGATGGCAACCGGCGCCCTTGTCTGCAGCGGCTTCGAGGAGGGACGGCTGATAAATGCCAGATATCTGCCGTTCGTGTTTGCGTAATCCGGTTCGATCCAAAAGCCCGGTTCGCCGGGCCGATCCCGGAACCGCCATAAATCCGCCCGCTCCGGCGCCGGCTGTGCGACCGACGCATTTGGAGACGGTAGCGCATGACGGAATACTCCGAAGTTGCATACCCGCACCTTGGGAGTGACGCTGCTTCTTGCCGAGAGCTTAATCTCCTGCCAGCCCGAGCGGCCGACAAAGAATGCGTTGTCAAAATACGGATACTTCTCCGGGCTTCCAACCTTTTTTAAGACTTCGGGAGTCCAGTCGGAGTCCTTGGGCGGGAACTTGAAATCGTCGTCGAAATAGTTGGCACACGTCGTGCCGGCGACCTCTGTGCTCTCCCGCGTCCCCGAGTTCTTCTGCCGGAGGTAGAAACTCTCCAGGCCGCTCAGCATATCCAGCGCGGCGTGCGTCTCGGCCGCGAGATTATCTTCGATTCTGGCGGCGAGGCGCTGCAGTTCCGCTTCCGTTTCCGGCCGATGGCGGGAAAACATCAGATGGCCTGTAAGCCCGCCCAGCAGAATTGCCGTGAAAACAACTTGGAATATGAAAACGAAGCCGGTCCTTTGCTTCAATACTTCGGATGACCCCATCAACCGGAAGCGCAGGATCGGATATGTTCCAATCCCTCCCAAGAGAACAAAGATCCCGATGGTGACAAGCGTGTTCTCCAGGGGCAGCCCCCGCTCCGCGTGAAACGCGCGGTCGCTCAAGATGCCGCAGACGATAAAGTTGAGCGGAGTCGAGTCGTCCAGCAGAGCCGGCACCGAAACAGGCACGGTGTACAGCTTGTATGGGTCGCCGCCCAGTTTCACGTCTGTCGTTTTGCTGGTAGCCAAACGGGTCGCCAGTTCATCGTCTTTGCCGGTAGATTCGGTCTCCCGGCGAGTGCTGTTTTCAGTTGTGGTGGTCTGGCGCCCTTTTGTGGTCCTGGTCTTATCTTTTCCGGATGCCGGCTTTGGGGCGGCTGGCTTTGTGTCTTGTTTCTTGTCCGGCTTGCTTTCGGGTGGGCCGATATCCTCGAAAAGGGAATGCAAGTCGGCAATTTTCATGCCGGAGCGCCGTGTCTGGTAAAGGATGCGCCCGTCGGCATTTGCGAGCAGCAGGTCCTCGAAGGCCCCTTTGGGAAGGGAGTCTTCGAGGGAATTCATCAAGACATCGAAGGAGACGGTCCAGCAGGAGGGGGCGGGTTTGACGCCTGTCGCTGGGTTTGGGACCCCATCCACTACGAGATGCAGGTTGTTGCCGGATACCGTGAGCCTCCTCTGAGGATCTGGCGTCACATCGGAGCCACACTCCTCCTCCAAGTCTGGAACCTGGCCGCGCAATTCGCTCCGATCCCACTTCCGGTGTCCAATATCGTCGAGGGTCTTCAGGCGGCTGGAAAATTGCTCGGCGAGAGCTGCCAGAACGCGCAAGGAGCGCTCGTTAATATCCGTCTCGCTTTGCCTGGACGCTAGCCTGTAGTACCACGCCGACAGCGCGACGAGGATCACCACCGCGATGACGGGATATTGAAACTTCGGCGAGAATAATGCTGATTTCCACCGCTCCATCGTTCTGTACCTTCTTGGAAGCCCGCTCAGACCGAAGCGTCACAACAGTCCATAAACGTCGCACGGGAAAAGCGAGATAAGAAATTAAACCATGGACCCGCCGACTTTGCAAGAAGTATTTGCGCTATCTAAGCGTTCAGTGCAGCCAGCCGCAAGCCGCCTGCCCTTCACCATATAAGCGGAAACGGCGAGAATAAAGGGACACACAGCGGAGGTTATCTCACCACCTCGGCCGGGTCGTCCATCCTCACAGACGGCCGCGCGGGACTAGCGCCTCCCGGCTAGTTAACGGCGATTTGGTTTCGTCTGTCACATTTTCCGCAAACCCGCCCTCGACGCACAAAAGTGCATAAAAATGCACAACAAAAATCGAACGGGCCGACCGCCTAACCACCAGCGCCAAGTGTCCACTCTCGACTCGCCGGCTCGCCCCTTCGCCCGCTCAACAGCCACCACCTGCTCTCCCCCCTATCTCACCGTCGCCGGATCGTCCACCTTCACGCTCGGCCGCGGGTCCAGCGCGCGCCGCCGGATCGAAGATCCGCACATCTTCCTTCCGTGCCTGATACCCCTCGTAATCCGGCGTGTTCGTGAAGCAGTCGCTCAAAATTGCTGCAATCGCATCGAACAGATTCAGCGGCGGCAATCCCAGCAGTCGAAATATGGTCTCTAGCAGCCCCGGAAAGTGGTTTTCACGCGCGAGACATAGCCCCGCTTGAAGTACGGCCCGATCCCCAGGAACACGGTGCGATGCGCGTCGATGTGGTCGCGCCCGCCCTGCGCGTCGTCCTCGGTAGCGAACATGGCCATCTCGCGCCACTGCGGGGCCCGCGACAGAAACTCCACGATGCGCCCCAGCGCGTAATCGTTGTCCGCCACATAGGACGCCTCGTACGGATAGCCATCTTGCGGGCGGGCGGCCGAACGGGCGATTCGGGACAGCGCCGATTGGGCTCTGTGTAGATTCGGATAGCTACCGATAACGCCGCTTAACCGACCCAGTTCGACCACCAGCTTCAGAGAATCCGGGGGCGGCTCGAAGAGGAAGGCCGAGCCAGTCCCCCTGGCGAGGCGCTTGCGTTGTTAACCATCTTCTATTCGGGTCTTGTGCTTGCGGGAACCGTGACGGTCGGCTCCAGTTCCCCGGGCTTTCGTGTAGTGCCGAAATAGAAGCCGATGACAACCAGAACAATATCCTTGACGCCGTAGTGATCGTCTAGCCCACTTAGTGCGGCAATACAGTAAGTGGCGATGATGAAGACAGCGACCACGGTGCGTGTATCCCAAGTGCGCGCAAGGTGATGAGGCGAGAGCTTCCATCCGGCCTTGTCGGCGAAGTATTCGACGATCAGAAGGACAACGACGAGCTGGAGCAGGGGGCGTGCGAAAACCCAGATCTGGCTACCGATTACGAGGATTAGTTGCTGCGTATCGTGGGCTTGCGAGGATTGCGGGCCGAGTAGGAATGCGGCGCCCCAGGCGGCACCGAGCAAAGCGAAGATGACGATGGTGGTCCAGAGCAGAGTTTTCATCGCGCAGGACAGTATGACATGTTTTGAGCACCGAAACAACGGGTAATGCACCATTCGATGGCGTCGGAACCAAAAATGGACTTCTGCAGAATTTACGTTTATCGCAATTCGAGCCCTTTGGCGACCCGTCAGGGTGGCTTCCAGAACGACAACGCTTGATTTCCCGGCCGGTACGAGGTAAAGTCGTGAGGCCACCGATAATGCCCAATAACGTTCCCACTCATCTCAGCGCGCGCTTCGCTGCGGGCGCGCCGTGATGTAGCAGCCCGCTCCCGGCCGGTTTCGATCACGTCCTGCGGACTTCCTCCAATCGACTGAAAACAAAGTGCCGAGCCCCGCAATACCCCGCCGGCCGCCATGGTCCGTGCTATTGTGATGTCGGGTGGGCCAACAGCCACGCCCGAAATCCAGGTATCATGCACTCGCCACAGGTGTTCTGCACCGGCAGCCTGCCAGTTCTTTGAAAATTTCATCCGCGCGGCGGAATCGTCCCCGCAAAATCTCCCCCTACCATACTGACCCGCATAGCTTTAGGCCCTTCTCAGCTTCGTTTGTCACATTTTGCCTGCAACCCAATGCCGATGCACAAAAGTGCACAAGAAACCCGGATCGCCGCGTCGCCGCGTCCCCGTGTCGCCGCGTCCCCCCACCCCCTACCGCACAACCTCCCCCGG
>Ga0302326_10006128_pt1 | contig 27060 bp, 29 predicted proteins | sample Palsa_T0_3_FD_202264 | JGI IMG/M metagenome (GOLD analysis project Ga0302326, IMG submission 202264) | Peat permafrost microbial communities from Stordalen Mire near Abisko, Sweden - Palsa_T0_3 | ecosystem: Environmental > Terrestrial > Soil > Palsa > Peat permafrost | place: Sweden: Abisko... | reverse complement strand
GCGGGGAAGACGGCGTATGTCGAGCTGACGAACTCGAACGCCGCTGAACCGCAAAGCTCTGCTCACTGATGCTTCGGCTGTGATTTCGAATGCCGGACAATTCCCTTATCCTCAAACTTGCGTCAGCCGATTCGAGCGCTCGAGAGAACGGCGCTGCTGAAATCTTTGCGCGCGGCCGAGCGCTCACCGAACCGATCCTCGCTGCATGGCTGCAGGATTCCGGCTTACACGCCAATTTCGACGCCGGAAATCCACAGATGACAGTGGGATTTGCGGTGTTCCCTGAGACTTTCAGCAAAATTCGCGCGGCAAACGGCAATCCGAGGCTCGCCGATGTTCCGCCCGATCAAGACGCGATTGAGTTTGAACTCCACTTCGCCGGCGGCGCGCAGATCGACATACTCACGACGAAGGCGCCCGGCGGCCCCGGAGCCATAGCGCGATTCCTTGAAAAATTTGGCGAGGGTATTCAGCAGGTTGAATTCGACGTGGAGAGCGTGGATGACGCGACGGAGATTCTACGGTCACGTTTCAATCTTGCGCCACTTTATCCCGCAACGCGCTCCGGCGCAGACGGTACGCGTGTGAATTTCTTCCTGGTCAGCCGCCCCGACGGCCGGAAAGTTTTGATCGAGCTTGTCGAAAAGTAGCTGCCTCGCCGCTATTCCCCGCTCTGCTCCAGAAGTTTTGCGACAAGAGCGCTCCAACCGGTCTGATGATTCGCACCGAGGCCGGCGCCGTTGTCGCCGTTAAAATACTCGTAAAACAAAATTAAATCGCGCCAGTACGGATCGTTCTGAAATTTCTCACTGCTCCCGTAGACGGGGCGCTTGCCGTCGCGACGCAGAAAGATGTGCGATATTCTCCGGGAAATCTCTTGCGAGACCTCCCACAGCGTCATCATTTTGCCCGAGCCCGTCGGGCACTCCACTTTTAAATCGCTTCCGTAGTAGTAGTCGTACCGCTGAAGCGCTTCGATCACCATGAAATTCATCTGCACCCAAATGGGCCCGCGCCAATTTGAGTTTCCGCCGAAGAGATTCGACGTGGACTCAGCCGGCTCGTAATCCACCATGTGCTCGGTATCGTCGAATCTCAGCATGTACGGATTCTTTGCGTGCACCTTGGAAAGCGAGCGGATGCCGTAGGGCGAGAGAAACTCATTCTCATCGAGCATATAGCGGAGAATTCGGACCAGCCGTTCGCGATTTACGAGCGCCATGAGCCGGCGAACGCCGCCGCTTTTTGAACGCTGGCTCATGTCCAAATGCTTCGCAGTATCTGCATGATGATCGAGATACCACTGCGCCCGCTTCAGGAAACCTTTGCGCGACTCGACTTCTTCGGGCTCGATCGTATCAACGGCGAAGATCGGAATCAGACCTACCATCGAACGAACTTTCATCGTCAGGTGCTCGCCGCCCGGCGCCCGAAGGACGTCGTAGTAGAACCCATCCTGCTCGTCCCACAGGCCGTTCACCTGCCCGCCGATGTTGTTCATCGCGTCCGCGATATGAACGCAATGCTCGAAGAATTTGCTCGCCAAGTCTTCGTACACGGCATTTTCTTTCGCCAGTTCCAGCGCGATCGCCATCATGGTCAGCGAATAACTCATCATCCAGCTGGTGCTGTCGGATTGTTCGATGCGAATCCCGCCGGGGAGCGGAAGAGAGCGATCGAATACTCCGATGTTGTCGAGTCCGAGAAAACCGCCCTCAAAAATATTCAGGCCGTCAGGGTCCTGGCGGTTCACCCACCACGTGAAATTCAGCAGCAGTTTTTGAAAAACACGCTCGAGAAAGTCGCGGTCCGCCCGGCCAGTTAGGCGCCGGTCGATCTGATAGACGCGCATCGCCGCACTCGCGAAAACGGGCGGATTTTCATCATCGAACGACCACTCGTAAGCAGGCAGCTTACCGTTGGGGTGCATGTACCATTCGCGAAGAAACAAACTGAGCTGGCTCTTGGCGTACTCGGGATCGATTAGCGCCATGGCAATACAGTGGAATGCGAGATCCCACCCCGCATACCACGGATATTCCCACTTGTCCGGCATCGAGATCACGTCGGAGTTGTAGAGGTGCTTCCAGTTGTGGTTGCGGCCGGAGAGGCGCTCGGGCGGCGGCGCAGGCTGCGTGGGGTCGCCATCCAGCCAGCGTGCAACTTCGTAGTGATAGCATTGCTTGTTCCAAAGCAGTCCCGCCAGCGCCTGACGCGAGACGTGCTTCGCGTCATCGGACATTGGACGGCGGCTAATGTGCGCGTAGAAATCGTCTGCTTCGTTCTGTCGCAACGCAAATAGATCGTCGAAGCCTTTGCCAAATGCCGCATCTGGAGTGAGGCCATTCGCGGGCGCCTGATCTGTGAGTCGAAGGCGCAGTTCAAACTTTCCGCCCGGCGGAATTTCGAACGGGAAATGCGCGGCGGCCTTTGTGCCGGTTTGCTTGGGATTTACCGCTGTCTTGTCGCCATGCACGATGTACTCGTGAAAGGCGTCTTTCACAAAAGGAGTTCGATTCTGGGCGCCGTAAAGACGTTTCGCGTTAGTCTCATTCTCCGTGAAGAGCAATTCATGCGCATCCCGAATGAGCAGCCATCGCTTGCCGTAATCGGGTTGCTCGAGTTCGATCACGTCAATGCCGGCAGGTCCGGGCAACGCACGCAACGCGGGCCGAGCATCGCCAGGCATCGTATTTCCCCAGTCCCATTTATTTCGGAACCATAGCGTGGGAAGCAGATGCAGCTTTGCCGCGTCGGGTCCGCGATTCCATGCTGTGACGCGAACCAGAATATCCTCGGGCGCAGCTTTGGCGTACTCGATAAAAACATCGAAGTAGCGGTTGTCATTGAATATTCCCGTATCCAGCAACTCGAATTCGGGCTCGTTGCGCGAACGGCGTGCATTCTCATCGACCAACTGCTCGTAGGGAAACTGAGACTGAGGATATTTATAGAGGTACTTCAGATACGCGCTCGTTGGCGTGGCATCGAGATAAAAGTAATATTCCTTCACGTCCTCGCCGTGATTGCCTTGCAGGTTGGTCAGCCCGAAGAGGCGCTCTTTCAGAATCGGATCGCGCTCGTTCCAGAACGCCATTGCCAAGCAGATGCGCTGGTGCCTGTCGCAAATCCCCGCGATGCCGTCTTCTCCCCAGCGGTACGCACGAGAGCGCGCGTGATCGTGCGGAAAATAATTCCAAGCGTCGCCGTTGGCGCTGTAGTCCTCGCGAACGGTTCCCCATTGGCGCTCCGAGAGGTACGGACCCCATCGCGTCCAATAAGCTTTTCGCTCGTTCGAATCCTGAAGCCGCTGCTCTTCTGCCGTCATCGGTGTCTCGGATTACCTTTTGCGATGCCTCGATACTTGTGGCGCCGCCGGAGTGCCGGGTATTTGTGGCGTTTCACTCTACCGAGTTGCCGCCCCACAATTCAAGACGCGATGTTACGGATCAGGTTTCAGGTGTGTGACAGTTCCGTGACGGGCTGAGGGAACGAATCGCAGACAACGGTGGTGGCGAACGCGGCGCTTATTCTGTATCCTCGGCGACCGGGACATGAGCGACGCGATTTGGTCCAATAGCTCCAGCCGCCTGCGCGATATCTTCGACCACGAAGTGCACCACCACAATCGCTCGTGGTTCGCTTTCATCTGGGTTGCAGCTGCGGCGACAATTGTCATCTCGCCGCAATTTTTTCTCGGCAACGCTTCCGGCCACGACATTCAATTCCATTTGGCATCGTGGATGGAAGTGGTGCAGCAATGGCGTCAAGGCATTTTCTATCCGCGTTGGGCTGAGTGGGCGAATTTTGGATTCGGCGAGCCGCGATTTATTTTTTATCCGCCGGCATCGTGGCTGCTCGGCGCGGTTCTCGGGCTGATTTTGCCGTGGCGGATGGTGCCCGGAGCGTTCATCTGGGTGGCGCTGGTAATCGCGGGCGCGTCCATGCACCGTCTCGCGCGCGCCTGGCTGCGGCCGCAGGATGCGATTACTGCCGCGGTTTTATATACCGTCAATCCCTACCATCTTGTGATCGTTTATTACCGCAGCGATTTTGCGGAGTTGCTCGCAAGCGCTTTCTTCCCTCTGTTGATTCTCCAGACGCTTCTGCTGGCACGCGAGGGCTGGCGCCGAGTGCCGCGCTTCGCGACTGTGTTCGCGCTGATTTGGCTGACGAACGCGCCCGCCGCCGTGATTGCGACGTACTCGGTAGCCGTGGTCGTCGTTTCGGAGATTGTGTTAAGCCGGTCGCTGAAGCCCGTACTGCAGGCCGCGGTCGCAGGAGCTTCGGGCTTTGCACTTGCGGCCTTTTACATGGTGCCCGCTGTTGTTGAGCAGCGCTGGGTGGAAATTTCGCAGGCGCTTGCGCCCGAGCTGCAGCCGTGGCGCAACTTCCTGTTCATACATGCCGACGACCCCGAATTTGTTCTTTTCAATTTGAAAGTCTCGGGAGTCGCGCTGCTTGTCGTCGCCGTCTTCGGGATCGCGACGGTGTTAGCCGCGCGCCGGCGCGAAAGCGCGCCGGGAGTGTTCTGGCCGCTCCTTACGCTCGGATCGGTTTCGCTGGTATTGATGTTTCCGTGGACTGCATGGCTCTGGCGGCATGTTCCCGAACTTGCCTTCGTTCAATTTCCCTGGCGCTGGCTGGCGCCGCTCGATGTGGTCGCAGTATTTTTCTTTTGCGCTGCGATTGCATCGCTGAAGCGCCGATGGATTGCGTGGAGCCTCGCGGCGATCGTCCTCGCGGCGCTCGGCGCGTGGATGACAACGAATAACTGGTGGGACGATCAAGATGCGGCGTTTGTGGCTGACTCGATCACTTCGGGAACGGGTTATCAGGGCACGGACGAATACGAGCCGCTCGGTTGCGACCGGACGGACCTCCCTGACAATCCGCAGCGCGCATCGCTCGTTGATCCTCAGACGAAAACTGCTGTACCGATCAACGGCATTGGTCTGCACGTCGAGACGTGGACCGCGGAGCACAAAATCGTGTCTGTGGATTCGCCCCGTCCTACGACGCTAGTGCTGCAGCTCATTGCGTATCCAGCGTGGCGCGCCACGTTGAACGGCGCGCCCGTCTCGATTGAACCGCTCCCGGACACAGCGGTCGTGTCGCTGCCACTAGCCGCCGGATCAAGCCGCGTTGACTTGCGATTCACGCGAACTCGAGATCGGACGCTGGGTGGATTGATTTCGCTTGCCGCGGGAATTTGCTTGCTGCCGTTCGCGCGCTCTCGGAGGAGGCGGTTGTGATGCCGGAAATTCTTGCTATGACGTCTGATGTTCGCTACTGCCAGTCTTTCGCAGCACGATGCGATCGCCCTTGAGTTCGTAACGGCTATCGCGCCATACGGCCTTCGCGGCCGAATAGCTCGCGCACCACACGACGAATCCGAGCAGATCGCGGACTGGATAAAGCCAAAACGCTCGCCGCGCGGCCGGATCGAGCACCACGGTCCAGCCAACGATCCACGCTTCCAGCATCCGATTCAGCAAAGCAATACCGAGGAACGCGAGGCCGATCCCAACATGCCCAAGAAACGCGGCCGCGACGAAACCGAGAATGCCGTACGGCATCGCGAAAATCAGCCCTTCACCGAAATGTCCCTTCGGCCGCGAGTACCGCGTGGACTTCGCCCATCGCAACTGGTTATCCCACATCCGCCGAAATGTGGGCTGGTTCACAACATGATCGATGACGTGGTTGGAGAGCACCACTCGATAGCCGGCCTTTTCAATCAGATTGCCGATCATGAAATCGTTGGCGAAGTAATCGCCAAGCACTGCGTAGCCTCCAATTTTTTCGAGCGCGTCTCTGCGCACCGCGATCGTCGGCCCGAGGCCAAATTTCATTCCTTCGAGCAAGTTCGCGACGAGCACTCCGGCGGTCATTTCCACCGACATTCCGATCGCGGTCTCACCGGACCAGAATCCGCCCAGATTCTTGCCGCGATACACGCACGTGACCATGCCGATTTTGGAATTAAGCAGTGGTGCGACAACTTCGCGCAGGTAATTCGGCGAAACCTCAACATCGCTATCGCTTGTGACCAGAATTTCATGCGCCGCGACTTGCGACATTCGATGGAAGCAATACGCCGGCGGATTCGGCCACGGCGGCTTGCCCGTGACGAGAATCTGGCAGCGGATGGACGGATATCGCGCTGAAATCTCTTGAATCACGCCGATGGCCGCGTCATCAGGCTCGTCGGCGGCGAATAGAATTTCGTACGATGGATAATCCTGCCGAAAAAAACTCTCGACGTTTTCCTTCAAATTTGCTTCGAGACCGTGCATAGGCTTCAAGACGGAAACAGGCGGAAATCTTTCGCTCTGCGCCAACGCGCGGCGCGCCTTCCGCGCGTCAGCATGGAAGCGAAAAGTTCCGAGAAGCACCAAAACAAGAAATACAGCAGAAGAAAGCGTGCCGATGGCAGCTACGGCGAGCGCGACATAAAGAATCAGATGGATGGAAAGAGCTCCTTCAACGGAGCGGACCTGACCGCTCGGCAAACAATCACACGATCACTCGCACCGGGCCGAGAGCAGCCCATTCGGGAAGACACTTTATCGCACTTTGGAGCGTGTGGCGGCGGCAGTCCGGCGTTTTGCAGAGGTAGCTTTGGAAATATCCAGACGAATCTCGCGGTCGCCTGCAGCGCGGGCAGGCTCGAGAGTGTAACCGGACTTCACGGCGTCGTCGTAGAACATCTTCACGGTTTCGAGCGAATAGTCGCGCAAATCTTTGCCGATAAGCGATAGCTTTTTCAAAATGTCGTTCGTAACCGTGATGATGTGGCAGCCGATTTCGTCAGCCTGATAGATATTCAGCAGCTCGCGCGGGCTCGCCCAAATTAATTCCGCCTTCGGATTCGGGCGCATGATATCGAGCGCCGCAATCATTACGGGAACCGGATCACGCCCCGTATCCGCCACGCGGCCGGCAAAAACGGAAATGCAAGAAGCCGCGCCGCCATCAAGCGCGCCCGCGACTTCACGCACCTGCTCGAGCGCCATCACTGCCGTGACGTTTATCCGTATCCCATCGGCGCTCAAGCGCCGGATCAAGCCGTACATCGGCTTGCGCTTCGTGTTCGTCACCGGAATTTTCACGTAGACGTTCTCGCCCCAGCTGGCAATTTCGCGCGCTTGCGCTTCCATCGTGGCTTCGTCATCGGCAAGAACTTCAAATGAAATCGGCCGGTCCGTTATGCCTTCAAGAATTTCAGAAGCGAAAGCCCGGTAATCCGTGACGCCCGCTTTGCGCATCAACGTCGGATTCGTCGTGAAGCCTTTAATGAACGGCTGGCGATGAAGCGCGAGAATGCCGGCGACGTCTGCGCCATCGCCGAATATTTTCACCCTCAATTCGGAAAGCAGCTTCAACGCGCAGCTCCTTTGGACGCCGAGTGAATGATCCACGAAGCAGCTTCGCGCAGCGAGCCGACGCGCGCATCAGGAGCCTGCGAAGATTGTTTCTCGCGGTAGCCGCCATCAATCAGAATCGTCTTGCACCCCGCGTTCTTCCCAGCTTCGATATCGCGCCAGCGATCGCCAATCAGAAAACTCACAGAGAGATCGATGCCGTGCTTGCGCGCCGCATCCAGCAGCATTCCCGGCTTCGGCTTGCGGCAGGAACAATCGTCCTGGTCGGTGTGATAGCAAACGATGATGTCATCGAGCGGCAGTGTGGACGCAAGCTTTCGATTGATGCCTTCGACAGCATCGCGCGACTGCGTACCGCGAGCGACATCCGGCTGATTCGTGATCACGAGCAACTCGAATCCATGCCCTTTCAAATCGCGCAGAGCCTGGGGAACATCCGGAAGTATTTCGAGCTCCTCGAGCGTGGCCGGCGGATAGGGCGCGCCATCGCGGACAATCGCGCGGTTGATCACTCCATCGCGATCGAGAAACACAGCGCGGCGGAGCTTTTCCGCCGCAACCGTTGATTCCCATTTCGTTTGCTCGAGCTTGACCGCAGGATGCGTGACCAGAAGATGCCACACGACAGCTTGAAACGCCTCGACGTGCGGTGTGATGTGCTCCGCATTCACGGTCGGAATTAGGATGCACGCGTCAGCTACTTGCGCTGTATAGCCGCCGTCGCGGCCAACGATACCGATGATTTTCGCGCCGGCTGACTTGGCGAATTTGAGCGCGGCAACAAGATTCGGGCTCACGTTAAGTTCGAGATTGCCGCCGCCTACGGAAAAAACAAGAACGAGATCGTTCGACCGTAAGCGGCTCGTGCGCAACCACGAATCGAATACCGTCGCCCACCCTTCGTCATTCGTCCGCGCGGTCAGTTCAGCGACGTTATCGGTAGGAGCATAAGCCTCGATGCCTGCAATCTTGCGGAAATCATTCACGGCGTGTGACGCGTTCGCCGCGCTTCCGCCAACGCCGAGGATGAAGAGCCGCCCGCCCTCGGCGCGCGTTGCAGCGAGCATCGCCGCGGCCTTTTCGATCGTGGCGATATCCAATCGCGCGATGACTTCACCGGCTTCGGCAAGAAATTGCTGCGCGAATGTCTTGTCCGCATTCATCCGCGAACGGTTCCCTGCGCCGTGATAAACCGCGTCGTCTCTTCGAGTCCTGCCGGTGAGCCAATTTCGTAAAATCGCTGGGTCACTTCGAATCCCGCAAGCTGGCCCCCCCGCAATAAATCGCCATACAAGCTGGCGAGATCATAAGGCTGCCCGGCCGGAACATTATCAAACGCCGCGGCCCGAAACGCACCAAGCCCATAATCGATGTAATGCATGCGAGAAGTCTTGTCCGTCTTGCTGTATGCAAGAATCTCCGCGCCTGCGAATTCAACGTTGCTGCTATCCCACATGCCGTTATTGCGAAACACCGTCATCAAGGCCAGTTTTCCAGACGAAGAGAAACTTCGGGCGATCGCGGCGTAATCGCAGACGAGATACGAGTCGCCATAAAGAACGAAGAAGGTATCGCCCAATTTGGGCAAAGCGTTCTTCACCGCCCCTGCAGTACCTAATAGTGAGGCACCATCAAACGAGTAGTCAACTTCGACGCCGTACGCACAGCCATTCTTGAGCACATCGCGAATCATCTCTCCGAGATGTCCAACGCAAAGCACCACGCGCCTCACGCCGTTCGCGCGAAGCAGCCGCAACTGATGCGCGATGAACGGCTCGCCGTTCACTTCGAGCAGCGACTTGGGAATTTTCTCGGTCAGCGGCCGCAAGCGCGTCGAAAGACCGCCGGCCAGTATTGCGACAGGCAGCAAAAAATCTCCTAAGAGTTCGCGACCACTGTCGTTCCAGCAAAATCGAACTGGACGCGCACTTCGCGCAAGCCGGCTTGCCTCATGACCTCACGCACGCGCGTTTTATCTTCGGCATAAAGCATGAGGAATCCGCCCCCGCCCGCGCCGACCAGCTTGCCGCCGAGCGCGCCATTCGCCCGCGCGAGAGCGTAGAGCTCGTCCACACGCCCGTTGCTCATTCCCGGCGAGCGTTTTTTCTTGTGCTCCCAATGCGCATGCATCAGCGCGGCGAACTTCCGCAATTCTCCCGCGACGAGCGCATCGCGGCTCTCGTGGCCCAATTGTTTGGTGAAATGGAGATTCTCGATCATTTCCTTGCCGCTTTCTTTGGTGCGTTTATCCTGATCGCGCAGGATTTCGGATGCGTCGCGCGCCGACCCGGTGAAGAAAAGCAGCAGGTTGTCTTCGAGATTCGCGAGCGCGTCCGCAGGTATCTTCAGTGGCTCGGCAATGACGCGATCGTCAGGCAGAAACTCGAAGCAGGTGATCCCACCAAACGCCGCGATGTATTGGTCCTGCTTGCCGATCGGCTCGTGAAGCAAATCAATCCCGATGTGGCAGGCCTGCTCCGCAAGTTCCTGCGGCGGGACGAAATTTCTCTTCAGCGTATGCAGCGCGCGAAGCAGCGCCGTAGTGAAACTGCCGGACGAGCCGAGCCCCGTCCCGGCCGGAATATCGGACAAGCTTACGATATCGAGATACGGGCCGGTTACCTCAGTCAGTTTCATCGCTTCGCGAAAAATCGGGTGTTGAATCTGATCGACGGTCTCGACCTCTTCAAGCTTCGAATATTTCAGTCGAATCTGCGGCCAGAAAGCTTCATTGATTGTGATGTAGACGTATCGCCTGATGGCTGCGGCGACGACGAAACCCGTATACTCCCGGTAATACGACGGCAAATCGGTGCCGCCCCCACCGAGAGAAATCCGCATTGGGCTTCGCGTAATGATCATGGCATGACCACTTTACCGCGAATCGGCTCAAGTCAAAAATTTAGGGGAAGAGGAATAGCAAGCGAGAGGCAGAACGCACATGCAGGGCAAACGATTTCACGGAATTCACCGCAGCGTGGCGGCCCGCCTTACTCCGAGAGAGTAGCGATGCCCGCGCCGCAAACCACGCTCGCGATGATGGTGAAAGGGTTGCCGATCAGCAGGCCCGCCACCGCGACGCAACCGAGAAACAATTTGGCCTTGCGCGTCGGCGATTTGAAATCAAATTCAAACATTGGTCACCGTCCGCCTGTAGATTGATCGATGCGGATTTCCCGGTCAATGGTACGCACGTACAGAACGCGCGGACAGGTGAGTGCAGAAAAGGACAGGTCGCCGCTTGAAAGCGCGCGGCCGAAAGTTCACGTGGACTTCTAGGCGCGCGCGGAGCGAGCTTGCTCGCGTCGCGTGGCATTCGTATCGAGAAACGCCAGAACGAACGGCCAAGCCTGCGCCGCCGAGAGCGCATGATAGCTGGGCCGCGCATCGCAAAAAAATCCGTGGTCGGCGTCGCCAAATTCGACGCTGACGTAGCTTTTCCCCGCCTCGCGCAACGCATCGGTAACAGCGCGCGACTGCTCGGGGCCAACGTGCTTATCCCTGCCGCCCCAAATCAGAAGCACCGGCGCGTGCACATCTTTCACGCGAGCGAGCAAACCATTGCTGCGTTCGTTTGGAGCGATGCCTCCACCATAAAACGATACGGCAGAATCAACGGGCAGGGCCAACGCCGCAAGAAACGCGACGCGGCCGCCCATGCAAAATCCAACCACCGATACCGAGAAATTCGGGCCGGTTCCATTCGCCATGAGACAAGCGTGCGCCGCGCGGAGATCCGTTTCAAGGCCGCCGTCGGTCAGCGCGCGGATGTGCGGCATCGCGCTCTGGAAGTCGTCATACTTGCCGTCGAAGTTCTGCACGGTCCGGTGATAGAACTCCGGAGCCACCGCGATGTAGCCCTGGCGCGCGAAGCGCTCGGTGACATCGCGAATGTGCGCGTTCACGCCGAATGCTTCCTGGCACACGATCAGGCCGCGCGAAGGCACGGCGCCGAACGGCCGCGCCACATACGCTCGCATCGGAGTGCCGTCGCTCACTTCCAGCGTCACAAATTCCGTCTTGACGTCCATCGAGCACTCCTTCAGCAGTACACACCCGAACTCAACGCGCCTGAATTCAACAGTGACGAGCCGCACACAAAGACAGCGGACGGCTCATCCCGTTACGACAATATTCAATTCTATTTTTGAATTTCGAGCGCAACTCCGACGAGCCCAATCGCGTTCCACAATGGCACGCCCCCGGTAAATCAATAACATGAAAGGCGATAACAATCCATAAGCGTCAGGGTTTGGTTCCAGATTTGAACGGGCCACGGTCGCAGACCCATCGCGCCGTTTGCGAAGTTTAGACGCCGCGGCTTGACCTGCGCGTTACAAAGAAATGAAGCCAGTATGAATGAAATAGAGCGACGTCATCGCGACGGCCATCCACAGCAGAACTCCCTGCGCGAGCGGCCGCCATCCCACTTCTTTCAGCGCGGATCGTGAAATGCTCGTGCCGATCAGAAAGAGCACCGCCGTTAAGCTAAATCTGCCAAGCGTGAAAAGTGATGTGCTGAGCCGCGAAATCCCGGGCACGTACGTGTTGATCACGGCAGCCAAACAGAAGAAGAGAATGAACCACGGAAGTTTGACGCGAGTTTTGCTGTGCTTCACAGCTGCCGTGGCGAGCGCGAGCGGGACGATCCACAAAGCGCGGGCAAGTTTGACCGTGGTGCCAACGACGAGCGCCGCTGCGCCGTACTTCGAAGCCGCGCCTACCACCGAACTCGTATCGTGAATCGCGAGCGCGGCCCAAAGACCAAACTGCGATTGCGTCAGATGCAGCGCCGCGCCGATCAAAGGAAAAATCAGCAACGCGACGGAATTGAGAATAAATATCGTGCCGAGCGACACAGCCATCTCGTCTTCATCCGCGTGAATGATTGGGCCCATGGCAGCGATAGCGCTGCCGCCGCAGATAGCTGTCCCCGCGCTGATCAGAAACGACGAGTTGCCGCGAACTTGCAGGAATTTGCCCAGTGCAAGCCCGACAATTAATGCGAACGAGATTCCCAAGGCCGTGTAGATAAACCCGCTGCGGCCCGCCTTCAACACCTCGTGAAGATTCATGCCGAAACCGAGTGCAACAACGGAAGCCTGGAGCAGAAACCTGGACATATCTTTGCTATCGGCCGGCAGAGGATGTGCGACGCTGAGCCCAAAAATAATTCCAGCTGTCAGCGCGACAGGAGGAGAAATAAATCCGCTAGCGGAGACAATAAGGCCGGCAAAGAAAAGCGTCTTAATTAATATGGCTTTGAGATTTTCGCCCGCTTCCGTTGGCACGTGCCGATTATGAACCAATCAGCTCGCAACATTGACAGTGAATTCAATACCTGGATTCTAGTGGGAAACTTGTGGCTCGTTGAAGTTTGGCTGGGAGGCCTGGACTCGAACCAGGATAATCAGATCCAGAATCTGATGTACTGCCAATTGTACGACCTCCCAACCGCGGCACAACAAGACACGAGACAACAAAAAAGGATCGCTCACGCGACCCTCAAAGAATTTTAGCTGTCACGCTGAAGTTCGTCAACCGCGGTAACTCAGAGGGACTCAGAGCCCGAACGGATCCTTCGGGGATGCAAGAGTCCGAGTATAGGACTTCACTGGCGGGGGAGTCCGAGCGGCACACTACTTTGGTGGTTCATGGCAAGCGGCCTGCGCCTTTTCGAGCTGATGACCGAGCGGATCGATCACAATCACGTGCACGCCCTGCTTGCGGAGATCAGTAAGGTCTTTTCCCTTGTAAACGTCTTTCACGTTCTCCTTCGCCAAGTTGTACGAATCTCGAAACTCATACTTCAATATTGGCCGGGGCGCAACAATCAAACACTGACCCTCAGGCGCCTTCTCCTCTGGCTTGTCCTGTGGCTTGTCCTGCGCAATCGCCACCGTCGCCCAGCCGCATATCAACATCACCACTGCGAAATTGATTTTCATTTCATCTCCGTAATGCTTCTAGCGACGTCAGTCCCAGTTTGAGTCACAAATTCATGGTAGCGGGAGATAACTGCAAGTGCCGTGCGCAAATAACAATCTCGCTAGCTGTAAACTGGGATTGTCGTGGTCGCGGACCTTGCACACATTCTATTTCGGGTGCTGCTCGATTGCCGCGCACGCAGCAGAACGAGCGCGTGGCGTAGTGCGTGGTAGAATCCGGCCGTTAAATTTCGCACCTTCGCCGTGCGGCCGTTCATGCCTTGAACATGGGATTGCATTATTCATTCAGAAAACAATTAGATGAGATACGTTCCGTCCCGGATCGACGTCGCGCTGCTCCTGGTGATGATCGTTCTCATGGCCATCGAGGTGGCTGTCTTCGCAGACTTGTTCCGGGCCGCAGCGCGTGGGACGCCACGCGGTTCGCGCTTGCCGTCTTACATCTATCTCATCGTCTATCAATGGGCCATGGTTGCCTCGATCGCAGCGCTGTGGATCGCAACCAGCCGGCCATGGAGCGCGCTGCTGCTGGGAGTCCCGAACCGCTGGGGATTCGGAGCCAGCCTGGCACTCAGCGTGGCGTTCCTGGTTCTTATGGCGTTGCAGCGACGGGCCCTCTTCAAGCGTCCCGAGATCCCAGAAACCGCTCGTCGCCAGATCTTGGATATCGAACCGATGGCGCCACACACGCCGCAGGAGCGCCGCGTTTGGACGTTCGTGGCCATTACCGCCGGCTGTTGTGAGGAAGTGATGTTCCGCGGATTTCTGCTCGCCCTCTTCGCGAGTTGGATCGGTCTTATAGCGGCCGTCGCCATCAATGTCGCGGCGTTCGGGATTTTCCACGCGTATTACGGCTGGAAAGGGATTCTCAAGACGGGCGCGTTCGGATTGGTTATGGCGCTGCTCGCCCTCTGGTCAGCGTCGCTCATTCCCGTCATCATTCTCCATGCCGGCATCGATCTGAACAGCGGCGACCTGGCTTATCGCGTGCTCTCGAAATAGACCAAAAGTGGTTCCGTAGAAGTCCCCGTCGGACCTCTGGACTAATCCGTCTCTAAACAGATGGTAGGTGTTCGCAATAAGACTAGTTGAATTTGTCAGGCTTACGAAATCTACGGTCGCTGAGTCATTCCAACTTCTGAGCGCTTTGAAGCAGCCCTTGTTGAGCGTTTCGTTCCTGTACGTAGACTTGCTCAAGATGAGCGAGTCCAGAGGCTATGGCTGCGATCTTCTTTCGGAAAGTAGCATCTGCAGCGGAAAGTTGTTGGCAGGCGGTGATGTGTTCATTATTTTGTGAAGGCGTAAGCACGCCTGGAGAAACCGCTGTATGGCACGCCTGTTCAATGCTGTCTGCACTCTTTATTAGCGGGGGCGCACTCGCTTCAACAGAATATTGAAATGAAAGCACTGCGCCATGCTGTTGTTCTGTCGCAATTTCCGCTTGGTTTGCAGCTACGTCAAGCTGACCGCGTGCGACAGAAGCGTTCGGATTCCCAGCTAAATGTCGCTCGCGGTCAACATATTCGGTTATCTTTGCCGTGATTGCGCGGTAACGCTCTTCGACTCCAGAAATCCTGCTGAGGCGCTCGTCTACTTCAGATTCAAACTTTTGCATCTCGCTTACATCGTGGTTTACCTCAGAGACAAAGTTCTGAAGCGTTTGCGCAGTTCGCCGACGAGCGTCGGCAGACTCCTTCGCTGCAAGAATGGCTTGAGAGCTGGCGTTCAACTCGTTTAACCGTGCTTCGTAATCGCTGAGTGAAGACCGTTTGAAAACTATCGGCATTGCTTGACCGCCTGTGAGAGTCAAGCGGCTGCCGTCAAGGGTCCCTGAAAGAGTAGTTGTCTCTAAACCGAAAAACCTGCTCACTGAGAGGGTGACATTCTCGCCGTCTACGGCTCCCGAAATGGGGATAGAGTTGCACTCAACTTTGCCGTCCGATCCCAGTGTGGATGCGGCAAGTTGGCCGGTCAGATGGTTGTCCTGAGTCCGAACGAGTTGCAGCCAACAGACTGTGGCCTTGTCGCTCGCAAGATATGTCCCGGAAATGCCCCGTTGACAACCGCTCAACAAAATCACTGTCGTAATGGCAAAAAGGGCGTGATGCCTCATAGGCGTTCTTGTCTCACCAATCCCCTAACGATGAATGGGTCGGTGATTACAGACAACTGAACGTCGCCTATCAGTTACCGGCGCTTACGACAAGCCAAGAATGCGCCTTGGAATTCGACGCTATATTTCGAGTAGGGAGCGACGTCAGGCGAAGGCGCAATAGCGCATCAAGGTGGTCTATATGCCGAAACGCAAGTCAAGACCGAGACCCACTCCGATTGTGAACAAATACGGAACGATGTGGGCGAGAAATAAGGAAAACATTAAATGGATTTGGGCACACACCGGCGGCTGGCAGGGAGTCTATATTCTCTACGACGGCTCCATGCCCGTTTACGTTGGGAAGGGGCACATCCGCCATCGAATCAAAGGCGCGGAGCAGAGCAAGAGACGCGGACAACTTTGGGACCATTTCAGCTGGTACGTGATGAACGACACAAAACTGATGCATGACATTGAAGTTCTCATACTCCGAATGCTTCCGCCGAACCTGCGCGCGCTGACGCGACAAAAAGGAAACTTTGTCGAAGCGACGCCATTCAAAAAGCAACCAGTCAATGTAGCGAAGTTCATTACCCGCAAATCCGCCGGTTAGATGAAAGATAATCGGAGAATCGAAATCCTGAAAGAGAATAATGGCAACGTTGTGGTTGAAACCTTCATTGTCAGGGGCAGCCGAGTGGGAAAAGTTGAATAATCCGCCCTTATATAGGAGCGCCCCCGCCCATGAAACCGGGCGGGAATTCATTGGGAGACGCAAATGCTATATTTCGTATGGATGGAAAGCAGAGAAAAAATCGGTGAAGTAATTCTCGATGAACCGCCGGAAGTCGGTCAAAACGTTCGTTGTGCCGGGGCAACTTTTCGAGTCACGGGGACTGCTTGGGTGGGAGCCCCAGTCAGTAACAGCGTACCCTCAGGCAATCTCCTCGTGGAACTTGTAAACGGATGAACGAATGCCACTCGCGGCCCGCGATAGTTGGTCAGAAGCGAGCGGAACATATTCACGCTACGATCCGAAGACAAAGACGCCGGAGACTCCCATTGTTCGAGCAACGGGGATCCCGTACAACAAAAAAGGTATCGCCTGCGCGACCCTCAAATAATCCCAGCTGTTGCGCTGACTTCGTCAACCGCGCGCGCGAGGCTCGACCGGAATAAGTTCCTTGCCGCGGATCGTATATTGCGTGCCGCGCCAGTGAACGTTTCGCGTGAAGAAGCTCACAATTAGAATGAAGAACGCGCAGGCATCCTGCACAGGAACCAGCCAGAATCGCTTGCGCAACAGCGGATCGCGAAGGCCCCACACGCCGACAGTCCAAGCCATCAAGCCGCACAGAACCACGTAGGCGATTCCGTATCCCGCGGCGAAAACACGCCACGGCGCCACTGCAGCCACGAGCAGCGCCCATGCCAGCCCGTGCGCGAAGATAAGTCCGAGATGACCTGACGGCGTAGCGTTGCGAATCGCGACGCACCATCGCAGTTGGTGCCGAAAATATTCCTTCACCGAAGTGACCGGATACACCGTGTCCACCGGAACCGAAGCGATCGCAACGCGGTAACCCCTCGCCGCAATCCGGTGCCCGAACTCGTGATCGTCGGTGAAATGGCCGGCGATGTCCGCGAAGCCGCCGATCTCGGCCAGCCGCGCTTTCGTCGTGGCCATCGTCGCGCCCAGCGCAAAATCCACGGAGTTGAAAAGCCACGCGACAAGCACTCCAGCAGCAAAATCAGCTGAATTCCCGACCGCCTCGAGCACCGAGCCGAACGATCGGCTCGGAATCCCGCGATACAGGCACGTGACCGCGCCAACCATCGGATCGCGGAACGGCGCGACCACAGCCCGAAGATAATCGCGGCTAACGCGAATATCGGCATCGCTGATAACTAGAATATCGTGCCGCGCTTCGCCAACCATGCGCGAGAGCTTGTTCACTTTATTCGAAGCGCCAATCCTCTCGGCGCCAATCAGCAATCGAATGCCGGCGAGCGGAAAATCGCGAATGATTTTCTCGATCACCGGAATGGCAGGATCACGTTCGTCGGCAACATTGAAGAGAATTTCGTACTCGGGATAATCGAGAGAGCAAAAGCTAGCGAAGTTTTCGTAGGACTCGCGGTCAAGCCCGCGCACCGGCTTCAAGATGCTCACCGGCGGCGCAAAATCCCGCGGCGGCGAAGCGTGCCCGCGGAAAAAGCGGCGCGCCGCGACGATCGCCAGCACGTAATAAATCAGCGGCATCGCCGCCGCGATCAGTATCACCCAGCGCGCGACATGCAAAAACATCAGCACAATTTTATCCGATGCAAACCAGCATAACGCCGAGGCAAACCAGAAGAACGCCCATCCAGCGCGCCGCCGTGACGCGCTCGCCCAGAAGATACTTTCCGCCGAACGCGCCCACCGCGTAGCTCAGTGCCGTCACCGGCACCACAAAGCTGACATTCTCAAACGCCAGCAGCATCATCAGCGAAAAAAAGCCCAGCGCCATCAAACCCACGCCGAACCACATCCAGCCAACGCGAAAAGCCCGCAGGATGACGCGCACAAGATTGCGCGGCGAGAAATCGTGAACCTCCCCGATTTCCTTCATCGCCCGCGAAACGGCAATCTCCCCGCCCGTCCCCGCGCAGATGATGATGACGAAGCAAAGCACCACGCGCATGTTCACGCCCGCTCCGTGGTCCGCGGCGGCGTCCGGGTAACAAGAAAAACCCCCAGCGAAATCACCAAGACGCCCAGCCAGCGAATCGGGGTTACAACTTCGCCGAGAACAAAATAGCCGAGCAGCGCCACCACCGCATACGCAAAAGAAGACGCCGGCTGAACGTAGCTGTAATCCGCGAAGGAAAGCACCAGGAGATATGCGATAAAAAACGCCAGCAGCGAGGCGATGCCCAGCCAAACCAGCGGCGACTCAAACGCGCGCACGAAAAAATGGACCAGCTGCGCCGGACGCAATTCCGGCGATCCGCCGAGTTGCCGCATTCCCTTCCCTAGTAAGATATCGCCCAGCGGCCCGAATGTGATCATGAGAACCAGCAGAACCCAGGTCTTCAAATGCGTGCGTGCGGAACCGCTCATGTGCTGTGCGAACCCACCGGAGAATTGGGAACGGCAACTACCGCCGTTTCCTTCATGCCCTTGCGCGCCAATTTGCGCCGTTGCGCGCGAAGACGCAGAAAATCCACTGCTTCGTGATAGAGGATCCTGCGAGCGTCGGCATCCCACAATCTTTCGCGCACAAATCGCCACGCGACGCGCGGCCGGAAGTAATATTCGTCGTAGAAGCGATGAACTCCGCTCATGATGTCTTCGCGCGAGAGTCCCGGAAACGCGAGATGCGGAAGCTGGTGCCCGCCATCATCGGCGATCGCTTCGCCGTGGAGATAACCGGCGTCCTTTGAAACATTGTAAAGCTCGGTCCCCGGATAAGCATGCGCCATCGAAACCTGAATGGACTCGCAGTCGAGTTCCTTCGCAAAATCAATGGTGCGCTGGATGGTCTCGTGCGTTTCCCCCGGCAGCCCGATGATGAAATCGCCGTGAATGTGGATGCCGACTTTCTTGCAATTCTTCACGAAGTTGCGAGCCATCTCCGTCGTGGCGCCCTTTTTGATGTTCTTCAGAATCTGCGGATCACCCGATTCGAACCCGACGATCAATAGCCGCGCGCCAGCGTCGGCCATCGCTTTCAAGGCTTCGTAGTCGCTGTGCACGCGCGCCGTGCAGGACCATCGGTGCCCCACCGGCTGGATTTTCTTGCATAGCTCCACGACGCGATCCTTGCGAATGTTGAACGTATCGTCATCGAAGAAAAATTCCTTGGCTTGCGGAAAGCGCTTCGAGGCTTCCGCGAATTCGCGCGCCACGTTGTCCGTCGAGCGCACCCGCCACGCGTGGCCGGAAAGCGTCTGCGGCCACAAACAGAACGTACAAAGCGCCGGGCAGCCGCGCGTCGTATAGAACGAAACGAACGGATGCAACAGGAACGGTACGTTGTAATTTTCGATCTTCAGATTCTTTTCGTACACTTCGGTCGCAAAAGGCAGCGCATCGAGTTCGGCAGTCTGCAGCATCGGCCGCGCCGGATTGTGCACGACCTGCCCGTCCTTCACGTAACTGGCATTCGCGATTTCGCTCACCGGTTTGCCTTGCGCATACTCAACAACCGCATGATCGAATTCGCCGCGAACGATAAAGTCAACATCCGGACTCGCGAGCAAACTCTCCGCAGGCTTGATCTGAACGTGCGGCCCAACGAAGCAGATTTTCAGGTCCGGCTTGAGTTCCTTCATGGCGCGAGCAATTTTCAGATCGCTGCCGAAGCCGACGGTGGACGTAAAAAGAACGACAAATTCGTAATCCTGCGCAATGCGGACAGTCTCCGCGATGGACACATGATGGGGCGGCGCATCGAGCAGCCGGCTCCCCGGAAGCATCCCCGCGGGATACGACAGCCACACCGGGTACCAATAGGACTCTATCTCACGGGTCGCGGGCCAGCGCGATCCCGCCCCGCCGTCAAACTTTTCAAAGCTCGGCGGATTTAGCAGCAGCGTCTTCATCACTGATGGCATGAACAATGCCTCCTTAAAGCCACGGAGCGCCTTAAGCCCCCGCGCACACCAACCTACCATTCTAACTGATTTAGATGCCAGCCCCAAGCTGCCGTGTGGTCCAGGCCGCTTAACCTATTCTATTGAAATACCTTAGCAAGCTGCCCGGTCGTCTGGAGCAACGAAAGCTGCCCCTTCTGCCGTGCAAAATCAGCGTCCAGGAATGTAACCCACTTCTCGCTCTCTTCCACGCGTACCTGTTCGAGGTCGCGGAGACTCGCGCGTCCCTGGTCGAAACGCTCTTGAAGCTCGGCCAGAGTCTCCTGAGAAAGCTTGAGGTCAAGCCGCGCAACTTCGCGAGCGGACTCGAGCTCGTGCGCATCACGAGCTTTCTGCCGCACGTCGAGCCGGACATCATTGCGCTTTCCGCCAACGGAAAGGTCCGCGACTTGGAGTTCGCTCTTCGCCAGCGCTACCGTCGCGGCCGTCTTTGCCGCGAATAGCGGAATCGTAATCTCGACGCCGACGTTAACGTTGTTCGGCTTAAACCCTCTGAAGAATTCCGAGTAGTGGTTGATCTCGCTTAGCAAGTCGTACTCGCCGATGAACTGAACTGTCGGCCAATAGCTCCGCTTGGCGCCCGTAAATAAATGCTGCCGCGCGCTGCGTTCATTTTCCTGTTCCTTCAAATCAATGCTGTTCTCGAGCGCCACATTCTCGAGTGCCGCCGCGGATTCTTCGGCCGTCAAAGGCAAATCTTCCGCTGAGACTTGGATCGCGGCGCTATCGGGATAGCCAACCTGGCTGCGAAGCTGCTCGGTCAGAATATCGTTGCGATCGCTGAGCTGGAGAATGTGATAGTTAATCTTGGCCGCAGTGAGTTCGCCGCGAGTGACTTCAATGGGCAGCTCGAGCCCCGCACCGGCGCGCTCGCGCGTGTAATCGAGAATCTTCTGCGCGCTGGCCTCTTCGGCGCGAAGCAATTCCAATCCATGACGCACTTTCGCGAGTTCGAGGTATGTTGACGCCGTCCGCACGATCACCGTATCTCGAACGCGATCGATTTCGAGCTGCTGATTCCTCGCTCGGTCTTCGTCAGCGCGCTGCTCGCCGTGCAATTCTGGATTGTAGACGTTCTGTGTGTAAACGACTTTTACAATCGAGGGAGCGGAGCCGCCGGGCGTGGCCGGGAAGCCGTTGCTGTAAACATAGCCCGCCCCGGTGAAAACATTGGGGAGAAAAGCGGAGTGCGCCAGGCGTGCTTCATTTTGCGCGACGGTATATTGCACGCGCGCGAGCGCCAATTCCCTGCTGTTCTTCAGCGCCAGCGCCACCGCATCTTTCAAAGTGAGTGGCTGCGAATCCTGAGCAAACGCCGTTCTCGCCGAATCGAAAACGATTGAAACGAAGAACGCAAGACACAGCGTCAAAGCGATTTTGCAAATACGAGATCGGGCCCGCGATCGCGCAACGCAGCTATTCATATCTGAGCGATTCCGTCGGATGAAGTTGAGCAGCCTTGCTCGCAGGCAAATATCCAAAAAGAAGTCCCGTCGAACACGACACGACGAACGCGATCACCACCGACACCCATGAAACCGGTATATGGATCTCCGTCGGAATCGGGAAGAAGCGAAGCAAAGCCTCCGCAAAGAACGGAATCGCGACGGCGATGGCAATCCCCGTCAGCGCGCCCGTTCCGCTGATGATCACCGCTTCCAAAAGAAACTGATAGAGGATCGCGCCGCGCGGCGCGCCCACCGCCATGCGAATGCCGATTTCGCGCGTGCGCTCGGTCACCGTCACCAACATGATGTTCATGATCCCGATGCCGCTAATCGCCAGAGCTATCATCGCGATGATGATGAGAACGACGGTCATCGCCAGCGAAATGTGCCGCGCGGTCTCGAGAATTGAACTCAAATTCTGAATCTTATATTCGACGCCGGCGCGATGCCGGCTCATGAGCATCTCGCGAGACCCGCGCGTCACCGCCTCGACATTTTCAGGGTGATCGGCTTGCGCGTAAAAAGTCTTCACGTAATCTTGCCCCGTGTAATAGCTGATCAAAGAAAACGGGGCGAGAATCGAATCACCCGTGATTTCCGATTCTCCAAACGTCGAGATTCGCTCGCGAAACACGCCGATCACCGTAAGCGTCAGCTCGCCGACGCGTATCTTATTCCCCACCGGGTCCTCGCCGGGAAACGCGATAGCGGCCAACTGCGGCGTGAGCAAGCACACTTTGCTGTGCGAGCTCATATCGTCCTCATCGAAATAACGCCCGCGCACGATGATGAGATGGCGGATTTCCTGGAACCCTTCGGTAACGCCCACGACTGCGACTGGGTGCACGACGCCGCGAGCGACGATCGTTTGCAAGATCTCGCGCGTCCCCGCTACCTGCGCGACGTGCGGAACTCCGCTTTTCACCGCCTGTAGATCAGCCTCGGAAATTTCATCCGCCATGCTCGTAGGCTGCGTGCCGCCAGGATGAATCACTTCGCCGTAAACTAGATTCGCGCCCACAGCTTCGATCTGCGAAATGATGTAGCGCTTCCCCGCCAGCGCCACCGTAACAACGAGAACGATACACGCGCTGCCGATAATCACCCCAAGCATCGTCAGCATGGCGCGAAGTTTATTAGCGCGAAGAGCCTCCATCGCGAGGCCCCAAGTTTCAGCAAGAACGATGGGCGAATTGGAACGTTGGTCCAAGCGGCTGCTTCCGAATCTACCTTACAGGCGCATCGAGCAGGATACCAGTTTCCAGAACCGCATCACGATTGGCGCCGCGACGGGCACTTGTAGCGCCGGGCTTCAGCCCATCTTCGTCTTGCCCCTCGTATTCCCGCAAGTGCGTAAGTCTACGATTCCACCTAGCTTATTTGAGTCTCGAGCACTGGAAAACGATGCTTATTAAATCACCGAGCCCGCGCTCCATGTTGCCCCTGCGAAAAGCCCGCGCACCGCCCGTTTGACCGCTTGCGAACCCGGATGATATAAATGCGTCAGCCGTTTTCTCCTCCGGTGGGGCCGTGGCGCAGTTGGGAGCGCGCCTCGATGGCATCGAGGAGGTCGTGGGTTCGAATCCCATCGGCTCCACCAAAAAATAGTCTAATCGTTTACTTGGCGCTCCGAATTCTGAGAGCGCGTCCCGGTCACGTCTTCCCCAGCCAGCGTGCGTCCGGCGTCACAACATAGGCTCAATAAAAGACTCGCGTCAGCTCGTTCAACATTTTCATTCAAAGCATCTCGATGCCCGCCAAGGCACTGTCTACGTTGACTTAACGATACGCACATCCTAATATGCGCAGCACTGCGAGCAGCGCACGCAAATTCTCGCCCGATGCGTTGCGGAGGTTCCTGACAATGGAGTGGCGCGACATTCATGCTGACCGTCTCGAAGAATTGGCGCAGGTCCACCGCTTTTCGATCAAGAAACGCCAAAACAACGACGAAATCGATTTTCACATCACCGTGAAAGAGTTCGCCTCGCCGCCGCAGGGCCAGCACTTGCGCTTTTTCGCCGTTGCCGACCGCGAAGTCAACCAGAAGACCGCTCCTTTCCTCCCTTCCGGCTGGGGTGATACTATCGGTCAAGCGTTAAGGGATTGCATCCAGCTCATCCGGCAATTCCCGTTCGAAGGTCACGAGCAGGAATAGATTCGTGGAACTTAACAAGAAACAAATCGAGCCTGGGATCCAGTTGTTTGAGCTCTCCGGAAGCATCCACACGGGTGTGGAATGCAAGCGCCTCGACCAGGCTGTTGACGAGCAAATGCAGAACAATCAAACGCGCATCATCTTCGATTTCACGCGCGTCACGCACATTGACAGCTCGGTAATCGGTCTCATCGTCAAGAGCCACTCGCGCCTCAAGAAATCCGGCGGCGAACTGCGGCTCGTAGTCGCAGGCGGAATGGTCGAAAAGGTCTTGAAATTAACGCAGATAAACCGCGTGATCACCCTGTATCCCACAACCACGGACGCAGTTACAAATTTCCCGCCGCAAAAAGCCGCCTCCTAGCGAAATCCCCTCACCCCGAAATTGCGGCCCTGGCGAGCGACGCCACAATTGAAATCGTTGACGATTGCGGCTTTGGCAAGCGACGCTCGGACTAGAAAAAATTGTCATCCCGAACGAAGTGAGGGATCTGCGGTTCGTATGGAAGGGCTCTATCACGCTTACACCTTGGCGAGTGCTGCAAAACGAGTACCGCTTCACCCGCCGAGGGCCTGTTTTCCGAGTCGCCAAAAACACTCTAAAGCCTAATCACCTTTTGCCGATGTCTTACCCGTATGGCCGCAACTCATTCGTTTGTAGTAACTCATAGACCAAAATTCGACGAAATCGTCACTCCCGGACCTAGGACTAGTACTATCCTTCAGAAACCAACCCTCGGGGGATATCGTGTCACAAACTTCTGGCGTTAATAGGCCCGCTCAGGCGGCCCGGCGAAGCTCGCGAATTGAAGAGACCATCCCAATAACTGTCATCGGGGTTGACTCCGCCCGCGGTCCATATCGAGAGCAAGTCTTCACCTCCGCGATCAGTTTTCACGGATGCAAATACGAGTCGAAGTTTGACGTCTTGAACAATTCTCTCGTGCTTTTGGAGCTGGGCGGCGAAACGCCAGGCTCGCCAGCAATTACGGCTCGCGGGCGCGTGAAATGGGCCAAGCGTCCAGGCTTCACCGGTGGACCGCATCTCACCGCGATTGAGCTCGAAGAACCCGGCAACATTTGGGGACTCGACGCTCCGCCGAAGGACTGGCTGGAAGTCGCGGAGAGAATTAAATCTGGCGGCGATTCCAAACCGCAGCCATTCCTCGTCTCGCGAGCGGAATTTGCATCGACCACCCTCGCTGTGGCTGAACAGGCAAGCTCCAGTCTGAGTTTCGCCGCTGAAGTTCCAGCGCATCAAGCTCTCGCCGCCCCGGCTCGCCCCGTGGGCGATCTGATGCGAAATTTTCAGGCGGAGATGGAAAGCTTTCTCTCCGAAGCGGCCAGCGCCGCCGTGCGCGAGCGCGTCACCGCCACGATGGAAGACGCGCGGGTGATGCTGCGTGAAGAAGCGAAACGCGCGCTCGCGGAAACAGCCGCGATGCAAGCGACTCCTCTCATCGAACAATCGCTTCGCCAGTTCAAGCACGCCAGCCAGGAGACAACTCTCGCGTTTCAAGTTCAGTGGTCTCTGAAGCTCGAAGAGGACATCGCCAAAGCAATCGGGCGTATCGAAGAGCGGCACGGCGAACTTGATGCTGTGGCGGAAGGCATGGCCGCGAGCGCGATTCAGCGCCTGCAGCGCGCGCTCGAAGCTTCGCGCCGAGACGGCATTGACCGGATTATTTCCGGGCTCAAGGAACAGTTCACTCCGCTGGTCGAGCAGGCCAAGACCGCAACGGCGGAATTGAGCGCATGCAAGTTGGAAGCATCCCGCGTATTCCAGCAGTCGCTCGAAGAATTCTCGGCGAGGACGGAAGAAATCTGCGGGCGGCTGGAACAAAAATTCGAGGCGGCGCTTGCGGAACGCCTGGACACAGCGCAGCAGGAACTCGATCGCTCGACAATGATCGCAACCGGCGTCGCGCTGGATAGCCTGCGCCAGTCTTCGCAGCAGTACGAAGCCGAAGTGCGAACGCGATTGCAAAAAGAAGTCGCGCCGGTTTCGGAAGAGGCTCTGGCGGCGATCAAGCAAACCGCCGGAGAAGTGAGACGCGAATTCGCCGAGGAAATGAACGATCGCACGCGCCGGCACTTCGAAGAGATCAGCGCGGCAATCGCGGACCTGGGTAAAGTCAGTAAAAAAGTCGCGAAAAAGGATCCGGCAACTTAGAGAACGCGGCTAGAACTCAACACGGCCGTTCAAGATGACGGGGCCAACATGGCGGGGTTAATATGGAAACGAGAGCGCAAGAACCTTCAGGAACAGAGTCACACGGCGAAGCGCACCATTGTAGCGTCGCGCCGTGCGAACTCGACGTGGCTGCCGAGCTCGACTCCAAGCCGCTGTGCGTCGAGCACTTTCTCACCGTCTCCATTGACGAGCTGGAAACGCGAAGACGCAAGCTGAGCGACGAAGCATTCGAGAGTTCCGAGACCACCGCGTTCCGCAATCTTCTTTCTTCCTGCGCCCAGCAGGCCCACCGGCTCTCCCAGGACGAACGCAACGCGGATACTCGAATCAAAGCAGGTCTGCTGGATGTTTTGCTGCGCGCGTCGCAACTCGGCCAGAGCCTGCGCCGCAGCCCGCGCGTCGAATCAGCCGTTTCCGTTTACGTCCGCCGCGAAGAATCCGGTAGAACGTGGGAAGAGGAAACGTGGACTTCCACTCTGAGCCGCCACGGCGCAGGGTTGGTTTGCCGGCATCTCGTCGAAAAAGGCGGATTGGTGATTCTTTGCCGCAAAGACAAGGGCGAGCGAGTGCGCGCACGCGTCGTCTATTGCCACTACGATGGACAGGGCCGGCGGCAAATCGGCGTCGAATTCCTCGACCGTCCCGATTTCTGGGATCTTGCGAAACAGCCGCAAAACGAACCCGCATAAAAACAGCGAGCGCCAAACCGCCGGGCGTGAAATGAATTGCCTGGAACGCGCGATTAGCTCAGTTTTCCGCTCGCCGCCAGCTTCCCGTACCACAATCCCGAATCTTTGATCGTCCGCTTCTGATTATGAAAATCCACAAACGTAAACCCGAATCGCTGCGTGTAGCTCTCCGCCCACTCAAAATTATCGAGCAGGCTCCACGCGTGATATCCGCGAATATTCGCGCCATCCTTGATCGCGTGCCCAACGGCGCCCAGATAGCCGCGGAAAAAATCGATTCGCCGTTGATCGGCCACTCTCCCATGTTCATCCGGCGTGTCGCCGTAAGAGCAGCCATTCTCCGTAACCTCGATGATCGGATTGTTGTAATCGCGCGAAATCCGCATGAGCAGCTGGTAGAAGCCGTCGGGCCAAACTTCCCAGCCGAATTCAGTCCACGGGCCATGTTGGCCTTCCGTGTGGCTGAAATTCAGACTGGCGCGGTCGTTGGCGTCGGCGA
>Ga0302326_10006127_pt1 | contig 27063 bp, 28 predicted proteins | sample Palsa_T0_3_FD_202264 | JGI IMG/M metagenome (GOLD analysis project Ga0302326, IMG submission 202264) | Peat permafrost microbial communities from Stordalen Mire near Abisko, Sweden - Palsa_T0_3 | ecosystem: Environmental > Terrestrial > Soil > Palsa > Peat permafrost | place: Sweden: Abisko... | reverse complement strand
AGCCGGGCCCGCTGCCGGGCGTTCATCGCGGTGTCCCCGCCCGGGTTGTAGCGGATCAGGACCTTCACGTAATCCGGGTGATAGGCGTCCAGGACGCGCTCGGGATGATCGTCGTCGAGGTAGCGCAGCTCCGCCCGGCCGCTCTCCTCGACCGGCATCGCGACCAGGACCCCGCCCGCCTGCGCCCGGGGCACCAGGTCGCCGCCGTACTCGTGGTCGATCAGCAGGACGACGCGGCCGACCCTGATGTCGGGCACAGCCGCCAGCAGCGCGTCGACCACGACCCCCTTGGCCGCGATCATCGCCGCCTGCTGTTCTGGCGTGACTTCACGCGGCCCGGCCAGCCCCATGAAGTCACGCCGGAACGAGTTGCGATGGTCGAACGCGAGCGCGAACACCGGCGTCATAGTTCGGTTACCACGGTGAGAGCCTCCAGCTCGGCCACGTCGGTCGGGTCCACTTCTCCGGCCACCGGCTGCCGGACCGCCGCGGCCGACATGGCCGCCGCCCGGCGCAGCCGGGCGGGCCACGGCCGGCCCGCCAGCTGCCCGTCGACCAGCGCGGCGACGGCGGCGTCGCCCGCCCCGACCGGGTTGCCGCGCTGCTCGGGCGGGACCGCCAGCAGCGTGCCGCCCGGCTGCACGGCCAGCAGGCCGCGGCGGCCGAGCGACACCACCACGCCCTGGGCGCCGCCGGCCAGCAGGGCGCGGGCCGCCCGCACCGCGTCCGGCAGCGCGATCGGCACCGTCAGCCCGGCCGCCTCGGCCAGCTCGTGCTCGTTGGGCTTCACCAGCGCGGGCTTCGCCGCCAGGGCGGCCAGCAGCGGCGCCGCGTGCGCGTCGACGAACACGTCGGCCCCGGCCCCGGCCAGCGCGGCGTAGGCGTCGGACGGGAGGCCGACCGGCAGGCTGCCGGAGAGCACGACCGCCCCGGCCCGGCCGATCAGCGCGCCGAAGCCGGCCGTGAACTGCGCCCACTCCGCGGCCGTGATGACCGGCCCGCCCTCGTTGTAGCCGGTGGCGGAGCCGTCCTCGACGCTGAAGGCGCTGACGGTTCTGCGGGTGCCCGCCGCGCAGCGGGTGAACGCGTGCGGAACCGACTGCGCGTCCAGCAGGCGGGCGATCTCGTCGCCCGCCAGGCCGCCCGCGAACCCGGTCACGACGACGTCGTGACCGGCCTGGCGGAGCAGCCGGGCGACGTTGACCGCCTTGCCACCGGGCCGGGTGTGCACCCGGCTGACCCGGTTCGCCTCGCCGGCGACGAAGCGCTCGCTGACGTAGGTGACGTCGAGGGCGGGGTTCAGCGCGACGCAGACGACGACCGGGCCGGCCCCGGCCGCGGTCACTGGCCGGTGTAGATGACGGAACGAGACAGGTGCCGGGGCTGATCGGGGTCAAGCCCGCGCCGCTGGGCGGTGGCGACCGCCACCCGCTGGGCGATCACCAGCTCGGCCTGCGGATCGCCCTCGGTCACGACGACCGTCGCCCCGGTCCGCCTGATGTCGTTCACGAGCACGCCGTCATCGACTCCGAACAGCCACACCACCGAGTCCTCGTCGGCGGTGGACAGCGGCCCGTGCCGGTACTCGAGCGACGGGTACGCCTCGCTCCACGCCGCCGCCGCCTCCTGGACCTTGAGGGCCGCCTCCCGCGCGATCCCGATCGACCAGCCGCGGCCGAGGAAGACGTAGTGCCGCCGGTCCAGCAGCTCCTCGTCGAGGTCGGCCGCCACCGCCGTCCGAGCCTGCTCGATGACCGGGCCGAGGTCATGCCCGATGTGCGCCCTGGCCACGGTCAGCACGGTGGTGGCGAACCTGGTCTGCACGACCGACTGCTCGTCGGCGTAGTCGAGGACCAGCAGCTGGTCGGTGACCTCGCTGATCGGCGTGGCGGCGTCGGCCGTGATCCCGATCCTGCGGGCCGGGCCGCGCAGGTTCCTGAGCGCGTCGAGGACCTCGGCGGTGGTGCCCGAGCGGGTCACCGCCAGCACCGCGTCGTAGTCGCGGGCGGGCAGCTCGGAGGCGGTGAAGGCGTCGGTCTGGCCGTGCCCGGCCGCCTCCCGGGCGACCGCGATCGCGCTCGCTATGTGCCACGATGTGCCGCAGCCGATGACCGCCACCCGCTCACCGCGCCCGGGCAGGATCGCCGCCGCCTGGCCGGCCGACTGCACGGCTCTCGCCCAGCAGTCCGGCTGACTCGCGATCTCCCGCTGCACGTGCGCCTCAGGTCGATGCACCCCGTTGGTCCCTCCGCCATCCAGGTCCTGACCGCTCGGCGGCGGCCGGCCTGCGCCCGTACACAGTTCGCAAACGCGCATATGTTGCCCATAAAAAATGCGCAGTATGGCCCGTTTCATCCGACTCTACGACATGTGTGATCACACCACAAGGCGGACAGCATCCAGTACTGCCCGGAAATATGCCGTCTGGCGCGATTCGCCTGCCTATGATTCGTGCATGGAGCGCCGCCAGCGGCTCGACCGGATCGTGTCCGCGGTCGTGGAGCGCGGCCGGGTCGACGTGCTGTCGCTCGCGGCCGAGCTCTCGGTGTCGGCCGCGACCATCCGGCGCGATCTGCAGGCGCTCGAGGAGCAGCGGCTGGTCTGCCGCACGCACGGCGGCGCGACCATCCACGCCGCCTTCAACGACCTCCCGCTGAGCTACAAGCACGCCCGGGACCGGCCCGAGAAGGAGCGGATCGGCCAGCACGCGGCCCGGCTGCTGGACGGCGCGCGGGTGATCGGGACCACCGGCGGCACCACCGTCTCCCAGTTCGTCCGGCTGCTGCGCGGCCGCGATGACCTGACCGTGGTCACCAACGCCCTCAACGTCGCCATCGACCTGGTCGGCACCCCGGGGCCGCGGGTGTTCGTGGCCGGCGGCGAGGTGCGCGGGAGCAGCCAGGAGTCGGTCGGGATGAGCGCCGAGGCGTTCCTGGCCGAGTACAACATCGACGTCGCGTTCCTCGGCGTGGACGGGGTAGACGCGGCGGCCGGCTGCACCAACTACGACCCGGTCGGCGCGCGGGTGAACGCCGCCCTGTTCCGGCGCGCGCGCACCCGGGTGGTGCTGGCCGACGCCAGCAAGATCGGCCGGGTCACGCTGGCCCAGGTCTGCCGGATGTCCGAGGTGGACGTGTTGGTCACCGACGGCCGGGCGGCGGAACCCGAGGTCGAGGCGATCCGCCGCCTCGGCTGCCGGGTCGTCTGCGTGTAAGCGCCCAGATCGGTCCGGTCGCGCAGCCCGATGCGCGCCTTGTGCGCGTAATGAGCAAGATTCGGGCGAATTCATGCGCATATCATGCGCGCTCTTGGCCTGGATCGAGCAGACGCTCATGATGGCATCTGGGCGGGCTTCCGCGGCCCGGCCCGTGCCTGCATCCGCGGCTGGAGGATCCATGAGAAGACCGACCCGTCTCATCCTGACGGCGCTGGCAACGGTGTCGCTGCTGCTGGTCTACGCCGTTTCCAGCGGCACCGCCTCCCGGGCGGCGACCGCCTACCCGCCCGGCGGCCCCGACCAGACGCCGGTGATGGGCTGGAGCGGCTGGAGCTTCCTGCGCCTGGGGGCGGACAGCGCCCAGGTCCAGGGGGAGGCCAAGGCGCTCGTCAGCACCGGCCTGGCCGCGGCCGGCTACCAGTACGTCAACCTCGACGACGGGTGGTACCAGTGCCCCGGGCCGCAGGGCCCCAACGTCGACGGCAACGGCCGGTGGGTCGTCAACACCGCCAGCTACCCGAACGTCGGGTCGGAGAACGGCATCCAGGCGCTGGCCGGCTACGTGCACGGCCTCGGGCTGAAGTTCGGCATCTACGAGACGGCCGGCATCTCCGGCCAGGCGGTGGCGGCGAACACCCCCATCCTCGGCACCGCCTACACCGCCGATGACATCGCCACCACGACCTCGCAGGCCAACTACAACTGCGGCGGCATGGACGCGATCAACTACAGCGCGCCCGGCGCGCAGGCGTACGTCGACTCGGTCGTGGACGAGCTGGCGTCCTGGGGCGTGGACTACATCAAGCTCGACGGGATCAGCAACAGCAACGGCGCCGACGTGCAGGCCTGGCAGGCCGCGATCCAGCAGTCCGGCCGCCCGATGGTGCTCAACATCACCCAGGGCAGCTACACCGTCAAGCTCGCCCCGACCCTGCAGGAGTATGCCAACCAGTGGGAGTTCGACCCCGACATCGAGCTCAACGGCCCGGATGAGGGTTCGGCCGACGCCTGCAACAACCCGCCCTACACCGGCTGCCTGAGCGTGTTCCCGCTGACCAGCTACGCCGACTGGTCGGCCGACCGGTTCGCCAGCGTCGCCAAGTGGCAGCCGTACGGCGGCCCCGGCGGCTTCAACGACTACGACTCGATCGAGGTCGGCGACGGCAGCGCCGACTCGGGCATGTCCCTGGCCGCCTCGGAGTCCCAGCTCAGCCTGTGGTCGCTCGGCTCGGCCCCGCTGATCCTCGGCAGCGACCTGACCAGCGCGGTCACCAACGCCTACGGCACCAGCGCGTCGCTCTCCCCCGCCGACCTCAGCCTGCTCACCAACCGTCAGGTCATCGGCGTGGACCAGGACGCGATCGACGCGTCCAGGATCTCCGCTAGCGGCTCCCCCGGCAGCGCGGCCGGCCACCAGGTGTTCGCCAAGGTGGAGCCGTGCGGGGACGCGGTCGTCGGGCTGTTCAACACCACCACCACGCTGACCTCGAGTCCGGTCACCATCTCGACCACGGCCGCCAAGCTCGGGCTGCCCGCCGACTCGAACGGCTACCAGGTCCAGGACCTCTGGGGCGGCCAGTCGACGGTGGTCGGCGGGCAGACCACGTTCGACGTCTCCTCGGCCGGGAAGATCAGCGCGACGGTGCCGGCCGAGGGCGTGGCCCTGTACCGCGTCACCCCGCTGCCCTAACCGATCCGCCGCGCCAGCACCGGAGTGGCGCGGGCCCCGGGCGACCGCCCGGGCCCGCGCCACGGTCATCTTTGCCCGGCTCGCCGTGCGAACCCGCCGTGGGGAATGCTGGCGAGCCGGTCTGGGCGGGAGCCGTGATTGTGTGCTGTTGCGGCCTTGGTTTCCGTGCGCAGGCGTCATTGTGTGCCGGCGGGGGCGCTATGCGACCCGAAGTCCCCACGCTGACCCTTTGTCCGGTCCTGCCTGGTGCACGTGGTGACGGTGGGGGCGGTGTTCCGGCGCAGGGCGCCGGTCGGCAGTCGGGCGGCAGTTGACCGTCGGGCCGGGGCCGACCGTCGGGCGGCGGCGGGGAGTCGGGCGGGTCCCGGGGCGGCTGGGCGCCGTCCGGTTAAGCTTTGCACCGCAAAGCTTGACTTTGCGTGGCAAAGCAAGTTAGCTTTGCAGTGCAAAGTATGGTGCTCCGGCGGAGCCCCGAGGAGGTCGAGATGTATGACGACACTGGCACTGACCAGGAAATGAACATGAACGCGAGCGACGCGGCGGCGATCATCGCCGAGGCGGACGCGCGGGCCAGGCGCACCCTGCGGCCCGATCGCAGGGTGACCTTCCTCATCTGGGGGTCGCTCTGGTTCCTGGGCGACGGCCTGATGTGGCTGGCGACCAGGGGCCAGCATCCGTATCACGGTCCCAACCCCGGCGGGTACGCCGCCGTGGTCCTGCTGTCCGTGCTCGTCTCGCTCGCCTCGGTGGGCCAGGCCCGGGCGGAAGCCGGCCTTCGCGGGCCGTCGGTGCTGCGCCGGTGGACCTTCTTCCTGTCGGCGCTGGCCGGGCTGGGCGCGGCCTTCGCGATCGAGGGCGCGCTGGCGCGGGCCGGCGCGGGCCGGCCGGTGATCGGCGTGTTCGAGGCGGTCGCGCCCATCGCGGTGATCGGGCTGATCTACCTCGCCCGGTTCTCGGCCGCGCAGGACTGGGTCCCGGCTGCCCTCGGCCTCTGGCTGGTAATCGTGGCGGCGGCCGGCTGCTATGCCGGCCCGCACAACGTCTGGGGGGTCGTGGCGCTCGCCGTCGGCCCGGCCTTCGTACTGGCGGCGGCCGTCGAGCAGAGGCGGCCGCGGGCATGAGCCTGGACGAACTCGACCCGGTCATCCACACCCCCGCCCGGCTGCGGATCATGGTGACGCTGGCGGCGCTCCGCGCGGGCGACGACCTGTCCTTCACCGGCCTGCAGGACCTGACCGAGCTGACCCCCGGCAACCTGATCACCCACCTGCGCAAGCTCGAGGAAGCCGGGTACGTGGCCACCCAGAAGAACGGCGGCGGGGTGACCGCCAGGACCTCGGTCGCGCTCACCGACGGCGGCAGGAAGGCCCTGGAGAACTACACGACCGTGCTGCGGCAGCTGCTCGACTCGGCCTCGCCGAGCTGAACCGATCCCGCGCCCCCGCCCCTCCGTGCTCCGCGCATCCGCGCCCCGCGCTGGGACCAGGGCGACCGCTCAGCGGCCGCCCTTGCTCCACGCGTCGGTGCTCTGGCTGCAGCCGGCGTACCGCACCGCGGCGGTCGCGACTACCTGATCCGACGACAGGCCCGGGCAGTCGCCGTTGGTGGAGCGGATGCCGACCACGAGCACGCCGAGCAGGCAGACGACGACCATCGTGAAGATGACCAGCGTCCGCCGGGACGGCCGGTCGGAGATGACCTCGACGGCCGGGCCGGCCTCCGCTCGGACCGAGCGCCCGAAGGCCGCGAACATGGATTTGAGCTTGGGATCGGCCGCTTGCAGAGCGTGCTCGATCTGATTGAGGATCTGTTGCTGGCGATGGGGCAGGTTCATCTATTTCCCAGTGACGCGCGCGGGCGGGAAGACCACTGTCGAAGGCCAGTCAGTGACTGCCCGCTCGACGTCGGCACAAACGCGCCCGATCGCTAGCTGGGGCCGGCCCGGTCCGGCCGCGACGGCTCTTACCCTCCGAACTGCGCCCGCCCTAAGATCGGCTCGGAGGCAGGCTGATGAAGCTGGGAACGGTACGCGTGGACGGGGCCGAGCGCGTCGTGGTCGGCTGGCCGGACGACGACAGCCGGGCGATCCTGCTCGATCGGGGGATCACCATGCAGCGGCTGATCCTCGACGGACCGGCGGTCGAGCTCGACCCGTTGCAGGCGGTCCCGGCCGCGGACCTGGAATGGCTGCCGCCGGTGCCGCGGCCGGGCAAGGTGATCTGCATCGCGCTCAACAACAGCGCCAACGCCGACCGGATCATGAGCGGCCCGCGCCACCCGGCCGCCTTCACCAAGCCCGCCAGCTCGCTGCTCGGCCACGGCCGGCCGATCCGGCTGAAGCAGGAGTACGGACGCGTCCACCCGGAGCCGGAACTGGCGGTGGTCATCGGCGCAGGCGGCCGCGACATTGCCCGCGACGCCGCGCTCGGGCACGTCTTCGGCTACACGATCATCAACGACCTGACCTCGCCGACCATGCGGGCGGAGGACACCTTCCACTACCGCGCGATCCACCCCCGGCCGGACGGGGCCGAGGGGATCGAGTACGTCGACACCTGGGTCTCGTACCCGGGCCGGTACAAGGGGACCGACGGGTTCGGCCCGATCGGCCCGTGGATCGCGACCGCCGACAGCGTGCCCGACCCGCACGCACTCACCGTCTCCTGCGTCCACCAGGGCCGGCTGGTCACGTCGGACAGCACCGCCAACCTGACGCACAAGGTCGCCGACGTCATCTCGTTCATGTCGTCGTACCTGACGCTCGAGCCCGGCGACATCATCGCGATGGGAACCGCGCTCCAGCCGTCGGCCGGCGGGCCGGCCATCCAGAACGTCAACCTGGTCGCGCTCGGCGGCCCGATCGAGGTCACGATCTCCGGCATCGGCACCCTCAGCAACCCGGTGGAGCTGCTGTGACGGCGGCCCGGATCCGCGCCGAGATCGACGCCGTGCTCGCGGACTGGGCGTACCACCTCGACCACGGCCAGCTCGACGAGCTGGCCGGGCTGTTCACCGAGGACGCGCTGTTCGTCACCGGTGCGGTGGAGCTGCGGGGCAGGGTCAAGATCAAAAATCGGTATCTCGAACGGACCGTGGTTCGGACCACCCGGCACACCTACAGCGGCCTGCGGGTAAGCGCGGTTGAGGGCGACTCGGAGACCGTTCCCGCCGCCGATGGCGGCGCCGCCCGCCCGCTCCGGGTGCGCGCCTGGTCCACCTGGGTCAACTACGCGGCCAATGCGGCGCCCCCCGTCGACGACGTCGGCGTCTACGTCGTGGCCGACTTCGACGACGTGCTGACCTGGTGCGCGGACGGGCGGTGGCGGATCAGCGAGCGCCGCATCATCCCGGTCTTCCGCGATCTCGCCCGCGCCCCGATTACCGGCTGACGGTCGGCCCGTTTCTCGCGCTCGCGGCGGTGACCTGGCCGTGACCAAATAGGAAGTGGGCTGCGACCCGCAGCAGTGCGTCACTCGATGTTTCTATCAGTAGTCGCATGGTAACTATAGGTAACGGCTGAGCTGCATACGTTCCCCCCCGAGGCGGCCAGGCACTGATCGCAACGGTAACGAGTGAATCCGCTGGGGGCGATAATGCCGAGACCTGTTCGGAGCGACCAAAAGTATCTACCGGGGCTAGACGGGCTGCGCGCGCTCGCCGTGACCGCCGTCATCGCCTACCACCTCGGCTACGGCTGGGCGCAGGGCGGGCTGCTCGGCGTGGGCGTGTTCTTCACGCTCAGCGGCTACCTGATCACCGACATCCTGGTAGGGCAGTTCGCCGCTTCCGGGCGGATCAAGCTCGGCGACTTCTGGATGCGACGGGCGCGACGGCTGCTACCGGCCGTGTTCGTGATGCTGGCGGTGGTGACGGTGTGGGTGAACGCGTTCAACCGCGCGTTCGTGCCCGGGTACCGGGGCGACGTCGTCGCGTCCGGCCTCTACGTCAACAACTGGTGGTACATCTTCCAGCACGACTCCTACTACTCCCGGTTCGCGCCGCCCGCGCCGCTCGACCACCTCTGGTCGCTGGCGGTGGAGGAGCAGTTCTACCTGGTGTGGCCGTGGGTGGTGCTGGCGATGGTGCTGGTGGCGGGGTGGATGGTGAAGCGGCGGCGCGTCCGCCTGCTCGGACCCGGCGCCCACGTCGGCGGTAGCGCCGACGGCGGCGCCGCCGCGACCTCGGCCGGCGCGGCTGGCAAGGCGCGCGAGAACGACTACCTGAGCGGGCGCGCGCGGTGGGCGATGGCCGGCGTCGCGCTCGTGCTGGCGGTGGCGTCCGCGATCGAGATGGCCATGCTCTACCACCCCGGATACGACCCGACGCGGGTGTACGAGGGGACCGACACCCGGGCGTTCGGCCTGCTGATCGGTGCGGCGGTGGCGATGGTGTACCCGACCAGGCGGGGCGCCCGCACGCTCTCGGCCGGGCCGCGGCGGCTGCTCGACGCGGCCGGCCTGGCCGGCCTGGTGGTGGTCGTGCTGCTGGTGTGGCGGACCAACCAGTACTCGCCGTTCATGTTCCGCGGCGGGCTCGAGCTCCTGTCGGTGGCGACGGCGCTGGTCGTCGCGGCCGCGGCGACGCCGGGCGGGCTGCTCGGCCGGGCCCTCGGCTGGACCCCGATGCGCTGGATCGGCGTCCGCTCCTACGGCATCTACCTGTGGCACTACCCGATCATCGTGCTGACCGCGGCGGCCGGCACCGCCGGCACGCCGGTGAGCGCGGTGCGGGCGGTGGTGCTGGTCGCCGTGACGGTCGCGATCGCCGCCGCGAGCTGGCGGTTCGTCGAGGACCCGATCCGCCGCGGCAGCTACCGGCGGACGGCTCCGGCCGCCGCGGGGGCGGCCGGCCGCGCGACCGCCAGCACGACCGGCGCAGTCGGCGGCGGTCACGTCGCCATCCTCGGCGGCGCGGCCGGGAGCGGGGCAGCGACCGACAGCGGCGCCGACGACGCGGTCACACCTGACGGGGGCACGGCCGGCAGCGGCGGCGACCGTGAGCTCGTCGGCGCCGGCGTCGGCGCTAGCGCTAGCTCTGGCGCCGACGCTAGCTCCGGCCCGACTCGAAGCGGACGGCGGTTCGGCGTGCTCACCTCGCCGCTCGCCATCGGCGGGCTCTGCCTGCTCGCCACGGCCGGCATCACCGCGGGCGTGACCTCCGCGAACTCCGGGCGGACGAGCAACACGGCCGATACCTCGGCGGCCGGCCAGGCGGGCGCGGCGGGCACGGCCGGGGCCGGCGGCGCGGCGCTGGCGCAGTCGGCCGCGGCGGGGGCGGCGACGGCCGGCCAGAGCGGCGCGACCGGGTCGGCCTCGATGACCTCGTCGGCGAAGGGCCAGGGCAAGACCGGCTCGGCGTCAAAGGTCGCGGTCACCAGCTCCGGCCCTGCCGCGAACGCGCAGAGCACCGGCGGCTACACGATCCAGCCGGTCGTCGGCGGTCCGCCGACCACCCTCGCCACCGGCGCGGCGACCGTGGCGGCGCTGCCGACGCCGCCGCCGCGGACCTCCTGCACCTCGGTCGTGCACATCGGGGACTCCACCTCGGACGGGCTGTTCTCCAACGACTACCTGCCCGACAAGGCCCAGCAGATCCCGGCCCAGTACGCCAACGTCGGCGTCAAGACCACGATCGACAAGGTCGTCGGGGCGACCTCGGTGGTCGAGTCGCTGCCGGGCACCCCGAACGCCCAGACGATGGCGACCGGAGAGATCAAGAGCGGCTACCACGGCTGCTGGGTGATCGCGCTCGGCACCAACGACACCGCCGACGTCGCCGTCGGCTCCGAGGTCGGCCGGGCCCAGCGGATCAAGACGATGATGGGGATCATCGGCAACCAGCCGGTCATGTGGGTGGAGGTGAAGTCGATCCTGTCGTCCGGCCCGTACGCGGAGTCGAACATGGAGCTGTGGAACCAGGCCCTGCAGCAGGCGCTGCCGAACTACCCGAACATGCGCCTGTACAACTGGCCCGCCGTCGTGCAGACCTCCTGGTTCATCAACGACGGGATCCACTACACCTCGGACGGCTACGCCCACCGGGGCCAGGACATCGCGGAGGCGCTGGCGGAGGCCTTCCCGGCGAACTGAGCCCGGCGCTCAGCCACCGCGACTGAACCCCGCTCGGGACGCCCGAGCGGGGTTCAGCCGTCTGATCGCGGTTCGAGGATGTCGACCGGCTCCAGGCGCATCAGGTCGTCCCTGGTCCACTCCCGGTGCAGGTCGGACGAGACCCGGTGCGCGTGCCGCAGGCGCGCGAGCTCGAGCGAGTTGCGGACGGTGCGGGCGTTGGCGAAGTGCGGCTCGGTCATCAGCCGGCCGACCTCGGCCCGCAGCGCCTCTTCGGCCGCGGGCGACAGGTAGTAGGCCGACCGCTCGAGCATCATCGCGCCGATGGCGCTCAGCTCGGTGATGTCGTAGGAGGCGAAGTCGAGGTGGTGCGCGATGCGCGAGCGCATGCCCGGGTTCGACTCGAAGAACACGTCCATCCGGTCCTTGTAGCCGGCCAGGATCACGACCAGATCGCCGCGGCTGTTCTCCATGACCTGGAGCAGGATGTCGATGGCCTCCTGGCCGTAGTCCTTGGAGTCCGTCGTCCGGTAAAGGTAGTACGCCTCGTCGATGAAGAGCACGCCGCCCATCGCCCGGTCAAGGACCCGGTGGGTCTTGGGCGCGGTCTGGCCGATGTACTCGCCCACCAGGTCGTCCCGCATCGCGTGGACCAGGGTGGCGGACTCCAGGTAGCCGAGCCGGTGCAGCAGCTCGGCCATCCGCAGCGCGACCGTGGTCTTGCCGGTGCCGGGCGCGCCGGTGAAGCACATGTGCAGGTTGGGCCTCGGCGCGGTCAGCCCGTAGCGCTGCCTGGCCTGGTCCACCAGGAGCAGCGCGGCGATCTCCTCGACCCGCTTCTTGACCGGCGCGAGGCCGACCAGCTGGCGGTTGAGCTGCTCGATGATCTCATCGATGCCGGCCAGCTCGCGTTCGGCCGCGAACGTGACGGTGGCGTCCTCGCGGAGTTGGCCGTTGCGCCCCGCGTCGCCGCGGCGCAGCCGCGACGCCTTGCCATTGCCCGACTGAAACCGGCCGACCGCGCTCAACGCACTCCCTTATCGATGCTCGTCATCAGTCTGCCACCGGCCGAGAGCGGCCCGGCCCGCGGCGAGCGTGATCGAGTCATCCTGCGGGGTGTGCACCCGCGAGCAGAGCACGTCCCGGTAGTGCCGTTCCAGCGGGTTCTTCCTACTCAGGCCGTTGTTACCGGTCAGCGTCAGGGCCTGCTCGACCGCGCCGATGGCGGCCCTGGTAGCGACCAGCTTGACGGCCGGGGCGCGGGCCAGCGCGGCCTCGTCGCCGTCGTCGACGCGCCGGGCGACCGCGTCCACCAGCTCGGCGGCCGAGCCGAGGGCCGACTCGATCTCCCCGACGGCGGTCTGGAAACGGGGCAAGGTGGCAAGCGGGGCACCCAGAGCCGCCGGGGTCCGTTCGGACAAAAATTTTAGGAGCCAGTCTCTTGCCGCAGACGCGACGCCGAGATAGAGACTGCTCAGGCCGAGCGAGTTCCACGCCATCAGGGACGAGTCCGGCCGCGCGTCGAGGATGGCGGCCACCGCCGGGGTCTCGGCGAACGTCACATCGTCGCTGCGGCTCGCCCGCAGGCCGAGGTGGTCCCAGCTGCGCTCGATGGTGATGCCGGGGGCGTCGTTCCTGACCAGGAAGCTGCCCGCCCTCGGCTCGGCGTCGTCGGTGCGGGCCCAGACCGCCATGAAGCGCAGCCCCTCGGCGCCGGTGGAGAAGATCTTCCGGCCGGTCACCGACCAGCTCGCGTCGTCGCCGCCGACCGCGCGGGCGACGGTCTTGGGCAGGCCGCCGCGGGCCGGCGTGCCGAGCTCGGGCTCGACCCGCAGCGCGTTGATCAGCACCGGGTCGGTGACCGACTCGGCCAGGGCCGACCGGTAGACGTCGTCCGGCCAGGTCGGCGCGGCCGCCTGGGCGGCGTGCGTGAACATCGTCATCGCGCTGATCAGGGCCACCGACGGGTCGCCGCGGCCGAGCGCGCCGAGGATGCGGGCGGTGTCCGCCAGCCCGCCGCCCGGGCCGCCGTAGCGGCGGCCGACCGTCGCGGTCAGCAGCCCGGCCTGGTGGACGACCCGGATGCCCTCGGCCGGGAAGTCGGCCGTCCGGTCGTTGCGCTCGGCGTTCGCCGCCAGGGCGCGGGTAACCTCGGGCAGCCGCTCGAGGCCGGCGGGCGGTATACCGGTCATTTCGATGGACATGATAGAGATTATGCCGGACCGGGCCGGCCCTCGGCTGCGCTGGCGTCGCTGGCGTCGCTGGCGTCGCCGAGCAGGGTGAAGTCGGCGAAGTCGAAACCGGGGGCGACCACGCAGCTCACCAGGACCTCGGACGCGGCCGCGGGGCGGGCCGACTGCCAGTGGCCGGCCGGTATCACCCGCTGCGGGCGCTGGCCGGCTGCCAGGTCGGGTCCCAGGGTGGCGACGACGACCGCGCTTGACGGCGTGTCCCGGTCGCCGCCGTCGAGCAGGGTGAGCGGGCCGCCGGAGTGCCACAGCCAGACCTCGTCCGACCTGACCCGGTGCCAGGCGGATTCCTGGCCGGGCGTGAGCAGGAAGTAGATGCCGGTGGCGGCCGATCGCGGGCCCGGGTAGCCGTCCGGCACCGACTCCGGGGCGGCGCGCCACGTCTCTCTGAACCAGCCGCCCTCGGGGTGCGGCGAGAGATCGAGCAGTTCGGCCGTCGCCGGCCTCGGTCCCTGATCCATGGGGCCAACTATGCCCGGCGGCGGGCTAGCGCAGCGCGCCGGGGGCGGAGCGGCCGAGGATGGCGATGACGAGGCAGAGCAGCGCGACGAAGACTATGGCGACAGCGATAATGAACAGCCGGGTCGCGCCCACGACGGGCGTGGCCGGGAGCCGATCAGCTGCCCCCGAGGCGGCGACCCTGGTCACTCGGCCGAGCTTCCAGATCACCGGGGCGATGGCCAAGATGACTAGGCCGGTTATCACGTTCTCCTTGAGCACCGTGCCGCCGAGGGCCGCGAATGAGATCGCGGTCCTGGTCCACGACAGCGCGGTGCGCTCGCTGGCCAGGCCCGAGTCGCGCTCCTCCGGGTCGTCGCCAGCCGGGTCCCGCCGCGGCGTAGTCATCGCAGGGCCGACAGGAGCAGGACGACCCCCGAGACGATCGCCATCCCGGTGATCGTCACGGCCAGGACCAACGGGACCACTGACCAGGGCAGCGGCTCACCGCGGCGCAGCGCCCGCTGGTTGCGCACCCACTCGGAGTAGGCGACGATCGCGAGCACCGCGCCGAGAGCGATCAGCGGAACGCCGAGCAGGTGACGTCCGAACGGGACGCCGGGGAACGGCGGAAGCAGTTGCACGATGGCGAGCCCGGCCACCACCAGCGCCAGCGCCGTCCGGCTCCAGGCCAGGAACGTGCGCTCGTTCGCGAACGTGAACCTCGGGTCGGGCTCGGTGCCGCCACGATCGCGCTCGACCGCCCCCGGCAGCAGACCGGCCAGCCGCCTTGACCATGACATCCGACGTGGCCCCCTTCGGTCCGGGTGTGCCTCGGTCCCGTTCGCCATTCTGCCGGTAACCGATGTAACGGCTCAGCCCGGGTCAGCCGTGTCGGGGGTGTCGGGGGTGTCGGGGGTGTCGGCCAGCCGGTCGACCGCGCGGGCGAGCGCGTCGAGGGCGGGGACGGCGGCGGCGAGGGCGCGGCGCTGCTTGGCCGGCAGCGTGGACAGCGCCAGGTGCAACACGGCGGCGTTGGTGGCCTGCCAGGCGAGCACCGCCCGGCGGCCTGCCTCGGTCACGGTCAGCTCGACCGCGCGCCGGTCGCCCGCGGCCGTGGCCCGGTCGAGCATTCCGCGCGCGCTGAGCGCGTTGACGATCGTGGTGACGGTATTCGGCCGCATGTTCAGCAGCCGGGCGAGCTGTCCAGGGCGCGCGCCGGGATGTTCGGACAGGGCCGCCAGGAGCTCAAACTGGGCGACCGCGAGGGTGTTACCTGGATCGGCGACGCGCGCGCCGCGGCGCAGCGCGCGGCGCAGCCGGGCGATCCCCTCGGCCAGGCCGTCGGGCGGCGGCGTGGCATCGGCAGCCGGCCCGCGGGCGCCGCTACCGGTCATCGCGGGCCGCCGACACCGGGCGGTGGGCGGCTCGGCCGCCGCGGTGGACGGATCGGCCGCCGCGGTGGCCGCACCAGACTCCGACGAGGGCCACCGCCGCGAGCGCGGCCATGGACAGCGCGCGGCCCGCGTCGGGCTGCCGCAGGAGCGTGCCCGCGTGCAGGCCGAGTGACACGACGGCCACGCCGAGGGCGGTGCCGATGCCTCGGGTCATGTTCACCATCCCGCCTGCCGCCGCCGCGTCCCGTGCGGGGACGGACCCCATGATCTCGGCGTTGTTGGCCGGAGTGTATATGCCCAGCCCGACGCCGAGCAGGCCGAGCAGCAGCACCGATACCGCATCGGGAGCGGGCGCGGCCAGCGCGGCGGCGCAGCAGGCCGCCAGCGCGCCGCCGAGGACGCACCGGCGCCGGTTCGGCCAGCCGGCCGGGATCAGCCGGTCGGCGGCCACGGCGGCGAGCCCGAAGCCGGCCGGCAGCGCCGTCAGCAGCAGGCCGGCTGACGCGGCACTGCCGCCCCGGGCGGCAATGAGCTGCGGGAAGAGCACCAGCGGCCCGAACAGAACCAAGTAGGCGCAGAGCGCGCCGCCGAGGGCCGGGCCGGTGCCCGCCGCGGCGAGCGCCCGCAGGTCAAGCAGCGGCGCCGCCGCCTGCCACGAGTGCCGCGCCAGCGCGGCACCCGCCGTCACCGCCACCACCACGCACGCGGCCACCGCCCAGGCCGGCAGGCCCAGCCCGGACAGGGACGAGATGGCGAGCATCCCGGCCGACGTCGACGTGGCGAGCAGGCCGATCCCGCCTAGGTCGGCCCCACGACCGCCGGGACCGCGATTATCACTGGCACCGGCACCGGGGCGGTCGGCGCCGCGATCGGCGGTGGCACCGCGCCGGTCGGCGCCGCGATCGGCGGGCTGCCTGGTGCGGGGCAGCAGATACCAGCCGGCCACCACCGCAAGCAGGCCCACCGGCACGTTGATGAGGAACACCCAGCGCCAGCCGACCGTTGCCACCAGGACGCCGCCGAGCACCGGGCCGCACGCGAGGCCGACGGCCTGGGCCGCTGCCTGGACGCCGAGCGCCGCCCGGCGGGTCCGCGCGGGGACGCTGGTGACGACCAGCGCCACGCTGTTGGCCTGCAGCAGCGCCGCCCCGGCGGCCTGGACCACGCGCAGCCCGATGAGCACGCCCAGCGAGGGCGCGAGCCCGCAGGCAGCCGACGCGGCCGAGAACACCGCGAACCCGTACAGGTACAGCAGCTTGCGCCCGGCCCGGTCCGACCATCGGCCGGCCGGCACCAGCAACGCGGTCAGCGCCAGCAGGTACGCGAGCGAGACCCACTGCGTCGCCGCCAGCCCGGTGCCGAACTGGCGCTGCAGGGCGGGGAAGGCCACCGTCACGACGCTCGCGTCAAGCTGCCCCATGAACGCGCCGAAGCAGACCGTGGCGACCGCGAACCACGGTGCCAGCGGGTGCTCGCGGATCGCGGTCGGCCGGGCCGGTTCGCGCAGCAACGTCACCATGACCAGGCACCGGCCGCCATCGTTGTCCTCGTTTCCATCTGTAACAGAACTATTATTAGTTCTAACACAGAACTTTATTGACGCCAAACCGGCGGTCTGCGGTTCCCTATCATGGGCTCATGACACTGGATCAGGCGTGGTACGCAAGAGACACCCGTGACTGGACCTGCGAAGCGCCGGACGGCGCCGCCGCGGCGTTCCATCGCGGCCTGCCCGGCTACGCGCCGACGCCGCTGGTCGAGGCGCCTGTCCTCGCCTCCGAGCTCGGCGTCGGGCGGCTGTTCGTCAAGGACGAGGCCGCCCGGTTCGACCTGCGCGCGTTCAAGTACCTCGGCGCGTCGTGGGCCGGCTTCCGGGTGGTGGCCGCGCGGACGGGGTACACGGGGCCGGCCACGCTCGACGGACTTCGCTCTCATCTGGCGTCGGCTCCCTCCGGGGCCGTCAGCGGCCCGGGTGCCGTCAGCGGCCCGGGTGCTGTCGGCCCGGGCCGCTTCGGCGCGCTGACGCTGATCAGCGCGACCGACGGCAATCACGGGCGGGCGGTCGCGCGGACGGCGCGGCTGCTCGGGCTGCCGGCCCGGGTGTACGTCCCCAAGGGCGTGCCCGACGTGGTGATCGACCGGATCAACGCCGAGGGCGCGCGGCTGACGGTGGTCGACGCCGACTACGACGGCGCGGTCATGGCGGCCCGCGCCGACGCCGACGGTGCGGGCGGGATGCTAATCCAGGACACCGCCTGGGACGGCTACGAGCAGGTGCCGTCGTGGATCGTGGCGGGCTACGAGACGCTCTTCGCCGAGATCGACGCGCAGCTCGCCGCGGCGGGCGCGGCCGGCTTCGGCGGCGCCGGGGCCGGGCTGATGAGCGTACCGGTCGGGGTGGGCAGCCTCGCCCAGGCGGCGGTGGCGCACTACCGGAGGCCGGGCCTGCCGCGCCCGGACCGCCCGCTGCTGTTGTCGGTCGAGCCGGACACGGCCGCGTGCGTGCTGCGCAGCCTGGCCGACGGCGCGCCCGCCTCGGTGCCGACGGCGGCCACGGTGATGAACGGGCTCAACTGCGGCACCCCGTCCTCCATTGCCTGGCCGTACCTGCGCGACGGGCTCGACGCGGCGATCGCCGTCACCGACGCCGACGCGCAGGACGCGGTCGCGGCGCTCTCATCGGCCGGCGTCAGCGCCGGACCCTCGGGCGCGGCCGGGCTGGCCGGCCTGCGAGCGGCGCTCACCGGAGCGGGCGCGGCCGCGCGCCGCCGCGCCCTCGGCCTCGGCCTCGGCCTGGATGCTGGCAACGGGGCGGTGGTCGTCTGCCTGAGCACAGAAGGACCGCTTGCCGCGGGTTGAATCACGGTCCGCCGCATCCGACTCAGCTGCGCCGGCGCATCCGGGAAACCGATCCCGCGACATCGCGGTGCCCGAAATTCGGCTCTTTCATTTCATTGTCCCGCCAGCGCCGGTCAGTCCGGGTAGATAAACCTATTCTCTGAGTTAACTGGCGAAACCGATCAAAGGCCGCACAGAGGGTTTTCTGAACCTAAGATTTGCGCATGGGGGCGCACGGCGGGAGCGAGCTCGAACACGGCGAGATAGCCGTCGCTGGCGTGCGCCGGTCGTTCTGGCTGGCGCGGGCGCCGCGCTGGCCGGGCCTGCCACCGCCGCCGCTGCTCATCGCGCTGCACGGGTCCGGCATGGGCGGGAAGGGCATGGCCTGGCTCACCGGGCTGGCCAAGCGCGGGCCCGCCGCCGGGATCACCGTGGTCTTCCCCGATGGCTGGCAGGAGGCCTGGCATCCGATCCGGCCGCCGGACGCGGAGCCCAAGCTCGACGACGCGCGGTTCCTGCTCGAGCTCACCACTCACCTGGAGGGCCTGGGCGCCGCCAGTTCGTGGCCTGTCTTCCTGACCGGCCTATCCCAGGGCGCGCGATACGCCGAGCACGTCGCCCGGCACGGCCAGCTCCCGGTGACCGGTCTCTTCCTGGTCGCCGGGACGGCGCTCGAGTGCAGTCGCCGCCTCTCCCCCACCCCCCAGCTCCGGGTCGGCATGACGCTCGTCATCGGGACCGCGGACCGCACCACGCCCTACGACGGCGGATCGCTGACCAGGCGGGGTCTGTCCGGGCGGGTGCTCAAGCGGCGCGCGGTCAAGCACGGCGAACTGCCGGGCGAGGACATTGTGGTCGGCGCGGAGGCCCTCATGATCAACTGGGCCGGCGCGAACGGCATCACCACCGCCCCGGTCATCCAGGAGCTGGAGATGCCGCCGGGCGACCTGCCGGTGACGCGGAAAGCCTGGTCCAAGCCCGGCGCCCGGCCGGTCATGCTCTACCGCGTTGACGGCGGCGGCCACGGCTGGCCCGGCGGCCCCCAGTTCCTCCCGGCCCGCGTCGTCGGCCCCGTCAGCAAGCACCTGGACGCGACCGGCCTCCTCCTCGACATGGCCGAGCGCGAGGCCGCCAGCGCCACCGGCCGCCCCATGCTCAACCTGGGCGGCTTCGCCTAGCCCGATAGACGCGGTCGATGGCGCAGCCGACACCAATCACAGGCGGCCGGGCTAGGAGCGGGCGGGGCCGGTTTTCGAGTTGTGATTGGTGAAGGTGAACATGACCGCGGCGGGGTCCAACGGGGCGGGCGGGGCGATGCGGCGATGCGCGCCGGTGCACTGAACGTAGTCGGGGGGCGACAGCCAGGCCTGCTCGAAGCCTCGTTGCTCGAACCAGGCGCAGATCTGCGGGACCAGGTCGGGCGCCCAGCGGGCGCGGGTCCAGATGACCGTGCCGTTCGCGGCGCAGAGCTGCGCGCAGTAGCCGATCGTCGCTTCCACGTCGGCGTCGGTCATGTTGCCGAACAGACCGCACGCGAGCACCACATCGGCCGGCGCGAGGTCCGCGTACTGGCTGGTCAGCGATGCATCGCCGGTGACGATCTCGACCTCGGCGAGTCCCGCCTCAGCGACGAGGCGGGCGGCGACCTCGGTGTTGCGCGGGTCGAGCTCGACCAGCCGGGCCGTCACGTCCGCCCGGCGGGGATGCTCGGCGAGCACGCCGATCAGATCGAGGCCCTGCCCGGCGCACAGGCTGATGGCCCGGATCGGGCCGGGCCGAGCGCCGTCCAGCGCGGCCCGGATCTGGTCCTGCACCCACGACAGCCGCCGCGACAGCCCGCTGCCCGGGTCGTCGTAGTAGGCATGCCAGTCGTACCAGTCACGTTGCGCCATGGGGTTAATTATTGACCGGGACCTGCGGGCCCTCGGTCGGCACCTCTCCCGCGGCTTCCTGCCTCTTCACCCGCGCGAGGAGCACGAACTGCTGCACGGTGAGCGAGATGACCAGGTAGAGCAGGACCGTGGCGTTTCCGACGCTTGAGCCGTTCTTGCCGGTGATGTGCCCCGCCACCAGGTCGTCGTAGCCGTAGTGGGCCGCGACCGCGATGACCCAGAGGACCGCGGTGATCCAGGTGCCCTTGCGCATCAGCTGGCCGCCCTGCCGCCAGACCCGGACGGTGAGCGCGCGGGCCACGCCGAACACCGCCGCCAGCACCAGGCTGCCGACCACGGCCGCGATGATGCCGCCGGGGTTGCCCGGGTGGCCCTTGAGGAAGTCGACGAACTCGACAGCGCCGATGACGGCGAGAATGACCGACAGCCGGTAGCTTTCACTCAGCCGCCGGGTCGCTAGCTGCCTGACCAGCACCAGCCCGAGTACCGCGAGGCCGACGACCAGGCTGATGACGTCCGAACTGGACATAACGCGTTAACTCCCGACATGGGTACAGCCTGCTACACGGCGGGCACGGTTGTCACGCGGATTCCGGTCGGCCTGGACGAATCGTTCAGGGGTGCGCCGCAGCGGCCTTCTCGAGCGCGGGGAGCGGCACCCAGCCGTCGTGCTGCCAGGTGATCTTGCCTGCCGCGTTCACCAGGACGAGCCAGGGCTGATCCTGCACGCCGTAGCCGTCCGCGACCCGGCCCGTCTTGTCCAGCGCGACCGGGTAGTCGAGCGGGCCGAGGGCGCGGACGTAACTGGCCACGGCCGACTCGGACGGCTCGGTCACGGTCTCGTCAACGGCGGTCAGCGCGGGCAGATGGCTCTTCGCGGCCGCCTTGGCGTAGCTGTTGAGCGCGGTCATCTCGGCCGACAGGTCGGAGGTCTCGGTGAGCCAGGTGGCGAAGAAGACCACCAGCCGGGGCTTGCCCGGCCCCAGGGTGACCGTGGCCGCCGTGCCGTCGGCCGCCGGGACCGCCGCGGGCAGCGACACCGTGGCCGTCGGGTCCTGCGGCGCGATCGTGGCCAGCGACTCGATGCTGGACAGCTTCGGGTGGCTGGGCAGCAGGCCGGATACCTCGGTCGCGAGGACCTGGGCGGACTGGGTGACGCTGGAGTACGCCATCGTCGTCAGGTAGAGCTTCTCGAGGATGCCGCGGGAGTTGATCACATAGAGCGCCGGGGTGTGGTCGATCTGCCCGGCCTCGATCTGGACCTCGATGTTGTAGGCCTTCCAGACCGCCTTGAGCTGAGCGGGCGAACCGGTCAGGAAGTCCCACTGGTTGACCATTCCGTGCGCGCGCGAGTAGGCCATCACGTCGGAGACCTTGGTCGCGTCCGGGTTGGCGTCCACGCCAAGCAGCTGGACGGAGTCGCCCGCCTTCCCCAGCAGTTCCTTCGCCAGCACCATCGACTCTGTGGTGAGCGGGCAGACCGTGGTGCACTCGGAGTCGCTGAACGCGAGGATGACGACCCGGCCGCGGAACTGGCTGAGCGACATCGGCTGGCCGAACTGGTTGACCAGCTTGATGTCCGGCGCGTGCTCGCCGTAGAGCGAGCTGCCGAGGTCAAGGTTCGGGTTCTGCATGGCGGCCTCGCTGGCCGCGCTCATCGCCGACGGCGCTGGCGAGGAGGGCGCGGCCGAGGACGCGGCGCAGCCAGCCGCCGCCAGCGCCCCGGCGACCGCCAGGCAGCACCCGAGGGTTGCCCTGGATCGAAGTTTCCGCAGGCCAGCCTTGGCCTCGACGTGCCGGGGGTGCCGTCGCATCATGCCGCCAACACTACTACACGGAGTCGTCGACGGCCCGGGCGGAGTCCCCCTGAGCGATCGCCTGCGCCTCCCCCGGCAGCGGCGTATCCGGCTCGTCGCCGACGATCACGCCGCCGCCGTGCCCCCAGGCGAGGTAGCGCCAGGTCAGGTTGATCAGCGTCGCGACCCGGTTCCTCCCCCCGAGCAGGTACAGCAGGTGCAGGCCGAGCCAGGCCAGCCACGCGAGCGTCCCGGTGAACCGCACCCCCTGCGGCAGTTGCACGATGGCGGAGCGGCGGCCGATGGTGGCCATCGTCCCTCGGTCGTGGTACCGGAAAGGCTGCGTCGGCTCACCCTTGATCAGGTGCACCACCTGCTCGGCCGCGTGCTTGCCATGCTGGATCGCGGGCTGCGCGAGCTGCGGCGACGGGTCCTGCCGGCACAGCGCGATATCCCCGATCGCGAAGATCCGGTCGCTGCCCTCGACGCGCAGGTCGGCCCCGACGAGCAGCCGGCCGCCCTTGCCGAGGGGCAGACCCCAGTCGGTCATGGAATGCGGCCCGGCGACGCCGGCCGCCCACACGGTCAGATCGGTCGGCAGCTCCTGCCCGTCGCTGAGGATCACGCAGTCGGGACGGACCTCGCGGATCTCGGTGCTCAGCTTGATGTCCACGCCCCGGTCGACCAGTTGCCGCCTGGTGTACTCCCGCAGCTTCGGATGGAACGGCATGACCAGTTCCGGGGCCATCTCGATGAGCCGGACGTGGACCCGAGCCGGGTCGACGTCGGGGAAGGTGGACTGGATCACCTCGCGTCGGAGCTCGGCCGCGGTGCCCGCGAGCTCGACCCCGGTCGCGCCGCCGCCGACCACGGTTATCACGAACTCGCCCTTCGGGTCCGAGCTCTCGCTGAGCCGCTCGAAGCCGTTCATCAGGTGGTCGCGGAGCACGATGGCGTCGGCCCGGCTGTAGAGCCCGAAGGTGTTCTCGGCCGCCCCCGGCAGGCCGAAGTAGTTGGCCGCGACGCCGGTGGCCAGCATCAGGTAGTCGTAGCCGAGCTCACGCCCGTCGATGAGCTTCACCCGCTGCGCGGACGCGTCGATGCCGGCCAGGTCGCCGCGCACGTAGCGAGTGCGGCGACGGACGGTGAACCCGCCGACGGCGTAGGAGACGTCACCGGGGTTAAGACCGCCGGTCGCCACCTGGTAGAGCAGCGGCTGGAAAGTGCTGTAAAGGTTCTTGTCGATCACGGTGACCTTGAGGCCTGCCTTGCGCAGGCCGCCAACCGCGGACAGGCCGGCGAAGCCGGCCCCAACGATGATCACGTGCGGCGAATCCGTCATGCGGCCTTCCCTGCTTTACCGTCGCGTGCTGGCTTACCGTCGCCCGGGGGCGCATTACCGCCTGCGGACTCATTGTCGCCTGCGGGCCGCGGGGCGGGCGCGGCGGGGCGGGCGCCGTCGGCGTCGGCGTCGGCGTCGGCGTCGGCGTCGGCGTCGTGGGCGTCAGCGTGGGCGTGGGCGTCGGCGGATTCGTTGAGCACCGAGACCGGCCAGAGCCGCTTGGCCAGCACCACGTCCACTTCGGCCGCCCACAGGGTCGCCTCGGCCTGCAGGTAGAGCCAGGCCACCAGGCCGAGCACGACCCCGAAGGTGCCGTAGAGCTCGTTTGCCCGGTGCAGCTGGTGGCTGACCACGTAGCCGCCCGCGACCTGGAGGATCTGCCAGATGACAGCCGCGATGAGCGCGCCGACCATCAGGTCGCGCCAGCGCACCAGGCGGGCGGTGGCGAGCCGGAAGCCGAGCCAGAACACGCCGACGTTCAGCACCAGCGAGATCAGCACCGCCCCGACGGTCGCGCCGATCCCGGTCAGCAGGTGCCCGGCCCCGCCGGCCAGGCCGGACAGGAACGTGGTGACGATGAACCCGATGGCGACGGTGAGCAGCAGCGCGAAGGACCAGACCTGGGACATCGGGAAGCCGGGGCGGTCCTTGCGGGCAATCCCCCAGACCTCGCAGAGCGCATTCTGCATCGCGTTGGCGACGCCCCGGGCGCCCAGCAGCAGGAAGACGGCGCCGATGACGAGGGGCAGGCCCGTGCCCGGGATCTCCCCCAGCTGGGTCTTGATCTGCTGCCCGATCACCGGGTACTGCGCGAGGGCGGAGTTCGTCAGGGTCTTCTGCAGCGCCGGGTCGTTCTTGAGCACGATGTCCAAGACGGTGGCCAGCACCAGCAGCAGCGGGAAGATCGCGGCGAAGCCGTAGTACGCGATGAGCGCGGCCAGGTTCGCGGCCCGGTCGTCGTTGAACTTCTTCCAGACCGCAACCGGGAACGCCAGCACCGGCCGCCGCTGCTGGAAGGCGTCGGCCTCGTTCCCGGCCCGCTGAGCCGCGGGGCCGGCCTGCCGAGCCGCGCGCCCGACGCGCTCGATCGCCTTCATATGCCCCGTTTACCCGGTGGCGCGGCCTTAATTCGCCTGGCCAGTCGGCTACAGGGTGAATGCGACGAGTTCGGGGTCGGCGCACGCGGCAGGCGAGGAGGAAGACGACGGCGAGGAGGAGAGCTGCGGGCAGGCGGCGATGACCACCACGTCACTGTCGCCCGAGACGGCCGCGCTGCCGCCGAGGCCGGACAGGTCGGAGAAGTAGTGCGGCCACGGCAGCGACGACGACGTCCAGGTGACCCGGCCGTCCGCGACGTCGTAGGCCCAGGCGTCGCCGTTGGCGCCGCCGTCAAGCCCGAGCGCCACCCCGCCCCGCACGACGTACATCTCCGCCGCGTTCGCCCCGGACCCGGACACCGACGTCTTCACCTGGCCGGTCAGCGGGTCGACGCCGGTCAGGGTGGAGCCCGCCGACGTCAGGTAGACCAGGCCCGGGGCCGGGTCGATGCCCTCGGGCACCGCTCCCGCCTTCGACCACAGCAGCGCCCCGGTCGATCCGCTGTAGGCGGTCACGCCGCTGGCCGAGGCGAAGAGCGCGACGCCGTCGGCCGCCGCCGCCAGCGTGCCGGAGAAGGGCTGGCCGAGCGGGGAGCTCAGCGGGCGTTCGGCGCCCGACGTGAGGTTCATGACCTGCAGGGCGGTCACCGGAGCGGAGCCCAGGTAGCCGCCGTCGGACACCGCGACGTAGAGCGTCGTCCCGTCCACTTGCCAGGACTTGTTCTGCCCGGTCGCGTGGTACCAGCGGACGTGCCCGCTCTTGTTGTCATAGCTGGTCACGCCGTTGCGTCCGACGACGACGGTGGTCGCGAGCGACGCCTGGACCGCCCCGCCGAAGACAGCGGCCGGGTAGTGCCGCAACTGCGCGCCGGTCGTCGCGGCGACGACTGCCTCGGTTCTGGTCGCGCCGCTGGCTCCGAGGATTCCGGCGGTGACCGCTCCCGGCCAGGCGCGGACCGACATGATCGAGCCGCCGGCCGGCCCGTTCAGCGTCGTCTGCCACAGCTGGCTGCCGTCCGCGAGGGAGAAGGCGGTCAGGGTCAGCCCGTCGCCGACAACCGCAAGCCCTCCGCCCACCGCCACGTAGGCCTGGCCGACGGCGGGCACGGTGCCGGCGCTGCCCGCCAGCCACGCCCCGGGCAGCGGGACCGCCCACCGCTGCGCGACCGCGGGCAGGCTGCCGCCGCAGCCGCGACAGGCCGCCTGCTCGGGCTGCCCGCCGGAGACGAGGCCGGCGACCGGGAAGAGCAGCACCGCCAGCAGCACGGCGGCCAGCACAATGCGGCGCGCCACCGGCGGCCACAGGCTGGGCAGCCGCCTTCTCGGCGCAGGCGGCCGCCTTGGCCGTACCGCTCGCGGCCGGCGCCGCTGGGCCGCCGTGCGCACCGCAGTCATCACCTGCCGTCCTGCCGCCGTGCGGCTCGCGTCGTGCGAAGATCCGACAATCAGGGTATTCCGAACGGTCCCGGGCGCTGCCACTCGTGTCCGGCCGCCGCTGGCCGGCTGGCGAGCCTTGGTAGCGCACCGATAGCTTTGGGTTAGATGCCCGCTGGATACAAGGAGGTATTACGTGGCTGACCGCGCGCCGCTCCCGTATGACTTCATGCCGACCGTACCGTCCTTCACCGTCGCGAGCGAGGACATCGCCAACGGCGAGACGCTGGGCGACAAGCAGGTCTCGACCGGGGAGAACATCTCACCGCAGCTGGAATGGTCCGGCTTCCCGGCCGAGACCAAGTCCTTCGCCGTCACCTGCTACGACCCCGACGCGCCGACCGGTTCCGGGTACTGGCACTGGCTGGTGATCGACCTGCCCGCATCGGTCACGTCGCTGGCTGCGGGCGCGGGGGCGGCGGGCGCACTGCCCGGCCACGCCTTCCACGTGCGCAACGACTCCGGGACCAAGGAATTCGACGGCGCGGCGCCGCCGCCGGGCGACGAGCCGCACCGGTACGTGTTCGCCGTGCACGCCGTCGACGTCGAGACCCTCGGCATCGACTCCGACGTATCGCCGGCCGTCGCGGGATTCAACCTGCGGTTCCACACAATCGCCCGCGCGGTGATCATCCCGGTCTACGGGCGCTAGGTAAGAGTCGCCGCGCCGAGGCGGTCCGCCCCGGCGCGGCGGCCTATTCCTCGTCCTCGGGGACGGGCGTGCCGCCGAGCGCGTCCTTGTGCTTAAGCTCGTAGTGCTTGGTGAGAGCCGCGCTCGCCGCGCCCGCCTCGCCTGGACGATAGGCGACGGTACGCTGGCAGATATGGCAGCGCGTTATTGGCAGTTGCGTCACCGTGACGGGAAAACTCTTGCTGGCTGAGCGGGTCATAAGCCTTCACAATGCCGGAAGATTCGGGGCAGAATCACGCCCCGCGCTGCGTATTGTCTTCTCAAATGATAGGCGATGCAAGTGACTGAGCCGGAGGCGGCCAAGACGCGACTGAATTTCGACCGCGAGCAGACCCTCGATCAGATCGCCGGTCTCGAGCGGGAGTTCGCCGCGATCGTCGCCAGCGCCGCCGACGGCTCGGCCGGGAGCGACGACGAGCACGACCCAGAAGGGGCCACCGTCGCGTTCGAACGGCAGCACGTCGCGGCGCTGCTCGACCGGGCGCGCGCCCACCTGGAGGCGATTGAGGTGGCGTCGCGGAAACTCGAGTCGGGCAGTTACGAGATATGCGATATATGCGGCCGCCCGATTGACGCTGAGCGCCTGGTGGCCCGCCCGGCCGCCCTGACCTGCGTCCGCTGCGCCGCCATCCGCTAGCGCAGCCCGCACCCGACGCAACCGCGCATCCAGGCTGCGGGCTGGCACGAGGAGCCGGACACCGGACGGTGTCTCAACTGCAACGTCGTGCGAGTGTGCCGAGGCGGCCTCGGCAAACCGAAATCTGTTAGTTTCTCCGCTATGTCTGACGGGATGAGCGGGCAGCCCCGGGACTCGGACGACGAGTTCTACCGCGCGGTGCGCGAACTGGCCGCGGGGGCGGCCGCCGGGCAGGCGAAGCGCGAGGCCGGGCGGGCACGGAAGCGGGCGTGGACCG
>Ga0302326_10006122_pt1 | contig 27082 bp, 20 predicted proteins | sample Palsa_T0_3_FD_202264 | JGI IMG/M metagenome (GOLD analysis project Ga0302326, IMG submission 202264) | Peat permafrost microbial communities from Stordalen Mire near Abisko, Sweden - Palsa_T0_3 | ecosystem: Environmental > Terrestrial > Soil > Palsa > Peat permafrost | place: Sweden: Abisko... | reverse complement strand
CCCCAGACACCCGCGACCACCCCCTGGCCCCGGCCAGCTAACAGCCGCCACACCAAACCCGGCGGCGCTGGCGCGCCGCCGGGTGCTGCCGCCTGCCCAGCGAAGGCCCCATTTTCGGACCAGCGACGCGGAGTCCCAGCGACGCTGATACGTGGCCCTCAGCCAGCCGCAGCGAACCCGGAGGCTTCCGTCCCCGGCTCCGTCCCGCCCACGCTGGCGTCAGGGAACGCGGTCGGCCAGCCCGGAGGGTGCGCGCCGTATCGAAAGGCGATAATGCCGTTGCCGGCGACCGAGTTTCTGCGCCAGCGCGTCATTCGAAGGGATTCGCGTCTTATGCGGTGGCTCATTCTTCCGGGTCATGGCCGGCCGCCGCTGCTGCCGGTTCCGGGTCGCGCGATCATGGACCAGTGACGGACCCTGAGCTGATCCGGCGGGCTGAGGCCGCCGGCATAGCGCACACCTACCGGGACTGGCGTGGCGTGGACGTCGCGGTGGGTGAGGATACCCTCACGGCGATACTCGCCGCGCTCGGTGACCCGTCCGGTACCGCTCCCGGCACGCTCGGTGACTCGTCCGGCATGCCCGCTCCCGGCACGCCTGCCCGCGGCGCGCCTGGGCCTGCTACGCCCGCCGCGCAGGACCCGGACGCCGGAAGCCGCACCGCTCCCGCCCCGGCCGGACGGTCCTGGGGATTCGCCGTCCAGCTGTACTCGCTGCGCTCCCATAGGTCCTGGGGCCACGGTGACTTCCGCGATCTCGCCGAGCTCGCCACCTGGAGCGCCCGAGACCTCGGCGCCGGTTTCGTGCTGGTCAACCCGCTGCACGCGGCAGAGCCCCTGCCGCCGGTCAGCCCGTCTCCGTACCTGCCGATGACCAGGAGGTTCCTCAGCCCGCTGTACCTGCGGATCGAGGACATCGGTGAGTACAAGCAGCTGACGAGGGAGCAGCGCGGAAGGATCAGCCAGCTGGCGGCGCCGCTGCGGGTCCGCAACGCCACCAGTGACCTGATCGACAGGGACGCCGTCTGGACGGCCAAGCGGGCCGCCCTGGAGATCATCTACCGGGTGCCGCTCGGCGACCAGCGGCTCGCCAGCTTCCGCCGGTTCCGCGAGCGGGAGGGCGGCGACCTGGAGCACTGGGCGGCCTGGTGCGCGCTGGCGGAGACCCTCGGCCCCGACTGGCGGGACTGGCCACCGGAGGCAAGGGATCCGCGCTCGGCCAGGAGCCTGACCGAGGCCGGGCGGCCGGCCGCGGCGGCCGCCGACTTCCACGCGTGGCTGCAGTGGCTCGCCGACGAGCAGCTGGCGTCGGCGCAGCGGGCCGCGCTGGCGGCGGGCATGCGCATCGGCGTCATCGCCGACCTGGCGGTCGGCTCGCACCCGGGCGGCGCGGACGCGTGGACCCACCAGGACAAGATCGTCCGCGGCATGAGCGTCGGGGCGCCGCCGGACGGGTTCAACCAGCTCGGGCAGGACTGGGGGCAGCCGCCCTGGCACCCGCGGCGGCTGGCGGCGGCCGGCTACCGTCCGCTGGCCGGCCTGTTCGCCGCGGCGCTGCGGCACGCGGGCGGGCTGCGGGTTGACCACGTGATGGGGCTCATGCGGCTGTGGTGGGTGCCCGAGGGGATGACCCCGGACCGCGGCGCGTACGTGCGGTACGACCACCAGGCGACGGTGGGCGCGCTGGTCACCGAGGCGGCGAGGGCCGGCGCGCTGGCGATCGGCGAGGACCTCGGCACGGTCGATCCGTGGATCCGCGCCTACCTCGCCGAGCGCGGCGTACTCGGCACGAGCATGCTCTGGTTCGCCCGCGAGCCGGACGGGACGCCGCTGCGCCCTGAGCACTGGCGGCGTCATTGCATGGCCACGGTGGGCACCCACGACCTGCCGCCGGTCACCGCCTTCCTTACCGGCGAGCAGGTCACCGTCCGCGCGCGGCTCGGCCTGCTGAAACTGCCGGAAGATATTGAACGCAGAAATTCCGAGCTGATGCTCATCCGCTGGCGGGACGCCCTGGCGGCGGAGGGCCTGATCCCGTCCGGCGCCCGTCCCGGCCCCGCCGAGTTCACCGTGGCGCTGGAGGCCTACCTGGCGAGGACGCCCGCCGAGCTGATCAGCGTCTCGCTGGCCGACGCCGTCGGCGACCGCCGGGCGCAGAATCTGCCGGGCACCAGCGACGAGTACCCGAACTGGCGGATCCCGCTCTGCGACGCGGGCGGCCAGGCCGTGTCACTGGAGAGCCTGCCGGTGCTGCCGCTGGTCCGCGCGGTCGCCGAGGCCGTCGACGCGGCGGATCGGTGAGCGGCGCGGCCGACCCGGGTCAGCCCGCCGCGGCGTCGCGCTGCTGGCAGCGCAGCGCGCGGGCGACGTCGTCACGGCCTTCCGTCAGCAGGCGGCGCAGCGGTGCCGGGAGATCACCGCGGCCGATGTAGTCGTCGGCCGCGGCGATCGCCTCGGGCGTGATCACGTTCCTGGGGTAGCCGCGCTCGGCGAACCAGATCGCCATGTCCGAGCCCCAGTCCCGCCATGCCTGGCTGGCCGCGTCGAAGAACGGCCGCGCGTAGGGCTCGAGCAGCTCCGCGTGGTCGCTGTCGGGGTCGGCGAATCCGTCCAGCATCGCCCGGAACACGGCGTTCGGCAGCTCGCCGCTGGTGATCTGCGCCCAGGCGTCCGCCTTGGCTACCGGGTCGGGAATCGCGGCGCGGCAGGCGGCCGCGTACCGCTCTCCGGCATCGGTGCGATCGGAGTCCAGCTCGGCGTCGATCTCGGCCTGCCCGGCGGCGCCGCGGCTGACCAGCCGCCGCAGCAGCAGCCAGCGGAACTCGGTGTCGATGGCGAGGCCCTCGATCGTGACGGACCCGGCCAGCAGGCCCGCAAGCAGCGCCAGGTCAGCCAGCGTCGTGGCCACGCCGGCCAGGGCCTGGGCGTAGGCCAGCTGCCGGTCCGAGCCGGGCTCGGCTCCCCGCAGGCGCTCGCCCAGCCCGGTGGCGAGTTGCTCAAGCCCGCCGCCGCGCCAGCGCGGATCGGCGTACCGGCGGACGGCCGTGGCGGCCTGCGCCAGCACGGTATGCAGCACGGAGATGTCGGCGACGGAGTCGGCGCCGGATAGCACCAGGCTCAGGTAGTCACGGGCCGGCAGCTCGGCGTCCCTGCACATATCCCACGCGGCCGCCCAGCACAGCGCGGCGGGCAGCGAGTCCGCGAAGTCGCCGATGCCGCCGACCAGCGTGCGCAGCGAGTGGGCGTCCAGCCGGATCTTCGCGTACGTCAGGTCGTCGTCATTGACCAGGACCAGGTCGGGCCGGCGTTCCCCGGCCAGCTCGCTGATCTGGGTGCGCTGGCCGGCGATGTCGGTCTCCAGCCGCCGCCGCCTGACCAGGACCGTCCCGGCGCGGTCGTACAGCCCGATCGCGATCCGGTGCGGCCGGAGCACGGGATGGCTGGCCGGCGCCTCCTGGACGACGGCGAACGTGGTGAACCGGCCTTCGCCGTCGCAGCTGTAATCGGGCCGCAGCGTGTTGACCCCGGCGGTCTCCAGCCACTGCTTCGACCAGGTCGACAGGTCCCGGCCTGATGCCTCCTCAAGGGCGGCGAGCAGGTCCCCGAGTGACGCATTTCCCCAGGCGTGCCTGCCGAAGTAGGCGCGGACCCCGGCCAGGAAGTTGTCCCGGCCGGCATAGGCGACAAGCTGCTTGAGCACGGCCGCGCCCTTGGCGTAGGTGATGCCGTCGAAGTTGACCTCGACCGCCGCTATGTCCGGGGCGTCGGCCGCGATCGGGTGCGTCGACGGGAGCTGGTCCTGCCGGTACGCCCAGGCCTTCCATGCCTGGGCGAACGTGGTCCATGCCTGCGGCCAGCGGGTCGCCTCGGCCTGCGCGATGGTGCCCGCCCAGGTGGCGAACGACTCGTTCAGCCACAGGTCGTCCCACCAGCGCATGGTGACGAGATCGCCGAACCACATGTGCGCCATCTCGTGCAGGATGGTCTCGGCGCGGCTCTCCCTGGCTGAGTCGGTCACCCGCGAGCGGAACACGTAGTCGTCAAGGAGCGTCACGCACCCCGCGTTCTCCATCGCGCCGGCCTTGAACTCGGGCACGAAGAGCTGGTCGTACTTGCCGAACGGGTAGCGCACGCCGAAGGACTCGTGGAAGAAGTCGAAGCCCTGCCCGGTCACCTCGAAGATCTCATCCGGGTCGAGGTAGCCGGCCAGCGACTGGCGGCAGTAGATGCCGAGCGGGATGCCGTCGTGGTCGGCGCGGACCACGTGGTAGGGCCCGGCGGCAATCGCGGTGATGTACGTGGACATCGGCGGGGTCGGCGGGAAGTGCCACCGCGTCGCGCCGGGCCCGGCCGGTGCGGCCGTCACGTCCGGTGCCATGTTCGAGATCACGAGCCAGGTATCCGGGCTGGTCACGCTGAACTCGAAGCGGGCCTTGAGGTCGGGCTGATCGAAGCAGGCGTAGACCCGGTGCGCGTCGAAGGTCTCCAGATCCGAGTAGAGGTAGATGCTCTTGTCCGCCGGGTCGGTGAACCGGTGCAGGCCCTCGCCGGTACGCGAGTACGCGCATTCCGCGACGATCCGCAGTTCGTTGGCGCTGGCCAGGCCGTCCAGGGTGATGCGGTCTCCGCTGAACTTCGCCGGGTCGATTCGCGTCCCGTTCAGCGTGATCTCGCGGATTTCCGGCGCGGTGAGGTCAATGAAGGACGAGGCGCCCGGGCTCGAGGCGGTAAAGGTGACCGTCGCTTCCGATCGGAAGGTCGCTGAGCCGCCGGTCAGGTCAAGGTCGATCCGGTAAGACTCGATCTTGAGCAGCCGAGCGCGGTCGCGCGCCTCATTGCGCGTGAGATTGCTAGCCACGGTGCTGGCCCCTTCCCTGGGCTCGCCATCCCGGCATAATCCCATGTCGCCCTGCGGAATGCCGGCGCCCGGTGCCCGGTTGTCATTTTCACCGGCGCCGGGGCCGGCCGGCCGCGCGGTGCGCGGCTGGCGGCGCTGCGGTGACGGCCTGACCCGCAGGCAGCCCTACCGGAGGAGTATGCATGACCGAGCAGCAAGCCACCCCGGTCGATTTCTGGTTCGATCCGCTATGCCCGTGGGCGTGGATCGCCTCCCGGTGGATGCTCGAAGTCGAGAAGCTGCGCCCGGTGGCCCCCCGCTGGCACGTGATGAGCCTGGCGGTACTCAACGAGAAGAACGAGGACATGCCGGATCGCTACAAGGAGCTCATGGCGCAGGCGTGGGGACCGGTCCGGGTCTGCGTCGCGGCCGAGCAGAAGTTCGGCCCCGATGTGCTCGGGCCGCTGTACACCGCGCTCGGCACGCGCTTCCATAACGAGAAGGCGGAGAAGAGCCGGGCCACCATGGAGGCCGCGCTGACCGAGGCCGGGCTGCCCGCCAGTCTGGCCGACGCGATGGACTCGACCGAGTACGACGAGGCCGTGCGGGCGTCGCACGCTGATGGCATTGACCGGGTCGGCTACGAGGTGGGCACGCCCGTGATCTCCGTGGGCGACCTCGCGATCTTCGGGCCCGTCGTCTCCCCGATCCCGCGCGGCGAGGCGGCTGCCCGGCTCTGGGACGGCTTGCTGCTGATCGCGGGCACGGACGGCTTCTTCGAGCTCAAGCGCAGCCGCACCAGGGACCCGATCTTCGACTGACCCTGGCTCCGCATAGGTGCTGGTTGCGGAATAGCGTTCGGACACGGACACTGGTCGGGACCGCCACTGAGCTGAGCCGGCGTAGGAGGGCGAATGATCCCTGTCGGGCCCCTGCTGGAGGTATTGCTGGTCGTGGTCTCCCCGGTGGTGGGGCTGCTCATTCTCTACTGGACGATCCGCCTGGCTGTCCGGCACGGAATCGAGGATGTGCGGCATCGCCGTGTCATTCAGTCAGCAGAGGATGCTAGCTGGGACCCGACCCGCCAGTGATCTCCGGTGCCTGCCGAGGAGCCATAGCTGGCTGGTCGAGGAGCTGCCGATGCCGGGCTGGAGGCGCTGCAGCACGAGATGCAGGCCGAGATCGGCCAGTTCCGCGCGGCCGACCGGCTTGGCCGCGATGAGGTCCACGTTCCCCGCTGAGTCCGTCGCACGTGTGTCAACAACGCTTGCACGCTGCCTGGCTGCTGGTCGCGGCGGCTAGAGGCGGCTGGTCACCTTGATCCGCCAGCGACACAGTGAGCTGATCAACAGGTAGTGGGTGCCCGCGTCGTGGCGGATCCGGCGCGCCCCCCGCCCGGCAGTACCCGACTTGGCGACGCTCGTGCCGTCCCGGCTGCTCTGGCCGTCCTGGCCGATGCTGAAAATGCCGTCCGAATCGAGCCTGGTGCAGCTGTAAGACCAGGCCAGCTTCCAGGAACCGTCGCCGCCGATGGAGAACTGGCTGGTCGTGGCGCTACCGGTGCCGATGTAGACCGTGACGGTCCTGGCCGGAGCCCGGGCGGCCGTTGCGCCCGTCGCGGCATGAGCCCAGCCGGCACCCGCGGCTCCGCCGCGGCCAGCCTGGCGGTCGCCGGCCGGGCGGAATCTGGCGATCCTGGAGTCCCGGCCGGCCGCCGCGGCCCCGCTCGCGGCCCCGCGGCCGTCAGGGCCGTCGCGCGGCGTCACCGGGCCGCTGGTTTTCGCGACCGGCGCGGTCGTCATCGCCACCATGGTCACGGCGGCGATGACGACGGAGAGACCGGTCACCCAGGCGCTGGCGATCAGCGAGAGCTTCATGGCGCGGCGTGCCCGGCCGCCCGGCATCGCGTTGCCGCTGAGCGCGGCGGCGTGCTGAGGGCCGCGGGACGGCTGGGGGGGCCACGCGTACGGGGAGTGGCGAGTCATCCGGGTACCTTAGGGTGCGTGCTGGACTCTGTAACGGAAAGTGACTGATTCTTGTCGTCACTCACCGAGAGCGTTGTATCACGAAATGAAACTACGTCCTGGGATTACTAGGGTTTTGCCTGCTAAATGGCATGGTCAGCAAGGGCAGCTCGTGGGATTGCACGGCACGGATGCCGGGACAGTCACCGGCCGGGCCGGTCGGGCGGACAGCTGCGGCATCGTGATCATCGGTTTTCTCTCACGTTCCGTAACCGCGGGCGATTCCGCGGCTTTGGCAGGACGACCGTGGTGAGCCAGGATGGAGGCATGCGCAGCAACTACATCGGTGGTGCCTGGATCCCGTCCGCCAGCGACTCCGGCGTCGACGTGGTCAACCCCGCCACCGAGGAAGTCATCGACCGTGTCCCGGCCGGTCACCCTTCCGACGTCGATGCCGCGGTCGGCGCCGCCCGGGCCGCGTTCCCCCGCTGGGCGGCCACGCCCGTGGCCGGTCGCGCTGGCTATCTCGAGGCCGCGCGCGAGCTGCTGGCGGACCGGACGGACGCGGTGGCGGCGGCGATCACGGCCGACATGGGCTCACCGCTGCGGTTCGCCCGTGACGTTCAGGTCGGCACGCCGCTGGCGGTGCTCGCCAGCTACACCGAACTGCTCGCCTCTTATAACTTCAGCGGCGACCGGGTCGGCAATTCGCTCATCGTCCGCGAGCCAGTAGGCGTCGCCGGAGCGATCACGCCGTGGAATTACCCGCTCTACCAGATAGTGAACAAGGTCGCCGCCGCATTCGCCGCCGGCTGCACGATCGTGCTGAAGCCCAGTGAGGTAGCGCCGCTCGCCGCCTATGAGCTGGCAGCTATCTTCGCCGAGGTCGGCCTGCCCGCTGGTGTCTTTAACCTTGTCAGCGGGACGGGTCCGGTGATAGGCGAGGCTATCGCGAGCCATCCGGGTATCGACATCGTGTCCTTTACCGGCTCAGCCCGGGCCGGCCGGAGAGTCGCCCAGCTCGCCGCCGAGACCGTCAAGCGGGTCACGCTCGAGCTGGGCGGCAAATCGGCGAATGTGATCCTGCCCGATGCCGACCTGGCCACCGCGGTGAAGGTGGGAGTCGCCAAGGCCTTCATCAACTCGGGCCAGAGCTGTAACGCGCTTACCCGGATGCTGGTCCACCACGATAGCTACGACGAAGCGGTCGGCCTGGCGGCCAAGAACGCCGGGCGCTACGCCACCGGCGACCCGCTGGCCGAGGGCATCCGGCTCGGCCCGCTGGTCTCCGCTGCCCAGCGGGACAGGGTGCGCGGGTACATCGAGCTCGGGGTGTCGCAGGGCGCGCGGGTGGCGGCAGGCGGGGCTCAGCCCCCGCCCGGGCTGGACACCGGCTACTACGTGCAGCCGACGGTCTTCGCCGACGTCACCCCGGACATGGCGATAGCGCAGGAGGAGATCTTCGGGCCGGTGCTCTCGGTCATCGGGTACCGGTCGGAGGACGAGGCGGTCGAGATCGCGAACGGCACTCCGTACGGCCTCGCGGCCGCCGTCTGGTCGGCCGACCAGGAGCACGCTGTGGCCATCGCCAGGCGGCTGCGGGCCGGCCAGGTCGAGGTCAATGGCGGCGCGTGGAACGTGGCCGCACCGTTCGGCGGTTTCGGCCAGTCGGGGTACGGCCGGGAACTCGGCGCGTACGGCCTGGCGGAGTACCTCGAATACAAGTCCTTGCAGTTCTGAGCGCGGCCGCCGGGATGAGGCCGCCGCAGGCCGCGTCGGCGCGGCTAACGGCGCGGTCGCCGGCGGGCGCGGTGCCGCGGTCCCGCCGCCGGCGGGCTGGCCGCGGCAGAGCCGGAGCCCTCTTCCCGGCCGGAGCGCGGCGCGCGCGCCGCGCGCGGCGAGTCGGCCGGGCCCGCGAGCCCGGCGGCCGCCAGGCTGGCCGGCCCGCGTTCCGCGTCGGCCGATTCGGCCCTGGCGGCATCCTCCGGCCGGGGCCGGGACACGTCCCTGGCCCGCATCGCCGCGTCCACCGTGGTCTTCATCGCCGGCATGACAGCCTCCCTCTCAAGTCTCGCACGGCCGGCGATGGTGTCCCGGCGGATCAGAAGATCATCGGGCTCCAGGGCGCCGGGTCCCAGGACATGGCCGCGGACAGCTCAGCCAGGGCTCCCGGCCGGATCTCGGTGACCAGCCCGGCGCCGGCCAGCGCGCCCAGCCGGGTGCCGCCTAGGTAGGCGGCACCGAGCGCCGGCACCGGCATCGCGACGTCGGCCGCCGCGGCCGTCCGCTCGCAGCTGGCGGCGCCGCCGGCGTCCGCTTGCAGCCGCCACCGGCCTGCGTTGTTGCGCACGAGCTCGTCGGCCACCTCGATGACGACATCGACTGCGCGGGCGTAGCGCCGCTGGGCGAGCGCCGCGGGCACGTCGATCAGCCGGATCCAGAGCCCGTCCACGAGCTGGACGCGGGCCCGCCTGATGTCGGGGAGCAGGTAGAGCAGCGGGTCGTCGGCCGGGCGCATCCGCGCCCTGACCTCGCCGACCAGGTCCCGGTTCAGTAGGTCGCCCCAGAGGGCTCCGGTGGACGCAGGATCGAGCGCGATCAGCTCCCTGAGGTGCAGCGTGCCGGCCGGAACGGCGTCGTCGCCCCAGGCCGGGCTCACCGAGAACAGCGCGTAGCCGCGCGATCCCGCGTCGTCCTCGGCGATCACGCACCGCAGCGGGGTGGAACCCTCGCGCCAGTAGGCAGGGTCGAGCAGGGCCGCGTACCACCAGCGGTCGTCTCTGACGAGCATTCCTGGCCGGCCGGGCACGGCCTGCTCATGGACCTTCGCGAGCTCGGCCCGCGCCGCCTGCGGATCGGCCGTGCGCAGCCGGACGGCGCCCTGGCCGGACGGCGCCGGCGACGTTATCCGGCCCTCGCCGCGCCGGATGGTGAACCTGGCATGCATCGACGCGACGCCGTACCCGTACCTGCCGTAGATCCCGGGCTCGGAGGCGAACAGCGCGGCGATCGCCTCCCGGCCGGCCGCGATGTCGGCGAGCTGCCTGCGCATCAGGCTGGACAGGATTCCCTGGCGCCGGTACGTGGGCAGTACGCTCACGGCCGAGACGCCGGCCACTGGCGCCATCGCACCCGGCACGGTCATCTGGAAGCTATAGCAGCAGGCGGTGCCGACCGGGCGGGTGCCATCGAACGCGGCCAGGCTGCGGTCGAACTCGAACGTCATCCGCTCGTGCTCGGCTGCCTCGGCTGGCCAGCTTGAGTTGAACGCTTGCTCACCGACCGAGTAGAAGGCGGCGAACTCGTCCTCAGCAACGGGCCGGATCAGATAGGGGTCCATGCTGGCATTCGTACCCCACCCGGCATGACGTTCGCGACCAGTTATCCGGCCCGGGCGGTGACTGCCGCGACAGCCGCGTGCCGATGCAGCGCGGCCGCATGGTTCCCGCCGGTGCCGCGCAGCCAGTTCCGCACGGCGCGGGCGGCCGCGGCACGGGCGGGCCGCCGCCGCCCTATCCCGATTACCGAGCGCAATATGACATTTACGTCAGGCATTAGTCGTGCTGGCCCCCGGAATTTTCCCCGACTGGCGCAAACAATGCGATCGCGCTCGGCTGGCCGACATAATAGGATCCGCTTACCGCGGTGACCTGGCCGTGGTTCTCGGGAAAGGCGACGCCGACGTCATATGACGCCAATGTCATTTTTGCAATTCTATGAGAACTGTGCAGAAATAGGGAACGTGACTCGCGACGGGACGCGAATGGGCGACGGATTCCTCCGGGAGGCCGCCAGCCCTGTCGGCATGCCCGCCGCGGCCGCTCCCGCTGCTCCTGCTCCCGCCGCTCCCGCCGCTGCGGCTCCCGATATCGCGGCGGCCATGGCCGTGCGGTCGGCGGGCGAGAATTTCCCGGTGGCCCTGCGGCTGCTGCCCGCGCGCCACCGGCGGCATCTGATGGCCGTGTACGGCTTCGCCAGGACGGTCGATGACATCGGGGACCTGGCACCGGCCGGTGATCGGGCGCGGCTGCTCGATGATCTGGAGGCCGGCCTCGGCAGGCTCTACTCGGGCGAGTTCTCCTCGGGCGAGGGCCCGGCATCCGAGCCCAGCGTCATCTGCGCGGTCATCCGCGCGCTCCGCCCCGCGGTCACCGAGTGCGCGATCCCGGTGCAGCCCTTTCTCGACCTGATCCAGGCCAACCGGCAGGACCAGATCGTCACCCGCTATCGCACCTTCGATGAGCTGCGAGGCTACTGCCGCCTGTCCGCCAATCCGGTAGGCCGGATCGTGCTGCATGTCTTCGGCGCGTTCACCCCGGCCCGCGCGGAGCTCTCCGATCACGTCTGCACCGCGCTGCAACTGGCCGAGCACTGGCAGGACGTGGGCGAGGACTTCCGGGCCGGCCGCGTCTACCTGCCGGGAGAGGACATGGCCAGGTACGGCTGCTCGGAGTCCGAGCTCGCGGCGCCCCGGTCCTCCGCCGCGCTGCGCGTCCTGATGGCCTTCGAGACCGGCCGGGCGGGGGCTCTGCTCGACGCCGGCGCCCCGCTGGTCGGCACGCTGCGCGGCTTCGCCAGGGTGGCCGTGGCCGGGTACGTGGCAGGCGGCCGCGCCGCGCTGGCCGCGATCGCGGCCGCTGATCATGACGTGCTCCGCGCCGTCGCCAGCCCGCGCGCTCCCCGGACGGCGGCGGAGCTGCTGCGCTGCTACGTGACGGGCCGGTGACGGTGACGATGGACACCAGGATCCCCGCGGCCATCGAGGTCAGCGCCGCGTACCGGCACTGCGAGCAGGTCACCAGGACGCAGGCGAGGAACTTCTCCTACGGAATACGGCTGCTTCCCGCGGCCAAGCGCCGCGCGCTGTCCGCCGTCTACGCGTTCGCCCGCCGGATCGACGACATCGGCGACGGCTCGCTGCCCGCGGCGGACAAGCTCGAAGCGCTAGCGGCGGCGCGGGCGCAGGTGACGTCGCTGGCCGGCCAGGCCGCGGCCGGGCCGGCCGACCCGGTGCTCGTCGCGCTGGCGGACGCCGCCCGCAGGTTCGAGATTCCGCTCGCCGCCTTCGGCGAGCTGATCGACGGCTGCGAGGCGGACGTGCGCGGCACGACCTACGCCACCTTCGGCCACCTGGAGCACTACTGCCGGTGCGTGGCCGGGTCGATCGGGCGGCTGTCGCTCGGCGTGTTCGGCTGCCAGGACGCCGCGGTGGCGGCGCCGCTGGCCGACGCGCTGGGCGTGGCCCTGCAGCTGACCAACATCCTGCGCGACATCAGGGAGGACTTCGCTGCCGGCCGGGTCTACCTGCCGGCCGACGACCTCGCCCGCTTCGGTGTCACGCTGACCCCGGATGGCGGCACCGATGGCGGTACCGAGCTGCCGGCCGGCCGCGGGCTCGAGGACGTCGTGAGGTTCGAGGCGGACCGTGCCCGCGAGTGGTACGCGACCGGGCTGCGGCTGATGCCGCTGCTTGACCGGCGCAGCGCGGCGTCCGCGAGCGCGATGGCCGGCATCTATTTCCGGCTGCTCGGGCACATTTCCGCCGAGCCGTCGGCGGCGCTGCGGCGCAGGCTGTCGCTGTCCGCGGCGGAGAAGGCGATGGTGGCGGCCAGGTCGCTGGCGGGCCTGCCGCCCGCGCCGCCGCCTGCCCGGTCGGCGGTGTGGCCATGAACGGGGCGAACGGCGCCCCCGCCACGCCCGGGCCAGCCACGGCCGGCCCGGGCCGGGTGGTGGTCATCGGCGGCGGGCTCGCGGGGATCACCGCGGCCATCGCGCTTCGGGAATCCGGCACCGACGTCACGCTGCTGGAGGCCAGGCCCCGGCTCGGCGGGGCGACCTGCTCCTTCAGCCGGGACGGGCTGACGATCGACAACGGCCAGCATGTCTTCCTGCGCTGCTGCGGCGCGTACCGCGGGCTCCTCGCGAGGCTCGGCATGACCGGGTCGGCGACGATCCAGGATCGCTTCGACATCACCGTGCTTTCCCCCGGTGGCACCGCCAGGCTGCGCAGGACCTCGCTGCCCGGCCCGCTGCACATGGGCCGCGCGCTGGCCGGATACTCGCTGCTCTCGCCGGCCGAGCGGCTCAGGGTCGCGCGGGCCGCGCTGGCCATGCGCTTCCTCGATCCGGCCAGGCCGGGGCACGGCAGCGAGCGGCTGGGCGACTGGCTCGCGGCCCGCGGCCAGGGCGAGCGCGCCCGGCGGCGGCTGTGGGACCTGTTCATCGTCTCGGCGCTGAACATAGCGGGCGACGAGGCCAGCCTGGCACTGGCCGCGACCGTCGTCCGGATGGCGCTGCTGGGCGCCAGGGACGCCGCTGACATCGGCGTGCCGGCCATCCCGCTCGGCGAGCTGCACGGTGCCGCCGCGGCCGCGCTGCTTGACCGGCTCGGGGCGCGGGTGCGGCTGGGCACCTCCGCCGTCGCCGTGACGCCCGAGCCCGGCGGCGGGCTGAGCGTGCGCGCCGCGGCGGGCGCCGACCGGGCGGAATCCTCGCTGTCCGCCGACGGCGTGGTGGTCGCCGTGCCGCCCGGGCCCGCGGCCCGCCTGCTGCCGGCCGCTGCTGGCAGGGCCGGCTGGACCGGGCTCGGCTCGTCGCCGATCGTGAACGTGCACGTCATGTACGACCGGGCTGTCACCAGGCTGCCGTTCGCCGCGGCGGTCGGCTCCCCGGTGCAGTGGATCTTCGACAAGACCGAGGCGGCCGGGCTGGCGGCCGGCCAGTACCTGGCGGTCTCGCTGTCGGCCGCCGACGACTACATCGACGTTCCGGCCGCGCGCCTGCGGGAGCAGTTCGTGCCCGCGCTGCAGGAGCTGCTGCCGGCGGCTAGGGAGGCACGGATCACCGATTTCTTCGTTACCAGGGAACGCCAGGCGACATTCCGCCAGGCACCGGGCTGCGGCCAGCTGCGGCCGGCCGCGGCGACCGGGCTGCCGGGCCTCGTGCTGGCGGGCGCGTGGACCGATACGGGCTGGCCGGACACTATGGAGGGCGCCGTGCGAAGCGGGCTGACCGCGGCAAGGGAACTGAGACGCGACCTCGCCGGGCTGCCCGGCCGGGACACCGGACGCCCGGCGGGAGCGCCGGCCCGGGCCAGGGCGGGAGCCGCGTCATGACCGCGACCATCCCGGCCGGCGTGGAAACCGCACGCGACCTCGTCGGTCCCGCGATCGCCGCGGCGGTCGGCCGGCTCAGCCCAGACGTCCAGTCTGTCGCCGCGTACCACCTCGGCCTGGCGGACGCCAGCGGCCAACGGGGCGGCGCCGGCGGCCGGCCAGGCGGGATGGGCAAGGCACTGCGGCCGGCCCTCGCGCTGCTGTCCACCAGGGCCGCCGGAGCCACGGCGGAGCGCGGGGTGGCGGCCGCGGCCGCGGTCGAGCTCGTGCACAACTTCTCGCTCGTGCATGACGACATCATGGACGGCGACACCGAGCGCAGGCACCGGCCGACCGCGTGGACGGTGTTCGGCGTCGGGGCGGCCATCCTGGCCGGCGACGCCCTGCTGGTCCTCGCCCAGGACCTGCTGCTGGAGGGGCCGGCGCCGCAGGGCATGTGGGCCTCGCGCTGCCTGTCCGCCTCGGTGCAGCGGCTCATCGCCGGCCAGGGCGCGGACCTGGCGTTCGAGCGGCGCGATGACGTCACGCTGCAGGAGTGCCTGGAGATGGCGGGTGACAAGACGGCCGCACTGATGGCATGCGCGTGCAGCATCGGCGCGATCTACGTGGGTGCGCCCGCCGAGCTGGCGATGGGCCTGGCCGGGTTCGGCGCGCACGCCGGGCTCGCGTTCCAGCTCACCGACGATCTGCTCGGCATCTGGGGCGCGCCCGAGGTGACCGGCAAGCCGGTCCGCTCCGATCTGCGGGCCAGGAAGAAGTCGCTGCCGGTCGTGGCGGCGCTGACCAGCGGCAGCGAGCCGGGCGAGGAGCTGGGCGCGCTGCTGGCATCCGCCGGGCCGCTCGGCGAGGAGGACCTGCTGCGCGCGGCGGACCTCGTCGAGGCGGCGGGCGGCAAGGCATGGACGGAGGCCGAGGCCGACGTGCAGCTTGCCTCGGCCGGCAAGTGCCTGGCCGAGACGGACATGCCGGACGACGTGCGGACGGAGTTCGCGGGGATTGCCGAATTCATCACGGCGCGGCAGAGCTGACCATGACGGACATCAGAACGGAGATCAGCGCGCCGGAGCAGGCCGGGGCCGAAGCCGAGGTCGCCGAGGGCGACGTGGGTGAGGTGGCGCGCGCGACGCTGGACCGGGCGGCCCGTCACCTTCTCCGGCTGCAGCACTCAGGCGGCTGGTGGCAGGGCGAACTGGAGACCAACGTCACGATGGACGCGGAGGACCTGCTGCTCCGCGAGTTCCTCGGCATCAGGACCGAGGACGAGACGGCCGCCGCGGCCCGGTGGATCAGGTCCCGGCAGCGAGCCGACGGCACCTGGGCCAACTTCTACGAGGGCGACGCCGACCTGTCCACGACCGTCGAGGCTTACGTCGCGCTGCGGCTGGCCGGCGATTCACCGGACGCCGCGCACATGGCGCGCGCGGCGGGCTGGATCCGCGCGGCCGGCGGGATTCCGGCGACCCGGGTGTTCACCAGGATCTGGCTTGCCCTGTTCGGCGAGTGGTCTTGGGACGACCTGCCGGTGATGCCCCCGGAGATGATCTACCTGCCGGGCTGGTTCCCGCTGAACACCCAGGACTGGGCCTGCTGGGCCCGGCAGACGATCGTCCCGCTGACCATCGTCGGCTCGCTGCGGCCAGTCCGCCCGCTGCCCTTCGGCCTGCCCGAGCTGCGGCCCGCCTCCGGCGCCGCGGCGCCGACGACTGGCGCCGGAGCCTCGCCCGCCGCTGGCCATCGCGCGCGGCCAGCCGCCAGCGCGGCCGGAACCGGCGCGGCAAAGACTGGCGCGGCAAAGACTGGCGCGGCAAAGCCCGGCTGGCCGGCCTTCTTCAGCGGACTTGACCGCGTGCTGCATGTCTACCAGCGCCGCGCCGTGGGCAGGGGCCCGATGCGCGCGGCCAGGACCGCGGCGCTGCGGCGCTGCGCGGAATGGATCATCGCCCGGCAGGAGGCCGACGGCTGCTGGGGCGGGATCCAGCCGCCCTGGGTGTACTCGCTGATCGCGCTGCACCTGCTCGGCTACGGCCTGGAGCATCCGGTGATCAGGCGCGGCCTGGCCGGCCTGGACCGGTTCACGATCTGGGAGGACTCCGCCGACGGCCGAATCCGCCGGCTCGAGGCCTGCCAGTCGCCGGTGTGGGACACCGTGCTCGCGATGATCGCCCTCGCGGACGCCGGCCTGCCGGCCGACCATCCCGCGCAGGCGGCCGCCGCCCGGTGGGTGCTGGACGAGGAAATCCGCGGCCCGGGCGACTGGCAGGCCCGCAGGCCCGGGCTCAGCCCGGGCGGCTGGGCGTTCGAGTTCGACAACGACGGCTACCCCGACATCGACGACACCGCCGAGGTCCTGCTCGCGCTCCGCCGGGTCGCGCCGTCCGCCGACCCGCGGTCCGCCGCCGCCATCCGGCGCGGGACCGGCTGGCTGACCGGCATGCAGTCCCGGGACGGCGGCTGGGGCGCGTTCGACGCGGACAACACCAGGAAGCTCGTGACCAGGCTGCCGTTCTGCGACTTCGGCGAGGTGATCGACCCGCCGTCGGCCGACGTCACCGCGCACACGGTGGAGGCGCTCGCGGCCGAGGGCCTGGCCGGCAGCGCGGCGGTGCGGCGCGGCGTGACCTGGCTGCTGCGGGCGCAGGAGAGCGACGGATCCTGGTTCGGCCGGTGGGGCGCCAACTACGTGTACGGCACCGGCGCGGTGGTGCCCGCGCTGATCGCGGCCGGGGTGCTGCCCGGCAAGCCGGCGATCAGGCGCGCCGTCGGCTGGCTCAGGGAGCACCAGAACCCGGACGGCGGCTGGGGCGAGGACCTGCGGTCCTACGACGACCCGGCCTGGGCGGGCCGCGGCGAGTCCACCGCGTCGCAGACCGCGTGGGCGCTGCTCGCGCTGCTCGCGGCAGGGGAGCGCGAGCCGGCCGGGCCGGCGGGCACCGGGGACGGCTGCGTCGAGCGCGGCATCCGCTGGCTGGCCGGCCACCAGCGGCCGGACGGCAGCTGGGACGAGCCGCAGTACACCGGCACCGGCTTCCCCGGCGACTTCTACATCAACTACCACCTGTACCGGCTGGTCTTCCCGGTCAGCGCGCTCGGCCGCTACCTCGGGCGGGCGGGATGAGCCGCCTGCTGGTCTGCTCGCCGCTGCGGCTGGAGGCACGCGCCGTCCGGCGCGGCATCGGCCCGGCTGGCGACGTCCGGCGGACCGGCTACGGTGCGAGGAAATCAGCGTCCCAGGCGGCGGAGCTCGGCACGGCCGCGTTCGGAATGCTGGCGATCGCCGGTACCGGAGGCGGCCTGTCCGATGACCTGTCGCCCGGTGACCTGGTCGTCGGCACTCAGGTCAGCGGCGGCGGCGCGGTGGTCAGCTGCCCGTCCGCGCCGCTGCTGGCCGGCGAGCTGCGGCGGGCGGGGCTGCGCGCGCAGGCCGGCCAGATCGTCACCACCGGCCGCCTGGCCCGCGGCGCCGAGCGGGAGCGGCTGGCGCGGTCGGGCGCGCTGGTCGCCGACCTGGAATCGGCCCCGCTGCTCGGCGCGGCGGGCGGCCGGCCCGCCGTGGTGATCCGGGCCGTGTCGGACACGCCGCGGCGGCCGCTCGGACCGGCGACGCTGGCCGGCGGCGTGGCCGCGCTGCGGTCGCTGCGGCTGGCCGGGCCCGCGCTGGCGAGCTGGGCGGCGGCCGCCGGGCCGCGGCGGGTGCTGCTCGCCGGGCCGCGGTCCTTCTGCGCCGGGGTGGAACGCGCCATCGAGATCGTCGATCGTGCGCTTGAGCAGCAGGGACCGCCGGTTTACGTGCGCAAGCAGATCGTGCACAACACGCACGTAGTGGCCGGCCTTGAGCGCCGCGGCGCGATCTTCGTGGACGAGCTGAGCGAGGTTCCCGACGGGGCCGCGGTGGTGTTCTCCGCGCACGGCGTGTCGCCGGCGGTCAGGGACGAGGCCGCCCGGCGCGGGCTGAGCGCGATCGACGCCACCTGCCCGCTGGTGTCCAAGGTGCACGTGGAGGCCCGCCGGTTCGCCGCCGACGGCTACCTGGTCGCGCTGATCGGCCACGCCGGGCACGAGGAGGTCGAGGGCACGCTGGGCGAGGCACCAGGCTCGACTGTCCTGGTTCAGAACGGGGCCGACGTGGCCAGTCTGCGTCCAGCGGATCCTGCCAAGGTCGCTTATCTCATGCAGACCACGCTGTCGGCCGACGAGGCCGGCGGGATCGTCGGGGAGCTGCTGAAGCGGTTCCCTGCCGCGCGCGGTCCCGGCAGCGACGACATCTGCTACGCCACCACGAACCGGCAGCTCGCGGTCCGCGCCGTCGCCGCCGAGTCTGACCTGGTGCTGGTCGCCGGGTCGGCCAACTCCTCCAACTCCCGCCGCCTGGTCGAGACGGCGGAGCGGGCGGGCAAGCCCGCCTACCTGATCGACGACGCCGGCGACATCGAGCTCGGCTGGCTGGCCGGCGCCTCGACGATCGGGCTGACCGCGGGCGCCTCGGCGCCGCCGGCGGTGGTCGACGAGATCGTCGCCGCGCTGGGCGGCCTCGGCCCCGTCGAGGTCAGCGAGCGCGTGATCGCCACTGAGAATATCCGGTTCGGCCTGCCCAAGGAGGTAAGGCGACAATGACAATGCCGTTGCGCCAGAGCATGCGGGTGGGCACCTACCTGCTCCGCCAGAAGCTGGCCCGGCGGGAGAAATTCCCGCTGCTCGTCGAGCTCGAGCCGCTGTTCGCCTGCAACCTGAAATGCGCGGGCTGCGGCAAGATCCAGCAGCCGGCCAGCCTGCTGAAGCAGCGGATGCCGGTAGAGCAGGCACTCGCCGCGATCGAGGAATGCGGCGCGCCGATGGTCTCCATCGCCGGCGGCGAGCCGCTCATGCACCCGCAGATCGACGTGCTCGTCGCCGAGCTGATCAAGCGGAAGAAGTACGTCTTCCTGTGCACGAACGCGCTGCTGATCCCGAAGAAGCTGGACAAGTTCACGCCGTCGCGGTACTTCGCCTGGGCGGTGCACATCGACGGGCTGGCGGAGCGGCACGACGAGTCGGTCTGCAAGGACGGCGTGTTCGACGAGGCGGTCGCGGCGATCAGGGAATGCCAGCGGCGCGGTTTCCGGGTCACCACGAACACCACGTTCTTCAACACGGACACGCCGCAGACGGTCATCGACGTGCTCAGCTACCTCAACGACGAGCTGAAGGTCGACGAGATGATGATCTCGCCGGCCTACGCTTACGAGAAGGCGCCCGACCAGGAGCACTTCCTCGGCGTGGCCGAGACCAGGGAGCTGTTCCGCAAGGCGTTCGACAACGGCAACCGGCAGCGCTGGCGGCTCAACCACTCCCCGCTGTTCCTTGACTTCCTTGAGGGTAAGGCCGACTTCGGCTGCACCGCGTGGGGCATCCCGTCGTACTCGCTGCTCGGCTGGCAGAAGCCGTGCTACCTGATGTCCGACGGGTACGTGGCGACATACCGCGAGCTGATCGAGACGACCGACTGGGACGCGTACGGCCGGGGCAAGGATCCGCGCTGCGCCAACTGCATGGCGCACTGCGGGTACGAGCCCTCGGCGGTGCTCGCCACGATGGGATCCCTCAGGGAGTCGATCCGCGCGATGCGCGGTGCCTGAGGTGCCTGAGGTGCTGCGCAGCTTCTGACTCACTGTATTCTTCCGGTTGCGGGAGGTAGCGCCCGCGTGCCCGTGGCAGCCCGAGGCGCCGGAGGATACTGATCATGACGTCGCGTGCCGGCCCCTCCGTCCTCGGCGGGGCTGCGGCTCCGGCCGGGAGCGCTCCCGGCGGGAGCGCGGGGGCGGGCACGGCGGCGGACGCGGGCGCGGCGGCGGCCCCCGGCACGATAGCGGCCCCGGGCAGGGCAGCCGGCGGCGCGGCCGGGGGCTTACCCGCCGGGCGGCGCCGGCGTCAGGCCGGGCTGGCCGCGACGCGGCTGATCCCGCCGGCGGTAGCGCTCGCGGTCATGCTCTGGCGGATCGGCGTCCCGTCGTACTGGCGGGATGAGGCGGCGACCCTCGCGGCGGCCCGGCGCCCGTTCGGCGCCCTGATCCGCATGCTGGGCAATGTCGACGCGGTGCACGGCGCCTACTACGCGATCATCTGGGTGGTGGTGCGGCTGGGCGGGACCGGCGAGCTGATCACCCGGCTGCCGTCCGCGCTGGCGATGGCCGCGGCGGCAGCCGGCCTGGCGGCGATCGGCGGGCGGCTGGCGTCCCCGCGTGCCGGGCTGCTCGCCGGGCTGGTGTTCGCCGCGCTGCCGCAGGTGAGCTGGTACGGGCAGGACGCGCGGCCGTTCGCCATGGTCACGGCGCTGGCCGTCGCGGCGAGCTACCTGCTGGTCCGGGTGCTGGAGGACGGCCGGGTGCCTGACGCCGGCCGGGCGCGGCGCCGGTGGCTGGTGGCCTACGGGCTGACGCTGAGCTGCCTTGGCCTGGTCAACATCGTCGGGCTGCTGATCATCGGCGCGCACGGCCTGACGATCGCGTGCGCGGGCCTGCGGCCGGCCGGCCGGCCGCAGGCGGGCCGGCGGGTCACCCGGTCGCTGGTCGGTGGCTGGGCGATCGCGGCTGCCGCTGCGGTCGCCGTGGCGAGCCCGGTGATCGCGGCGGCCTGGCGGCAGCGCGGCGCGGAGGACTGGCTCAAGCCGCCGGGGCTGGCCGCCCTGGACGATCTGCGGCGGCTGGTCGGCCCGCCGGCGCTGGCCAGCGTCATCCTGCTGATCATCGCCTGCGCCGTGCTGCACGCCGCGGCGGGAGGCCGGGCACGGATCAGCGCCGACTGGCCCGCCAGCGTGCCCGCGCTGTGCCTGCCCTGGCTGCTGCTGCCGCCGGCGGCGCTGCTGGCCGCCTCCCTCGTCCAGCCCGTTTACACGTCGCGCTATGTCCTGTTCAGCCTGCCGGCGCTGGCCCTGCTCGCCGGGGTGGCGCTGGCCGCGCTCGGCCGGGTCGCCGGCGCCGCCGGGCTGATCCTCGTGATCCTGATCGGGCTTCCCGCGCAGTTCGCCGTCCGGGGGCAGGCCGCGCACGGGGACAACATCCGCCGGGCCGACGCCATCGTGTCGATGGCCCGGCGTCCCGGTGACGTCGTGCTCTACGCCAGCCCCGCGGCCAGGGATCTGCCGGCCGCCTATCCGGACGGGCTGGCCGCGCTGCGCGACATCGCCCTGGCCCGCGCGCCGATTCCCGCGGGCACGCTGACCGGCACGTACCTGCCCGCGGCCTCGGTCGCCCGGCGGCTTGCCGGAGTCCGCAGGGTGTGGGTCGTCGAGATCGGTGCCGATCCATTCCGGCCGCCGCTGGTACGGGGACCGCATTTCCGCATCGTCAGGAAATGGCATCCGAGCGACATCTGGCTGCTCCTCTACCGGCACCGGGACAAGCCCTTCCGTTACTGGGCCCCGCGCCCCGCGCAGCCGGCTCCCGGTACCAGGCCGACACCGATGTGACCGGCGACTGCGCGCGGCCCGGCAGGCCTGCCGGGCCGCGAGAGCCCCAGTTCACCGCTGCCGCCGTGCCGCGCGTCAAGCCTCTCTCATGTCCAGTTACTGGTATAGCAATGAGTTTTTTCCCGCGCGCCCCGGCTGGCTAGATTGGGACCGTCGGGAATGAATAGGGCATCTCCGGTGCCAGCCCTGGCAGGTCACCGGGCTGTCCATTCGCGGTTGTTCGGCATCCGGCCGATGGCACCTTGCCTGCGCTTGAGTGAGGAACAACATGGCTAAGGACCACCAGGTCGGTCGCCCCTTCTCCGCCGACGTGGTAATCATCGGCGGCTGCGGCCGCGTCGGGCTCCCCTTTGGCGTGGCGCTGGCCTCCCGCGGCCTGTCGGTCCGGCTCTACGACCTCAACGCGATCGCGGTCGAGCTGGTCAGCGGCGGGCGGATGCCGTTCGCCGAGGCCGGCGCCGATGAGCCGCTGCGCGCGGCCACGGCTGAGGGCCGCCTGACGGCGACGACCGACCCGGCGGTCGTCGCTACCGCCGAGGTCGTCGTCGTCGTGGTCGGAACCCCGGTGGACGAGCATCTCAACCCGGATCTGGGCGCCGTCCCGGCCGCCCTGGACCGCTGCGCCGACCATCTGGCCGACGAGCAGCTCATCATCCTGCGCAGCACCGTTCACCCCACGGTCACCGCGCTGACCGAGCGGATGCTCCGCAACCGGGGGATCCTGGCCGACGTGGTGTGCTGCCCCGAGCGGATCGCCGAGGGGCACGCCATGACCGAGTTGTTCGACCTGCCGCAGATCGTCGGGGCCCGCACCGACCGCGCGGGCGACCGGGGGGAGAAGTTCTTCCGGGTCCTTACCAGCGAGATCATCCGGCTGGAGCCCGAGGAGGCGGAACTCGCCAAGCTGTTCACCAATACCTGGCGGTACATCAAGTTCGCGACGGCCAATCAGTTCTGGATGATGGCGAACGACTACGGACTTGACTTCGAGCGGATCCGGTGGGCGATCCGGCACGACTACCCGCGAGCTGCCGACCTGCCGGGACCGGGCTTCGCGGCGGGCCCGTGCCTGCTCAAGGACACGATGCAGCTCGCCGCGTTCAACCAGAACAATTTCGTGCTCGGGCACTCGGCGATGCTGATCAACGAGGGCCTCCCGCTCTACCTCGTCTCCAGGCTGGAGTCCAGCTACGACCTCGCGTCGATGACCGTCGGGGTGCTGGGAATGGGATTCAAGGCCGGCAGCGATGACCCGCGGGAGAGCCTGTCCTACAAGCTCCGCAAGATCCTGCTGCTGAAGGCCGGCCAGGTCCTGTGCTCTGACCCGTACATCGCCGATCAGCGGTTCACCCCGCTCGACGAGGTGCTGCAGCGGGCGGACCTGCTGGTCATCGCGACGCCGCACCCGGAGTACCACGATCTGGTCACCGAGAAGCCGGTCGCGGACCTGTGGGGCGTGACCGGAAGGGGCATGCGGATATGAGGCCCGAGATCACGGTGGTGATCCCGGTCTATGACGAGGGCGCGGGCATTCTCCCGTGCCTGGACCGGATTCTGGCCGCGGTAACCGCGCCGTGCGAGGTGCTCGTCGTCTACGACCGGCCCGATGACACGACGGTGCCGTACATCGAGAAGGTCGCCGCCTCGGATCAGCGCGTGCGGGGCATGCTCAACGGCTACGGCCCCGGCCCGGCGAACGCGATCAGGGCCGGCTTCGACGAGGCGCTCTCGCCGGTGACCGTGGTGACCATGGCCGACGGCAGCGACGACCCGCGGCAGATCGACGACCTGGCCCGGCTGGTGGAGCGGGGCGTCGCGGTCGCCGCCGCGTCGCGGTATATGCCGGGCGGCCAGCAGGTCGGCGGCGCGCCGCTCAAGCGCAGGCTGTCGAGGTGGGCGGGGGTGTCGCTGCGGCTGCTCGCCCGGGTCGGCACCCGGGACGCCACCAACAGCTTCAAGGCGTACTCCACCGAGTTCGTCCGGCAGGTCGGGATCGACTCGCGGGCCGGGTTCGAGATCGGCCTCGAGCTCACGGCGAAGGCCACCAGGCTGCGGCTCCCGGTCGCCGAGATCCCGACCATCTGGCTGGACCGCTCGGCCGGGGAGTCCCACTTCGACCTGGTCCGGTGGCTGCCCGGCTACCTGCACTGGTACCGGTTCGCCTTCGGCCGGAGGCTGACCCCCGACGAGCTGACTGCCCGCCGGGACACTGCGGATGCTCCCGCCCCAGCGCGCTGATCTGCCCCGCCGCCAGCAGGCCGCATGCGACCAGGCCGCGCCAGCGACGCCGCCCGTGAGTAACCAAGACGAGTAACGAAAGAAGGAGCGTTCGTGGCTAAGGTTCTTGTCACCGGCTCGGCCGGCTTCATCGGCGGCTACGTGACGGCGGAGTTGCTCGACCAGGGCCACACCGTGGTCGGCGTCGACAACTTCTCCAAGTACGGGCCGGTGAAGCACAGCTTCGACGACCACCCGAACCACTACTTCGTCGAGGGCGACGCGCGCGACACCGGCCTGCTGACCGAGTTGCTGCAGGGCTGCGACCATTTCATCGCCGGGGCGGCGATGATCGGCGGGATCTCCTACTTCCACGCCTATGCCTACGATCTGCTCGCCACCAACGAGCGGATCATCGCGTCGAGCTGCGACGCCGCGCTGCGGGCACGCGAGGCGGGCACGCTGCGGAAGATGACCTATGTCAGCTCCTCGATGGTGTACGAGGCCACGGACCACTGGCCGTCGGCGGAGGGCGACGAGCGGCGGATCGCACCGCCGCGGTCCTCCTACGGCTTCCAGAAGCTCGCCGTGGAGTACTTCGCCCGCGCCGCCTGGGATCAGTACAAGCTGCCCTACACCATCGTGCGCCCCTTCAACTGCGTCGGAGTGGGCGAGGGCCGGGCGCTCGGCCAGGTCGAGGTGCTGTCGGGAAACGTCCGGCTGGCCATGTCGCATGTCGTGCCGGATCTTGTGCAGAAGGTGCTCAAGGGCCAGGACCCGCTGCGCATACTCGGCGCGGGCGACCAGGTCCGGCATTACACCTACGGCGGCGACCTGGCCCGCGGCATCGTCGCCACGCTCGCGCACCCCGACGCGGTCAATGCGGACTTCAACCTGTCCACCGACACGTCGACGACCGTGCTCGAGCTGGCCGAGCTCATCTGGCGCAAGGTCAAGGGCCCGGACGTCCCGTTCCGGTTCGTGACCGAGGAACCCTACGAGCACGACGTGCAGCGGCGGATTCCCGATGTCGGCAAGGCCAGGCGGGTGCTCGGCTTCGAGGCGACGACCACGCTGGAGGAGATGCTCGACGAGGTCATCCCGTGGATCGAGCAGGCGGTCAGCGAGGGGCGGCTGTAGGCAAGGCGACACAGCGCCGGAACGCACCTGTTCCGGCCGCGGCCGCGTTTTCGCAGCCACGTCACGAGCTAAGCGAGGGAACGGATGGACACGGCGGGCGCTGACCAGCAGCGGGCGGGTTCGGCCGCGGCGCAGATCCTTGATCGCGACGCCGCGGCAGGCGGGCCAGCCACGGCGCTGGCGGGCGCTGGGCACGCCGCGGGGCTGGCGGGCACCGGGCCGGCGGGCACCGGGCCGGCCGGTTCTTCCCGGGTCCGCGCGCTCGCCCGTCACCCGGTCACCGTGCACCTGGCGGTGCTGACTGGCTTCATCGCGGCCGGCATCGCGGTGAGCTGGCCGCGGGCCACCTACCTGGCCGGCCGTCTGCCGGCCACCAGGGACGCGGGCAGCTACGTCTGGGGATTCTGGTGGATGGCGCGCCAAATCGAGCACCTCGGCAACCCGTGGTTCACCCGATCGATCGCCGCGCCGGTGGGGGCGCAGCTTGGCCTGCATGCCCTGATGCCGCTGCCGGGCGCGGCGATGATGCCAGTGACCATAGTGTTCGGCCCGAGCGCCTCGTACAACCTGCTGTGCATCGCGTTGCCCGGGCTGATGTGCTACGCGATGTACCGGGCGGGCAGGCTGTGGCTGCCCTCGCAGGCGGGCGCGTTCGCGGCGGGGGCTTTCTTCGGGTTGTCCTCGATGCTGGCCTGGCGGTCGTGGTATCACCTGAACCTGGCGGCGGGGGCGCTGTTCCTTCCGCTGGCGCTGGAGGCTGCGGTGCGGCTGACGCGCCGGCCGGGCTGGCGCCGGGCGGTGATCCTCGGGCTGGTGGTCGGCGCAGCCCTGCTGACCGACCAGGAGATGTCCGTCCTGGTGCTGATCCTGGCCGGCGCGGCCCTGCTGCCCTGGCTGCTGCGCCGCCCGGCGGCGGGGGGGCTCGCGCTGGTGGCGCGGGCGCGAATCGCGGCGCTGGCCGCTGGCGTCGCCCTGGTTGCCGCCAGCCCGCAGATCATCGCCGTCATCCAGCAGTCGAGATCCGGCGGCGCTGCCTTCCCGCCGCGTGTCCTGGGCATGTCGTATCTCGGGAACGACGTCATCTTTCCCCGGATGTTCGAGCTCTCGCCGCGGGTGCGGGACTTCGGGCTCTCCGGTCTCCGGGCGCTCACCTACGGCGGCCGGACCGGCGACGGGATCCCCACCTACGGCCTGGTGCTGACCGTGCTCGTGGTCCTCGGGCTGCTCGCCGCCCGGCGGCGGCGCGGCGCGTGGCTGCTGGCGCTGCTGTGGCTCGGCTGCGCCGTGCTGGCACTCGGCCCGGTGCTCCGGGTCGGCAACCACGTCTACGTCCCTGACGCCGAGACGCTGGACGGCGTGCGAGTGTCCGGAGTAATGCCCTACACCTGGTTCGTCCGGATCCCCGGGCTGTCCAGCTTCAGGGAGCCGGCCCGGATCCTGATGCTGGGCATGGTGCCGGCCTGCCTGCTGGCCGGGGCGGCGGTGAACTGGCTGCGCTATCACGCGGCCCCCGTGCTCATCGTGGTCACGGTGCTCGCGGCCCTTGAGGCCGGCTGGTCGGGCAACCCCGGCATCGGGTCGATGCCGACCGCGCTGCCCGCCGTGGACGCTTCGATCGCCGCCGACCACTCCGGGTCCCTCGTGGTCGACGTCCCGTTCGGCCTGCGCGGCGGAACCGGCGCCTACGGCGGCGAGTTCGATCCCGAGGCGCAGGTGCTGGCGACCGCCGACGGCCACCCGCGCGCCGTCGGATTCCTGTCCCGGGTACCGGCCCCGACCGTGGCGGCAATGCGGAAGCACGCGTTCTTCGGGCGGCTGGTCGCCACCCAGAATGGGTGGCACAGCACTCCGGCGCAGCTGAACGCGGCCCGGCTGGACGCACGGCACCTGGGCATCGGCTGGGTGCTCGTGTGGAAGTGGGGCGGCGGGCAGCAGCGCTGCGTTCGCTTCCTGGAGGAGACGGGCTTCCGGCTCGACTACACCGCTGATCACGTGCAGGTATACCGGCCCGCCGCCCTCATCGGCAGCCTTGCCGCGCGATGAAGGCGGCTGATCGGCGCGTGATCGGCTCCAGCGGCGCGGAGCAGGGGGGCGACGCCGGGGAGGAGGCTGCAGCCGGCCGGGACGGCCTGGCGGAATCGGCTGGCCCGGCTGGCGGGGACGGGCTGGCCGGCTCGTCCCGGGTCCGCGCGCTGGCCGGCTCGTCCCGGGTCCGCGCGCTCGCCCGGTCGTCCCGGGTCCGCGCGCTGGCCGGCCACCCGGTCACCGTTCACCTGGCGGTGCTGACTGGCTTCATCGCGGCCGGCATCGCGGTGAGCTGGCCGCGGGCCACCTACCTGGCCGGCCGTCTGCCGGCCACCAGGGACGCG
>Ga0302326_10006121_pt1 | contig 27083 bp, 15 predicted proteins | sample Palsa_T0_3_FD_202264 | JGI IMG/M metagenome (GOLD analysis project Ga0302326, IMG submission 202264) | Peat permafrost microbial communities from Stordalen Mire near Abisko, Sweden - Palsa_T0_3 | ecosystem: Environmental > Terrestrial > Soil > Palsa > Peat permafrost | place: Sweden: Abisko... | reverse complement strand
GTCGAGAGTTGAGAGTTGCGAGGATCGCGCTCACGCGATGGCCGGCCTCGGGGTCGAGCCCTGAGGGGGGGTCTAGCCCTCAGCAAGTCGTTGATTTAACTGTGGCGGGGTTGGGGTCGAGGCGTGCATGTTAACTACATGGTTAATGGGCGGGGAAGATTGCGCCCATGCCTGTCGTCGTGATTCAAAACGGGAAAAATACGGTACTGAAGGGTTAGAGCGCGACAATCAGTTGTGGTGATCGCAGATTGCGTGAGCTTAAACTTCTTGCTGTGGGGTTAACCTGGCCTTCGCTGGGTTTTCGGGTGTGGGGGTTTGCTCGGATGGCGGCTAGTCGAGTTCGTCGAGGTTGGAAATGAGCACGACCATCGGCGTTCTTGCGCGACCTGAAGGGAAGAACAACCGCAGATCCCTCCGCTGCGCGTCGGGATGACAGGGTGGGAGGGCCTGGCCGAGGATGGCAGGAGGCCATCTGGAAATTTTGTCACTCGTTACAACTACGATCATGTGCGGCCGGTCCTTAATATGTCGACACGCTCGGGGCAAAATGCAGGTCCATTCGACTCGCGTCTGAATTGATTGTTGCGCCCAAAAGCGGGCGCAACGTATTCGGATGCTTCGCTCAGGATGACGGAGTTGTTTCTTTCTTGCGACAGCGGAATCAAAATAAGGAAAACGCGAGGTCCTTCGCTTCGCTCAGGATGACAGCGTAGAGTACGGCTGCGCGGCATCCAGTTTGAGGATGAGCATGGTCCTGTCGTCGTGATTCAAAACGGGAAAAATACGGTACTGAAGGGTTGGCGCGTGGCAATTAGTTGTGGTGATCGCAGGTGGCCTGAGGGTAGACTTCTTGCTGTGGGGTGAACCTGGCTTTCGCTGGGTTTTGGGTGTGGTGTGGATTTTGTTCGAATGCTAGTCCAGCTTCAAAATGAGCATGGTCATGTCGTCGTGCTGGGGGGCTCCGGCGGTGAATTTGTCGCAGGCGGTGAACATGGCGGCGAGAATTTCGTCGGCATGGTTGCCACGGGCTTTGGTTGCGGCCTGGATCATGCGGTCTTCGCCCCATTCTTCGTCGTCGTCGGTCATGGCTTCGCTGATGCCGTCAGTGTAGAGGAGCAGGAGGTCGCCGGGCTGGAGAGTGAGGGCTTGTTCGAGGTAAGGGGCGAGCGGAAGCAGGCCGACGACTGGACCACCGGCTTCGAGGCGGATGACTTCTCCGTTGCGGAGGATAACGGGCGGATTATGGCCGGCGTTGACGCATTCGAGGCGGCGAGTTTTGGGATCGTACGCGGCGAAAAAGAATGTGGCGTAGCGATTCGACGCTGAGGCTTCGTAGACCAGCACGTTGACTCTGTGCATGAGCTCGGCGAAGTTGTGGGGGCTGTTGAGGGAGACGCCGCGGAGCGAGGCGCGCAGACTGGCCATGAGCAGCGCCGCGGAGATGCCTTTGCCGGAGACGTCGCCGATGGCGAGGCCGAGGCGGCCGTCCTCGAGATTGAAGACGTCGTAGTAGTCGCCGCCAACGCCGAGAGCCGCACGGCAACCTCCGGCGAGGGATGCGCCGACGATGGCGGGCATCTCCTGGGGGAAGAGGCGCTCCTGAACTTCGCGGGCGATTTCCATTTCGCGATTGACGCGCTCGCGCTGGGCGGCTTCGGTGGCGAGGGAGTGGGCGAGCTCGCTGACTTCAAGAGCGAGGCCGGTTTGGCGGGCTACGGTTTGCAGGACCTGGAGGTCGGTGCGGGACCAGGCGGCTTCAGAACGTTTGGGTCCGAGGGCCATGATGCCCATGAGTCGATTGCGGCCTGGGAGGGGCACGAGGAGTTCGGCGTTGAGGAGGTCGAGGGTGCGGCGTTCGGCGGTTCCGGCCATGAGGTACCAGGCGTCGGGGTCATCGCGATAGAGACGGGCGGGCTCGTTGGAATTGGAGAGGTAGCGAATGGAGGAGGCCTGCGCGGGCAGGGCGAGGGCACCATCACCCAAAAGGCCGACCGACTGATCGAGGCGGAAAGTATCGCCGTGGCGGAGGAGCATGGCGATCTGGCGGATGTGCAGGGTATCGCAAACAGTGCGCGCGACGGTTTCGAGCAGGGGTTGGGTTTCGGTGAAGCGGCGGACCTCGTCGGAGAGCTCGTTGAGCATGAGCTCGGAGTTATAGGCTTCGCGGAAGAACTGGCGGTCGAGCCACTGCTCGAGGCGTTTGCTGACGCCGAAGCGGAGGGCGAGGATGACGACCAGAAACGCGACGGCGGCCCAAATGTCGGAGGCCTGGGGTACGCGCCGTTCGAACATGGGGAGGAAGAGGCGGAATCCAATGATCGCGAGCAGGGCGATCTGCACGACCCAGAGTGTGGCTTTAGCGAGGGCGTATCGGCTGCCGATGCGGAGGAGGACGCGAACGTCGAGGGCGCGCTGGACGACGACAACGTAAGCCAGGGTGAGCGGGGCGAGCATGAAGAGGAGTGCGCCGGCGGTGCGAATCCAGTAGCCAGCCGCGGTATTGCCGGCGATGCGGTAGGCGGGCGGCAGGTCAGGCAGCAGCACGAAGACGAGCAGCAGTGAGCCCATGCCGATGCTCATGCCGGTGGTGAGGACGCGGAGACGGCGTCGGGCGTCTTCAGTCGAGGCGGAGCGGAGCTTATCGAGGGTGAGGACGAGATAGAGGATGACGCAAAGCAGGTTGAATGCATTGATGGTGTTGCCGGCGACATTGCTGGCGCGGGTGAGGAAGGGTCCGTCGCCCCCGCCGTAGTTCTCCATATAGATGGAGGGGTAGAGAATCAGGACAGAGACGCCGAAGAGGCCAAAGAGGATCCACTTGATCCAGCGGGCGCGGGCGTCGATGCGGGAGCGTTCGGGGAAGTAGATTCCAAACAAGAGCAGGGCCGGGGAGCCGGCGAGTTGCAGGGTTTCGTACCAGAATCCGCGGAGGACGAGAGCAAGGCCGGTGGATAAACCGGGGTTGATGAAGACGACGCTGGGAAAGGTAAGGAGGATGAGAAGGAGCCAGGCGTTGCGATCGGTGGGGCGAGTGAGAACGACCCAATAGCCGATGGCGAGACAGACCCCGGCGAGCAGGCCGACGAGCAAAAATCCCTGCCAGAACGCGACCAAAGGCGACATGTGGCCGTAAGCATAGGGCGGCCGGACGAGGGTGATGGTGGCGGTGGATTTTGACCCGTCGGGATGGGTGACGTCGACGTCGAGGATGTCGCCGGGGTGGCTGTCGGAGAGGACGGTCGACCACTGGGCCAGACCGCTGTAGGGTGCGCCGTTCAGCTGCTCAATGCGATCGCGGGGCTTGAGCCCGGCCGTGCGGGCTTCGGGCTCAAGGCCATTCTTGTCAATCTTGCGCGAATCGGAATCGTAGCGGAAAGGGATGTTGACGCGCTGGTCCCAGTGGACACGGGTATCCCAAAGGTCAACGATGCCCGCAATCCAGTAGCCGAGGCTGGCGACAATCCAGAGAGCCAGAAAAAGGCGAAAAAGATTGGGTGAGACTGGCTTCTTCCGACGTTTCATCCGTGGGGACATAGTATCTTGCCATGGGGGAATTAGCAGCGTGGATTTCGCCCCCGTAAAGTTATGGTCCAGGCTGCGGGGTTATCCTTGATACGCACTTTGGAGGGGTAGAAGTTCATGCGTGTTTCCTGGGCAGCTTTTGTACTGGTTACGGCATCGTGCGCGGCGCAGAGCAGGCCGGCGATTCTGGGGATTTCTCATATGGCCGTTTACGCGAGCGATGCGGCGAAGACGGAACACTTTTATGTGCACGATATTGGGCTGAAGAAGGGCGAGGACCCGGAGAACAGCAGCGGCGTGCGGTACTACGTGAATGAGGAACAGTTCATCGAGGTGCTGCCGTTGCCGGGGGACGCGGGCACGAACCGGCTGGATCACCTGGCGTATCTGACCGCGAATGCAGAGCAGATGCGGGCATATCTTGGCTCGAAGGGCGTCACGGTTCCGGATGGGGTGAAGAAGGGCAGCGACGGCAGCGCGTGGTTCGACGTGCAGGATCCGGAGGGCAACAAGGTGGAGTTTGTGCAGCCGCCGGCGAAGCTGCTGGGGACGAAGAGCACGACGGCGTTGTATACGCTGGCGGGCGCAGACCCCATTGGGCGGCGGATCATCCATGTGGGGATGCTGGTTCACAGCAAGGAGAAAGAGAATCCGTTCTATCGGGATCTGCTGGGCTTCAAGCCTTACTGGTATGGGGGTATGAAGCCGGACAAGACGGACTGGGTTTCGCAGCAGGTTCCAGACGGGCATGACTGGGTGGAATACATGTTGACGAGCGGGCCGTCGGGGAGTGGGATTCCTGGGCAGGTTTCGCAGCAGCAGCTTGGAGTGTTGAATCATTTTTCGCTGGGCGTGGTGAGCATGGAGACGACAGTCACCAAGCTGTACAACGAGGATCGGCTGGGGGATGCGGCGGCGCGTCCGCAGATTGGGCGGGATGGGAAGTGGCAGTTCAACGCATTCGATCCGGACATGACGCGGGTGGAGATGATGGAATTCACTGCGGCGGGTAAGCCTTGCTGTTCGGAATTTACGGCGGAGAATCCGACGCCGGAGGGGCAGCCCTAAAGAGCAGGGAACAGGGTACAGGGAACAGGGTACAGAACGGCGTTCGGCGTTGCGGCGCTTCGCGTTCGGGAAAAGATGGCTGACCTGGCGCCGCATCGTCGCGCCGTGGCGGGCACCCAAATTAACACCTGCTATTACAGTTCCGTGATAGCATGGCCACCTTCGCAGGGGGGGTGAAGTGCTGTGCCCATAGCAACAATTGACGGGATGGCGCGAGAGTTTACGACCGGCGAACGGCTGCTGGACATCATTAACCGCGCCGGAACCCCATTACCCCAGGTTTGTTATCACCCACAGATGGGGCCGATCCAGACCTGCGATACATGCATGGTTGAGGTCGATGGCAAGCTGGTCCGCGCGTGCGGGACCGCGGCTGTCGATGGGATGAAGGTCGAGACGAAGTCGGCGCGCGCGGACAAGGCGCAGCGCGAAGCCTTCGACGTAATCCTCGGCAACCACATGCTGTACTGTACGGTCTGCGACAACAACAACGGCAACTGCACGGTACATAACACGACAAAACTGCTGGCAGTGGAGCACCAGGAGCGGCCCTACCAGACGAAGCCGTACGAAGTCGACATGTCCAACCCGTTCTACCGGTACGACCCGGACCAGTGCATCCTGTGCGGGCGGTGCGTTGAGGCGTGCCAAAACGTGCAGGTGAACGAGACGCTGACGATCCGGTGGGAGGATGAGCATCCGCGGGTGTTGTGGGATGGGGGCGCTCCGATTGGCGAGTCGAGCTGCGTTTCGTGCGGCCACTGCGTGACGGTGTGCCCGTGCAATGCGCTGATGGAGCGGTCGATGCTCGGCGAGGCTGGCTACATGACCTCCCTGCCGAAGAAGGCGCTGGACGGCATGATCGAAGTGGTGAAGGGCATCGAGCCGGACCTGGGGTACGGGTCGATCCTCCAGCTCTCCGAAGTGGAAGCCGCGATGCGCGAGTCGCGGACAAAGATAACGAAAACAGTCTGCACCTATTGCGGGGTGGGATGCAGCTTCGACGTATGGACGCGCGACCGGCACATCCTGAAGATAGAGCCGGCGCATGGCGACGCGAACGGCATTTCCACCTGCGTGAAGGGGAAGTTCAGCTGGGGCCACATCAACAGCGAAGACCGGCTGACGAAACCCCTGATCCGCGAAAACGGAAAATTCCGCGAGGCGACGTGGGACGAAGCGCTGAGTCTGGTAGCGCGCAAATTTACAGAGATCAAGGCGCAGCATGGGCCGGACGCGCTGGCGTTCGTTTCTTCATCGAAGTGCACGAACGAAGAAAGCTACCTGATGCAGAAGCTGGCTCGAGCGGTTATCGGAACCAACAATATGGATAACTGCTCCCGGTACTGCCAGGCTCCAGCAACGATCGGGCTGTTCCGCACAGTAGGCTACGGCGGCGATTCCGGATCGATCACCGACATTGAAGCGTCGGACCTGGTCTTGATCGTGGGCAGCAACACGGCGGAGAGTCACCCGGTACTGGCGACGCGGGTGAAGCAATCGCACAAACTGCGCGGGCAGAAGCTGATCGTATCGGATTTGCGGAAGAACGAGATGGCGCACCGCGCGGATTTGTTTATCCACCCGAAGCCGGGTACGGACCTGATCTGGATGAGCGCGGTCACAAAGTGGATCTTCGATCAGGGCCTGGAGAAGAAAGAATTCCTGGCGAAATGGGTGAACAAGATCGACGAGTTCCGCAAAAGCCTTGAGCCGTTCACGATGGAATATGCGAGCCGCAAGACTGGTCTTTCGCTCGAGACCCTCGAGCGACTGGCGCGGATGATTGTGGAAGCGAAGAGCATGTGCGTGCTGTGGGCAATGGGGGTGACGCAGCACTCGATGGGCTCCGATACATCGACAGCGATTTCGAATCTGCTGCTGACGACGGGCAATTACATGCGGCCGGGGACCGGGGCTTATCCGCTGCGCGGTCACAACAACGTGCAGGGAGCGAGCGATCACGGCGCGATGCCGAACTACTTCACGGGATATCAGAAGGTGGAAGATCCTGAGATCCGGGCGAAATTCGAGAAGGTCTGGGGCGTGACCCTGCCGCCAAAAAACGGGCTCGACAACCACCAGATGATCGACGCGATCCACGACGGCAAGCTGAAGTCGATGTACGTGTTTGGCGAAGAGATGAGCCTGGTGGATTCGAACGCGAACTACGTCGGCGCGGCACTCGCGAAGGTGGATTTTCTGGTGATCCAGGAGATTTTTTTCTCCGAGACGTGCCGGTTTGCGGATGTGGTTCTGCCGGCCTGCCCGAGCCTCGAAAAGGAAGGGACATTCACGAGCACGGAGCGGCGGATCCAGCGGCTGTACGAGGCGCTTTCGCCGCTCGGCGAGAGCCGGCCGGATTGGCAGATCATCATGGACGTCGCGAACCGGCTGGGCGCGGGCTGGAAATATTCGCATCCCAGCGAGATTTACAAGGAGATTGCGGCGCTGACTCCGATGTTTGCCGGTGTGACCTACGAGCGGCTGGAGGGCTACAAAACGCTGCAGTGGCCGGTGGCTGAGGACGGCAGCGATCAGCCGTTGCTTTACACGAAGCAATTCGCGTTTCCCGATGGGAAGGCGACGTTCTGGCCGTTGGAGTGGTCCGAGCCGACGGACCAGCCGGATGCGACCTACGATCTGCACCTCAACAACGGCCGCCTGCTGGAACATTTCCACGAAGGCAACCTGACCTACCGCACGGAGGGAATCAAAGAGAAGACGCCGTGCACGTTTATCGAGGTGTCGCCGGAGCTGGCGGCGGCGAGTGGCATCGAGAGCGGGCGCTGGGTCGAGTTGACATCGCGCTATGGCGAGGTGAAGGTGCAGGCGCTGGTGACAGACCGGGTGAAGGGCTCGGAGTTGTACATGCCGATGAACTCCACCGATGAGCCGGTGAATCGGCTGACCAGCAGCCACACGGATAAGGTAACGCACACGCCGGCGTACAAGGAATCGTCGGTGCGGATGACGGTGCTGCCTGAGCAGGGCGAGAATCCGCTGCCGCGAACGAATTCGCGGTGGGGACATCCGACCCCGCAAATAGGCGTGGAAGTGGAACGGAAGTGGAAGCGCGCCGATTATCATGAGCCCGGCAACGGGAACGGCAACGGACTGGTGCAGATCGCAGTACAGGGCTCAGAGCACAGAGCTCAGGGTTCAGAACACAGGGCAGAGAGCGCAGCACTCAGAGAAAAGGCAACTGGCAGAGGTTAAGAAATGGCGCAACCGATTGCTCTTGAAATTCCGCCGCGCGATGCGCGGAAAGAACTGCTGACCCGCCTGGAGAACGCGCCGGCCGAACATGCCGAGGCGCTGCTGGATGCCTTCGAGTTGATTCAGCAGGCGCACGACGCGCAGGTGTTTCAGTTGCTGCGCGGCCTGCTGAGCGCGAAGGACCATCTGCTGGAGACCGTGGTACGCGAAACCGAAACGCCGGCAGCCATCCATGCGCTGCGCAATGCCATCATCTTTGGGAAGATGATGAGCTCGGTGAACCCGGATCTGATGGAGTGCTTTGCCGCGGCGGTGGGCGAGACGCTGGGCAGCGAGCGCCGGCCGGTGATCGAGCCGCCCGGGCTGTTTTCGCTGCTGGGGCAGTTTCGGCGGCCGGAGCTGCGGCGCAGCGTGGCGCTGGTCAATCGATTTCTTGAAATTCTGGGCTCGCGTTTAAAAGAGAAGGGCTGCTCCCCCAGCTCGTCGCAGCAAGGACGCGCCTGAGTTCCTGCCGAGGAAGGGGAACCTATGTCAGACAGTAAACGCTGGGGCATTGCTTTTGCGGGAGTCCTGATGCAGATGGCGCTGGGCGCCGTCTATGCGTGGAGTGTGTTTCGCACTCCGCTGGTGAAGGCGTTCCACTGGTCGATTTCGGAAGTGACGCTGACCTTCACGATTTGTATTTTCGTGCTGGGCGTGTCGGCATTTTTTGGTGGGCTGTGGCTGAATAAGGTCGGGCCTCGGACCGTGGCGCTGACGGGTGGTTTTCTTTACGGGCTTGGCGTTTTTCTGGCGAGCTACTCGGCAAATAGTCTGCACTGGCTTTATTTTTCCTACGGAGTAATCGGTGGAGTCGGGCTGGGGTTTGGTTACATCGTGCCGATTTCAGTGTTGGTGAAGTGGTTTCCAGACAAGCGCGGTTTGATCACGGGCGTGGCGGTGGGCGGCTTCGGCGCGGGAGCGCTGGTGACGGCGCCAGTGGCGACGCGGCTGATCCAGAGGGTCGGTGTGCTGCACACGTTTGCGTATCTGGGCATTGCTTATCTGATAGTGGCGATGATTGCGGGCTGGTTCATGCAGAATCCGCCAGCGGGCTATGTGCCAGCGGGATGGACGCCGAGCGAGACGCTGGTGAAGCAGCGCGCGCTGGAGGACTACACGCTGGGCCGCGCGCTGGGGAGCTGGCAGTGGTGGGCGCTGTGGCTGATCCTTTTCCTGAATACGACGGCGGGGATTTCGGTGATCTCGCAGGAGTCGCCGATGTTTCAGGAGATCGCGAAGGTGACGGCGATCGCGGCGGCCGGGATGGTGGGCATCGCCAGCATCGGCAATGCGGTGGGGCGCGTTTTCTGGGCGTGGGTTTCGGATGGGATCACGCGGCGCTGGACTTTTGTGGTGATGTATTTGTGCCAGGCGGGATTGTTCTGGGCCATGCCGAACATCGCCGACGCGAGCATGCTGACGGTGCTCACCTTCATCATCCTGATGTGTTACGGCGGCGGGTTCGGAACGATGCCGGCGTTCGCCGCGGACTACTTCGGCACGAAGAATATCGGGCCGATTTACGGGCTGATGCTGACGGCGTGGGGATTCGCGAGTGCGTTCGGACCGCTGCTGATCGCGCACCTGCGGCAGGTGGGAACTTCGTTTGGGCACGGGCTGCATGTAATCGCCGCGATCGTGCTGGTGTCGATTGTGGTGCCGGTCATTGTTAGGCCTCCGAGCACTCTGGTGAAGGTGAAGGGGTAGCTGGGAGAGACGAGCGTTCGGCGTTCAGCGTTCAGAAAACCACCGCTTCAGATTTTGGTCGGCCGCTGCGCGACCGATTCCCCTTCGCGTCGGGATCGAACGCTCGGACGCGATACGCAGCTTCGGGGGGTCCTTCGACTTCGCGCCGGTGAGCATTGCGCATCGCTGGAGAGAGTTGGGGCGGCGCTTCGCTCAGGATGACTCTTCTTTTTTCCGGATTCTCGGATCAATCCGAGAATCCGGAAAAAAGAATGGGCTGGGCGGGAGCGTCTTCCGGCTCCTGAAAATTGTGGAAGCCTACGCCGATTAATCGGAAGCGCTGTGCGGGGCCCAGCGAGACGCGCTGGCGCAGCGATAGGGCGATGCCGATGAGCTCCTCACAGGAGCAGACCGGCTCCGAGGGTGTGAGGCTGCGGGTAAGGATTTTGAATTCCGCAGTCTTGAGCTTGAGGACCACGGTGCGCGGGATGCGTGTTTCCTTGCGGGAGGCGTTCCATACTTTTTCGGCGAGGACGCGGATGGCTTCTTCGGTTTCGTTGAGGGCAATATCGCGCGGGAAGGTATCTTCGGCGGAGATGGATTTGGTTGGGCGGTCCGGGACGACTTCGTTGTCGTCGATGCCGAAGGCCAGCTCATGCAGGCGATGACCGTGGCGGCCGAAGTGTTCTTCGATGGTAGCTAATTCCGCGGCACGCAGATCGCCGACGGTTTTGATGCCCAGGTTGGCGAGGCGTTCCGCGGTGACTTTGCCGACGCCGGGGAGACGCTCGACGGGCAGCGGCGGGAGAAATGTGTCCACGTCTTCGGGCTGAATGACGAAGAGGCCGTCGGGCTTGCGCCAGTCGGACGCGATCTTTGCGAGGAATTTATTGGGCGCGACTCCGGCGGAGGCGGTGAGGTTGAGTTCTTCGCGAATCTGTTTGCGGATAGCGCTGGCGACTTTGGTCGCGGTAGGCAGGCCGCATTTGTTTTCGGTGACGTCGAGGTAGGCTTCGTCGAGAGAGAGAGGCTCGATGAGTTCGGTGTGGCGGCGGAAGATGTCGCGGGTCTGGCGGGAGACGGTGCGATAGCGGACGAAGTCGGGCGGGATGAAAATCGCGTCGGGGCAGAGGCGTTCGGCGCGAAGAGCGGGCATGGCGGAACGGATGCCGAAGCGGCGAGCTTCGTAAGACGCGGCGCAGACGACGGATCGGTTGCCGCGCCATGCGACGACGACGGGCTTGCCGCGGAGGGTTGGATCGTCGCGCTGCTCGACCGAGGCGTAGAAGGCGTCCATGTCGACGTGGACGATCTTGCGAACGGCCATGGGGGAAGGGTAGCAGGGTCGTGCGGACGGGCGAGCGATGGTGGGGCGGGGCGGGACTGAGGGTTGTGGGGGCATCACTCGAGTAACTCGCCCTGTAAGGAGTGACACGAGCGACACGGGCAACCTTGGATGCAGAAGACGTTACTGAGGTTTTCTCCGCACATCATTTGTGTGATTGTCGATACAGATAACCTGGCTTACTCTTTGGTTAACTGCACACGAGAAAAGCGAATCGCGGAGAATATCCAGCGGGGAGTGGCTCGGACTTAAGTCCTGACATTCCAGCGCAGTAGTGTCTGCAAGCCCGGATAGACGCGCTCAAATCCTGCTGCGTGGGCCTTAACCTTGAGAATTCTTCGCTGGACCGTTTGTCTTCTATCGATTCTTGCAGTATTGCTCGTTGTGGGCTGCGGCTCGATCACTATCAATCCGACAACGGCGCAGGCTAACAGTGGCTCCGGGAGTGGCTCCGGTTCTGCCCCTGCTGGAACGGGTTCGAGCGGGTCCGGCAGCTCTGGATCTGGATCGAGCGGCAGCGGAAGCTCGGGATCAGGTTCAGGTTCGGGTTCGGGATCAGGTTCGGGCAGCAGCGGATCGGGGTCGGGGTCAGGGTCTAGTGGTTCCGGAAGTTCCGGATCGGGCTCCGGTTCTGGATCGGGCGGCAGCGGAAGCTCTGGATCTGGTTCGGGATCAGGTTCAGGTTCGGGAAGCGGCGGCTCGGGAAGCGGCGGTTCGGGCAGCAGCGGTTCGGGAAGTGCCGGAGCACTGGCTCTTGTTCCCGCGGATGCCATCAGCGTGAGCGCCATCCAGGCGACGAGCACCTGGAAGGTAGCGTATGACGCGGGGACGAGCGGATCGAGCGGAGGCGCCAGCGGCACGACGAGCATCGTCGAAACGCCTTCAGTTAGTGGCCAGGCGCGCGAGTTCTCGACGACCTACACGAACAGCGGCGGAGAGCGGTACTACGCTTCCTTCGGACAGGACACGGCGGCAACGCATTTTCTTTACGACACATGGGTTTATGTGGACGGTTCAGTCAGCAAAGTCGCAAACCTCGAGATGGATGTGAATCAGACGATGGCCAACGGGCAGACGGTTCTGTTCGGATTCCAGTGCGACGGCTACGCGAAGACGTGGGATTACACGACGAACACGGGGACGCCGGAGAACTATGTCGATAACTGGGTGAAATCGAATCAGGCCTGCAATCTCCAGGAGTGGAGCACGGAAACCTGGCATCACGTGCAGATCGCTTACTCGCGTGACGATGCCGGCAATGTGACGTATCAGTCGGTGTGGCTGGACGGGGCGGAGCAGGATATTAACGCAACGGTTCCATCGGCGTTCGCGCTGGGTTGGGGTTCGACGCTGCTGACGAATTTGCAGTTGGACGGCCTGGGCGAGAGCGGGTCATCGACGGTGTATATGGATCAACTGACCGTTTATCGGTGGTGATGGACGGCGTCCCGAAGAGCTAAGGAATTTTCACACAACAACAAGCAATCTCCTGCGACTTAAGCTGCCCACTACAATCTAAGGCGCAGGGGATTTCGCCATGCCTTCTGTTACTGGCCGTGCTATGCAGGTCGCCGCCGCGGGCGGCGCCTTCGAACTCATTCAGAAGGAATTTCCGGAGCCCGGTCCGGGCCATGTGCGCATTCGCGTGCAGGCCTGCGGGATTTGTCACAGCGATTCGCTGACGAAGCTCGGTCAGTGGCCGGGCATCCAGTTTCCGCGCGTTCCTGGCCACGAGGTCGCCGGGGTGGTGGATGCGGTTGGACCGGAGGTTCCGCTCTTCAAGTCCGGGCAGCGCGTCGGCCTGGGCTGGCACGGCGGACATTGCAACTACTGCATCCCGTGCCGCCGCGGCGATTTCATCCTTTGCGAAAACCAACTGATCTCCGGCATCAGCTTTGACGGCGGTTATGCGGACTATGTGATTGCGCCGGCCAACGCGCTGGCCTATGTCCACGACGATCTCTCCGATGTGGAGGCGGCGCCGCTGATGTGCGCCGGGATCACCACGTTCAACTGTCTGCGGAACAGCGGCGCGCGCACTGGCGACACGGTCGCCATTCTTGGTATCGGAGGGCTGGGCCACCTCGCCGTGCAGTACGCGGCCAAGAGCGGCTACCGCACGATCGCGATTGCGCGCGGACAGGATAAGGCGCCGCTGGCGAAGCAACTGGGGGCACACGTCTACATCGACAGTACCGCGCAGGATCCTGCGAAGGAGTTGCAGAAGCTGGGCGGCGCGAAGGTGATCCTGTCCACGCTGACCAGCGCGAAGGCTCTGGAATGGGCGATGGACGGCCTGGCGCTGGCGGGCAAACTGATCATCGTGGGCGCGCCCGATGGGCCGATTGCGGTGAATCCGTTTCCGCTGCTGCTGGGACGGCGCACGGTCACAGGCTGGCCCTCGGGCACCGGCATGGACTCCGAAGACACGCTCAACTTCAGCGCGCTGACGGGAGTGAAGCCGATGATCGAGGTCTATCCGCTGGAAAAGGCTGAAGAGGGGTACGAGCGGATGATGAGCGGGAAGGCACGATTCCGGGCTGTGATCAATATGGGGAAGTGACCGTAGTCGGTGGAAACTGCGGTTCGATGATGTCTGCTGGCTGGACTGCTAGCGAGTTCGAGATCATTGGAACTGGATAGGTATCTTAGTCGACGTCAGAGTAAATTAAGCTAACTCTCCTGAGCCGTTCTGTCGAGCTGGGACGCCAAAATTCAATGACTTCTAGGTCTCGTTTCTTTCTCGATGCAGTGTATTGGATAACATCGAGCATGTACGCCTCATATAATTTTCCGGGTCGCTTCGAAATCGTCACTCGGGACCGAACCTTATGCACAAGGCGGAGGTCGGTCAAGACCTCGATTCGCTCATAGAGGTCTTGGCGCGCATCTTTCTCAATCAAGAAGCAGTTTGCGTTCGCTGATTCTATACAGAACTGTCGAACTAGGGCGAATTCGCCCTCAATGGCTGTCTGGTCATCTTGAGCATCGTGGTTAAGTTCTTCGCGCTTGTAGCTGTCGTACTCGCCAGCCGCTTCGTTAACATCTTCGACGCCAACTTTCGGACCGCGTGAACCCGCTTTTCGATTTCTGGCGATGGCGATCGAGCGGCGAAAAATGTTCAAGAAATCTCGGGCAACTCCGCCTGAGGCGAGGACCAGCCTGTCTAGCGCACCGTCAGTGAGAATGTCGTCTATTTTCAACGTCGCTGAATCGAAGAAGCCGCGTAGAATCCGCAACAAAAAAGCTTTGGGCCTGATCGTAGCGTTCCAATGTAAGGTCGAGAATCGATTTCGTCGGCGTCGTCTCCGATCTTCATTCCGAGAGGAGGGTCGCCATTGATGTACCACGAGGACCGATGCCTAATCGTGCCGACTTTGATCCATAGATTAGCGCTCTTGCCGAGGCGATGGAAATAATCGATTACTCGTGGTTGGTCGGAGCGTCTGATGTGGTAGAGGTCATCAAGTACCAAGTAGGAATCGCCGCCTGAAAGTGCCGAAAGGTCACGAAATATCTGTTGGTATTCGATGATTCGACGATGAAGCAGATCAACCTTGCTTCGTGTGAAGCTCTCGCTGACTTCCTGCTCCGCCGCACCTTTGCTTGCTGTCTTTGCATCCAAATGGAAGGCATTGCCTGCGCCTCCGATCTTGACTCCGCCGCCCATGGTGTCTTGCTGCGTTTCGGAGGCGAGAGTGCGCTTTTTGGTCTCGACATTCTCCTGTTCAAGCAAAACTGCGGTCAGGGCCTCTATCTCCTTTTTCAATCGCTCCGATAGCTCATGCGTGCGTACCTTATCGAAAGGACTCCTTCGTGGCTTTGCTCCGAAAAACCTTTGCCAAAAAGATGTCTTGCTCGCGGGGTTGATGGCAGCGGTTTCGAGCCACTCGCTGAAACGCTTTAACGTCTGAATCAGGATGCTAATCAGGACGTCCGGATAGCTATGTCCTTTGAACGATTCGAGGTCAACGAACGCTATTGGCCTTCGATCAACAGTGAGATCAGCCACAGCTTTTCTAAGCAGGCTCGATTTGCCGGATCCTCGTCTGCCGAATACGATGTGGGGCCGCTTTAGCGACCGCCCTTGATAAAGTCCCTTGTGCGGGTTCAATGAAGCGCTTCACGCCTTCATCGGTAGACCGCGTTGCCTCTTCAATAGTAATTTCCAATTTCTCAACGGATTCTGAACTCAGAAGATGAGCCATAATTGCGGCGGCTTTCCAATTAGTCTCTACTAACTTGTTGCAGCGAATGATATCAGACACAGTTTACTCAACGAGCCTTGCAGGGGTTGTGCAAAAATTTGCCAATCCCCGCCAATAGTGTCGGGGCTTTCCGCTCCTCCGGTCAGGGCTTTCGGCTCTTCCGGCTGAATGCTCGGCTTCCAGCCCGGTTGCGATGCGATCCGCTCCGCCTCCGCAATCGTCATTCCCCCGGGGATGGTGCTGAATCGGAAGAGTGATCGTTCAGTCCCCTCGATCCACGTGCCGACGTGAATTCCTCCACCCGGGCGGGGGATAGAGCTTAAGACATCAATTCGCTTGCGTCCCGCGCGGCGGCGCTCAACGGCGGCTCTGGCAGCGGCCCGCGATTCCGGCGAACTCAGCGCAAAGTCCCACGGTCTCATAGGAAGCGCCTGCACACGGCGAATGTGCCAGCCGCTGACATCGGACAAGTGCATTCCCGGTTTGCATCGTCGCCGCGTCCAATCACATTAACCCGAACCAAAGTCCCTTCTCCCTGTTTGGCTCTGCGGGAATCCAGCAAAGCCCTCGCTGCCGCCCGTGAATGTGCAGAGCCGAGGGTGTAGTCTCCCGGCCTCAGGCAGACCTTTGTTGCGCCTACAAGATCCTTAGTGGCTTTATTCGTCATCACATACCCCGTCGCGACTGTAGGTGGCTGTTGCGGTCACGGAAATCCTTGGGAAGGATCTCGGCCCTTTGGTGCTCATTTTATTGTGATGTAAAACCTGTGGAGAATAAAAAGCGAATATGTGACTAGAATTTGCCTCGTGGGCGGCGAGCGATCTTCGGCGGTACGAGCCAGGCTGGCGGACCGCGTTTGCTGCGGTTGCCGCAATCCGCTCCCTCCTCCCCATGTGCCAAGTGAGCGCTACTGCGAGCGTTGTCTTGAAGCGAGAGAGCCGAAGCGAAGGATTTACGTCCACTTTATGTGGCGTGAGGGATGGTGTTGCCAATTTCCTGAGGAGGACCTTCGGACCCCCCTGCCGGCGGAAACTCGTCCCTTCGCGATTCCGCAAAGCTGTTCGACCTGGCCGAGCGAGGCGGTGTTGCGATGACGCTTGAAAATCGCCAAGGCTCTCGAACACGCGATCGCGAACCGACGAGGCAGCTTGTGGCTGAAGCTGACGCCGGATCAATGCGCGAAACTGAAGTAGCGCAGCGGGACGGCGTTAAACATGTGCACTTCGACTGGAATGCGTCGACCGCAGGATTGCGGCATAAGAGGTTCGTACAGACCGAAACATCCGTATTGCCGGTGATACGGCAACAAGCGGAACCCGTGCGATGGCGATTTCGCGCTTCCCGAGATTCAGCGCAAACTCAGGGCGGCTGGTGGTCTGAGGCCGATTCGCCGGTAACTGTATGGAATGTGCAAACCACCGGCTCGAGATCGACGCCGCAGTTGGGGACGCGTCCGAACGCCTCGATGCGGATTGTGCGATCCTTCAGCGGCTTTCTGTTGCCGGTGGCAGTTTGCCGAGTTTGGCCTGGAGGTCAGGCAGATAGCCTTTCCGCGCGACGGGCGAGAGGCGGTTTGCAGCCTCGATCGCGGACTCGAGGGCGGTGCGGGCTTCCTGCATGTGGCCGGTAGCGGCTGCGGCCTCGCCGAGTGCGGTTTCCGCAAAAAGGTCTTCAGGATCAAGGGAGACGGCCTCGCGGGCGAGCACGAGCGCCTGCTGCGGATTTTGCCACCGCAATTCGCCGGCGTACTGGGCGCGGCTCAGCGCAGCGGCCTGCGGGACAGCAAAGGTTCCCTGATAAACGAAAACGCCGTAGTCAATGGAGGCCACGGGCTTGACGTCCTGGAATGATCGGTAGGGGTTGAGCTGGCTGCTGGACCATTCGCAGCCGCTCAGGTCGCCAGCGCTGATGAAGACGGGGCCGGTGATGACGGGCGGACTGATGGAGGAGCCGCCGTCCCAGCCGGTGTCCGCCGTGGGCAGCATGCTGCAGTGGATACCGTAGACGGCAGGATCGATTACAGGATAGGCAAAATAGGCGAACCAGCAGGACTGGCTGGGATGGCGGTCCTGCCACGCTTTCACCTGGTAGAGCTGCTGAGCCCAGTCGACGTTGGCATCGCTGAGCAGGTTGTGCAGATTCTCGGGACCTCCCCAGGCGCGGTTGGCGTAGGCCATGTAATTGGGGAAGACCGAGAGCGCAGAGGCGACGTGGGCCACGACGAGCAGGGAGCAGAACCAGGTCCAGGCCGGAATCCAGTGTCCATCGCGGCGCGCGAGAGCCATGATGGTTGCGCCGGCGAGGATGGCGGCTATCGCATATACGGGAAGGATGTGGCGCGCGCCAATGTCCATCCCCGCGCCCATAGCAATAACAAAATACATGGTGGCCGGGAGGACCAGGTAGGCGACTTCGCGGCTCCAGCGCAGTCGACCGGTGACCATGGCAAACACAGACAGGGCGAACAGCGCGAGCAGGCCCAGGGTCGTCTTGATCAGGACGGCGACGGGAAAGTACCACCAGACAGCATGGGAGTAAACGTGGCCGAGGATAAAGGTGGGGTAGTCCTGTGCCATGATTTTCACGTCAACGAGGCCCATCAGCTCGGACTCGGGAAGCAGGTGCCAGTGCGCAAACGTCAGGATCACGGACTGGTCGAAATGGCTCAGGCCTGAGGCGTAGGCGGCGAGGGACGGATGCAGCTCTAATCCGGAAGGGCGTGCGGCATAGCGAAATCCGAAGAACGCCCACAGTACGACGCAACTGCCGATGACTATGAAGGCGAACGATCCGGCGAGGCGGAGGGCGGTGCGGAGTCGCTGGCCGCTTGGCGCCGTCGCGATTTCCCAGAGGATGAGAACGAGCAGGATCGGGGCCAGCAGGACGCCGGAGTGTTTGGTCGATAGCAGCAGCCCGGCGGCGATGGCGACAACGATGAGGCGCCACCATCCGGGCTTCTTTACGTAGCCGTAAAAAGCGTAGATGGAGGCAAGCAGGAAGCAGGTCACGCCCATGTCCGTGGTGACGAGGGCGGAGTGGGCCAGGAGATTGGGGTCGAAGCTGGCGATGACCAGCGCGAAGAGTGCAGCGCCGGTGCCGAAAAACTCGCGCGTGGCGAAGAAGATGACGAGCGACAGGCCGATGGCGAGGATGCCGGTCATCATGCGCATCCGAAAGACCAGGCGCTGGCTGCCCCCGTCATTGCGGGCGAGCCAGTCGCGGCCGTCGATATAGGCCTCACCTTTGAAAAATCGGCCCTGGAGTGGCGGCGTCCAGAGGTTCCTGCCGATCGTGGGGACGGCGGCAAGAAGCTTGACCAGCGGAGGATGCTCAGGATTGAGGCCGTAGTCGCCCGTCTTCCACATCATGTAGCCGGAAAAGGAGTGGTCGCCCTCGTCGAAGGTTAGCGATTCGCGATGGACCACGAACGTGAACTGCACGACCTGGATGATGATCAGTGCGACGACGGCACACGGAACCCAGTGCTTCCTCAACCAGCCCACCGCGATTTGCACGAAACGCTCCCAGGGAAGACTGCTGAATTGTATATGTCTGGAGCGGAGGTGTAGCGTTCTCAGAGGGTGTGAGACGCAGAGGCATGAAGGCATCTCTGCCGCAGAAGTTCGAGGGAAAGGTTGTCCGTGGCCGACGCGCTCATCGAAACGGTTCTTTCGGTTCGGGACGTATTGCCGGTGATCCGCCCGGAACGCGGAGGTGCCGGAATTAGCTGAGAGTCCCGTTTAGCACTACCGCTGCCCCAACGGTGACCATTGCCCAGATCCTTGAGCCGAGATGCTTTCAGGCCGTTCGTACAGTGCTTGTAGTGCTTGCAGCTCCTGCACGGGTAGCACTGATCCCTTCTGGTACAAGTGGCCATTTCAACGCCGACCACGGGGATCGTCATGCAATAATTGCGCGGTGACGATTCTCCCGGATAAGCCTCCTTGCGGCCACAACTTCGTTTCGAAGAAGCCTGACTAATTGGAGAATGCGGACTGCGGCAGGAGGCCTGGATCACGCCGGTACCAGCACATGATCAGGGACAATCTCCTGCACGGGGCGGGGGAACGTCTGTGAATCCACAAAAGCGCGCAAGGGCAAAACGAATTGCTGCCTTCCGATGGACGCGTAGCGAGACGGTCGGCATCTGGGTCATTTTCCTGCTCATGTTCGCATTTTGTGTGTGGCTTGCTTTCTGGTTGGGCACACATCATCCTGGCTGAGACTCGAGGATGAAAGCTTTTCGAATCCGCGTTTCTCCCTTTTTGTCCGACCCGCACATGATTCGAGGATCACACCTGCAGGACATCGCCGTCGCGCGCAACCATCTCGTATAAGACCGGGTTGACGAAGAAGCCGAGGAAGAGCCGCGATACCAGGCCCGCCACGATCACCACGGCAAATGGTTTCTGCGTATCCGAACCGATGCCGGTGGAAAGGGCTGCCGGCAAAAGTCCCAGGCAGGCGACCAGCGCAGTCATCATGATGGGCCGCAGACGCAGGAGCGAAGCTTCCCGAGTCGCGGTGCGGATGTCCTTGTTCTCCAGACGGAGCTTATTGATGTAGGAGACGAGGATGACTGCGGTTTCGACCGAGACCCCCATCAGCGCAAGCAGGCCCAGAGCGGACGAAACGCTGAACGTCATATGAGCCAGCTTGAGGGCAATCAGGGCGCCGACGGGTTCGGTCAGGATCACGCCGAGAGCAATGGTAATGGGAAACTTGAAATTGCCGTAGAGCGCGAACAGGATCATGAAAATGATGAGGAGAGCGAGCGGCCCAATCAATTCCATCTGGCGCCTGGCCTCCAGCAACTCGCTGTACTCGCCGCCCCACGTAATGCGGTAGCCGGGTTGCAGGGATTTGGTGATGCTGGCGATGGCTCGCTGGCCGGCGACTACTGCGCTTTGCAGGTCTCGCCCTTCCACGCTGTACTGCACGCCGATATAGCGTGAATTGTCCTCGCGATAGATGAAAGAGGCGCCGCCGGCTTCGTGAATGTCCGCAAGCTCGCGCAGGGGAATCTGCTGCCCTGCCGGAGTGGGAACTAATAGATTCCCGATCTGCTGCTGATCTTCGCGGAACTCCGGCTGCATGCGGACCACGAGATCGAACAGCTTCTCCCCCTGGATTACCTGGGTTGCCGCCTGGCCGCCGATGGCCGCCTGCACAATGGCCTCTACATCGGAAACATTGATTCCATAGCGGGCGATCTTGTCGCGGTCGACGTCGATCAGCAGGCTGGGCTGGCCCAGTTCGCGGACCACGGTCAACTCCGTGAATCCTGGAACTTGTTCGAGCTGACGCTTGATGGCCAGTGCCTGGTTCTGGAGAACGTTGAGATCGGGACCGTAAATCTTGACTGCCAGTGCGCTCTTCAGTCCGGTCAGTGCCTCGTCGACCGCGTCCTCGGCGGGCTGGGTGTAGTTAAAGATGACCCCCGGGAATGCCTGTAGATGCTTTTGAATATCGGCGGTCAGCTCGGACTTGTTATGAATCGGACTCATTTTCCAGGAGTCATCGCCGTAAGGCTTCAGTCCCACGTAGAACTCGTCGTTAAAGAATCCGGTGGGATCGGTGCCGTCGTCCGGGCGGCCTAACTCCGAGGCGACATCGGTCACCATCGGGTATTTCATCAGGATGTTCCGTACTTGAGGCGAGAAGCTGCTGGCTCCCTCGAAGGAGATCGTGTAGGGCATCGTGGCGCGGACCCACAGCGCGCCCTCGTCCAGATGCGGCATAAACTCCCCGCCGATGAAAGGAATCAGCAGAAGCGTAGCGCCGAAAATCAGCAGGCTGCCCATCATGGTCGATTTCGGATGATTCAGACACCATTCCAGCTGCACCGCATAGATTTTGCGAACCCACTCGAAGGGCTTATTGACGCGCTCGTGGACGCCTTTCTTAAACAAGTAAGCGCACATGACAGGCACAAAGGTAAGAGTCAGGATCAGTGCACCCACCAGCGCGATCGACACTGTGTCCGCCATCGGCCGAAACAGCCTGCCCGCCGGTCCGCCCAGCGCATAGATGGGTAAGTATCCCGCGATAATCACGGCCACGGAATAGAAGATAGGACGATCGACATCTTTAGCCGCATCCACGAGCACTTCGACGAGGTTGTATGTCTGGCCTTCGCGGGCGCCTAACTCGCGGTAGACGTTCTCCACCATCACCAGAGTTCCGTCAATCAGAATTCCGAAGTCGATCGCACCGATCGAAAGCAGATTGGCAGCGACCCCCTGCGTGTGCAGAAAGATGAACGCGAAGAGCAGAGAAAAGGGAATCGTCATCGCGACGATCACGGCCGCGCGAACGCTGACCAGGAAAAAGATGAGCACGACCAGAACCAGCGCCATGCCCAGCATCAGGTTATGCTCGACCGTGTCGATGGTCAGCTGCACCAGATCGCTGCGATCGTAATAAGGCTGGACTTTGATATCCGGCGGCAGGATGCGCTGGTTGAGCTGGCCGGTCATCGCTTCCACGCCCTTCAGCACATTCTGGGTCTGCTCGCCGCGCCGCATCATGATGACGCCTTCTACGGCATCATCCTTGTGGTTGAAACCAAATTCCCCCAGGCGCGGCGCGTTTCCGATGGTCACTTCCCCGACGTCGCGTATGTGCAACGGCACGCCGTTCTGGCTGCCGACGACGATATCTCCGATATCCTGCGTATTCCGGATGAGACCGAGGCCGCGCACGTAGTTGAACTGCCCGCCCTGCGAATAGAATCCGCCGCCGGCGTTGGCGTTATTGTTGGATAGCTGCTGCACTATTGTCGGTACGCTGAGGTGGTAGGAGTAGAGTTTTGCCGGGTCCAGCAGCACCTGATACTGCATCACCGTGCCGCCGAACCCTGAGTCGTCGGCGACACCGGGCACCTGTTTGTAGGCGCGCTCGATGACCCAGTCTTCATAGACCTTCAGCTCCTGCGGCGTGCGGTCGGGACTCTGAATCACGTAGCGATAGACAAGTCCCGAAGGGCTAGCCAGCGGCGCAAGAGTCGGTGTTACTCCGGTCGGATACGTCACTTCGCTCAGGCGCTGGAACACGACCTCGCGGGCAAAATAGTCATCGGCAGTATCCTGGAAGGTCAGGATGACGTCCGACAACCCGTAAAGCGAGATAGAACGCATCACCGACATTTCCGGCACACCGTTCATCTCCACTTCGGTCGGCACCGTCACCAGGCGCTCGACTTCCTCGGCGGCGTGCCCGGGCCACTGCGTGATGATTTCCACCATCGGCGGAGCAAGATCCGGATAGGCGTCCACCGGCATGTGGTGGAACGCGATCGCGCCTCCGACCGCGATAAATGCCACCATCAGCAGGATCAGCATGCGTTGCTGCAGCGCGAACTGGACGATGCGGTTGATCATTCGAAGTACGGCTCCTCAGTGCTGCAGCGAATTCGCAAATTGAAGAAACAGGCTGCCGTCGCCGACCACCCTGTCGCCCGCGGAAAGTCCCTTCAGAACATGAGTCAGCCCATGTTCGCTTTGGCCGATGTCCACATCGCGGCGGCCAAACTGATTCGCGCCGGAGGCGACATACACGTATGGCTGGTTATTGTCGTCGCGTATCACCGATGCATCGGGCACGGTAATGGCATTCGCCAGGCTTCCCGCCGTCACCGTGACCGTGCAATACATATCTCTCTTCAGCTTTTCTCCCGGGTTATCGACCACAATGCGCGCCTGCAGAGTTCGGGTATTCGGATCCAGCGCAGGCGCTACATAAGAGATCTTTCCGTGAAAGGCCTGGGGATACGCGTCGGTCTGCACTGAGACGTCCTGCCCACTGCGTACAAATGCTAGGTCCGCCTGATACACATTGGCGAGGACCCACACCGTGGTCAGATCGGAAATGGTAAAGGCCTGGGTCTGGCCGGCCTGCACCACCTGTCCAGGCGAGACCAGACGCTCCACAACTTCGCCGCCGATGGGAGCCAGCACCGGAATCTGCGCCGAAGAGACGGCGGTGGCCAGGCTGGCCGGATTTTTGATACCCAGGATCTTCATTCCTTCTTCGGCGGCGTTCAGATCCGCCCGGGCTTGATTGCGGTCCGATTCCGCCTGCTCCAGATCGCGCTCGGCGATGGCGTGGTGCTGGTATAGATCCTGGGCGCGGGCATAATTTTTCTCCGCGAGCCGAGATGAATCGGCAGCTTTCAGATATGCGTCCAGTAACTGCGAATAATCGGGGCTGCTCACTTCCAGCATCGGCTGGCCGGCAGCGACATGTTCGCCGGGGACCACCAGAATCCGTGTAACCGGGCCGCCTACCTGGGTGATGACGGGAGTGGTTTTGAAGGCGTTATAGGCCACCGCTCCGCTCAGGCGGAGTATCCGCGTGAGCGTGGTCGGCTGCACCGTGACCACCTGGACGTGCGCCATCTGATCCTCGGGAATGGTAAATAGCCGCGGAGTCGCGGACGCCGCGGCCTTCGCCGAAAAGGAGGTCATCTGATCCGCGTTTTCGCGATCCTTTGAACTGCACGCAGTAAGAACAAGGAGGCACGCAAGTGCCATTGCGCCTGCAGGTCCTGGCCAGTGGCGAAAATCCGATGTGATCCTCATGGTAAGCTCCTGGTTCCCGCCGCTTCACGAAGCTGTTCCAGCGCGAGTTGATACGATGCGAGTGCCTGCCGGTATGCGAGTTGAGTAGCGCGGTAACTGCGTTCCCCATCGAGAAAGTCCAGCAGGCTCGCCGCGCCACGTCGATAGGCGTATTCGCTGATATCGCGCGACTGCTGTGCCTCATTCAGATAACCGGAGCGATAGAGGCTCACGATCTGATCGTTGCTGTGCAGGTTTTCAAACGCGTCCTTCACGTCGGTCAGCACCTGCCCATTCGCAAATTCTTCCTGTTGCCGAGCCTGCCCGATCGCGTACCCTGTGCGCGCGATTTCACCCTGGTTGCGATCGAAGATCGGCAGCTGCATCTGACCGAACAGAGAAATCTCGCTGTACTGGATATGCGTGTAGCTGATCTGCCCTGTAACATCCCGTTTGCCGATGGCCTTCTGCAACTGGTATTGACTGTTAGCCGCCGTCACTCCCTGCCGAGCTGCCAGCAGGTCGGGCCGATTCCGCAGCGCAGCCGCCTCGAAATCGTCGAGGTTCCCGTTCACCTGCTGATACGTCAGAGTTCCATCGATGTCGTAGTTGGCGGAGACCGATTCGTACCCGATCAGCTGGCGAAGATCGGATAGACCCTGCACCCTGGCCAGATTCGCGGCAGATACGTCAGTTTGAAATTGCAGCATCTGGAGTTGGATTTTCAGCAGGTCGTTTTCGCCGGTGTCACCGGCCTTGTAGCGCGCCTGCGCGATATCGACGGTGTTCTGGAAACTCTTCAGGTCCTCCTGCGCGAGAGCGAGGGTCGACTCCGCGAGTTCCACAGCGACGAACTGCGTTGCAACGTTGAAGGAGAGCGTCCGCTCCGTATCGGCAACCTGCGATCGGGTCACCGCGGTCGCATCCTTTGCCGCCTGCAGGCGATGCTGCCTCTTCTTCCCGCGCTCAAACAGATAGCTCACTCCCAGGTCGAACTGCGCGGTGTTGTCGATGTAGTCCGAAGAGAACTCTTTGGGCTGAAAAATGGGCAGGAATTGCGTGTCGCCCAAAAGCACCGGATCCGGCCGCAGGTTGGCCGTGATTTCTTCCGCCTCGTTCTGCTGGATCGTGGAGCGCGCCGCCAGCAAATTGTGATTATGCTGTAGCGCTAGCTGAATCGCCTGATCCAGAGAAATCGTCGGTCCCAGAGGGTTGGCCTGCGGGGGCGGGCTTGGTGCAGGGGCAGTTTGCGCGCCGGATCTCGCGGTCAGGAGTACCGAGACCAGGAAGAATGGAATACACAAAAGCTTTGCAGACATAGGCTGGCAGCCTTTTGGCAGGGGCAACAAATGGAATGGCATGCCGCCGGGGCGGCAAGGAATGAGCGCGGACGCTAGGCTGGCGGGGCTCGAACCGGAAGGTGAGAGACAACAAACCGGGCAGGAAACGCTGGCTTGGGCGGCTCTGTCCGCCGTCCGTCAGGGACCAGAATCTGCGCGCTGGCCGCAGCCACGGGGAGCTCAACCACCTGGTGGCTCAGATGACAAATGGGGCATGTCTCCGGAGAACAATTGGCGTGACGGTGCCATAGTTCGCCTGCCGTCGTCCCAATCACAACCGCCAGGATTGCGATCAGAGCGACGAGGCGCCAGACCCGTTTTCCGTTCGACCCGTTTATCGGGGACGTCATCGATGCTGGAGACACGTGCGGATAAGTGTAATGCAGAGCGCCATCTCGTGACATCTCGCCCTGATCAGGAGCATTCCGCCAGCGTCGAAGTCATGTAGGCGCTCGCGCTGCGCTCCTGCGCTTGCCAGACTGTTGAGAACCGCCACCCTTGCGTGTTCGAGATCGGGCATTGACATCGTTCTGGATGGTTTGTCGGCCATCCCGAAGTTTCGCCCCGACCAGACCCGAATGTTCCGTATTACCGGTAATACACCCATATCGCGATCCCAGGCCCGTGCCATCGCTGAGTGCCTTGGCGATTTTACGCAAATCGAGAAATGCTCTTGGCGACATTTGCGTCTCGCACTACTTACCATCACGCGGCAAGGCTTCATCGCCCGGACCTTCGTGTCGCTTGGAAAACATTTCATTAAAAAGTCGCTCAAAGTGGTGGAGACAAACGACAATGCTGGACAATCGCTACTTAGCGGTTTGTTGCTGTGGAAACGCCGTTGTGATCCCAATCGCTAGCGTCGTGTAATCGGAGCTCATGGCTCCGCCGCCAGCGCGCAGAATGACCACTGGATACATTGCCTGTTCGCTGGAGACTTCGGCGTCGCTCCAACTGTGCCCTTCGACGCGGGTGAGATCTCGGCTGAGAAGTCTGCCGAGGATTAAACCCTCATGGCGCACCAGGGCCCGACTCCAGTACTCAGGAAGATATTCCGACTTTCGAGTGGAGGTCGTCGGGGCGGCTGGGTACCAGATCCAGACAGCAAGGTCCTGCTTGGTGGCGGCAACGGGGGCGTAGGGATTGACCCGCGTCTCATCTCTCCAAACATAAGTGGTACGGCCGACTTTGTAAGAGCCACTGGGGGCCGGAAGCGATGTCGATCTCCCGTGGTCCACCCATAGCGCAGCCAGCAGCACCGTCAACACTGCCACAGCAATCAGGGCGAGCACGCCAACGGCCCTCACAACGCGCTTCACGATGCGTTTCACCATTCTCGCATTTCAGCGCTCCAACCTTTCCTTCTGTTACGACGGTCGTGGAAGTGGAAATCAGGAGACCGTCGTTCGCGCAACCTGAATTCGCCACAACAAATACGGCAGCACCGCAAGCGAGAGAATGACCAGGGCATGAACCAGTCCGTCGTGTCCGTTCTGAGCCCCTGGCCAAGGGACAAATTTCATGCGGATATGCTCCAGTCCGTCGGGAATTTCCGTCCGGCTTGCTCGAATGCGTGCTGTGGCTCCCATCCATGCCACCAGCCCGAAGCCGGTCAAGGGCCAAACTGCGCCAGAGTTAGAACAGCCAGCGCGGCCCTCTGAGGTTCTGAGATACCTGCTCAACGTCAGCAGCACGAAAGGCTACATCGATGCGCAACTGATGTTCGACAAAGGTGGCCTTCCGGTTGTGCGAATCGAGCCGCGCGATCCTGTCTCTGCGCTGTTGCTGCGAGCGCAGGCGCAGGCAGTCACCAGAAAACACGGCTCAGCACGTCAGTTCCGATATGTCTTTTGTTTTGTTGGCGTCCCCGACGGGATTTGAACCCGTGTTATCGCCGTGAAAGGGCGGTGTCCTGGGCCGGGCTAGACGACGGGGACGCTGGTTTCGCGGGGGCCTGAGAATGGCTCAAACCGCGGTTGCGGGCCATCTCTGACTTTAACGGGGGCGGGGGGCAAAGTCAAAGTACGAGGGTGCAGGGTACAGGGTGCAGGGTACAGGTTGCAGGGTACAGGTTGCAGGGTACAGCGTTGCA
>Ga0302326_10006120_pt1 | contig 27087 bp, 29 predicted proteins | sample Palsa_T0_3_FD_202264 | JGI IMG/M metagenome (GOLD analysis project Ga0302326, IMG submission 202264) | Peat permafrost microbial communities from Stordalen Mire near Abisko, Sweden - Palsa_T0_3 | ecosystem: Environmental > Terrestrial > Soil > Palsa > Peat permafrost | place: Sweden: Abisko... | reverse complement strand
TGATCTGGCACGTGTGGCGTGGGGGCAGAAAAACGCGACGTTCCGACAGGTATTCACGTCGCGCTTCATCCCGGGGGGCAGCCACGAGCAACTCGACTGGTTCAACGAGCTCTGCCTCAGGTCAACGGACGGCGAGACCGCTGCCCGTCTATTCGAGGCGCGTGCCGTCCTGGACATTACGGACCTCCTACCGAAGGTGCGGACACCCACCTTGATTCTGCATGCGCGCGACGATGAGGTGGTCCAAATTGAGGAAGGCCGGCTACTTGCAACAGCGATCCCCGGAGCCGAATTCATCGAACTGGATTCACGAAACCATGTCCTGCTTGAGCATGAACCAGCGTGGCAGCGGTTTCGCGAGGCTGTCCTGCCGTTTTTGAGGCCATATGCAGCGGAAACTGATTCCCTATTTGCGGCACTGTCGCCGCGCGAGCACCAGGTGCTGGCGCTGATGTACGACGGCCTGAGCAACATCGACATCGCGGAACGCCTTAAGATCAGCGAAAAGACGGTCCGCAATCACGTATCCAACGTTTTCGACAAGCTAGGTGTTTGGTCCCGTGCACAGGCGATCGTTTTCGCGCGCGAACACGGTTTCGGCCGCTGAATCGGGCCAAACGGACCTTCGAGAGGATCCGATGCCGCAAAGCAGCCAGTCGCGACCGGCGGCACCGGGCACACACCGGTAATTCGCTCCCACCGGCCGGTTGTCGCCACTAGCGCTCATGCGGGCAGTTACGGCGCTCCTGCCCGCATGTTAAAACTCAGTCGTACAGCCAGCGGGCATAGGCACTTCGGATAGAATCCGCGGATGCGGCTGAGGTAACTCAGAAAAATACTGTTCGAGTGTGTCGTGGACCGTATTAAATCGGCCTATAACACCGTTCGGGTCTGTTCCGGGCAATATTTCGGCACCATTGAACTCGAGAAGCACGCAACCACTGCCGATGACGGCTTGAAGTTCGTCGCCATCAGCGCGTCTGAAAATTGCGACCGGCAAATGCTCTCCGGACGTTGTTCTGGGCAACGCCTCAGAAAAGTTTAGCTGGGACAGTTCTGGGATGATTATCCCTAGCACGTCGGAACCTCGTTCGCCGCCGACGTAAAGACCAAAGGTCGGAAGCCGCCTCTCTGGCGAGTCGGCTAGGCAGCTCGCCGAAGCGAATATCGTGACCAGAAGAATCCGGCACCACACGTGCATGAGTTCCAACCGTAATTGGACGGCGGCATTTGTGACAGGATAGCAAGGCCTTAACTCGCCGACCAATAGCAGACACTCGCGACCGGCAACTCCGGGTCAATCTCGCTCACTCAATCCAAATTCCTCGCGCTGAATTATGTTTGGGTAGTCTTCTGGGAAATGCCGCGATCAGCGCAGTACACGGCCACGCCGGCGCGCGGTTTTCTTCGGCCGCCGGTTCGGCTTCTTTGGCGTTTTTTTCTTTGGCCTTTTGTTCGACTTTTTCCTCGGCGGCGGCTGCAGCGCGATGCGCGGCGGGCGGGCGGCGCGCGGCAGCAGCTTGCGGCGCGCCAGATCGTTCGCACGCCACAGGTACCAGGCCGCGAGGCTGCGGTGCGGCTGCCAGCGCTCACCGAACTGCGCCAGCGCGCGCGGCCTGGGCATGCCGCGCAGGCGATAGGCGAGACGAAAGCCGTTGCGCACGGCGAAATCGTCGACCGGCAATACATCGGGCCGCTGCAGCTGGAACATGAGCATCATCTCGACGGTCCAGCGGCCGATGCCGCGCACCTCGGTCAGCCGCTCGATGATCTGCTGATCCGACAGCGCGTCGAGCTCGGAGCGTGCCGGCACGATGCCGCTGATGGTCTTGGCCGCCAGATCCTTGAGCGCGGCGATCTTGGCGAACGAGAAACCGGTGGCGCGCAGGCGCGCCTGCTCGGCATAGAGCACCTGCTGTGGCAACGGAAAGCAGCCGCTGCCGCAGGCGTCGATGAAACGCGCCAGGATGCGTTCGGCCGCGACGCCGTGCAGCTGCTGATGAGCGATGGCGCGTACCAGGGTTTCGAACGGCGGGCGATCGGGGATCGGCTCGGGCCGGTAGCGGCCCGCCGCCGCGATCAGTCCGGCCATGACCGGATCGGTCTCGAGCACTCGATACGCGGCGCGTGCGATCTTGCTGTGCATGCTGGCCGGTTCAAACCTGGCAGCGCGGGCAGTAATAGGTGGATCGCTGACCCTGTTTAATGCGGCGGATCAAGCTACCGCACACACGGCAGGCCCGGCCGGCGCGCTCGTAGGCATACAGTCGCTGGCGAAAATAGCCGGGATTGCCATCGGTACCGACGTAATCGCGCAGCGTGGTACCGCCGGCGCGGATGGCCGCGTTCAGCGTCGCGCGCACCGAACGGACCAGGCGCACGCAATCGGCGCGCGACAGGCGACGCGCGCCACGCCGCGGGCTGATGCGGGCGCGAAACAGGGCTTCGCTGGCGTAGATGTTGCCGACGCCGGTGACCAGCCGCCCGTTCATCAGCACCTGCTTGATGGCGGCACGGCGCGCTCGCGTGATGCGATGCAGATAATCGGCGTCGAACGCGGTCTCGAGCGGCTCGGGTGCGAGCGAGCGCAGCAGCTTGTGCTGCGCCGGATCGTCGGTGGTGTAGTGCAGGCTGCCGAATCGGCGCGGGTCGTTGAACCTCAGGCACAGCCCCGAATCGAGCAGCAAATCGAACTGATCGTGCTTGAGCCGCGCGGATGGCAGCGGCAGGATGCGCAGGCTTCCGGACATCCCCAGGTGCAGGATCACGGTGCCGCGCTCGAGCTGCAGCAGCAGATACTTGGCGCGCCGGCCGACCGCCGTGATCCGCTGGCCGGCGAGCCGCGCGGGCATCTGCGCCTCGATCGGCCAGCGCAGCCGGTGATCGTAGATGCGCAGCTCGCGCACCTGCTGGCCGCCGATCGCGCGTTCGATGCCGCGCCGCGTGGATTCGACCTCGGGAAGTTCAGGCATAATCGGGGCAGCCCGTGCGCTGGCTCGCAGTCAAGGCGACAGCAGGGTGTTGGGATAATTATTATCGTGGTCTTGGCGGGTGCATTGCCAGCATTTGCGCCAGCGCACCCAGGTCCACCGGCTTCACCAGGTGGGCCTCGAATCCGGCCGTGAGGGTCCGTTCGCGATCTTCCGCCTGGCCGTAGCCGGTCAGCGCGACCAGCCTGATCGCGTCGCCTTCCGGCAATTCGCGCAACCGGCGTGCCACTTCGTAACCATCGGTGATCGGCAGGCCGATATCAAGCAGCACGACGTCCGGCGTACAGGCGCTCACGCGCAGCAGCGCCTCGGCGGCTGAGTACGCGCACGTGACCTCATGCCCCTCGAGACTGAGCAATAGCGCCAGCGAGTCTGCGGCATCCACATTGTCGTCGACGATCATGATTCGACGCAGGCCGGCGTCGGACCTCGCCGTCACCGCGTCCGCGTCCGCCCCCGCCGGCGCACGCGCGCGCGGCAGGCGCAGCTCAAACGTAGCGCCCCGGCCCAATCCCTCGCTGCGAGCCGTGATCTGCCCACCGTGCATCTCGATCAGCTTCTTGACGACGGCCAGGCCGATTCCGAGGCCGCCCTGGGCGCGATCGAGCGTTCGATCGCCCTGGACGAACATCTCGAAGATGTGCGGGAGGAGTTCCGCCGATAAGCCTGCGCCGTTATCGGACACCTCGATAAACACATTGTCGGCCGAGCCCCGAGTCTGGATTCGGATTTGTCCGCCGCACTCGGTGTATTTTGCGGCGTTGGTCAGCACGTTGACCAACGATTGCACCAGGCGCGTCACGTCTCCTATCACGTGCAGAGGCTCGTAGCTGGGTGCCAGGGACACCTCCTGCCGCTTCTCCTGAAACAGCGGTCCTACGGTTTCGAACGCCTGCTCGATCAAGCTCGCGACGTTGAGCGTCTCGCGCTTCAGTTCGATGCGCCCCTGCGAGATGCGCGATACGTCGAGCAGATCATCGACCAGACGAGTGAGCTGATTGGCCTGGCGCCGGATCATATTCACCACGCCGTAGGTTTCGGCTTCCTCGGGGATGGTGCGTACCAGGATCTCGGCCGCATTTCGGATCGGTGCCAGCGGATTACGCAGTTCGTGCGCCAGCATGGCCAGAAACTCATCCTTGCGCCGGTCGGCGTCCTGCAGCGCCATATCGGCCAGTTTTCGGCTCGTGGCGTCAAACCCCTCGACAAAGATACCCGACACGCTGCCGTCGGCATCGATGATCGGCTGATACACGAAATCCACATAGCGCTCGACCAGCGGTCCGTCGGGCGAGAGTTGCAGGGCATATCTGGAGCCGCTGGCTGAGTATGCCTTGCCGCTGCGGTACACCTCGTCCAGCAGTTTCACGTATCCCTGCGGCACCGCCTCCGGAATGGCTTCCATTACGGTTTTGCCCAGGATTTCCCGGTGGCCGATGAGCCGCATATAGCCGGGATTGGCCAGCTCGAAGCGGTGCTCGGGGCCACGCAGCACAGCCATGAACGACGGCGCCTGCTCGAACAGCTGGGCAAAGCTCTCGCGTTCGGCGGCGAGCCGCCGCTCGGTCAGTACCTGCTGCGTGGTTTCGGTGCAGATCACCAGTACGCCGCCCACGCCGTTGGGGGCATCGAGTTCGTCGATGGGCCCGAAACTATAGGTCCAGTAGACGTCCTGCAGTTGCCCGTGACGAATGATCGGGACCAGCTGATTCTCGTGCCAGGTTGCGACCCCGCCACGCAACACCTGCTCGATCTGCGGACCGATGATCGACCAGATTTCGCCCCACCACTCGCGCCCGGGTGCGCCGAGCATCGCAGGGTGCTTTTCCGGACCGAGCGAACGGCTGTAGGCATCGTTGTAGAAGCAGATGTGGTCGGGCCCCCAGAAGATGAACACCGGGTGTTGCGTGGTCAGCAGCACTCGCAGCGCGGTGCGAAGCCCTTGCGGCCAGGTCTCCGGGGCGTTCAGCGACGTCTTTGACCATGGATAGGCGCGGATGCGCGCGCCCATATCCCCGCCGCCCGAGAGAAACTCGAGCACGCTGCGGGACTCGTCGCGGAGTAATGCTGGCCTCTCCACGCGGTCATCTCCAGTCGAAATAGTTAGCGACCGGTGTTGCCACCGGGCGCGAGCCTATTTGATCTTGGTTTCTTTGTAGGCGACGTGCTTGCGCACCACCGGATCGAACTTGCGCACTTCCATCTTGTCCGGATGCAGCCGCTTGTTCTTCATCGCTACGTAGAAATGGCCGGTTCCGGCCGACGACAGCAGTTTGACTTTCTCGCGCATGGCAGGAACCTCAGATCTTCTCGCCGCGGGCGCGCAACTCGGCGAGCACGGCCTCCAGGCCGTTCTTCTCGATCGTGCGCATGGCGTTGGTAGACACCCGCAGCGACACCCAGCGCTTCTCGCCCTCCAGCCAGAAACGCTGGGTATGCAGATTCGGCAGGAAACGCCGCCGCCGCTTATTGTTGGCGTGCGAGACGGTATTGCCCGTGATGGGGCGCTTGCCGGTGATCTGACAGATGCGAGACATGAGCTTCGCCTTACAAAATCAATAAGTTACAAGTGCATCGCCCTGGCTCGGCAAGGCGAAAGGGGCGCTTTATAGCAGTCGGCGGGGGCCTTGCGCAAGCGACCCAGGCGGTCGCGCCTTCAGTGATCGAACTAGTGATCGAGCTCGGCCGCCGCGGCCAGCGCCGCCGGGGGCGGGCGCTGCTCCATCGGCCGGCGCTGGAACAGCACCAATGCCACGCCCACGAGCACCAGTACGGCCGACACGATCGCCACCGGGCTGATGCGTTCGTGCAGCACCAGGGCCCCCAAACCTAAGGCAATCACGGGGTTGACCAGCGCGTAGGTGGTTACTTTCTGCGCCGGTACGTGCGCCACCAGGAATGAATAGCAATTGACGGCAATAATGCTGCCGAACACCACCAGGTACAGCACCGCCAGCACCGACTGCAACGAAATGCGCGCCGGCACAAACCCGATCCATTCCCGATCGATGCATCCCATCAGCAGCTGAAATGCCGCACCGGCCAGCATCTGCAGGCAGCCGAAATTGAGCAGCCGATCGGGCGTGACGAAGCGCCGTTGCAGCAGCGTTGCGGTACTCCAGGCCAGTTCGGCCGTGAGCACTGCGATCACATGGATCGGGCGCACCGCGCCCGCGAAGGAGTGTGTGTGCGCCGCTAGGACCACGACCCCGGCCAGCCCGATCGCGACCCCCAGCGCCGACTGTGAGGTCGGCGCGCGCCTGGAGAAGAACAGCCAATCCAGAATCAGGGTCGACACCGGTAGCGCGCCGACGAACAGGGCGGCGATGCCGGAGGGCAGGCCGGTCTGCGACCAGATCACGAAACCGTTGCCCATGCCGCTCATCAGCACGCCGCACAGGATGGTGCCGCCGATGTGCAGTCCCGCGAACGGCCGCGGCTCGCGCGTGCGTAGCCAGCTGTACATGAGGCCGCCGGCGATTAGAAAACGCACGCCGCCGCTGAAGAACGGCGGAATGGTGCGGATCACCAGCGCGATGGCGAGGAATGTGGTGCCCCAGATGATGTAGATGCCGGCGAAGGCCAGCAGGACCTGCGCGAGCGCAGGCCGTGGATGGGTGGTCATAGTCGCGGATGGATTACCGGAATGCCGCTGCAGCGCAGCGGCCCCAAGGGGTCAGCCACGCATTGTACAGGCAGATTAAATCAGTCGCTTCCGGTGACGATGCGTTGGATGTCAGCGGGCGACCGCCGCTGGAGTTGGATAAGGGTCCTGCAGAACGGCGGAGCCGGTCTCCAGCAGGGACTTCAGGTTGGAGATGATCTTCGGCCAGCCGCCGGACACCGCCACGATGAATTTCGAGGGCTCGCACTCGATGGTGTGGGTGATGGAGAGCTTGACCGCCGTTCCACTAGGCTCCAGTTCCATCGTGCAACGCGACTCGCCTTCGGCCTTGAGCTCGGGCTTGTTCTGGTGCTGCCAGCGGATCACTAAGCGCCGTGGCGGCTCGGCCTCGACGATCTCGCCCGCGTCGAAGATCTGACCGTCTCCCGACACCATCTTCCACGAGGATCCCGCCGTCCACTGGCTTTCGCAGTGCATGCCGAACCAGTACTGCTTCATGTACTCCACATCGGTCAGTGCTGACCACAGCTTCTCCGGCGTGGTGCGGATGTAGGTCACGTAGACGAAGGTCGATCTAGCCATTGGCTTTCTCCAGTCGTTGTTTTAGATCCGAGAGCGCCTTGAGGCGCGGCTTTTCGAACTTGGCAATCCAGCGCTCGTAGATCTCCTGCAGCGGTACCGGATTGAGGAAATGCAGCTTTTCGCGGCCGCGCCGCACGGTGGCGAGGAGGTTAGCAGCCTCCAGCAGGTCCAGGTGTTGCGTCACGCCCTGCCGCGTCATGTCCAGGTGTTCGCACAGCTCGTTGAGTGTGCGGCCGTCGTGCGCGTGCAGCAGGTCCAGCAGCTTGCGCCGGCTGGGATCGGCCAGGGCTTTGAACAGCACGTCGGTGTCGTGACGCTCTGCCATGTTCTATACGCAAGTAATTACTTGCCTAAATGATAGGCAAGTCGCGCATTGCATGTCAAGCATCGGCCAGGGCGCGGGTTGCCGGTCACATCAAATCTGCGCACCCAGCCGACGAGTTCCGAGCCGTCCAGCACGTCGGAGCCATCGCATAACGCCCGCTTGTGGTGGGAAGCGCTTGACAATACGACATTAATCGAAATATCGTATTGTTATGAAGACACGCCAGATTATTGATGCGTTAGGGGCTTTGGCGCACGAACATCGCCTCGTCATCTTCCGGTTGCTGGTTGAGCGAGGTCCCGTCGGACTACCGGCCGGCCGGATCGCCGAGCGGGTCGGACTTGTTCCCTCGTCCCTGACCTTCCATCTGCAGAATCTGCAGCGCGCAGGGCTGATCGCGCAGCGGCGCGAGAGTCGCCAGCTCATCTACTCGGCCGACTTTACCGCGATGACTGCACTGGTCGACTACTTGACTGACAACTGCTGTGCTGAGAGTAACGCCGACTGCTGCCCGCCGACGCGGCAGCCGAAGCGCGCCGTGAAAGCCGCCTAAGTCTCTATGCCCGAGCCGCTCATGATCCGAGAGCGACCGCCGCACTCATGCGTCGTGGCGTTGCTCGAGGCGGAAGGCCTGCCGACTTCCGACCTGACTGAGGCGCACCTGGAGCATTTTTTCTTCACGGGCTCCGATGGCGCGCCGAGCGCGCTCGTGGGGCTGGAACTTTACGGTCAGGACGCGTTGCTTCGCTCTTTGGTCGTGAGTGGCGCCGCGCGAACTCAAGGCCTAGGCTCGGCCCTGATACTGCATGCCGAGGAATACGCGGCCGCGCACCAGGTGCGTGCGATCTACCTCCTCACAGCCACCGCGGAATCGTACTTCAAGGATCGAGGCTATAAACACATCGATCGAGCCGAAGCCCCAGCCTCGATCCAATCCACGCGCGAGTTTGCCAATCTTTGTCCGGCGAGCTCCAGCTTCATGATCAAACGACTGTAAACCCGCCAGGTGAGCTGTGAAACGACTCCACGTGCATCTCAGCGTCAAAGACCTTTCCGCCTCAATCCGCTTCTATCGAACGCTGTTCGGGGCGGAGCCAGTCGTGACCCAGCCCGACTATGCGAAATGGATGCTGGAAGATCCGCGAGTGAATTTCGCGATCTCGATGAATCGCCAACCGGTCGGCGTCAACCACTTAGGGTTCCAGGTTGAGTCCGATGAGGAACTGCGTGGCATGCGAGCGCGACTGGAAGCCGCCGATGCTCGCATGGTGGAAGAGAATGAGCAGCCCTGCTGCTACGCGAAATCTGACAAGTACTGGGTCACCGATCCCACCGGTATTGCGTGGGAGACCTTCCACACCTTAGGCCGCATCGCGGTCTACGGCGAGGATACGGCGGTGTTCAATCACGGTGAATCTACCGTCCCGGTCGAGGCGTCAGACGCTGGATGCTGCGTACCCGCGCAGAAGGCTCAACCGGCAAGTTGCTGCGCAAAATGACTGCTCAGCGGAGCTACAGCGTCCTTTTTTTATGCACGGGCAACTCCGCGCGCAGCATCTTGGCCGAATCGCTGCTGACTCACTGGGGCCGTGGCCGGTTCCACGCGTTTAGCGCGGGCAGCTTCCCCAAGGGTCAGGTGCATCCGCTAGCGCTCGAGCTATTGAAGCGCATGAATCTGCCGTCTGAAGGCTTCCGCAGTACCGCCGATCGACTTTATCTTCACCGTCTGCGACAACGCGGCGGGCGAGGTGTGTCCGATATGGCCCGGAAAGCCCGTAACGGCGCACTGGGGAATCCCGGACCCGGCTGCGGCGCAAGGGTCCGATGCTGACAAAGCCTTTGCATTCCGAACGGCTCTCAAGGAACTCGAAATCCGAATAAAACTCTTCACCGAGTTACCGATCGCGTCCCTGGATAAAATTACGTTGCGAGAAAAACTGGGCGCGATCGGACAGCAACAGTCCGCGACGGAAGCTTGATCCGTGCTTCGGCGAGTCGTCGCAGAAGGCTTGGGGTCGCTCCTGCTCGCGGCCACCGTGATCGGTTCGGGCATCATGGCCGAGAAGCTGTCGGCCGGGAACCTCGCCGTCGCCCTCATCGCCAATACCGGTGCGACCGTAGCGGTTCTAGCCACCTTGATAGCGCTGTTTGGGCCTATAAGCGGCGCCCACTTCAATCCCGCCGTCTCGGTCGTCCAAGCGCTTCGCGGCACGCTTCCCTGGAGAGACGCCAGCGCGTATACCGCCGTCCAGATCCTTGGCTGTTGTGCTGGAGCGGTCCTGGCACAGGCAATGTTCTCGCTGCCGCTCATCCAATCGTCGCTCCATTCGCGCACCGGCATTGCTCAGTGGCTCGCCGAGTTCGTGGCAACCCTCGGTCTCTTGCTGGTCGTCTTGGGCCATCGAAAAGCGCAGGACGCGCCTTGGATGGTGGCCGCATGGGTCGGAGCGGCCTACTGGTTCACGTCGTCTACCTCCTTCGCGAATCCCGCCATCACCATCGCACGCTGTCTGTCGAACACCTTTGCCGGTATCTCGCCATCCCACGTTCCCGCCTTCATCCTCGCGCAGCTCCTCGGAGCTCTTGCGGCGGTGCCCGTTGCCCGCCTGCTGTTCACCAATACAAAACCCGAAACGCCACCTACGCCGTCGTAAATGATATGTGGAGTTAATAGGACGAAAGCGGCGTGAAATTGCGCACCGGCTCCCGTTCTCGACTCAAATAAGTCCTCGTTCCGCAAACGACAGACAGCCGTTGTCGGCAACGATCATGTGATCGAGCACTCGGATGTCGACCAGCTGCAGGGCTTCGCGCAGCCGACGCGTGACCAGCTCATCGGCCTGGCTCGGTTCGGCGACGCCGGACGGATGTTAGGTTGCATTTCTGGATGTCACCGCCATTTATTCCGCTCACTACCAGCCCTACAGTCCCGCAGACTTTCAGTAGCCCCAGCCTCCGTTAGAGGCGAGTAGCCCGGGAGGGGTCTGGGGAGGGTTTGAGCAACCTGTTGGCGGCCAACTGGTGCGTCGATCATTCAGCCCTGCGACCTTAGCGCGCCTGCGTGATCTGCCGAGCGAGGCGGTCCTGGCGCGCCTGGCGATGCACATCAAGCCCGACCCGACCTTCAGACCGATCAAGGACGCCGGCAGCCGCCGCTGGCATGCCCTTACGTCGCAGGGTGATTTCGAGATCCTGACCACCGGTCCCAAGTGGTACGACACCCGAGCCCGCAAGGGGGGTGGCGGCGGCATCGACTTGACGATGCACGTGCTCGGGCTCTCGTTCGTAGAGGCGGTCAAGCATTTGACCAGCCAGCCGAAGCTGTATGGTCCACATCTTCCGTAAGGCCGCTCTGCCATCGCCCTGCGAAGTGCCAGAACCGCTGCGCGCCGCGGCCGCGCAGGCCACGACGATTAAGCTGCGTGAGTCACGGCCCGCCGGCTTTCCGCTGCTCTTCAGCGACGATCTGGAGTTGCTAGAACCCGCCATCGCCTTCCTGCACGAGCATGCCGTGCAACGTGCCCACACTGCGGACACGCTGCGTACTTACACTGAGATTCTCTACGACTGGTTCGAGACGCTCGAACAGAACCGGATTGTCTGGAGTGAAGCGGACGCCGCGGATCTTATCGCCTACCGGAACCGGATGCTCACCCAGGCGAGTGAGCACACCCGGCAGCCCTACGCCATCCGCACGATCAACCACCGCGTCCGCGGTGTAATGCGTTTTTACGAGTGGGCGGTGCGCTCGGGATGGTTGCGGACATCGCCGCTAAGCGGCCGCGGAACTGACTTCGCGATCGCCCGGCGCGCACCGCCCCCACATACGATCACTGACGGCCAAGACGACTCCAACCTCTTCGTGCTGCGGCAGTTTGCAAGTCTGCCCCGCCCGCTGTCGAGCACACAGGCGCGCGAGCTGCTCGCGGTGCTTGCGCCACCGTATGACCTGATGGCGCGCTGGCAGTTGTATACGGGCCTGCGGGTCAGTGAACTGCTGCGGCTCACAGTCGCGGACATTATTAAGCCCTCGCCGGCAGCCCGTGGGGCGGCTGAACACACGCATCAGGTTATCGACGTGCTCAGGAAAGGCCGCAAGAGCGGCTATGTGATTGCCTCTGCGAGTCTGCTGGAGGAGACGGCGGGCTATATGCGCGGCCACCGACAGGCTTGGCTTGCGCGATGGGCCCGCAGGCGCGGCGTGGCCGACCAAACCGGGCTTTTCCTAAGCAGCCGCGGTGCCGCGGTGAGCAAGAACCGCTATCAGCAAGTGATCCACCGCGCGGGCCTCACCTGCGGTTTCAAGACGACCACGCATCTGCTGCGAGCCACATTCGCCTGCATGATGCTCGCCCGACTTGAGCGGCTCGCCAAGCAGGGGGCCTCGATCAACCCGCTGCTGATCGTCAAGGTGTTGATGGGGCACGAGCATATCGAGACCACCGACCGCTATCTTCGAGCGATTGCAGTTGACACCTGTGTGCTGAGCGAGGTGCTTGATTCCCTGATCGACGGAGCGCCGCGCTGATGCCCGCACAACGGGCGCGCATGAACCGCCTGCTCCCTAGGGCGACAAGTCGGGCGGCAACGCGCGCCGAGCGCCTCGATGCGCCGCGGTGTGTGCGCCGCACCGTCATCGACTTCTCTTCCCTGCCGTTGCCCGCAGACGTCAAGCTCGCGCTGGCCGATGCGTTCTGGAACCACTTCGGCGCGCGATCACCACAGCAGATCCTGACGCGCTGGGCGTACGTCAGAGTCTTCATCCGCTTCGCGGTGTCCTGCACGTCGCTCCAGAGCATGGCCGATATCCATAATGGCCTGTTGATGCGCTACGTCGAGTGGCTGAACGCGCAGTGCCGGGCGAACGGCGAGCCATGGACCAAGTCGAGTCGCTCGAGCGCATACACGACGCTGAGGATGCTGCTGCAGTGGTTGGTGCGCTGCCGCCCGGGCGTCCTTGGCGATCTGCACTTCCCGTTCAACCCGTTTCCGTGGCGCAACCGGGACAGTCGGCGGATTCAAAAGCTTTGCGCACGCGATCTGCGCGCGATTCTCAAAGCTTGCGAGCGTGACATCAGAGCACTGCACGCTCTGCGCGAGCAAGGCGAGCGCGAACGCGCAGCCGTCGAGACCGGTGATTCGGCCCTCTCTTTTGGTAGCCTACTCAAGACCATCGATCAGCGCTACGGCGGGATCATGCCACCACACAAGGTGCTCAGCCGTGCCGGCCATCATCCGGTGCTGGTGACGCTGTCACGCTACGGAGGCGCCAAGAAGGTAGAACCTTGCCTCTATCCGCGCGCGGAGTCGTTGCTACCCTACTACCTCGCGATTCTTATCCATGCGGCTGGCAACCCGGGACCCATTGCCGAGTTGTCGCGAGATTGTTTGCAACCGATTCCGCTGCTCGATGATCGGCAGTTGCTCGTATGGGCTAAGCGTCGGGCCGGCGCTATGCAGCGACGCTCGTTCCGCAGCACAGATCCGTTCGAGCCGCCCGCATTGGTGCGAGAGATCATCGAGTGGACGCGCCGACTCCGCCCACACGTTCCCAAGGCCATTTGCGACCGATTGCTACTGTTCAAGGGGGCACACGGTATCAACGCTTGGTCGGCCGCGACTGCCAAGCACATCATCCGCAGAGATTTTTGCCCTCGGCATGGCTTGCCGTACTTCTCGCTTTCCTCGATTCGGCCCGGTGTGCTGAGCGCGTTTTATCGAGCCTCGGGAGACCTGCGGCAGGTCAAGGCGGTTGCCAACCACGAGCAGATCGGCACGACGGTTCGATACGTCGAAGCCCCTGAGGTGGAGGCGCAGCATCGCGTGCGCATTGCAGCTCTGCAGCGAGCATTCCTCGGCCACATCAGCCGGCGTCAGGCCGAGGCAGAACCGGTCCCAACACAAGCCTTGTCGCTACAGCCGGCACCGACGGCCGCGCCTCGGGCCCCGGCCGTATCGATGTTCGGGTTTGACTGCAAGGATCCCCTCGCTGGTATCGCACCGGATACGCGGCCGGGTGAGCTTTGCATAAACTTTCTAGGCTGCTTCACGTGCCCGAACGCGATCATCACGGGCGATGCCGCCTCGCTCGCCCGCCTTCTGCAGGCGCGCGACCATTTGCGCGCCGCTGCAGGCCGGATTCATCCGGCGCGCTGGCAGGCGATCTACGCCCCGCTGCTGCGCATCCTCGAGGAGGACATTCTGACGCGCTTTGCCGGCGGCGAGCTTGCCGCTGCGGCACACTTGCAGAGCAAGCAGCCACCGCTTCCGGAGCTTCGATGAGTGCCCGATCGGTTGCGGGAGCTGTCGCGCCCGCTCCGTCGACCAGTCCGTGCACAGAACGTGATTGGTTCCTGCGCGATTCCAGCTGGGATGATGTGCTGTGGATCTTCACACCAACCAACGCCCTGGAGCATGAGCACGCGGCGCGGATCCGTTGGGATTTCGCTTTGTCCAGCGGTCGCCGATTCATCGATGCGTCGTTCGCTCCCCTGCTCGAGAGCGCAAGGAGACTCATCGCGCTTATCCGCACCCGTAGCCTTAGCACCGGCCTGCCCCAGCGCGCGAAGACGGTGGCGGGCTACTTTGGGTATTTGCGCGAGCTGGTGCGCTGGATGGACGCCGAAGGATTCTCGCGCTTTGCCGAGCTTGACGCGACCGCGCTGTTGCGTTTCCAGAGCGCGATCGCGCGGCGAACCAACCACAAGGGCTTGCCCGTAGAGCGCACCACGGTGCAGAAGTATCTGGATCTTCTGCTCTATCTGCGCCGGTATCGCTCCGAAGTGGGTGACGGCTTGAGCGTCGACCCCTGTCCTGGTCAGAGCACGGGCAGCATGGCTGGCGTTAGCGATGATAACCGTCGTGCGTGGCCGTACACGCCTGAGCCGGTTGCCATTGCGCTGATCCAGGGTGCGATGGAGTTCCTCTCAAGCTGTACGGTGGATCTCCTGCGTGCCCGGGAGATTTACGCGCGGACGGTCGCGGCTGTGCAACGGCGCGGGCACACTGAGGAGGTTTGGCGCCAGGCCGCCGCGCTTGCCCTTCAACGGATCACGCTCAGCACTGCCAAGGGGCCGCATACGATCCAGTCGGCGGCCGATCTCGCGCAGCTGCTCGACGTGCTCTACACGGCGTGCTTCATCGTCATCGTCTACCTCGTCGGGCCACGAGCAAGCGAGATTCTGCATCTGCAGGCGGGCTGTGTGCAGCCTGTTTCATCCCCAGAGTCGGCAGGCGACGAGAGTCTGGCCATGATTGTGGGTGCGATCTTCAAGCGCGAGGCCGCATACCACGGCCGGCGTCACCAGTGGATCGCGCCGGCGCCGGCCGTGCACGCCGTCGCGGTACTTGAGGCACTCTCGGCGCCGCATCGGGCCCGTTCAGGCCGTCCAGAACTCTGGTTGCGCACGCGCGGTCATTATTTCGGCGCGACCGAGTGGCAAGCTGGCTGCTCGCTCCCATTGCGCGTCATGCGCAGTAGCGAGGCGCGCTTGCTCCTGCACCGGTGCAGCAGCTGGTTTGATTTACCGCTGCACCAAGGCCAGCGTTGGCGGCTCTCACCCCACCAGGGTCGCAAGACCTTTGTGCGCTTCGCAGCTCTACGGGATCGCTCGGCCCTGTTCGCCCTGGCGCAACATCTCGGCCATCGTGAACGAGGCATCACAGACAGCAGCTACGTGGGCACCGATTACCGGCTCAACCGCGAGATCGACGCCGGTATTCTCGAACAATCGGTGTCAGCTTGGGAACATATGTTGAGCGCGCCCCAACTGGGCGGCCGTGCCGGCGCCGAGATCCTTGCCAAGCGGCCACGTTTTCGGGGCGCCCGCATGAAGCAGGATCTCAAGCGCTATGCGCGCATGCTGGTGGATTCGGGACTGACGCTGGGGGTATGCGACTGGGGCTTCTGCGTCTACCGCCAGGAACATAGCGCCTGCCTGGGTAGCACAACCGGTCCCAACGCGCTGCGTCGCGAGCCATCCACCTGCGCCAGTTGCCGCAACTTCGCTGTCTCGACGCAGCATCGGTCGTTTTGGCTTGAACAAGCGCGCCGTCATGAGGGATTGCTCAACGAGCCCGACTTGCCAACGCAGACGTTGAAGATCGCGCGCGAACGCCTCAACGAAGCCCTTGCTATGGTGCGCTCGATCGACGACGCCTCGGAGACCACATCCCGTGGCAGCCGCATCACCCGCTGAACGGCTCATGCAAGCCCTCGCGGCCTTGACGGGGTTTGATCGCCATGATCGCGTGACGGTCAGCGCTTTGTGCCAGCTGGCGAATGTCTCCAGGAACTCGCTCTACCGATATCACACGGATATCCTGCGCGCGCTGCGCGAACACCAACGATCGTCCGACTCCGGCGTTACCATCCGTCACCGCCCGGCCGGCGATCAGCAAGCTGAGCTTGTCACTCTGCGCCATCAGACGGCGAAGCTCGCCGCCTTGGTCGATCACTATTACTGCGCATATCGCGAGGCCCAGGCGCTATTGAGCCGCCGGGAGCAAGAGCTTGCCGAGTTGCGGCGGCGACTGGATTCCAAACCCGCGAGTATTACTCGCTGAGTCACCGGAAGCGCGGCGTCGCCCGATTTATTGACACGCGACTTATCACTCAGTACCGCACGCCGCTTCAGACGATAGAGCAGTCCACGTTCCGCAAAGCACCGGCCGAGTTCGGCCAACTGCGGTCCTTATTAACGTTCAATGGCCATCTCGAAAACGGTCGTTGCAGCACGCTGCAACGTCGGCTTGTCGCCGACGCCCCGATCACTCGTAGCTGACTCGAGGCTTGTCAATTAGTTATTGTGCCGACTTCGCGTGCCCCAGGAGGTGCGCGACAGAGCTGGCGGCGAATGCGGCGTTCGCGCCGACAGGGCGTCGCCGAGCACGCCTTCGATGCAGTGTTTTGGCTGCTTCATTCGTCGGTCATTTTATTTGTTGACGCTCCGGGGCGTCCGAGCGTATAGCGTCAATCAATTCTAATATCAACGCGAGCAGCGGCAGGGAACGCCGCGAAAATAAGTCGACGATTCCAACCAAGCCGAACATACGCGCTCATCGTGAAGCATCTAGCACGGACAGAAGAGATCACCCAATAGGAACCTCAGGGAGGATACAGGAATATGAACACTGTGCATCACAATGCAAGGCTATGGCAAACATCCAGAAGCTTGCCTCTGTTAATCGCGCTGACACTGTTTTCCGCGTTGGCGATGACGGGTCAGGCTAACGCGCAAAGAATTATCACCTTCGACGCTCCCGGCGCGGGCACTGGCGCCTACCAGGGTACCGGCTGTTTCGCCTATACGGACTGTTCGGTACTCATCAACAACTGGGGGGCAATCACAGGATACTTCGTCGACGCAAACAACGTGTATCACGGCTTCCTGCGTAGCCCCGACGGCAAGTTCACTACCTTCGATTCAACCGGCGCAGATACGACTCCAGGTGACGGCAACGGGACCTTTCCTAACGCCATCAACGACGCGGGAGCAATTACGGGAATCTACTATGACGTGAACAATGTGGGTCACGGCTTCCTGCGCAGCCCCGAGGGAGCTTTTGCGACATTCGACGCACCCGGCAGTGTTGGCTACACCAATCCGGTTGCGATTAACCTGGAATCGGCCATCGCCGGTTATTATGGGGACCAGAACGGTCAGGCTCGCGCCTTCTTACGGCGCACTGATGGCTCGATCGCGACATGGAGCGGTCCGAATGCGTGCACCAGTGCTCCTCCGGGAGGGTTTTGCGGCGGCACTGCGGCGTTTAGCATCAATGTCTTTGGAACGGTCGCTGGGGGTTTTGAAAAACCGAATCTCGTCGGCCACGTGCTGATTCGAACCCCCGCGGGCACGCTGCAGACCTTAACTGATCCCAGCGCCGGCACCGGCAGCGGCCAAGGGACGGGCTGCCCCGGGTGTTCGCGCGGGCTGAATGTGTTTGGGGCCATTGCGAGCTACTACATCGATGGGAACAATGTAGTTCACGGCTTTCTACGCAGTCCTACGGGCCGATTCACGACGTTTGACCCTCCCGGCGAGGGTCCACAGGGCGTGGGCTGTGCGGCTGATTGCCCCATTGGCCTCAACGACTTGGGGGCGATCACCGGGATCTACCTTGACGCGAACAACGTCTATCACGGCTTCGTTCGCAGTCCCGAGGGCGCGTTCACTACTTTCGAGGCACCCGGCGCTGATACGACCCCAAATGATTTTAACGGTACCTTTCCTTACAGCATCAACGACTGGGGAGTAGTGACAGGGTATTACATCGACGCGAACAACGTGAGCCACGGCTTCCTGCTGTTGCCGTAGGAAAGTTATTGACGGACGAAACGAAGCTCGCTGCTAGGGTGCAGGCCGGCGGCCTATGGGTTTCGCTGGTTCACACGAAAGCGCCGCCCGAAGGCGGCGTTTTCGCGATGTCTTTACCTGAGGAAGTTCAGCGCCAATTTCGCTGCCCGGAAGCTGTCGCTCGCGACCGGCCGGATCGGGTCATTACTCAGCCACTCGGCGTCCCGCCTGCGAGCGGCGGTTATGTGGAGCTATTTGCGGTCGGATCTCGCTCCCGCCGCGGCAGGAGCGAGATCACTCCACATTTTAGAGAAGCCCCGATTCCGCAAATGAGATTGCGTCGCCTCCCGCAACGATGATGTGATCGAGCACACGGATGTCGACTAGAGCGAGCGCCTCGCGAAGCCGTCGGGTAATGAGTTCGTCCGCTTGACTTGGTGTCGCCGCACCGGATGGGTGCGGATGGGCTAGCACCAAAGCAGCGGCATTGCGTGCGAGGGCGAGCTTCACTACTTCCCGAGGATGCACGCTCGCTCCGTCGATCGTGCCGCGGAAGAGTTCCACGTACTCAATGAGCCTATGACGAGTGTCGAGCAACAGGACGGCAAATAATTCGTGCTCGAGATGCCCCAGTTTAACGGTAAGGAATTCCCGGACGGCTCGCGGGGAGTCCATGGCCGTTCCGCGACGAACCCGGCGCGTCATCGCTCGCCGTGCGGCCGCAATGATCTCGCCGGCCGTTGCAGTTCGCAGTTCGTCGTACTCGCCGCGAACCAGGAGGCGTTCCGGCACCGGCGCTGCCGTCAAATGGTCGAACGAGGCCACGCTGTCGCCTTCCCGAGTCTCCGCTAGCGGCAGAGGTAGCTGCACTGAGGAGGTCATCGGGCGTTCCTCGCGCCAAACTGGTCGCGATTTCGGGGTCTGGTTACACGGAGCGCGGTGGTGACACCCGCGCCGCAACATAACGGATGGTTATGCGCCAGGATGACCGCGGCCGCGTTGCGGGCCAGCGCCTGCTTCACCACCTCGCGCGGATGCACGCTGGCGCCGTCGATGGTGCCGCGGAACAGCTCATCGAAGGCGATCAGCCGATGCCGGTTGTCCAGATGCAGGCAGCAGAACAACTCGTGCGGTGTGTCGCGCAGCCGCCTGATCAGAAAATCGCGCGTCGCCTGCGGGGAGTCGAGCGGTGGTCCGGCGCGCATGGCCTCGGCGTAGTGGCGACGCGCGAGTTCCACCGCTGCCTGCAGGCGGCAGTAGCCGGCGGGTCCGAGGCCGGGATTGCTCAGTGTGCGGGGGGTGCCGGGCCCGAGGGGCGTCGCGGGGGCGTCGGGCGTGGCGGGGACGCCGGAAGTGCCGAGGCTGTGGTTGCGCTGTGCCGACAGCAGGCCGCGCAGGGACTGGTGGCGGTTCAGCAACTCGCGCGCCATGGCGACCGCATCCAGGCCACGGCGCCCCGAGCCGCCCAATAGCACGGCCAGCAGTTCCGCGTCCGAGAGCGAATGCACGCCGTTGGCGAGCAGCTTCTCGCGTGGGCGCTCATTGACCGGCCAGTCCTTGATGCTCATGCTTGCACCGTGCGATTGATCTGCCGCGCCATGGTGCAGCGATATGCCGCCGACGTGCGATCGTCATATCGTGCGCGCATGGGTCAAAAGGCCGATAATTAGGCCATGCAAGGCAAACGCATTCTGCTCGGGGTGACCGGCGGTATCGCGGCCTACAAGAGTGCCGACCTGGTGCGTCGCCTGACCGAGCAGGGCGCGCAGGTGCAGGTCGTGATGACGGCCGCAGCCCGGGAATTCGTCACACCCACCACATTCCAGGCCCTGTCGGGGCGCACGGTGCGCACCGATCTGTGGGACGCGCAAGCCGAAGCGGCCATGGGGCACATCGAGCTGGCGCGCTGGGCCGAGCTGGTCCTGGTGGCTCCGGCGAGCGCCGACTTCCTCGCGCGGCTCGCCCATGGGCTCGCCGACGACCTGCTGAGCACGCTGTGTCTGGCGACCGCTGCGCCGATTGCGGTGGCGCCGGCGATGAACCAGCTCATGTGGCGCAACCTCGCCACGCGCGCCAACGTCGAACTGCTCACGGCCCGCGGCATTCATATCATCGGCCCCGGGGTCGGCGATCAGGCCTGCGGCGAGCACGGTCCCGGCCGCCTGCTCGAGCCCGCCGACATCATCTCGCAGATCGCGCTGCTGCTCGTGCCCGCCGGACCGCTGCTGGGCCGGCGCGTGTTGCTGACCGCGGGGCCGACGCGCGAATGTATCGATCCGGTGCGCTTCGTCAGCAACCGCAGCTCCGGCAAGATGGGCTTCGCGCTGGCGCAATCGATGCGCGAGGCCGGTGCCGACGTGGTGCTGATCAGCGGGCCGGTATCCCTGCCGACGCCGCCGGGCGTGCGCCGCATCGACGTCGAGAGCAGCGAGCAGATGCACGCCGCGGTACAGCGCGAGCTGCCAGGAACCGCGATTTTCATCGGCACCGCGGCCGTGGCCGATTACCGGCCGATCAGCTGCGCGGAGCAGAAGATCAAGAAGACCAGCGAGACCCTCGCGCTCGAGCTCACGCGCACCACGGATATCCTCTCGCAGGTCAGCGCCAGTGCGCAGCGCCCATTCATGGTGGGATTTGCGGCCGAGACCAATGCCGTCGAGCATTACGCGCGCGCCAAGCTGCTGGCGAAGAACCTGGATCTGATCGCGGCGAATGAAGTCGGCCACACCAAGGCCTTCGATTGCGACGACAATTCGCTGCTGGTGCTATGGCGCGGCGGCCGGGTCGAACTGCCGGTCTCGAGCAAGCGCGAGCTGGCGCGCGCGCTGACCGGCCTGATCGTCGAGCACTACCTGGAGCAGCTCGCGGAGCGCGAACGCAACGGCGCCCGGGAACGTGCCAGCGGGGAGCTTGCGATCAGCGAGGGCGCCCGGGCATCCTAGTGCATGGATGCCTGCACCCGCCGGCCGCTTCAGGTCCGGATCCTTGATCCGCGCTTAGGTGCCGAGTTTCCGTTACCGCAGTACGCGACGGCCGGCTCCGCCGGCCTGGACCTGCGCGCCTGCATCGATGCGCCACTCAGGCTCGAGCCCGGTCAGGCCGAGCTGATTGCCACGGGTCTTGCGATCCATCTGGCCGATCCGGATCTGGCCGCGGTGATCCTGCCGCGCTCCGGCCTCGGACATAAGCACGGTGTGGTGCTCGGTAATCTGGTGGGGCTCATCGACTCGGACTACCAGGGAGCCCTTATGGTGTCCTGCTGGAATCGCGGCGCGACGCGCTACGAGATCCAGCCCGGCGAGCGCATTGCGCAGCTGGTGGTGGTGCCGGTTGTGCAGGTGGCGCTCGAGATCGTCAGCGATTTCACGGCCAGTGCGCGCGGGGCGGGTGGATTTGGCCATTCCGGCCAGCACTGACATTCCGGCCGGCATTGAAGGGTGAGGCTCCAGCGATTGCGCCGGGGCGGCGGTGCCGTGCAGCGGTGCCGTCAGGAGCGTGATTTCGACGTCAACTCGCGGAAGCGCTGAATGTCGGCCTCGAATTGCGCCCGCACGGTGGCCTGTTCCGTGCGCTTAGACTCGAGCGCAACGCGCTGGTTGCGCGTCTCGTTGGCGGTGCGCACCAGTTCCTCAGCCAGTTCGTCGGGCATGCGGCGCGCGGTCGGCTCGCTGCTGTAGGGTTTGAACTGCATTGCGCGCTCCTGCAGCGCGCCGAGCCGGGTAGCCAGCGACTCGATATAGGTGGAAGAGGCCTGGAGCTGGCCGTCGATCTGGGCCAGCCGTTCATCGCGCAACGCCTCGATATCCTTTGCCGAGACGTAGGTCGACAGCAGGGTCTGGTCGTGCTGGGCGCGCTGGCGAGCCAGTTCCTCGGCCTGCGCCTGTTGTGCGAGCTCCGCGCCGCTCTTGTGGCCGGCGACGTGGCCTATTTCCACCCCCTGGCCATTGAGCATCGAGCGCTCGCTCTGCGCGTATTCGGAAGGAATGCTGTCGCCGTAATGCACTACGCCCTTGTCGTCGGTCCAGCGGTAGGTCTGGGCGGGCGTATTCGGACTATTGGCCGCCGCCGCCGCGACCGCCGCGCACAGCGCCACCAGGTTCAGAAGGATGTCCCGCCCGCGAAGCATGAGTAAGGCTCATTCTCCTAGGCGGGGGCGCCGCTGTGCAAGCAGGCACGTCTCAGGTCGGGGTGACGCCGTACTTAAGCCGATAGCCCCGCATCGCCGCGAGCTGTTCGGCGGTTGGCGCGTTGGGCGGCGAGGGGGGTGCTGTGGCGGGAGTACCGCTCCGGCCGCTTGCGCCCGGCGCAGCGTCGGCGGCCGTGGCGCTGACCCCTGCACCTGCCTCAAGCGCCGCAATGAGCTCGCCGAGCGTCAGGATTGTGATGCAGCGCAGTCCGTACAGGGCTTCGATTTCCTGGACCGCCGAACGCTCAGCCTGGCCGCGTTCTTCGCGGTCGAGCGCCAGCGCCACGGCGACCGGTTCCGCGCCGGCCTGCAGAATCAGCTCGATCGACTCGCGGATCGCGGTACCGGCGGTGATGACATCGTCAACGATCACGACGCGTCCGGTGAGCGCGCTGCCGACCACCTGGCCGGCTTCCCCGTGATCCTTCGCCTCCTTGCGGTTGAAGGCCCAGGGCACATTGCGCTGTTGCTGTTGGGCGAAGGCGATGGCGGTGGCCGTGACCAGCGGGATGCCCTTGTAGGCCGGTCCGAACAACAGGTCGAACTGCAGCCCGGATTGCACCAGGGCGGCAGCATAGCAGGACCCCAGGGCCGCGATCGAGACGCCGTCGCTGAACAGGCCGGCATTGAAAAAGTAGGGGCTGACGCGGCCAGACTTGAGCGTGAATTCGCCAAAGCGCAGCGCCTGGCGCGCGAGCGCCAGGCTCAGGAATTGTCGTTGGAAGTCGTGCACAGCCTCGCCCTGCGGCTACAGCCTCACCCTGCGGCTAATGTGGCAGAGGGTATCATTGCCGCATGCGCATCATCACTCTGAACGTCAACGGCATACGTTCGGCCTCGCGGCGCGGCCTGTTCCCGTTTCTCGCGCGCCAGAACGCGGACGTGGTCTGTCTGCAGGAGACGCGGGCGCTCGAGCATCAGCTCGAAGGCCACGGGTGCAACCTGCCGGGCTATCTGCGTCACTTCTATGCCGCGGAGCGCCCCGGTTATGCCGGCGTCGCCGTGCTCTCGCGGCGCGAGCCGGACCGGGTGCTGCGCGGCTTCAAGATCGATGAGTTCGATCGCGAGGGACGCTATCTGGAGCTGCGGTTTGATAAGCTGTCGGTCATCTCGCTGTATCTGCCCTCGGGCTCGGCCGGACCGCTCCGACAGGCATCGAAGTTCCGCTTTCTCGAGGCGTTCATGCCGCACCTGCGACGCCTGCGGCGCTCGCGGCGCGAATACATTCTCTGCGGCGACTGGAATATCGCGCACAAGCCGATCGATCTGAAGAACTGGAAATCGAACCAGAAGAATTCCGGCTTTCTGCCGGAGGAGCGGGCCTGGATGGATCAGCTGTTCGGGCGCGAAAGGTATATCGACGCCTTTCGCGCGCTGGTGCCGGAAGGCGAACACTACACCTGGTGGTCGAACCGCGGGCAGGCGTGGGCGAAGAACGTGGGCTGGCGGATTGATTACCAGGTATTGAGCCCTGGGCTCGCCGGCACGCCGCAGCGCGCCCATATCCACAAAGAACCCCGCTTCTCCGATCACGCTCCCTTGATCATGGATTATCGGCTTTGAACCGTGGTTCCGATGTGTCGCCGCCGCCGGCCCCGCGCGCCGGCGGCTGGATCGATGCGGTGCGGGTCTATGGCCACCCGCGCATGCTGTCGATGCTGGCGCTGGGATTTTCCAGCGGGCTGCCGTTCATGCTGATCTACAGCACCCTGTCGGCCTGGTTGCGCCAGAGCGGCATCGAGCGCGCAACCATCGGCATGCTGTCGTGGGTCAGCCTGGTCTACACCTTGAAGTTCCTGTGGGCCCCGGTGGTCGATCGGCTGCGATTGCCGGTTATCGGCCGGCTGCTCGGCCAGCGCCGCAGCTGGATGCTGCTGGCGCAAGCGGGCATCGCGAGCGCGCTCATGGCGCTATCGGTCGGCGATCCGAAGACCCAGATCGGACACATGGCGCTGCTGGCGCTGCTGCTGGCGTTCGCGGCGGCCACCCAGGACGTGGCGATCGATGCCTGGCGGATCGAATCCGCACCGCTGCGCGAGCAGGGCGCGATGGCGGCCGCCTACCAGCTGGGCTATCGCCTGGCGATACTCGTGGGCCAGGCCGGCGCGCTATGGATCGCCGACGATCTGGGCTGGCAGCGCAGCTACTCGACCATGGCGGCACTGGTGGGCGTCGGTGTTATCGCGACGCTGCTGGTGCGCGAACCCGAACGCATCGCGCCGCTGACATCGGTGCTGACCGAACGGCGGGTGGTGGCTTGGCTCGAACGGCGCGCACATTGGCCCGAGGGGCTGCGTCACGCCGGGGCATGGTTTCTGGGCGCGGTGCTGTGCCCGGTGCTGGATTTCTTTTCCCGCTACGGCGCGCCGCTGGGACTGCTGATCTTCGCCTTCATCGGCACTTATCGGCTCACCGATTACACCATGGGTTCGATGGCGAATCCGTTCTATCTGGATCTGGGATTTACGCTCAAGCAGATCGCCGCCGTCGCCAAGCTCTATGGCACCGTGCTCAGTGTCGTCGGCATCGTGGTCGGCGGCGTGGCCGTGGCCAGACTCGGCCGCATGCGCTCGCTGCTACTCGGCAGTGCGCTGGTCATCATCTCGAACGTGTCTTACAGCATCCTGGCCGCGCGTGGCGAGCCGAGCCTGTTCGGGCTCGCCACCGTGATCAGCCTGGATAATTTCGCGCTCGGGGTGCACGGCACGGCCCTGATAGCGTTCATGTCATCGCTGACCAGTGTGTCGTACACCGCGACCCAGTACGCCGTGCTGTCCTCGCTGTATGCGCTGCCCGGAAAGCTGTTGATGGGAACCTCGGGAATCGTGGTCGACCATATCGGCTATCCGCCGTTCTTCTTATATACCGCCGCGCTGAGCATTCCGGGACTGGTGCTGCTGTACTGGTTGTCCAGGCGCGGGGATTTCCAGCCGCTGCGCACCGCCGCGGTGAGCTGAGCGCTGACGATGGGTGCGCCGCCGGAGATTGATCTGGCCCGGGTGCTGTGCCGCATGGCCGATCTGCCGGCCGAGGGTTGCCGGGAATTCAGACTGGGCCGCGGCGACTGGCCGCTACGCGGCTTCGTGGTGCGCGTGACCGATGGCGTGCGCGCCTATGTCAATCGGTGTGCACACCTGCAGTATCCGCTCAATTACGCGCCGCACGAGTTCCTTACCGGCGATCGCCGCCTGATCCTGTGCCGGGTACACGGCGCGTTGTTCGAGAAGCACACCGGCTACTGCGTCGCCGGGCCCTGTTACGGGCTGTCGCTCATCGGCTTGCCGGTGTGCATCGATGCGGGTTACGTATTGCTGGCTGCGGAGGCGGATCCCGACGAACTGGCGGCGCGCTTCGCCTGAAATCGCTCGCGCCGTAGACCAAGCGTCCGGCAGGTCGGCGCGCGTCAGAGTACGGGATCGGGGGAATCGAAGTCGGGCGACTCGAACAGATCGAGGTCGTCCAGCCCGCCGGCCATCTGCGGATCGCCGTTGAGGCGCGCGTTGGGCTTGAGCGTGTCCTCATCGCCTTCGACGTCGACCGAGCCGCTCCAGTCCTCCGGCGCTTCGGCGTCTTCGATCTCACCCTTGGTGCGCAGTGCCTGCCAGTCCGTGAGATCGAGTTCCTCGAGTGTGCCATCGAAGTACTGGACCTCGACGGTGTCGTCGTCCTCGTCGATGGCTACGACTTCGAACGGCTCGCCGCCGCGTATTCGATACCACTCGCCGATTTCGGGTTGCGCGCTCATTGAAATGCTCCCGTATTCAGCCGCGGCAGAATGATTTACGCTGCCGCTGGAGACACTCGCGATGCGCAGTCATGTTGCTCCTGCCGCGGGCCGCATTTCAAGGTGATTTTTTGATTTTGCAGAGCGTCATGAGTCAGCAATTGCTTAAGTTCTTTGTAGTCTTTCTGGTAGTCGTCGAGCCGATATCGCTGATTCCGGTGTTCGTGGGGTTGACCAAGGACGGGACCCGGGCGCAGGGGCGGCACATGGCGCGGCGCGCGGGAGTGATCTCGGCGATCATCCTGACGCTGTTCGCGGTCGGCGGCGGTCCGTTTCTGCGGCTGATGAGCATCAGCCTCGATTCGTTCCGCATCTTCGGCGGACTGCTGTTGTTCCTGATCTCGCTCGAGATGGTATTTGCGCGCACTTCGGGCACGCGTACCTCGTCACAGGAGGAGCTCGAGTGCCGCGAGCGCGAGGACATTTCGGTGTTTCCGCTCGCCTTCCCGTTCATCGCCGGGCCCGGGGCGATGGCCACGATCCTGCTGGCGTTCGGACCGACGGCGGGTAAGCCCATGTTGTTTTTAGCATTGCTGCTGTGCGTGTACGGTGTGCTGCTGTTGACCGTGGGGGTGTTGTACCTGGCGGCCCCGGCGATGCGTGTGCTGGGCGTCACCGGTACCCATGTCATCAATCGCATGTCCGGGGTATTGCTCGGCGCGCTCGCGGTGCAGTTCGTGGTCGACGGTCTGCGCGGCAGTTTCGGCAGCTGACGGCGTCGCCGTCACCGTCAGCGGCGCCGGAACAACAGCTCGCGTACGCGGTGCCCGAGGCGTTCGCCGCGGCGCTGAAAACGGGTGGCGCTGCGGGCCAGCACGGCAGCGACGTCGATGAAGCCGCCGGCCTCGGCGCAGTTGGCCAGCAGGCTGCAGCCGTTGAGCACCAGCAGCATCTCCTCGGCGTAGGGTTCCCAGTCGGTGGCCAGATGCAGGCGCCCGCCGGGGCCGAGCCGGGAAGCCACCAACGCTACGAAGTCGGGCTGCACGATGCGGCGCTTGTGATGGCGCTTCTTCGGCCAGGGGTCGGGAAACAGCAGCTGCACTTCGTCGAGACTGCCGGGTTCGATCTGCTCCTGCAGCACCTCGACCGCATCGTGAGCGATGATGCGCAGATTGGCGACATCGGCTTTGGCTGCGGCCAGCAGCAGATGCCCGATGCCGGGCCGGTGGACCTCGACACCGATGAAATCCTGCTCGGGCTGTGCCAGCGCCCGCTCGAGCAGATGCTCGCCGTTACCAAAACCGATCTCCAGCGTGCGCGTCGCCGCACGGCCGAACAGCTGCGCCAGATCCAGCAC
>Ga0302326_10006119_pt1 | contig 27088 bp, 20 predicted proteins | sample Palsa_T0_3_FD_202264 | JGI IMG/M metagenome (GOLD analysis project Ga0302326, IMG submission 202264) | Peat permafrost microbial communities from Stordalen Mire near Abisko, Sweden - Palsa_T0_3 | ecosystem: Environmental > Terrestrial > Soil > Palsa > Peat permafrost | place: Sweden: Abisko... | reverse complement strand
AGTACGACGGCGGAGCTCCAGGCCGATATCACCGTCCAGCGCGTCGACGTGTGACGCAGCGCAGCCGGCCATCTCCTGTTCTCATGTCGCACGCACCCTACGCCGAGGCCACCTGGAAGAAGATTCTGGATTGCGGCCAACAGGTCGAGGCCAGCCTTCGTTCCGGCCAAATCGCACTCACCATGGGCGGTGAACCGACCTTTGTCCCGCTCCAGCCCCAGGGCGCGGAATGGCAGACCTCGGCACTCGGCCCCACCAAGCTGGGGTATGCGCGAAGACTGGGCCACGCGCTGATCGAAAGAGCGTACCCCGGGGCGGTCCTCCTTGAGACCTCTGGAAAGCTCTTTCCTGGCGAGGTTCTTCCGCGGTGGACCTTGTTGCTTCAATGGCGCGCAGACGGGGTTGCGGTCTGGCGTGACCCCACGCGTTTGCGCAGCAACACCGACAAAGGCAGCCACGATCTCGAGGACTCCCGGCGGCTGATCCTGGCGATCGCCGAGAGCGTTGCGGCCCTTCCGGCATTGGCCCTGGCATGCGTCGAGGCAGCCGCGCCCAACCAGCCGATCGGATACGTTCTGCCCCTGGACCGCACGGCCGCCGGCTGGATATCCGACGATTGGCGCGAAGCATCGGAGGCGGATCCCCTCACCCGTGGCCGGGGTAGCGTGGCTGCGATTCCAGGCGATAGCCTGCTGGGCCTTCGGCTGCCGCTGGGACATTTGCCTGAACCCAGGCTCCGCCGCGCGCTTACAGCCGAAGTACGCGACGGCACCGTGATGGTCTTCCTTCCGCCCGTCACTCTGGAGGCTTATCTCGAACTTCTTGGGAAGCTCGAATCCTGCCTCGAAACACTCGGCCTTCGCGACGTCGTTCTCGCGGGTTACGCCCCGCCTCCCAATCCCGCTCTCCCCACCATCGGCCTCGCCTCCGACCCCGGGGTGATTGAGATCAATCTTGCCGTCTGCGCGTCCTGGGCGGATTACGACCAACAGCTGAACCATCTCTACGGCGCGGCATCCCGGGTCGGCCTCGTTGCCCGCAAGCTCCAATTCAACGGACTCAACACAGGAACGGGCGGAGGTGCCCATTTGGTTTTCGGCGGTCCCATCGGCCTCACTTCGCCGTTCTTCGTTTGGCCCGGCCTTTTGCCGTCAGCGATCCGGTATTGGCAGCACCATCCTGCGCTGAGCTACGCATTCGCCGGACAGTATCTCGGCCCCAGCTCACAGGCGCCCCGCATCGACGAATCGACGTTCGAGGCGCTCTACGAGCTCGAGATCGCCTGCGACGGAGCGGCCCGCTTGGGTTCGCCTGCCAACCTATCCCTTTTCGACCTTCTCTTCCGAGACCTCCTGATGGACCGCACGGGCAATACCCATCGCGCCGAGATCAGTGTCGACAAGTTCTGGAACCCATTTGCCGGAAACGGCCGGCTCGGATTGATCGAATTTCGAGCCTTCGAATCGCATCCCGCGAGCGCCGCGCAGTCGCTCACCGCGTTGTTCGTCCGCGCCATCCTGGCCCGCCTTGCCGCCGATCCTTTCACCCGCCCGTTCATCCGCTGGAATGGTGCGCTTCATGATCGATTCTTCCTCGCCTCGTTTGTGCGCGAGGACTTGAGCGTGATCTGCGAGGATCTGCGCGCCCATGGAATGGCCTTCGACGGGGAATGGCTGGCCCCGCTTCTGGAATGGCGTTTCCCCAAACTGGGCGAATTCACTCTGGAGGCCGCCGAGCGCGAGGAGGCTGGCCGAAAGATTCCTTCGCACAAATACCGTGTCGAATTCCGCCAGGCCCTAGAGGCGTGGCCGCTGCTGGGCGAGCAGCCCAGCGGCACCGGAACGGTCCGCACCGTGGATTCCAGTGCCGACCGGATCGAAGCCTTCGTCGATTCCGCCGACGTCCTCGAGCGCGGAGTGCTCCTGGTCAACGGTCTGCCCTGCGCCTTTCGACCGGTGGACGGAGGGGGTGCCGCAGCCGGCATCCGCTTCCGCGCCTTTTACCTCTATCCCGCGCTGCATCCCCACGTGCCCGTCCATGCGCCTCTCCTCCTCGAATGGGTCGATCGAGCGACTCTGACCGTCGCCGCAGCGGCCCGCTGGCACGTCTGGGATCCCAAGGGCGTGGGCTATGCCGCCCGGCCAACCGACGAAGCCGAGGCCGCGGCCCGCTTTGCCTCCCGGTGGGAGCCCTGGACTCAGACGCTGGGCCAGCCTCGCTTTATTCCGTCGGTCGACTACCCCCCTGAGGGCCGGCATACCCTGGACCTGCGCCGGTATCCGTCTCAATCGAGGTGAGGCGGTCGCGCCGCCGGAGGAAGCGTTTGATTCCTAGGTCGAAACAACAAGCCGTCGGTCATCACAAAGATGCCCATGGCCAAAAATAGGAAAACAACGGCAACCCAGAAAAACGCACTGTGGTGCATGCGTTTCCAGTAGGGACGCTGGGGCTTGCTTCCATCCAAATGAGGACCGCCATGCTGCTTTTGAATACGCTCGGTGTCGTTCATTGGGGTCGGAGAAACGTGGGGACTCTCCCTTATCACTTACCCCCGGGCGTCGGATCGCAATAGGGACAGTCTCCGCTGGCACTGCCGTCCAACGCGCTCAAAAGAAAATAATAGGCGTGCGAGCGGGGAACAAGGTTCGCGTCCGGAAGTTGGAATTCAATCCTGAGGAAGCCGTCCTTCAATTCCCTTTTGGAAACGGCGAACTTCATGGTGTGTTCCTTCGTCTCCTGGTTGCGAACAGCTTTCGCGCTCCGTTTCCCCAAATCCTTGCAGAAAGCCTCGTCAATCGGGCTGTCATACACGGCGAAGCCCATCGCAACAAATGTGTCCGATTTTGGGCCGTCCTTGTAGGTCACCGAAACCGTCGCAGGCTTGTCCGTGGTGAGGTCGCCGTCCACTGCTACAGAAACGCCCTTATCCTTTAGGTCCGAAACGGACACCACATCCGAACCCGTGTAGACCATGGCACCGAGCGGCCGAGCGGCGAGCGTGAAAGCCAATATCACTACGAGGGGTATGAGTTGCCTAAAGTTTGCTTTCATATTCGTGCGAACGTTCAAATGCGGATCCAAGGGTAGCCGGATTCCCCTCTCTTGGTCAATAGCACCCGTCAGCACGGGAGACGTGCACATCGATTTTCCGTGCCTTGATGTTTCCGCGAGCCTATTAAGAGCTTCCCACCATGCAGAAGGCGATCCACGGAATCACCGTCGCACATTTCTACGACACCTACCGCGAAAAGCTCAAAATGGAGCTGGTGACCGGTGAGAAGGGGCTGAATCGCATGATTCGCGAAGGGAGCATCAATCGCCCATCACTCGCATTGACGGGATTCTTCAAGTATTTTGCCCACAAGCGAATCCAAGTGCTCGGCGCCGCCGAGATGACCTACCTGAAGACGCGCCAGCCGCCCGATCAGATCCTGATTTTTCAGGAGATGTCCAAGCGCAACATTCCCTGCTTGGTTCTTACCCGAAATTACCACCCCACCCATGCCATGTTCGCCGTGGCCTCGGAGATGGATCTGCCGCTATTCAGGACGCCCCTGATCACGATGAACTTCGTGAATCTAGCCACCCTGTGCATCGACAATGAATTTGCGCCCAGTTCGATCGAGCATGCGACCACCCTCGACATCAAGGGTGTGGGCGTCCTTCTGCGGGGTGATTCGGGTGTCGGAAAAAGCGAATGCGCGCTGGCCTTGATCGAGCGAGGCCACTCGCTCGTCGCCGATGACCTGACGATCATCAAGCTTCTCGACGAACGTGAACTGATGGCCTCCAGCCGTGCCCTCAACCGCGGCTACATGGAGTGCCGCGGAATCGGGATCATCAACATTGCCGAGATGTTCGGCGTCAAATCGATCCGCCTTGAAAAGAGGATCGATCTGGTGGTCTCGCTTCGCGAATGGACGCCCGAGGTGGTCGAGGAACGCACCGGGCTCGAGGAGAACTTCTACGAGATACTCGGGATGCGCCTGCCCCACATCGAGCTCTTCGTCCGCCCGGGCCGGGACATCGCCCGCCTGGTTGAAGTGGCCTCGCTCACCCAGGCCCTCAAGAGAATGGGCCATGATCCAGCGCGCGATTTCAATGACCGGCTGATCGCGTTCATGACGGCCAAGTCGGGAAACCCCGCTGTCAAGATCAAGCCGGTGGAGCGCGAGGAACGCGCCCCCGGACGATTCAAAGCCTGACCGGCCTCCTTTTTTATCAAAAGATAAGCTCTCAATGCCGATTGTCCCCGCTCCGCGGCCCGATGGCCGCACAGATCAGCAACTCAGAAAAGTCCGCTTCGAGGCGGGGATCGCGCCCCATGCCACCGGCTCGGTCCTCGTCAGCTTCGGGTCGACGCGCGTGATATGCGCGGCGACCATCGAGCCCGGCGTTCCCTCGTGGATGAAGCAGCAGGGTGTGAAGGGCGGATGGCTGACCGCGGAGTATTCGATGCTTCCCTATTCGACTCACGAACGCAAATCTCGGGACATCAGCAAGGGCCGCATCGATGGCCGCACCGTGGAAATCCAGAGGCTGATCGGGCGCTCGCTCCGGGCGATCGTCGACCTCGACAAGCTCGGGTCCAATACCCTGTGGCTCGATTGCGATGTGCTGCAAGCGGATGGAGGCACGCGCACCGCGTCGATCACGGGAGCCTATCTGGCAGCCCGTCTCGCCGTCCAGCGATTGCTGGACGCCGGGAAGATCCAGGAAAATCCACTGGCCGATTCGGTGGCCGCCGTAAGCGTGGGAATCTGGCAGGGGCGGGAACTGCTGGACCTCGCCTATCTTGAGGACCGGGACGCGGAAGTGGATTGCAACCTCGTGATGACCGGCCGGGGCCGCTACGTGGAGGTTCAGAGTTCCGGGGAGGAATCCACCTTCAGCAGCGAGCAATTTCAAGGCCTCCTCGCCCTCGGCCGCCGCGGCCTCGAGGAGCTCGCGGCGCTCCAAACCCGCTTTCTGGCCGAACAGCTGCTAATCAAGCCGGCATAAGCCGGACGGAAGCTCCCTAGTCCGCCCCCTAACGTCGCAACACCCCCCGCCTTTTGGGCGTGCTTCCCGGCCGCCATTGATAAGATTTAGTTTCCGTCCAGCCCATGAACATCCACGAGTACCAGGCAAAGGCCCTTCTAGAGAAATTCGGAGTCCCCGTTCCCAAGGGCGCACCGGCCAAGACCCCCGAGGATTTCGTGATTGCCCTCACGGAGCTTCCCGAGGGACCGACCATGGTCAAGTCGCAGATCCATGCGGGAGGGCGCGGCAAGGGCACCTTCACCGACGGCTTCAAGGGCGGCGTCAAATTCTGCAAGACCAAGGGCGATGCCCGTGAGATCGCGGGGCGGATGCTGGGAAACACCCTGATCACCGCCCAAACCGGGCCGGCCGGGCGCAAAGTCCAGACGGTCTACTTTACCGCTGCGAGCGACATCAAGAAAGAATACTACCTTGCCATCCTGCTCGACCGCGCCGCCTCCCGACCGGTGATCGTCGCTTCTACTGAGGGCGGTGTGGAGATCGAGGAGGTCGCGCACAAAACCCCGGAAAAAATCCACAAGATACTCGTGGATCCGGCGTATGGCCTGGCCGACTATCAGATTCGACAGCTGATCACCGCCCTCGGCCTTTCCGGCGCCGAGGCCAAGAATGCCGGGAAACTCATCCGGGGGCTGTTTACGATGTATTGGGAGACGGATGCGGCGATGGTGGAGATCAATCCGCTCATCACGACGCCGACTGGCGAGGTGCTCGCGCTCGACGCCAAGGTGTCGTTCGATGACAACGCGCTTTTCCGCCATCCCGAGATCCTCGCTCTGCGGGACCTCAATGAGGAGGACCCCAAGGAAATCGAGGCCTCAAAGCACGCGCTCAGTTACATCGCGCTCGACGGCAACATCGCCTGCTTGGTGAATGGCGCCGGCCTGGCGATGAGCACGATGGACATCATCAAGCACTTTGGAGGAAATCCCGCCAATTTTCTCGATGTCGGAGGCGGCGCCTCGAAGGCCCAAGTCGTGGCGGCCTTCAAGATCATCCTCGGCGACCCCAATGTGAAGGGAATTTTCGTGAACATCTTCGGTGGCATCATGGATTGCAACGTGATCGCCTCGGGCATCGTCGAGGCCGTGCGTGAGGTCGGCCTCAAATTGCCGCTCGTCGTCCGCCTCGAAGGCAACAACGTGGCGGCGGGTAAGGCGACCCTGGCCTCGAGCGGGCTCACGATCGTTTCCGGAGACACGATGGCCGACGCCGCCCAGAAAATCGTCCAGCTGGTCGGCTGAAGCAGCACCCCCTTTCCCATGTCCATTCTCGTCAACGCAGAAACCAAGATTCTCGTCCAGGGCATCACCGGCGATTTTGGCGGCCGGCACGCAAAACTTTCACTCGACTACGGAACGCACGTCGTCGCCGGAGTCACCCCCGGCAAGGGCGGCCAATTCTTCGAACACGGCTCGCACAAAGTCCCCATTTTTAATTCCGTCGCGGACGCCGCCACGGCAACGGGCGCCACGGTCTCCGTGATCTTCGTTCCGCCTCCCTTTGCCGGCGATGCCATCCTGGAGGGTGTCGACGCGGCGCTCGAACTCGTGGTCGCCATCACCGAAGGGATCCCTGTCAGAGACATGGTGCGGGTCAAGCGGACCATGGCCGGCCGGAAGACGCGCCTGATCGGCCCCAACTGCCCCGGGGTGGTCACCCCCGGCACCGGCGAGGGTTCCCAGGGCGGATGCCGGATCGGCATCGCTCCTGGCTACATCCATCGCCGGGGCCATGTCGGCGTGGTGTCTCGCTCGGGCACGCTCACCTACGAGGCCGTCTACCAGCTCACCAGCCGTTCAATCGGACAGAGCACCTGCGTGGGTATCGGCGGTGATCCGGTCAACGGAACGTCACATCTCGATGTCGTCCGAATGTTCAATGACGACCCCGACACCCACGGAATTGTGATGATTGGCGAAATCGGCGGCAACGCGGAGGTCGAGGCGGCACGATGGATCAAAGCCCACTGCAAGAAGCCGGTCGCTGGGTTCATCGCCGGCTCGACGGCACCGGCCGGACGCCGCATGGGCCATGCGGGCGCGATCGTCGGCGGCGCGGAAGATACAGCGGCGGCGAAGATAGCGGTATTTAAGGAATGCGGCATCGAAGTGGCGGTCACGCCCAGCGATATGGCCGATGCGCTGATTCGAGCTGCGAAGGCTAAGGGTGTTATGCTCTCATAAATCCGAAAAGGGGCCGATAGACCCAGCGGCCGCGGCTAAAAGCGGCCGCCGGGTCTATCGGGCCCTTTTCTTCGTTTGATTGGCGCGACCACGCCTCTTGGCGTCTGCCTAAAGGGGGGGAGGAGCGGTGGCGCTTCCTATGCGATTGACTCCGCAATTCAAGGTCCCTGAGGCTCCGAGTCGTGAACCGAGTTGCCGCCGCCGTAGCGCTGGCTCTTGCCGGGACCTTCTCCGCAAATGCGGCGACTTTCGAGCCTTGGAGGGCCGTCGCGCCGACTGAACTTTCGGGCCGCCCCGCCACCGCCGCGTCCGATCTCGCGGCGGAAGTGCTCTTCTGGAACATCCGCGTGGACGATTCCGATTATCCCAATGAGCGGGTCACGCGTGAATATATCCGGTACAAGATCTACGATCCGGAAAAGTCGGTCAATCTGACCCGCATCTCCGAACTGACCGCGACCTCCGAGGGGACCGAGATGGGGAGTGTGACCTTTCTCGCCCGCTTGGTCCTGCCCGATGGGACCATCAAGGAATTTGGAAAGGACTCCATTCAGGAAAGGGACGTTCTGCATTCCGGGTCCGAACAAAATTGGCTAAGTCACTTGCTCGGAGCCTCCGGAACCGAGGTGAAGGAGAAATTTTTGGCCGTCACAGGCATCGAGCCCGGTGCGGTCCTCGAATTCCAATTCACTCGGGCGGAATATCACCCCCAACGTCTGTACGTCCACGTCTTCCAAAAAAACGGAGTTCCCATCCGCCATCTGGAGTATGTTCAGCAATTGGCCGATTCGGCGTCCTTCATTCCTCGACCGTTCCTCATAGGGGGCACGGTGTTCCACGCAGCCCTTCACAACGACACGAGAAAACATCAGATCACCGTCACGGTAGACGATCTTCCGCCCCTCTATTCGGAACCGTTGTCGCCGCCCGTCCTGGAGCGGTCGCTGGCCATCGCCGGCAGTTATGTGGTCGTGAACGACCTGGTCAATACTCACCATCTCCAGACCAGCATCACGATCAACCCAAAAGCGGGGCCGTGGAGCAACTTCGCCTCCCGGATGGCCTTCTTAGAGAAGGATGTGACCGAGGGATGGCCCATCGAGGCCCAACTTGCCGCCAAGCTCACCGCCGGCAGTTCTTCCGAATTGGAGAAGGGCCGGCGGATCCACCAATACGTGCATGAACTGTATTTGAAGTATGTTCACAGCCCCAGGGCGTCCCGGCCGCTCCTGCGCAAATATTTCGCAGCCGAGCCGGAGCAGGTGATTGAGTTTGATCGGAACCTGGATGTTTCGCTTCAAACCACCGATTTTCTTTGGCTCGCCGTCGGCCTCTACAAGGCCGCCGGCCTCAAGGCCCAAACGATTCTGTTGCCGAACAACACCGTCATTCGGTTCGATCAAAGCATGACCTCGGAGGTGTTCCTACCCGACATCTGCGCCCGGGTGCTGGTCGACGGGCAGTGGAAATTTTCGCAGCCGGCCACCCGCCAGATGCTTCCCTTGGGGACCCTTCCGCTGCCCAACGTCGGTGGAGTCGGCCTGATCGCCCAGGTGGGAAAGACCGAATTTATCGATGTCCCCATGCCGACTGCGAATGACTCCTCCATCGTCAATGCCGGCGCTTTTGAGCTTTCGGCCGAAGGCGGCTTGACGGGAACCTGCACGCAGACCCTGACCGGCGTCCCGGCAATCGCACTCAAGACCCGGCTTGAAATTGGCGACGACGAACGCAGGAACCGAATCCTCTCCCGCAATCTCAGAACTGAATTCAAGGCGGACGCTGTGCGTGTGACCTCGGTGCGAGGAGCCCTGGACCCGGACGCACCCCTCGTGATCACCTACACAATTCGCTGGACCAATTATGGCACGGTGACGAAGAGCCGGATCATTTTCGTTCCCTGTGTGTTCGAGAGCCGGTCGCAGCCGCTCTTTCCATCGGCCATTCGGCACAATTCCCTCACCTTTCCGAATCCAGTGAAGGTCGTCGACGACTTCACGCTTCATGCGCCGGAAGGCTACGTACTCGAAGCCCCTTCAGCTCCGGCGTCGATTCCGGGCAGCGCTCTGAGCATCACCTACAATGTGAGCTACGTGCCGGTACGGAATCAAATCCTGGTCAAGCGCACCTATTTCTCGACGCTGGAGAGGGTGGACAAGGATCGGTACCCGGATCTGCGGGGCTGGTTCGATTCGGTGGCGAAGCTGGATACGCATGAACTGGTCTTGCTCCAAAAACCGGCGGCAGCCGCGGCACCCGCGGCGAATCCAAAGCCAGACGCCTCATCGGATTCAGCGAAAACGACTCAATGAGTTGTGCCGAAGCCTCCTCCCGGGCTCTTCGCATCCTAAGGTGGACTGCTTTTCACGCCGCATTCTGGGCCGGCCCGGCCGCGTTTGCCGATCGTCCCCCGGATTGGGTCGGGCAATCCATTACAGCGGCCCGCGACTGGAAGACCGGGAGCCCAACGGAACTCATCCTCAAGTCTGAATCCGTGCGGTTCACTTCCGCCGATTTTCAGCACATCTCCGTCATATCCAGAGGCGTCATACGCCGCGTGGCCAGGGCAGAGGGCCCCAATTTCGCAGCGGTGGGATACAATCCGAACACCGGTCGGATCGTGTCGGCCGCCGGGTGGCTCGTCCGCCCGGACGGCACAGTCGTAACAACCTTCAGCCGGCGCGACTTCACCGATCAGGTCGCGATGTTCAACAAGTACTTCTGGTATGAGCGCAGGGAGTTCTATCTGGGTGCTGCGCAGACCAGCGAAGGGGGCGATTACGCGGCATGGGAGATCCAATATGAAGAGCAGACCGGATTCAAGGAAGCCGGCTTTCGTTTTCTGAATTCGATTCCTTGCTTTTGCTCGGAGTTCGAGGCGATTCCGGCCGCGGGAGGCAAAATCGATTGGCACGCTGGAAGTTCAAAGATCGGCGACCCCGTTTCGGGATTGGCCCCGGGGTCATTGAAGTGGACCGTGCTCAAACAGGCCCCGCGGACTGCCGACCGGCCCTCCGGTTATCTCCCCAACCCCATGAACCTGGTTGTGCGCTGTGCCAACGCAAACGACTCAAAGACCGGAATCGGTTGGAAGGAGATGGCGCAAGCCGTGAGTACTCTCGTCGACCCTCAAATCGATTCGGCCGGCGCTGTGCGCGCCGAAGGAGAGAAGCTTGCGGCGGGCAAACCGGAACGATGGGCCCGGATTCGCGCGCTCGCGGAATTTGTTCAGACGAATATTGTCTATCTGTCGGTGGATCTCGACCACGACAGTCTCGAAGGATGCCGGCCACATCCTTCGGCCGACGTGCTCACCCATCGCTACGGAGACTGCAAGGACAAGGCGACGCTCCTGGTCTCTCTTCTGCGTTCAGTCCACGAGGACGGTCGAGTCGTGCTCTTGAATGGATCGGGCGACCCGTCCTATGTGGACAACCGCTGGCCCGCCGATTATTTCAATCATGCGATTGTGGCGATCCCGGCCGACTCCACAACGCCCGCGGGGTGGCCAACGGTGGCATTGGAGGGACTGGGCAGAATGGTGATCTTCGATCCAACGGATTCGCAGACGCCGCTCGGCGTCCTCAATCCCAATGATCAAGGAGGTTATGGTTTACTGATCGACGCCACCAACGGCCAGATCTTCCCATTGCCCAGCACCGATAAGTCCGCCACGGGCGTGAAGCGTCGGGTCGAAGCGGCGCTAAGTTCGACGGGCGGCCTCAGTGTCGCGGTTAAGGAAGATTGCCACGGACTCGCCGCCGCCGGATTGCGCCGAGTGCGAGCCGGCGCCGACCGGGAACACTTTCAGGCGAACCTGGAGCGTCAGATCGGAGTCGCCTCCCCGGGCGCCTCCCTCGCCAAATGGACGGACGATTGGAATCCCCGCGAAGCCCGGTATCTTCTGGAATTCGACTACCACGCCTCAGACTATGGGCACCCCATGTCGAACGGAATGATGACCGTCGTCCCCAACGTCTATGCGCAGATTCCCCAAGTCCTCCCCTGGAGGACGCGGGCGGAAGGGAAAGTATTTCTCCCACCCCTCAACATCGATGACGAGGTCAGGCTGACGCTGCCCGAAGGTTACAAAGTCGAGGAGCTTCCAGATCCCTCGAAGTTCGAAGGCCGGTCAGCCGGCGCTTCCCTCATTTACCGGACCGAAGGAAGCACCGTCGTCTACACGGCCCATTCCGAAAGGAGGGGAGGATTTTACGACCTCGCCGACTACGAGGAAATGCGCCTCATCTACCGCAAAATGGCCGAAGCCGCCAAGCGTCCCGTCCTGCTCATCAAGGAGACTTCGCAGGCCCGCTGATATGGCCGCAAAGCGCTAAGGGGTTATAGGATCCGCCGTGCCGCCAAGCCCCTTCAGGGTTCTAAAGGGGGCCTGATGTGCTAGCGGCCGCTTTTAGCCGCGGCCGCTAGCACATCAGGCCCCCGCCCCCCTTATGACAAAAAATCTGCTTTACACCCGGCCCAGCCCGGGAAAGCCTACCCACGCATCAGGAACGAATCGGCCCTCAAAAGCCGGTTCTGCCAACCGGGCCGGGAGCGGCCACGGTGGATCGGGCTTCAAGCCCGGATGTGCGGGGCCGCCGGGCTCCGAACCAAAACGCTCCCGAAGACGACAGCCGATCTGATGCCCAGATCGGCTTTTTGTTTTCCCCCTGACGCGCGATTCCTTCCTAAACCGAACATCACGCCTCATGAGCCTAGCAGCCGAAGCCACCGCCATCCGCATCTCCGCGGATAATCCTAACCATCATCTCTGGAATAACCACGGGACGTGGTTCCTTCACTATACGGTGTACCCGACACCGTTCACCAAAGAGCGCATCCGCCGCTCCCTGGGAACCAAGGACCTCGCCACGGCCCGCAACCGGAGGGACACCTTTTTCGCCCATCTGCCCGCCGCCCGGAAGCTGGAGCACGCCGCCGCCTTCTAAAGAATTCCGTCCGGCTGTCCCACAACATCAGTCGGCGAAAGGCAGGGCCTTATACCGGGCTCGGCTGCTCGAAGGCCGTCATGATTTCGACGCCCACCGCGTCGGCTAGAAGCCGGCCTTCGCGGGTGAGGGCGACGACGGAGCCCGCTTTCCGAGCCAGGCCTCCCTCCTCGAGTCGCTGAATCAGCCCTTCGATTGTGTCCCAAGCCGCGTCGGGACACATCGCCATCCAAGGCCCAAGATCGACTCCTGCATTTGTCCGAAGCCCGAAGATCAAAGCGTCCTCGGCAAGAAGCGCCGGTGTCAGCGCAGTCCGGTCGCGCGGCATGCGCTCGCCCCGCTCCAAACCCGCCAGCCACCCGTCCAAATCCGCCTCATTCGCACCCCGCCAACCCTCGTGCTGGGAGGCCGCAGAAGGCCCGAGCCCGATCCAATCCATCATCCGCCACGTGTTGCGGTTGTGCCGGCAGGCATGCCCGGGCCTGGCAAAATTGGACACTTCGTACTGGCCGTATCCAGCCGACTCCAAGCGTTCCCAGGTCGTCAGGTAGAGCCGTCGTTCATGCTCCGGATCGAGCTTCACCTTGCCCTGGGAAAGTTTGACCCAGAGCGCCGTGTCCTCCTCGAAGGTCAGACAATAGGTGGACAAATGATCCGGTCCAAGAGCCAGCGCCGTATCGAGATCCCTCTCCCAGCCTTCCTTGTCCTGTCCGGGCAGAGCAAACATCAGGTCAAGATTGACGCTTTCAAAACCGGCGGCGCGGATCCGGTCGTACGCTCGCAATGCTTGATCGACCGTGTGACTGCGTCCCAACGCCTGCAGAAGCGCCGGCTGAAAACTTTGCACGCCCAAGGACAGACGGGTGACACCGGCCGCTCGAAGCACCTTCAAGCGCTCATTGGTGACCGAAGCCGGAGCCAACTCCACGCTCCACTCCCGTTCGGGGCCCGCCTCCAGCGCCGGCATCCGCCCCGCGAGCCGTTCCAAGTCAGCTGGGGACAGGAGCCCCGGAGTCCCCCCACCCCAGAAAATCGTCGACACACGTCTCCTGGGTGCAGCCGAGTCACCCAGCCCTGCCAACCCGGCCTCCCGGGAGATTCCATCGATATATCGACCGATTCCCTCCCGGGTAGGTGGAACTTGATAGAACGCACAGAAGTCGCAGGTATCGGCGCAGAAAGGAACGTGGACATACAGTCCAGGCCGGTCCGCCGGCTCACCTTTGTCTTGCCCTGTGCCGATGGCCCTCATGAATAACCCCGTAATGCTCATCAATCCAATTTACTCCGCGAGAAAAATCCTCGCCTGGCCCGCAGCTGCGCTGGCATTGGCCGCGCTTTGCGGCTGCTCGACCATGAGCTTGACCAATCTCACGCCGAGTTCTCTGCCGGAGAATCCGTCGGAAATCTATACCTTCACCCTCCGCGTCACGCCCAAGAATGACACCGTGGTCAAGGATAGCATCGCACCGCACTTGGTGATCGACGGCCAGACGCACGATATGAAGCCGAGCACCATCGCTCCCCAGATCTACGATTTTGATCTCCAGCTGCCACCCGCCAGGACCCAGGTCGCCTACTACTTCCTCGTCGACTACACCGTCCAGGGTAACGACATGACCCGCCAGGTTCAGTCGTACACTCCGATCACCCGCGCCGATATTGTCCGCCGATACGTTCTGGCGCTCGAGGTCAACCGCGGTCCCGTCGGCGCCCGCATCGGAGTCCTCGGACGCGGCTTCACGCCGCAGGACGTGATCGCCTTCGAGGGGACCGCCGTTCGGACCGTATACGAATCGCCCACTTCGCTCGGGTTCTACGTTCCTGCGCTGACGCCCGGGCACAACTACCAAGTAAGCGTCTCGGGCGCGACCGGCAATTCCCCGGTGGGCACATTCCGGATCGACTCGAGCGCGGTGACCGTTGAACCCACATCGCTGTCGCTCGCACCGGGAGAAAAGCAGTCCCTCACTTTCACCATTCCCGCCGCAGCGCCCGCCGGTGGACTCCTGCTGGACATCACCACCGATATTCCCGATAGCGTGATCATGCCCGAAGTCGCCATGCCGGCGGGGCAAACCACCACAACCGTCGCGGTGCAGGGTGGAAAACCCGGCACCGGGAGCTTGTTTCTCAAGGGTTATGCAAGTGGTGAGGTCACCATCCCAGTCACCGTGAGCAGCGGAATGCCGCCTCCAAGTGCGCCCGCGCCCGCACCCATGGCCGCCAAGCCGACTCACTGAACGGCTGCGGTCCTAACGGCTTTCCGCGAGCGCCCTCTCCCGTTCGACCAGGGTCGGATGGGAGTAGTGGAAAGCGCTGAACCACGGATGCGGAGTCAGGTTGCTTAAGTTATCGCGAGCAAGCTTGCGCAACGACGCCACCATCGGAGCCGGTGTGCCTATCGTCCGCCGTGCAAAAGCGTCCGCCGCGTACTCATTCCGGCGTGATAATAGGTTTGCCAGCGGAGAGATCCAAAATCCGACGGGGCCGGCGAGAAGCATGGCAAGGAACGCCGCGGGCGCCACCGCGCCGGCAGGATAGCCAAAGGACGCCGCAAACCAGGGCGCCGAGATCAAATAGGCAACCCCGGCAAAACAGACCGCCCATACGATGGTCGACATCGCCAGCGCCTTAGGGACATGTCCCAACTGGTAATGGCCAATTTCGTGCGCCAAGACCGCTTCCAATTCTTCCGGCTCCAACCGCTCCACCAACGTGTCATAGAGGACAATCCTCCGGAAGCGCCCGAATCCGGTGAAAAATGCATTCGAGTGCGATGACCTCCGGCTCCCATCCATCAATTGGATGGCCGCCGCGCGAAACGCGGTCCGTTCGGCCAGGGCGAGAAGGCGCGCCTTCAAGGCTCCTTCCGGCAGCGGCGAGAGCCGATTGAACAGCGGAAGAATCCAGCGGGGATAGGCCAGAAGCAGGACACACTGGACCGCCATCATCAGCATCCATCCCCAGATCCACCAACCGCGACCGACGGCGCCCATCAGAGCAAAGACGGCCCAGGCCAGCGGGAATCCAAGGGCCCACGAAAGCGCGGTTCCTTTTGCCCGGTCGGCGATCCAAAGGCCCGCTCCCATCCGGTTGAAACCAAATGTGGACTCGATCCGAAATTGCTCCCAGGCGCCAAGCGGCACCGACGCCGCACCCATAAGGCTCAAAAAGAGGACCACGAATAGGGCGTCGGTCCACGAGGTTCCGGGCCGTCCCCATCGTTCGGTCCAAATGAAAATCCGCGGCCCGATTCCGCTATAAAGGGCGATCGCAAGGACGCCCACCTCCCATGTGTCTGAGAACACGCCGAAACGAGACCGCGCCAGCGTGTACTCGGCCGACCGGCGAAAGGTCGCTTCATCCATCACCGCCGATACCGCCGCCGGCCGGGGGGCCGCCATCGCACGCAGAACCGCCCGCCGGTTGAGCCATCCCAGGATGGCCTCGGCGGCCCAACGCAATCCAAGGAGGGCCAGCGATCCGAGCGCGACGACATTCATCGAACGGAAAAAGGCCCGTCCCGTCCTCAAGCGCAAGCGGCGTGCGCGGGTTTGCACTCCTGCCGGCCACCGGCAGGTGAGCAGGGCGGCCCCGAAAGATTGTTTGAAAACCCGCTCGGAGCGGCGCAAGCTCGGCGGCCTGTGGAAGACAAGGATTCTCAGCTGCCCTTTGAAGCCGCGCTCACGCGTCTGGAAACCCTGGTCGATTCGATGGAATCGGGCGACATCCCGCTGGCAGAGTTGCTATCTAAGTTTCAAGAAGGAAACAACTTGCTAAAGATATGTGAGACCCGGCTTAAGGACGCCGAGCTCCGGATCGAACAACTGAAAAAAGACCGCGACGAGGCTGTCTTTATCCCGTTTGAAGCCCCCCGCGAGACGACGTGAACACCCCCTCTCCCCGCATTCTGGACACAATCCACGGCCCCGACGACGTCAAAGCGCTCCCAGCAGACCAACTGCCGCGCCTCGCCGCCGAAATTCGGGCTGAAATTATCGCGGTCACAGCCCGGAATGGCGGCCACGTCGGACCCAATTTAGGCGTCGTCGAGCTGACGATCGCCCTGCACCGCGTTTTTAGCACGCCTCAGGACCCCATCGTCTTCGATGTCGCTCATCAGGGATACATCCATAAGCTTCTCACAGGCCGCCATGGTGAATTCTTCAGGCGGCTGCGTCAGACGGGAGGAGCCAGTGGCTTCCTCTACCGCTCCGAAAGCGAGCACGACGCCTATGGCGCGGGCCATGCCGGCACCGCCCTCAGCGCCGCCCTCGGTATGGCCACCGCCCGCGATCTCCGAGGCACCTCCGAGCATGTCGTGGCCGTCTGTGGCGACGCCGCGTTCACCTGCGGCATCACGCTTGAGGCGCTCAACAATGTCGTCGCCTCAACCCAGCGCCTCATTGTCGTTCTCAACGACAACGAATGGTCCATCGCTCGAAATGTCGGCGCGATGGCCAAATATCTGAATCGGCTCAGCACGAATCCGACCTACAACCGCATCCATCACGATCTGGAGAAGTTCTTCACGGGCCTGCCTCACGGCCACGAGATGAATCAGATGTGGATGAAGTGGAAGCGCGAGACGAAGGACTTCTTCGTCAATTCGAGCCTTTTTGAGAAGTTCGGCCTTCGCTACCTCGGTCCAATCGACGGCCACAATCTTGATGAGCTCCACAAGAATCTCGAATTCGCGAAACAGTGCGAAGGTCCGATCCTCCTCCACGTCCTGACAAAGAAGGGCAAGGGGCTTGAGCCCGCCCTGAGCGCCCCAGAACGGTTCCACGGCGTAGGCGCCTTCGATCCGACCACGGGCGAGAGCCTCAAGTCGGTGCCCGGCACGCCGCCCGCCTACCAGGATGTCATGGGCCAAGCGCTTCTGCGCCGCGCCCGCCTGGATCCCCGGGTCGTGGGCATCACCGCGGCAATGCCCAGTGGCACCGGCCTTTCGGCGCTCGCAGCGGAATTGCCTCGCCAGTTTTTTGATGTCGGGATCGCGGAAGAACACGCGGTTCTATTCGCAGCGGGCATGGCGACCCGGGGGCTAAGACCGGTGTGCGCCATCTATTCGACCTTCCTTCAACGCGCCTACGACCCGATCATCCACGACGTCGCCCTTCAGAATTTGCCGGTCACCTTCTGCCTCGATCGGGCCGGTCTGTCACCCAACGACGGGCCGACCCATCACGGCGTGTTTGATCTCGCGTATCTGCGCTGCGTTCCGAATGCGACCGTGATGCAGCCCAAGGACGAGGACGAACTGGTCGACATGCTCCATACCGGGCTCGAGCTGGGAACGCCCGCTTTTATCCGCTACCCTCGCGGAGCGGCGACCGGGATCCGGATCAAGGAACAGCCCGCTCTGATCCCCATGGGGACAGCGGAAGTCATCCGCGACGGGTCGAACATCGTGATCTGGGCGCTTGGACCCATGGTGCGCGATGCCCTCGAATTGGCGAGACGGTTGGAGGCCGAGGAGCATCTGTCGGTCGGCGTCGTGAACGCGCGTTTCGTCAAGCCGCTGGACCGCACGCTCCTGCTGAGTCAGGCAGCCGTGGTGCCCCTGATCGTCACGATGGAGGATCATGTGGTCTCGGGCGGGTTCGGAAGTGCTGTCATCGAGACGCTTCAGGAATCCGGATGCGTGGCCGCGGTCGAGCGCATCGGATGGCCGGACAAGTTTCTTGAGCATGGCAACAACGTCGAGACGCTGCGCGCCGCCTATGGACTCGCGCCGGCGGATATCTTCAGGCGGGTGTTGGACCGTTGGCGCAACTTGAGCGCTGAGCGGGTCGAGGCGGGGGTTTGACGCAAGGACACGAGAGGGGGCGATAGACCTTGCGGCCGCGGCTAAAAGCGGCCGCTAGGTCTATTATCCCCCTCTCTGCATTTGATTGTCTCTCTAAGCTTCGTGAAATCAGCGGAAGCTGAATTACAGATCTGGCCGTGCCCGCGCCCTTGCGAGCTGGTAGAAATGAGCGAGGCGCCTTCACACTCATTGGAGTAGCTGAAGGAACGCCTCGCGGGCGTCGAAGTGGGGGTTGTGGCCGCTTTCGGGGAGGACCTTGATGCGGGCAGCGGGGAAGACTTGGCGGATGCGCGCGTGGTCCTCGGGCTTCACGTATCCGGACTTGCCGCCGGCGATAAAGAGGGCGGGGCCGGCGTAGGTCTCGCCGGGACCCAGGGGGTCGCGTTCGAGCTCGGGAAGGGCGGCCGAAATCGCGGGTAGATCGATGACCCAGCTCCAGGTCCCGTCCGCGGAGCGCTCCAAATTCGTGGAGAGGAATTTTCGCATCGAGAGACTGGGGACACGCGCTTCAAAGCGGGCTTCGGCGTCCGCACGGGAGGTCAGAGTCTGCAGATCGAGTTCATTCATTGCTGCGAATTCCTGGTGGTGTTCCGGCCAATGGTACCCTTTTGGGGCCATGTCCACGACGATCAGCCTCTCGACACGGTTCGGATGCCGGCACGCGAGCATCATGGCCACCTTGCCGCCCATGCTATGTCCGATCAGCTCGGCCCGAGCGATACCCTTGGCGTCAAGCCACGCCAGCACATCGGCGGCCATCGCCTCGTAGGTCATAGGCTCAGCGTGGGGCGAACCGCCATGATCGCGCATATCCAGAGCGTAGGTCCGCCGTATCGCAGCCAAGTCCCGCCCGGCGGTGCCCCAATTCCGAGACGAACCGAGCATGCCATGCAGGATGACGGCCGGCACGTCACCATCGCCGCCAAAGTCGCGGGAGGCCAAGGCCACGGGGATGAGGAAGTGGTCGCTCAAAGGAGTTGTACTCGCCCCGGTTTCGTGGCTTTGCAAGTCTGCAAGGCGATGACCGAATCCGAGAAGCTCACTCCGATGATGCAGCAGTACTTCGAGGTGAAGCGCGGACTCTCAAAGGATACCATGCTGCTTTTTCGGTTGGGAGACTTCTTCGAGATGTTCTTCGAAGACGCTGAGGCGGCCTCGCGGATTCTGGGCCTCACCCTCACGCGCCGTCAGGAGCACCCGATGGCGGGTCTTCCCGCTCACGCGCTTGATACCTATGTGGGGCGCCTGCTGGCGGCAGGGCGGAGGGTGGCCATCTGCGACCAGGATGAGCCTGCCCGGCCCGGAAAGCTCGTTCGGCGGCGCCTGACGCGAATCCTCAGCCCGGGCACCACCCTCGCCGCCAACCAGCTCGACGCGGCGCGCAACCGTTACCTGGCCGCTATCCGCAATGATCGCGACGGCCTTCACGCGGCATGGCTCGAGCTTTCCACCGGAGAATTCCGAATCGCCACAGCCGCCAAGATCGACGACCTGCTGCCGGTCCTGACCGCACTAGATCCGGCCGAATTGCTCCTCCCGGAAGGGGATCGGGAGCGCTGGCAGAACGCGCCCCACGAGAACGCGGCCATTCGCGCGCTGGCGGGATTTGCCCGGGGCCGGGCGTGCACGGAATTTTCGGCGCATCGTTTCGAAGAGGCCGGAGCCGCCGCCGCCGTGGCCGAAGCGCTCGGTGTCCTCAACCTCGAAGGCTTCGGAATCGATGCCCATCACCCTGCACTCGGACCCGCCGCCGCGCTGGTGCGTTATGCGACGGACAATCTGAGGGCCCGGCCGGAAAACCTTAGAGGCCTGCGGGAGTACCGAAGCACCATGAGCCTTCTCCTGGACCCCGCGACACTGAGAAACCTCGAAATCTTCACGGCGAGCCGGGGTGGACGTGAAGGCTCTCTCTTCGCAGCGATCAACCGCACGGCAACTTCCGCGGGAGCGCGCCAGCTCGAGCGCTGGCTCGCGGCGCCTGTGCTCGATCCAGCGGAGATCGGCAGACGGCTCGGAATCGTCGGGGAATTCGGCGCCCGTCCAGCGCCACTGGCCGAACTCCGTGAAGCCTTTGGCGGGGTTCGGGATTTGCCCCGCATCCTCGGCCGCCTCCAGAACCGGCTGCGCAATCCGAGGGAACTTGGCGGAATCCTGGACACCCTGAACCGAGTCCCGGAGATTCGCTCGCTATTGGAACATTTCGGCGCGGGGTCCGTGGAAATGCGCGAATCACTCGCCGAACTCCCGGAGCTGCGCGCGCTCCTGGCCGGCGCCCTCGCCGAAGAGATTCCCGCCGATATCGCCGACGGCAATACGCTGCGCGACGGCCACGACGCCGAATTGGACCGGCTGCGGGCGCTGACCCGCGGCAACAAGAGCTGGCTCGCCGATCTTGAGCGCGCCGAGCAGGAGCGGACCTCCATTCGCAGTCTGAAGGTCAAGTACACGGGCAATTTTGGTTATTACATTGAAGTGACGAAGGCCAACCTTCACCTCGTGCCCACGCATTACATCCGCCGCCAGACCACGGTGGGCGGCGAGCGCTATGTCACCGAGGATCTGCGGACGAAGGAAAAGGAGATCCTCCATGCCGAGGAGAACGCGCTGGCGCGCGAGCGTGAGCTCTTCGAAGCGCTGATCGCGGCGGTGCTCGACAACTCGGTGGCGCTCTCCCGCACCGCGGAAGCTCTGGCCGAGTTGGATGTGCTCGCGGGATGGGCCTCGCTCGCGCGCGAATGGGATTACTGCCGGCCCGAGATCGACGAAGGCCGCGCGCTCGAAATCGTCGACGGACGCCATCCGGTCGTGGAGCAGATGCTGCGCGCCGGAGCGAATGGAACGGCCTCGGGGGCCGCCTTCGTTCCCAATGACGCCTCGGTCGCTTCGGACGAAGCCCAAATTCTTCTCATCACCGGGCCCAACATGGCCGGCAAATCGACCTATATCCGCCAGGTCGCCCTGATCGCACTCATGGCGCAGATCGGTTGCTGGGTTCCAGCGAAGTCGTGCCGGTGCGGGCTCGTCGACCGGATTTTCTCACGGATCGGCGCAAGCGACGACCTCGCCCGTGGAAATTCGACCTTCATGGTCGAGATGAACGAAACGGCCAACATCCTCCACCACGCGACCGACCGTTCGCTCGTCGTGCTCGACGAGGTAGGTCGGGGCACGTCCACCTACGATGGCCTGAGCATCGCCTGGGCGGTTGTGGAGCATCTGCACCGCGATCCGTCGATGGGACCGCGCACCCTCTTTGCCACCCATTATCAGGAGCTCACCCAGCTTGAGAAGCACCTGCCCCGGCTCCGCAATCTCTCGGCTGCGGTGAAAGAATGGAACGACGAGATCGTTTTCACTCGGCGCATCGTTCCCGGGGCGGCCGACCGAAGCTACGGCATTCAAGTCGCGCGCCTAGCAGGCCTTCCCCTCTCGGTGATCGACCGGGCCAAGACAATCCTCGCACGGCTGGAAGGCGAGGACGCGAATGCCGCAGCAGCATCCCCGCTGGCACCCTCGGCCACGACAGCGCCCCACGCACCTTTAGCGTCAAACAATCCTCAGTTGCCGCCCAAACGGAGAATCGCCCCTCCCCGCTCGGACGATTCGCAGCTGCCGCTCCTTTGAGGGTCAGACCTTGAGCGGCCGCCGAAGGGCCCAAATCTGCTTCGCCTGATCGATCACCTCGGCGAGAACCTCCGGGGTCAGGGCCTGCTTCGGATCGTCGCCAATGCCCTGGCTGGGATGGACGTGGGCTTCAAGGCACAATCCGTCGGCGCCATAGGCGATGGCCGCGAGGGCGCATGCCGGCACGTAGGCGGCCTTGCCAACCGAATGCGACGGGTCGACCACCACGGGGGCCCATGTCTTCTCCTTGAGCAGCGGCGTGATGCTCTCGTCGGGATGGTTGCGATAGCCGTCCAGAGCAGGCGCCGTTCCTCTGGGACAGAGGATGATGTTGGGATTGCCAAACGCCGCGATGTATTCGGCGGCTGAAATGAATTCACTGAGGGGACCCATATGCAGCCCTCGCTTGAGAAGCACCACGGTATCTCGCTCCGCGACCGCACGGCCAATCGCGCGCAGAAGCGAGTAATTGAGAGCGTTGCGAGCGCCGACCTGGAGCATGTGCACGCCGGCATCGAGAGCCAGCTTGAGCTGGATCTCATCCATCACCTCGGCGTCGACAGGCAGGCCAGTGAGGCGCGAACCTTCCATGAGGATGTCGAGCGATTTGGCATCCCCCTGAAAGGTGTAAGGATTGGTGCGCGGCTTCCATACGCCCCCACGCAGGGAATGCGCGCCCGCTTCTTTTACGGCGGCGGCTGTCTCGTAGAAGTGATTTGGATTCTTCGGATCGATCGTGCACTGGCCGGCGATCACAAAAAGTTCCTCACCCAGGGTGACTCCACCCACGCTGATCCGATGGCTGGCCAGGTCCGAACGCCGGTCCATCAGCTTGAAAGGCGACTGGATTCGGTCGATTCTCTCGACGAAGGCCAGACCCTCGAGGCGGTTGATCATCAGTTCGTCCCGCTCATCGCCCACGATGGCGTAGATTGTCCGGACCGCACCGATGATCGGCTGTATTTGACAGCCGAATTCGCCGACGATCGCGGTGATCTCGGCGAGTTGCTCGGCGGTGAGTCGGTTCGACTTGGGCAGGATCATGGCAAAGTGAAGGACACTCCAGGATGCCCGCCCAAGTGGCAGCCGTCAAACGCTCTCCAATCGCCCGATGCCTCCGTCAAATCGTCTCGAATTCGGGCGGCAGGGGCGCCCGTGCCGCGAATTCGTTTCGCCGGCCGGCAAACTCGTAGCTGAAGGATGTTTCCAACGAATGGAGAAACATCCGGCGCACCCCGTTCAGGCGCGCGAAGTCGCGATTCGCCTTGAAATCTCCGTACGTCGTATCGCCCACGATGGGGAGTCCGCGGCGGGCGCACTGGACCCGCAGTTGATGGCTCCGGCCTGTCCGCGGCTCGAGCCTCAGAAGCGAGAGGCGACGCTGCGAACCGCCCGAACGCACCAGGGTCATCAAACTCTCGGCCGGAATGTGGCCGGTTCCGGCGGCCGTCCGAATGCGTCCCCCCGTCTTCTCAATCTTGAGGTGGTCCTTCCAGGTCTCGCAAGGATGCTTCGGAGCCCCGAATACGAGGGCCGTATACACTTTTCGAATCTGTTTATCCCGGAATTGCAACCGCATCGCCTGGGCAAGTTCGCCGTCCGTGGCAGCCAGAATCACCCCGGAGGTCGCTCGGTCGAGTCGATTGACGAGCCACAGCCGGCGTTCGACGCCGCCGGGCGCAACCCATATATAGCATTCCTCGACATCGGCGTAACCCGTTCGCAGCAGCGAGCGAGCTTCGTCGCCGGTTTGATTGGGATGCGAGAGCACCCCGTCCGGCTTAGCCAGAGCCACCACCCCATTGCGATCGCGGGCAAGACCCACCACACCCGGACCCAGCGGAAGCTCCGACCAAAATCGGTCCTCTGCGGCGCTCATGAGATCGATCGGTCCCACTCACTGGTAAAAGAACGTGAACGTGAGCTCCTGGGAGGTTCCCAGGACCGCGATCATATCCTCGGACCAGTCTCCGTACGGCGCCCTTGAGGTGATAGCGCTCACGCAGGCCCCCTTGCCCTGTTCGCTCGAAGAGCTCTGGACATCGAGGATGTCGGTGATCAGCCCTTTTGAATCGAGCCGGAATTTGACCGTCACCTGGCTTCCGGACGGCGGGTAGGTGCGGCTGTCATTGAGGATGCGATCCCACTGAACCTGGACCGCCTCGATCAGTTTTTTAAGATAGGCTCCATAACTGCTCCATTTCGCGTCCCAGCCGGCGATGCCAATGTTGCTCGTCCCGATCGGATTGTCCTGGAAGATCGCTGGGCGGACCTGGGTGTGTTCCAGCGACACGCGCGGGCGGGGATGCTTCGGATCGATTGCATTCTGATTGCTGGCCGCCCCCTCCAGAAGGGGCGCGTCCTTGGATCCGTCGATCTTCTCAGGAATAGGACGGGAGTTTTCGGGCACGCGGGCGATGTTGCTCCCGAAACTCTGGGCATCTGTGCCCAGAGCCTTATCAAAGCCCGTGAGCGGATTCTGCTCCTGCCGGATGGCGGCGGCTGGCTTTACCGGCTTTTCGACGGCGGGAGCGATCGGCACGGTCTCCTGAGGCTTAGTCAGCTGCCCGGTCACAATCTGCGTCGACTGGATGTCCTTCTTACCCTCCAGCTGCGGACGATCGTTGTGGGCGTTGGCCTGAGGCTTCTCTTGGGCGGCCTGCTGATTTTGCGCAGCAAAATTCGTGGTTCGATCCGGAACGTTGTCGGGAGCGTTCGGATTGGTCTCGACGAAGCGCCCCGGAGGAGGCGGCTTGGGAGGCGCCTTTTTTTTCAAGAAGGTCTCCGGAGCGAGCGCGATGTTGAACTGACGCGGCGTGGAGCGGCGCTGCAGTGCGGTGGCTGGCGAGCTCTGAAATAGTTTGGGCGCGATCAGAAACAGAAGCAAATGAACCACCAGAACGCCGCCAATGCCTATCAGCACCGAACGCGAATCCGGCGAGTCCCAAGCGCGCGTCGCCATCCGGCGTAGAGCCACGGCGGGTGAAGGCGGAACGATCGTCAGGGACATGGAAGGGCGCAGGAAGGAAGAGGCCGGCCTTTCAGCCGAGGCCGAGCAGACCGCACCGAACAAGAATTTGTTTCGTTTCCTCGATTGGCAACCCCATGATATTTGAAAATGAGCCGTCGTACCCGGCGACGATCAGGTCGGTCTCGTCCTGGATCGAATACCCTCCGGCCTTATCGAGGGGGTTCACACGCTCGAAGTACCGATCGATCGTGGCGTCCCCGAAGTCCTTGAACTGGACCAGGCTACGAACGCCCTCGTCGACTAGGAGTGCCGAGGCCTTCCGTCGAAGAGCGATTCCGGTGAACACTGTATGTGTCCTGCCAGACAAGCGCTTGAGCATCAAGCGCGCTTCAGCCAGGTCCCGGGGCTTGTTGATCGCCGAACCGTCCAGAAATACCGTGGTGTCCGCTCCAAGCACGTAGGCCTCCGGGTGCCTCGAAGCCACCCAATCGGCTTTAAGGGCGGCGTTATGGGCCACCATGATCTGAGGGTCCGTTGTTGGATCCTCATGCTCAACCACCTGGGCGACGATCACTTCGAACGGCACACCCAGCGTTCCAAGAAGCTCTTTCCGGCGTGGTGAAGCAGAAGCGAGGATGAGCACGTTGGAGGAGGCTAATACTGCGGAGGCAAGATGCCAAGGCACGGATCCGTCACCGATCCGGCCGCCAGAGCCGCCGCCATCGTGCGACAGCGGCCCAGATGGCGGCCAAGAGATGCCGGAATACGGCATCAATGCCTCCGCAGTATTAGCCTCCTCCAAGGTGCCTCAGGTGAAGCTAAAGGTTTCCGGATTGTCTTATCCCAAGCGCTCTGGTCGCAGGAGCGGATTTGCGCGGGGCGGGGCTCGAAGAGCGGCATCGATGGCCTCCTCGCCCGCTCCGGGGCGGCCCGGAGAGCCGCCGGAGATTCGAAAAAGAGTTTCCGGCGGTCGATGGGCGTCCGGTATGCGGGCGATCCGGGTCTCGGCCATCACAAGCCGCGAAGCGAGCCCCGCCCCGCGCAAATCCGTTCCGGGCCAGGAAGGGAGGTTGTCTCTGAGGCCAAAACGCGTTCAATCTGAGGTTTCCATGCGCTTGGGACTGGCTCAAATCAACACGACCGTCGGAGACCTCGAGGGCAATTCGGCCCGGATCGTGGAGGCCTATGCTGAGCTCGTCCGCCGGGGCGCCGAGTTGGTCGTCTTCCCCGAATTGGCCCTCTGCGGCTATCCGCCGCGCGACCTGCTGTTCAAGAGCAAGTTTGTCCCCGATGTCGAGGCGGCCCTGGCCCGCATCGCTTCAAAGATTGGCGAGGTCCCGGCGCTGATCGGGACCGTAGTGGCCAACCGCTCCGGATCGGGCCGGCCGTTTCACAACGCAGCCGCCTTTTGCCACCGCGGCGCCGTGGCCCTGACAGCCCACAAGAGCCTCCTGCCCACGTACGATGTCTTCGACGAAGACCGCTATTTTGAGCCCGCCACGGAAGTATCCGTGGTCGTTCACGGCGGCCTGCGCATTGGAATCACCATCTGCGAGGACATCTGGACCTTGCCGATGATCAGCACCCACCGGCTCTATCATGGCTTGTCTCCGGTGAAACGCCTGGAAACCCTGGGATGCGACCTCGTGGTCAACCTCTCGGCAAGCCCTTGGAATTTCGGAAAATCCGACGTGCGCGAAGCCCTGGTGACCGAGGCCGCCGCGTCGCTGCACTGCCCGCTAGCCTACGTGAATGCCGTCGGAGGAAACGACGAGCTGATCTTTGACGGCCGTTCGATCGTCAGCAGCGCGGATGGCCGCGTGATCGCCGGCCTCAACGCGTTCGCCGAAGACCTCGCGGTCATCGACAGCGCCGCCGCCGCCGGCGCGGCGGCCGCCCAACTGGCACCGACATTCGAACAGCCCGATATGGCCGACGTGTTCGCCGCGTTGACCCTCGGCCTTCACGACTACGCCTTCAAAAGCGGCTTCAGCGGCGCACTGGTCGCCCTATCGGGAGGCATCGATTCGGCCGTGGTCGCTGTCATCGCGACCGCCGCGTTCGGCCCGGACCATGTCATCGGCGTCTCTCTGCCCTCCGTGATCTCGTCCCAGCATTCGCGCGACGACGCTCGGCAGCTCGCCCTCAACCTGGGCATCCGCTTCGAGACGCTCGGGATCGCGGAAGTCGTCGCTGCGAGCGAAACGGCGCTCGGCCCCCTGTTCGCCGGCCGCCCCCGCGACGTCGCCGAGGAAAACATCCAAGCCCGGGTGCGCGGGGTGGTCATGATGGCGATCTCCAACAAGTTTGGTTCCCTCCTTCTGACCACCGGCAATAAGAGCGAGGTCGCCGTCGGATACTGCACGCTTTACGGCGACATGTGTGGCGGCCTGGCGGTCATCTCCGATGTTTTCAAGACTCAGGTCTACGCCCTGGCCAACTGGATCAACGCCGACGCGCGACGCACGGGACGGACGCCTCCGATACCCCAATCGAGCAT